>Ga0316187_10004441_pt1 | contig 12147 bp, 9 predicted proteins | sample CroRivburrow1_MG_FD_204927 | JGI IMG/M metagenome (GOLD analysis project Ga0316187, IMG submission 204927) | Coastal sediment microbial communities from Maine, United States - Cross River worm burrow 1 | ecosystem: Environmental > Aquatic > Marine > Coastal > Sediment | place: USA: Maine...
CATCAGTCAGCTGAATCTCGCCACCCTTGCCAGGCTCTACCGTTTTCAGAAGTTGCATCAGCCGCGGCGTGAAAATATAACGGCCCACCATTGCCATATGGGAAGGCGCTTCATCAACGGCAGGCTTCTCGACCATGTCGGTCAGCCGCAACCGCCCCCCCTCTTCAGCCGTGTAATCGACAATGCCGTACTTGGAAACCTCGTTGGCAGGCACCTGAATCAGGCCGATTACCGAGCAGCCGGTTTGATCGTACACCTCGCGCAACTGCTGCATTGCCGGTTTTTCATGGATGATCAGCTCATCAGCAAGTGATACACCGAATGGCTCATCGCTCACCCAGTGGCAGGCGCAAAGTACCGCATGGCCGAGGCCCAGCGCCTCTTTCTGGCGAATATAGATAACCTCTGCCATCCGCGCCACGCGCGACACCTCTTTGTAGAGCGCACTCTTGCCTGCATTTTTCAGGTTGGCCTCAAGCTCGGCCGAAATATCAAAGTGGTCTTCGATGGCGCGCTTGCCACGACCAGTTACCATGATGATCTCACCCATGCCGGCGGCGAGCGCCTCTTCGACCCCATACTGAATCAGCGGTTTATCGACAATCGTCAGCATCTCCTTGGGGCTCGCCTTGGTGGCGGGCAGGAAACGAGTACCAAGCCCTGCGGCCGGGAAGATAATCTTGCGTAACGGTTTCATGATGGGTTCCCTCTTAACTCAATGATTACCCAGTATAGCACAGAATCATGACATTCAAGTAAGGCGACCGTAAGAGTGCAGACCGGAGAGATACATATTCACGCCAATGAAGCAGAACACTGTGACCAAGAAGCCGCCCACAGCCCACCAGGCCAGAGCTTTACCATGCCAGCCATGTGAAACGCGGGCATGCAGGTAAGCGCCGTAGACCAGCCATACGATCAGCGCCCAGGTCTCTTTCGGATCCCAGGACCAGTAACCGCCCCAGGCTTCTGCTGCCCATGCTGCGCCGAGAATGGTTGCCAGCGTAAAGGCGGGAAAACCGACAGCAACGGATTTGTAAGCCAGTTGATCCAGCTGATCCAATGTCGGAAAAATATTCAGCATCTTCGACTTGCTGCCTCGTGCTTCCATGCCATGACGTAGCAGGTAGGTCATGCCTGCGCCGCAAGCCACGGCAAAAGCACCGTAACCGACAAAGTTCATCGGCACATGAATCTTCATCCAGTAGGACTGCAGGGCAGGCACCAATGGCTTAATATCAGCCTGTCCAACCGAGTCCAGCCAAACGCCGAAGAACACACCAGCTGAAACCAGCACCATGACAAATGCACCCATGCCCTTGGCCCCATAGCGGCGCTCAAACGAGAGGTAAATAGCTGCCGTGATCATGAACAGTAAGATAAACACTTCATAGAGGTTGGAAACTGGCGCGTGACCGATCTCTACGTCGATCATATAGGACTCGTGCCAGCGCAGCAGCAAGGCGGTTCCTCCGGCATAAATCCCGAAATAAGCCGAACCTGTGGCAATGCGACCAATGAAGTTTTCCGGTGCAAACAGATAAGCGATGTAAGCCACTGCTGAGAAGATAAATACGACATTCATCGCCATGATAATGCTGCCAGCGATAAGTTTGGACTGATCTTCATAGGAGATCTGACTGGCAGCGGGTTCAAACAGTGCTGCAATCGAGGCCAGAATCACCATCAGCAACATGCCATCCAGCCATGGTACGGTATTTGGTGCTACACGGCCCTGAAGCATGGCTGGCTTCATAGTGATAACCACTGCAGCAAGAGCTGCGCCAACAAGAGCGCCGGTTCCACCCCAGAGCAGCCCCTGGCTGCTCAGAATCTGGTAGAGAAACGCATCCTCGTTATAACCACCCTGTGCATACATCGCCATGGCAGAGATACCGAGTGATGCTCCGATATAGGCATAGAAACGAACCAACGCCCAGCGCCCACGGTTCACCAGTTCCCAGATCGACGGTTCAGCAGTCATTGCAGTCATGCATTTCTCCTTTTTATGCCCACATCGGGGCGGCAACAGATTTGTTCAGGCTTCAGCTGTGGCCGAACTCTTTATCGAGTTTTGTGAACAGATCGTTAAAGGTTTCTTTAAAAGCGATCTGATTACGGTTGGTTATGCCTGCCAGAGAAACCTCTGTGCCATCTTCCGTGTCGCGAATAACAAGCCACAGCTTACGATGCGGCATATAAAACATGATACAGAGGCCGAAAACAAGAATTGCACTGCCGATCCAAACCACATTCATTCCGGGGTCTTTAGCCAGCTGCAGACCGGTGTAATAGACATGATTAAAGTCATCCAGCACAGGAATCACCGGCCATGGCAGCTGTGGCAGCAGATTTACTGCCTGTATAGTTCGAGTGCCAATGCTCTGGATATCCTTTGGAGGAGAATCACCATAAACGTCATGAAGTGCCTTCTGGAAAGCCTCAAAGTTTACTTTCTCATTCCTCTTTCCCTCTATTTGAGAGAGGTAGCCGATAAAGGCGTTGTAGAGCCGCCACTCGTCCTGATTGGTGAAATCCAGCCCCATCGCCACGGTCTGGTAGTCTTTGGCATCACCGGTGAGTGAAACCGTCATCCACGATCCCTGGTTGTTGCCGTCAGCATCGATATAAGGATTCATGTACGACTTAACCTTAACCGGTTTGATGCCGGAGCCGCGGATGACATACTCAACGGATGGTCCAATATCTTTGAACTTCTTCTCACCAAAGGTTTCGGCAATATTTTCAACGTTATATGGCCTGAAGTCGGTTACTTCCAGCGAGAGGCCGGTCTCCGGATCTTTCCAGGTTTTATAAACGCTGGTCTTAGCAATGCTCGTTTTCTGGCTGCCATCCATATGGAATAGCTTAAAACTGACATCAGACCCGCCATCCCCGAAGCTTGCCTGATAGATATAGACACCTTTGTAGAAGAGCGGCTCATTGACGATAATATCGGAGGTAAGCACCTCTTTACCTTCATCGATAATGGTCAGATTACTGCGGAACTCACTCGGTGCACCTGTCGCGAAGAAGTTGATCTCAAACGAATTGCAGCGCACCTGAAATGGCATGTCGAGAGTCGCCGTCTCAGTTCCCTTCAAAAAGGAGATGGTCTTCTCCATCGACCCTTCTGCCACAGCCATGTTGCCGCGAAAGCCAAACTGCACACTGATCCATCCGCCAACGAGAACAATAAGGATCGCTGAGTGTACGGAGATATAACCCCACTTGTGTTTGCGCCCTTTATCGGCGCGCACAAAGTGCTGGCCATTCTCTTCGACTGCCTTGAACTTCCATCCATACAGCTGCTTACGGAAGATCTGCTCCAGCTCTGCCGCCGACATCGTCGATTTCAGTTTCCAGTGCTGCAGAAGCTCCATGCGCTTAAGCGAGCGCTCGTTGAGCGTCACCTTATTGCTGCGCATCTCCTTGAGCATCTTCGGCACATTGCGCCACAGGCAGGCGGTCAGGGAGAGCATCAGGAAACCGAGCAGGGTGAGGAACCACCATGTGTGATACATGTCGAACAGACCCAGCGAGCGGAACACCCAGTACCAGAGCGGCCCGAACTGTTGCAGGTAGTCGGTCTGCTCCTGATTCTGCAGAAGAACCGTGCCGATGACCGATGCAATAGAGAGCACCATCAGCAGAACGATGGCGAGTGACATCGAACCAAGCCTCTGCCAGAGCTGTTTCAAAAAATCGGAGAAAGAATTCATGCCGGCATGTTAGCCATTCATCAGCGCGGCGTCATGGCCGAATTGTGGTGCAATCATTGCGCCATACACGCAATAGAACTGAGGCCTTACCCGTGCTGGCAGGCCCCTGCAGCACAGCATCGAGGTGTCGATGCCAGCGCATGCGAAGTTTGCGGCTCGGCTCAGTTGTGGTTCCGCCTTTGCGATTAAGGCTGGAGGAGAGCAGTAGCCCCCCGCAGGCCGCGGCCAACTGTCGGGTCTGCAGGCTTGTATCTACCCGCACGGCAAGTGTGCTGTTGCGATAGCAGACCGGTGCCAGACCGGGTTTCGCAGGTATCACCAGCGTAAATGGGCCCGGCCATGATGTGCGGATAATCTTGCGCAATTCAGGCGAATAGAATCGAATCAGCCCGCTTGCCGTCTGCACCGAATCAGCCAGCAGGAGAAAGGGGCCCATACGTCGTTTGAAAGAAACCAGTTTGTTCACCGCGGCGGGAATATGCGGGCTCGCCGCCACACCCGGCAGGGTGTGTGTGTGATGTGCAATCACCCCGCCCTGTTTCAGCACTTTCGCCGCCCTGAGGGCGGCAAGCTTTTGGCTGACCTTAGTCTTCAGCGAGAATGGCCTCTGCTTGTGCAATACGATCAGCCTTCAGTAGGTCTGCCAGTCGCTCGTCAGTCTGGGCCAGCATCTGCACGGCCAGAAGACCGGCGTTTTTGGCCGCATTGATACCCACAGTCGCAACCGGCAATCCAGGCGGCATCATAACTGTGGAGTGCAGAGCGTCTTCCCCGTTTAGAGGGCCTGATGCAATCGGCACACCAATGACCGGCTTCACAGTCTTGGAACAGACCACGCCAGCCAGATGTGCAGCCATACCTGCGGCACAGACAAACACCTTACATCCAGCCTCTTCAGCCTCTTTAACCGCCTGCACCGTCGCTTCAGGGGTTCGGTGAGCCGAACGGATCATCGTCTTGTAAGGAACGCCGAACTCTTCCAGAACACTTTCTGTTTTCTGCATCACGGGCATGTCGGATTTACTGCCCATCAGGATCAATACTTTAATCGCTTCCACTTTAACCCTCTCCTCTGGCTACTGCGCGGTAACCAATATCTTTTCTATAGAAAGCACCCGGCCATTTCAGCTTTTCGAGCGCCCCATAAACGATGGACTGTGCCTCTTTCACCGTCGGTGCCACTGCTGTCACACCTAGAACACGACCACCTGCATTAACAATAGCACCATCCTTTTCAGCAGTGCCAGCATGGAAAACGGCCGCTCCGGCTGCCTCAACGGCATCGAGACCGCCAATCACCTGACCTTTCTCGAAGCTTGCAGGATAACCATCAGAGGTTACCACCACGCAGAGCGCCGTTCCCTCTTCCCATTCCAACTTCACCCCATCCAGCGCCTTGTTGGCAGCCGCCAGCAGCACCAGACCAAGGTCGGACTTCAACCTGCTCATCAGCGGCTGACACTCTGGATCACCAAAACGAACATTGAACTCCAGTGTCTTCGGCCCCTCTTCGGTCAGCATCACACCAGCGTACAGGATTCCGATGAACTCTGCGCCACGCTTTTTCAGTGCGGCAATAATTGGCCGGGCAATCGTTTCCAGCACCACATTTTCCACATCAGCGGTCACACACGGCGCCGGAGAATATGCCCCCATGCCGCCGGTATTAGGCCCCTTATCACCATCGAGCAGCGCCTTGTGATCCTGCGAAGAGGCCAGAGGAAGGATGGTGTCACCAGAAACAATGAACAGGCAGCTTGCCTCTTCTCCGATCAGGCACTCCTCAATCACGACCTGGGAACCGGCATCGCCGAAACTGTTAGCAGAGAGCATATCGCGCACCGCATCAATCGCCTCTTTCTCCGTTTGCGCTACAATCACACCTTTTCCTGCAGCAAGGCCTGAGGCCTTCACCACAATCGGTGCCCCCCATGAGCGAATCGTATCTACAGCTTCATCGACATCGACATGCACTTCAAAACGCGCAGTCGGCACGCCGGCTTCATACATCAAGCGCTTGGAGAAGGATTTGCTGCCCTCAAGATTGGCTGCCGCTTTGTCCGGGCCAAAAACAGGGAACCCTTCAGCACGCAACTGGTTACCCAGCCCCAGCACCAGTGGCACTTCTGGGCCTATCACCACTAGATCAGGCCGCTCTGCCAACGCCAATTCCATCAATGCATCGACATCTTCGGCACTGATATCCACGCAACGTGCATCACGGGTTATGCCCGGATTGCCCGGTGCACAAACCACCTCGGAGACACTGGGAGAGCGTTTCAGCTTCCAGCATAGTGCATGTTCGCGACCACCGCCGCCGACAACCAGTACTTTCATTCAGTGCTCCTTAATGCCTGAAGTGGCGAATACCGGTGAAGATCATCGCCAGTCCGTGTTCGTTCGCTGCTGCAATCACCTCTTCATCACGCACAGAGCCACCCGGCTGAATCACCGCTTTTGCACCTGCATCAGCCAGTGCATCAACACCGTCACGGAATGGGAAGAATGCATCGGAAGCTACAGCTGAACCGATGATTGCATCGCCACCATGAAACGCAGCGATCCGGGTAGAGTTCACACGATTCATCTGGCCAGCACCCACGCCGAGCGTGGTACCGTTCTTGGCAAAGACAATGGCATTTGACTTCACATGTTTGGCTACAGACCAGGCAAAGAGCATATCGTTCCATTCGGCTTCTGTTGGCGCTCGCTCAGTAACCACCTTGCATGCATCGCGATCAAGGATATGCGCATCGCGCTCCTGAATCAGCAGGCCTCCGTTCACACGTTTAAACTCCCAGCCCCCGGATACCGCATCAACAGATGGGGCCAGCAACAGGCGTAGATTCTTCTTTGCAGCCAGTGCCTCACGTGCCGCATCGGAGAAGCCCGGTGCAATCACGACTTCCATAAAGGTTTCGGCAATCAATTTTGCAGCCTCAACCTCAAGCGGACGATTGAAGGCAGCAATACCACCGAATGCAGAGGTGGCATCAGCGGCACGAGCGCGCTCGTAAACCTCTTCCTGTGAACCGCCCACGGCCACACCGCACGGGTTGGCATGTTTAACGATCACTGCTGCATTGTCAGAGAAGTCGCGTACGCAAGCGAATGCAGCATCAGCGTCAGCAATGTTGTTGTAGGAGAGCGCCTTGCCCTGCAGGACTTCGCAATCGGCGAGGGAGAGACCCTGATCTTCGAGGTCTGCGTAGAAGGCACCATCCTGATGCGGATTTTCGCCGTAACGCAGTTCATCGGCCGTTTTGATGAACTGACGAGTGAAGATGTCAGGGAACTTACGCTTGGATCCGTCTGCATTCAGGGCAGAGAAGTGGTTGGCTATCGCGCCATCATAAGCTGCCGTATGGGCAAATGCCTTGGTCGCCAGTGCGCGGCGGATATCTTCATTCAGGCTGTCGGCATCCATTGACTGAATAATCATTTCGTAATCGGTCGGATCAACGACAATGGTAACAAACTTGTGATTTTTGGCAGAGGCACGAACCATGCAAGGGCCACCAATATCGATATTCTCAATCGCATCAGCAATCGTGCAACCCTCTTTGGCCACCGCTTCGCGGAAGGGATAGAGATTAACGCAGACCAGATCGATCTGCTCAATGCCGTGTTCGGCCATGGATGCGAGATCGCCCTCGTTATCGCGACGGGCAAGAATGCCGCCATGCACCTTCGGATTCAGCGTTTTAACGCGGCCATCCATCATCTCGGGAAATCCAGTGTAATCCGATACGTCACGGCATTCGATTCCGACCTCGCGCAGCAGCTTAGCCGTGCCACCGGTGGAAAGGATTTTTACGCCGCGGTCAGCCAGCGCTCTGGCAAAAACCTCCACGCCTGTTTTGTCTGAAACGCTGATCAGCGCCTGTTTGATAGAAGCCATGTGAGCCACTCCGAAATGGAAAATAAAAGGGATCGGAAGGCTACGCATTGGCCGTTGGGAAGCAACAAAGAACAGCACATGCAACGACTTCTGGCTTCACGCGCCTCAAGCCACTTACGTAACCTCTGTTTCGCTGAACTGTGGCAAATCGGCCAAGACAGGCCTTCAAGTCTTTCAACCAACTGATAAATCAAGGATTTCGCTGCGAATGATTCACTTCTGACTTATTCATTGATTTGAGTGGCACACCCTGTTTCTGCCATCAGCCTTGGCCTTGTAGGTCGCCTCGGTAGCGGCAAGAATCATCTGCTCAAGCTCCTTCACACGACTGCTGCAGACACCGATACTGCAGGTAACCTGAATGACCTCAGCTTCGCTTTGGACCTTGAGCTCCGCCACATCTTTACGGAATCTATCTGCGATATGATTGGCTTCATCCGTGTTGCAATGCTGCACAACAATGGCGAATTCCCCAGTTTCAAAGCGAACCAGAAGGTCGTAGATGCGGCTGTGCCCGAGCAGTATTTGAGCGATCTCAACCAGCACCTTGTCACCGGCGGCATGTCCATGGCTGGCATTCACCTCCTTGAAATGATCAATATCGAGGATCATGACGCTGACTTCAAATCCTTCGCGACGCGCCAGAGCAAAAAGCACCTCTCCCTCAAGATGGAGGTGGCGGCGATTATGGAGCCCTGTCAGCTGATCGTGCCGTCGATCATAATCCATGCTCTTTGCCTGTGCCAATAACTCCTGCTGCTGCCTGCGCACCTCTTTCTCGGTAGTGGCCAGCACACGCGACAGCCTTCCTATCTCATCGTCGCGAGCAGGCAGTTCGAAACCGACCTCATCGACTGAACCAATACGGGATGCGAACAACTCCATCATCTTGATCGGCCGAAGGATCAACCGCTTCAGCAGAATCCACAGCACCAGAAGAACGGATAGAATAGCAGCAACACCGCCTGCAATCGTGATCATCCGCCCAGTCTGCGTCATCTCGATGGCACTCTTCATCGGCAGGCTGATCGCAAGCCCACCACGAATGCCGTCAAGCTTATATCCCTGAAAACCGTGGCACTTGAGACACGACTTTTCCACCTTCAAAGGAGCCATGTATCGAAACCGCTCATCATCCTCATCAACACCGAACCACTCGCCTGTTCCATTCTCAAACGCTTCGAGTGCTTCCTGCTCAAAGGCATCTGGGCTGTTTCCCGGGTTAATCGGCTTAAGGCTTGTAAGGTGATAACGAATGTCTGATCGGGCACTGCTCAGCTCCGAAAGCTCGCGCGCCATAAGGGCAGGATTCTTGAGGGTATAGACATGACCATCGAGATCGGTGATCTCGGGTCGGATATCTGCCTTCTCCCCCTTTTTCGGGCCAACCTCATAGAGGTAAGGATTGGTTTGCATATGCTGCCGTTTCAACACATAAACTCCGCCATAATTGGAGTTCCAGTGGCGGGTGAGCTGGATCTGGCGGAACAGCACCTTCGACTGGGAAAGCATGAGGCCTTCTACCGCGTCATGTTCGAAGCGGTGATAAAGGAGGCTGTATGCCAGCCCGCTGAGAAGGAAGGTGGCAACAAGAATCAGGGCAACCTGAGCAGCTAGGGAACGACGGAGCATATGTCTATTATAGCAGACAAATTTAAGCTTTATGGGTTATTTCTCATGTGAAAACGCGAAAAGATTACGCTGCTGCTGCAATCATACCGATTTGCACGCCAACCAGCTTTGAATCATGATCGCCACCCTGACAAATTTCCTACCGGAGAGCCCATGCCCAAGCTACTGCTGACATTCCTTTTGCTGATAAGCCTGATGCCTGCTGTTCAGGCAGCAGAACTGAAAGAAGCAACCTACAAAAACGGCGTCAAACTGATCGTAGAAGAGGATCACTCGGCCCCCGTTGCCATGGTGCAGATCTGGCTTAAGGTGGGCGGGCGTGACGAACTACCGGGTAAAACGGGGTTAGCACATGTGTTCGAGCATATGATGTTCAAGGGCTCCAACAAACTCGGACCGGGCGAATACAGCAAACGCATCTCGGCAATGGGCGGCAACGATAACGCCTTCACCTCAACCGACTACACCGCCTATTTCCAGACCGTACCAGCCAAACGCATTGATGAGGTGCTGGCGATGGAGGCCGAGCGCTTTGCTAACCTCAAGCTGCGTGATGCGGATTTCCAGAAGGAGATCAAGGTGATCATGGAGGAGCGGCGCATGCGCACTGAAGATGATCCCAACAGCCACATGTTCGAGGAGCTCTCAGCAGCTTCCCTTCGCCTGCACCCCTACCGCAATCCGGTGATCGGCTGGATGCAGGATCTGGAAAAACTGACCATCGAGGATGTGAAGGCCTTTTACAAAAAACACTACGTTGCGGGCAATGTAGTCGTAGTCGTGGTTGGCGATGTTGATTTTGAGCAGGCGAAGAAAACAGTGGCCAGAACCTTCGGCCGCATGAAAGCACGGCCGATCCCTCCCCGCTTTAATCCGGTCGAGCCTAAAACATTTGGCGCCAAACGTATTCAGGTAAGCCTGCCGGCCCAGCTGCCGATGCTGGCCATCACCGTACCTGTCCCTGTCTGGAAGCCGGGCAAAAATGATCGTGAGGCAGCAGCACTGACACTGGCGACTCAGATTCTTGCCGGAGGCAGGGCAGCACGCCTGCAGCGCGAGCTGGTAAATGAGCAGCGCAAGGCGTTTGCTGCGGGTGCGGGCTATGATGGTCATGGCATGGGCCTCGACCTCTGGTATGCCTACGGCATGCTCGGTCCCGGCCAGACGCCGGAAGCATTTGAGAAAAGCCTCTGGGCACTGCTTGATGACATGGCAGAAAATGAGGTCGATGAAAAAAGGCTGAATGCAGCCAAGCGCAACATCATCGCCGCAGAGGTTTTCGCCCAGGATTCGCTCTATCTGCGCGCCAAAGAGATTGGCCGCATGGAGGTGGTCGGCATAGGCGCCAACAACCGCGACCTTTGGCTGAAATCTATACGCAGTGTTACGACTGAAGATATCAAGCAGGTTATGGGTCGCTGGCTGAAGCGGGAACGATCCACCACAGGTATCCTGCTACCGGAGGTGAAGTCATGAGGCATCGTCTGTTTGCACTTGTACTGCTGCTTTTGCCTTTTACTGCACATGCCGTGCCAGCGATTCAGGAGGCTCACCTTGAAAACGGCCTGCGTATCCTGCTGATGGAGGCGCACAATGTGCCGATGGTCTCGATGCGCCTTACCATGGCGGCAGGCTCCCGTTTTGATCCGACGGGTAAAGGGGGGGCGGCCAGCCTTCTGGCTTCAATGCTCTCCGACCATACCGCACAACATGACCACGATGCATGGGCCGACCTGCTCGATAGCGATGCGATCCAGCTGGGCAGCAGTGTCGGCCGCGATGAGTTGAACCTTTCACTCACCACCCTCAAGGATGTGCTGAATCCGGGCATCGATGCATTTGCCGAAGCGCTGCTTCAACCGGGCTGGAACAGAAAACGTTTTGCCCTCATGAAACAGGATGCTCTGGCAGCGGCCCAGAAGGAACTGGAGGATGCGGGTACTCAGGCATCTGAAGCTGCGGCCGTACTGCTCTTTGCCGGCCACCCCTACGGTCATCGTCCAAATGGCTCCTTGGCATCACTCACTCATGTTAATCTCGCCGACCTCAAAAGGCTCTATGGCAATCAGGTCAAACCGCAGGGGGCTGTGCTTGCTGTCAGCGGTGACATTACGATGGATGAACTGAAGCCGTTGCTGGAGAAAAAGCTGGCTGACTGGCGAGGTGCTCCCGCCACAGGGTTGAATGATATAATCCCGCCACAGGCTGTACGCGGTAAAAATGTGGATATGCAGCTGCCAACCAGCCAAACACAGATTCAACTGTTGCGTCTGGGGCCAACACGCGGTGATGAGAACTTTTTTCCGGTCTTTGTCCTGAATCATATTCTGGGTGGTGGTGGTTTCGGTTCCCGCCTGATGGAGGAGGTGCGTGAAAAGCGCGGCCTTGTTTACGGCGTCTACTCCTACTTCTCTCCACTGGCGACCAACGGCGCTTTCGTAATCAGTCTGAGTACGCGCGGCGATCAGGCAGATAAGGCTGAAGGGGTGGTTCGCACTGTGCTTGCAGAGATGGCTGCAGGTAAGGTCACTAAAAAACAGCTCACCGCCAGCAAAGAGAACCTGACAGGCAGCTTCGCCCAGCGCATGGACTCCAATCGCGAAAGGGTTTCGCTGATTGCCATGATCGGCCTTTATAACCTGCCTCTTGATTATCTAAGCGTTTGGACTGAACGGGTTGATGCAGTGACGCTGCAACAGCTTCGCCACCAGGCTGCGACCTACCTGAATCCCGATGAGTGGAACCGCGTCCGGGTCGGAGCAGGTCTGAAGTGAGAGTCACAGCTGGCTCGCTACGCGGGCGGGTACTCAATGTGCCGGATGTGGAAGGGCTGCGCCCAACACCGGCAAAGGTGCGTCAGGCACTGTTCAACATTCTCGGTCCTGTTGAAGA
>Ga0316187_10004442_pt1 | contig 12144 bp, 11 predicted proteins | sample CroRivburrow1_MG_FD_204927 | JGI IMG/M metagenome (GOLD analysis project Ga0316187, IMG submission 204927) | Coastal sediment microbial communities from Maine, United States - Cross River worm burrow 1 | ecosystem: Environmental > Aquatic > Marine > Coastal > Sediment | place: USA: Maine...
CATCAAAGTATAAGTAGCCCAGTCTTATCTGTGCCTCGACATCTCCCTGTTCGGCCAGCGACTTCCATTCCCTCAAAGCAGCTTCATAGTGACCATAATGATAGGCTTCTAGCCCTTCATCAAAACCACCCCATGCAAACCCATGCACTATCGCCAGTACCGACAATATTATCACCCTGATTGATTTCATGTTCTCTCTCACCGAGAATCTGACCGGCTCAGTATAACGCTATACATACGATTACAGGAAAATTCGGAACAGACCACAATTACCACCAAACAATATTGACTGTTGTTCTATCAGAAAACGTGTTCTGCCCCCGATTTGTTGCGGCTGGCGGCACTGCAGTTCAGCGATACGCCGGAGGCCCTGGAGAGTTGTACCTGTCCCCGGACAGGCATAAACTGAATAGCTGAAACACGGACACAAATACGATTCTTCAATTTCTCATCAAGGAAAAACAAATGAACATCACCTTAAGCCTCGCCCCGATAGCCTCATTGATTGCCGGCATACTGATTCTGGTTGTCCCGCGGTTGCTGAACTACATCGTCGCAATATATCTGATCGCCATCGGCATACTCGGCCTGCTCAGCGCAAATGGTATGCATGTTTAGCGGAGGCATGGCAGGCAACAAACGACAGGTCAGGGTCCCGGCCTGCGCCGGGATGACAGAGCTTATGGCTTAAGTACAGGCGTTGATGTGATATTCACCCGAAACTCCGCACCGGGTTTGCGGTTGACAACGTCCACCTGACTACCCATGGCCCGGGCAAGCTGATGCACCAGCGCCAGACCGATACCGGTACCAACGGTTTCGCGGGTAAGCTCGCTTTCCGAACGGTAGAACAATTTGAAAATCTTTTTCATCTGGTCTCCGGGTACGCCGGGGCCGTAATCCCGCACGCTGAACTGCACACTGCCATCTCGCAGACGTTGACAGCCGATGTCGATGACTTTCTGTTCCGCACCGGCAGAGAACTTGATGGCATTGTCCACCAGGTTGATGAAAATCTGGATAAACCAGTCCGGGTCGGCCTGGATAATGGCCTGCCCGGCAGCCGTTTCACAACGCATGTTCAATTCAAAACCTGCACGTTCGATCTGCGAGGACACCCTGGAGCGGATGCCATCCATTAGCTCGGCCACAGTCACGGGTTTGGTGTCAACCTGCAGATTGTTGCGTGTCATGCGCGCCAGTTGCAGCACATTGGCGATCAGCCGCGACAGGCGCTCGCTTTCATCAAAGATATAATCGTAGTAGCTGCTTTTCTTTTCTTCGGAGGCCCAGCCCTCGCGCAACATTTCGCCGTACATGCGAATCGAGGTGAGCGGTGTTTTCAGTTCGTGACTGACAGCAGAGACAAAATCCTGCTGCTGTCGAGTGAGGTCGATTTGCCGCGCCCCCAGCCGGTACATCAGGTAAAAGCCGCCACACAGTACCAGCAGCAGGATCGCCGCAAGCCAGCTGATTACCCTGCCACCGGCACCCGCCGGCAGCCGATTGATGCTCAGGATGAGTTCCACATCTCCCAGGGGCGCTGACAGACGTGTTTGATAAAGCAGCGTACCGCGCAATGTCTCGGCACTGGACAGGTACTCACGCGCCGCCCGCCCGCTGAACGCCGCGAACACATCTCCCCGATACGCAACCAGCAAGTCACTCATGTTTGACAACGCCGTGTCGAGGAACATGGTTTCGATCAGGTCCTGAACAAACGGCTGCTGTTCGATCAATGCGCCCTGTATGTAACGCTGACCATCACGCCAGACCTTGCGGAACAGCACAAAATGACCACTGTCGAGCAGACTGAATTCGAACGGATCGATTTCGCTTTCGAAGGTGTGGATGCGGATTTCGCTTTCAGGCATTGACTGTTCCGGAGCATCGGCCGCACGTGTGCCCGCAAACAACGCGTCGCCGGATTCATCCGCCGGTTCCGGCAAGGCACTGCGCTCCATGCGCGCACGTTTGGCGACGACGGGCGCCGCGCTCGACAGCTGGCGCGGAGCTGCAGCGGCCAATTCGGGCAGATAACGGTAATCCAGTTGCAGATCCTCGACCCGGCCGAGGGTGCTGGCGGCCTGCTGTTTCTGCTCCTGCAAACGGGGTGCAGCGGCCTTGTTGAGCCGGTCGAAGGCGGCCTGACCCGGTACCTGTTCCACTGCCACTTCCATCGTCGCCGGGACGTCCTCCTCATCCACGGCGCGCTGCAGGGCGTCCTTGTCTCCGGCAATCGAAGGGGCTGCCAGACCCGACTGCAGGTCACGACGTGCCGCTCTTGCATGCAACGCATCCGTGGCGGCCTCCCCGCTCACCCTGCCGGTCTTGCTGTCCTGCACCAGCCGGTTGCGACTGAGAATCTGCTCTAATTGCTGTTGCAGAGCCAGCCGCTGTTCCAGTTCTCCGGCAGCAATACCGTAGGTCGACGCCACGGTCCCCGGCGGCGGCACCAGCGGTGTCGTAAATACACCGTGGGTGTCGACCTGAAAGTAACCAACCAGACCGGGAACAGGTGACGCGTGCGGATAGGCAGACAGTGGCGAGCGCTGCAGAAAGCTGGCTGCCGGATCACCCGCCACATTCAGGAAGGTATAATCGCTGAACGAGCGGGCCTCTTCGACATTGATCAGCTGAACGATACGGGCATCAATGCGTGCAGCCAGTTCTTCTGCCAGTACCCGGTACTGGTGAAACGCTTCCCACTTCAACTGGCTGTACGCCTGATAGACAAGAATCCCGGTCGGGACAGCCAGGGCAAGAAAAAACACATACAGCCACCGCCGCAGCCTTTTCCGGTCAAGTCCTGTGAGTGAGTTGTGCCACATAGCCGCTCTTGTTATTGAGGCAGGTCATTCTGCCAACAGACGGTAGCCCGCACCGCGCACCGTGACAAGGTAACTCGGTTGCGCCGGGTCCGCTTCAATCTTGCGCCGCAGCTTCGCAATATGAATATCGACGGTGCGGGTTTCTATATCAAGATTCCTTGCATAACCCCAGACCTTTGCCAGCAGTTCATCCCGGGAAACCGGCCGGTCCGAATGCAACCGCAGATACTGCAGTATCTCCACCTCGCGGCGGGTAAATGACAATGCCTCGTCACCCCGCTGGCCCTGGAGATTGCGGCAATCGACCTCGATATCCTCCCCCAGTTGCAGCAAGGCATCCAGTTCAGCACTGATGCGTGACCGGCGCAGTACGGCCTGCACCCGCAGCACCAGTTGCGCTACCGAGAACGGCTTGGCCACATAATCGTCGGCGCCCAGCGACAAACCCTGGATGATATCCTCATCCGTACTCTTGGCCGTCAGCATGATGACCGGCTGGTCGCGATCTTGCGCCCGGATACGGTTGCAGATTTCGAAGCCGTCCATGCCCGGCAGCATGACGTCCAGCAGGACCAGGTCGAAGCGTCCGCTCAGCGCCATACCCAGGCCCGTCGGGCCGTCGGCCGCGAACTCCACTTCATAACCGTGGTAGACAAGCACATCCACCAGACCGGCGCGGATAGCCTCTTCATCTTCAACGATCAGCAGTCGGAGCTTGCGTTGCATGCCTTGCTTGTCCCGGCCCGCCCGTGCCTGGCAGCCCATAATTAAAAATCGCTCACCCGCCGTGCCGGTTCGAGCATAACTGTTTTAAAGCCTACCAGTTCACCCGCCACCCGGCATGTAAATCTTTTGTAAATCTACTGCCACAGGTTTTACCAAAGCCTGTCTACAACCACACCGCCTGCTCATCCAGACTGGATTCACATTAAGATCACCCGCAGGAGGTAACAACCATGGCACTCATTACACGCGTCGCACGACTGTTCCAGGCCGATTTCCATGCCGTACTCGACCGCATCGAGGAACCCGAGGTGCTGCTCCGGCAGGCAGTCCGCGAAATGGAAGAGGCACTGGCCTGCGACGAACAGCGCAGCAGGGTGTTGCAGCATGAGCAACGACAGCTCAGTAACCGCGAAACCGACCTTAAAGAATCGCTGCATGCTATTGAAGAGGAACTCGACACCTGTTTTGAAGCCGGCAATGACGACCTGGCCCGCGCCTGTGTCAAGCGCAGGCTGGAGGCACAACGCTTCGGTAAAAATATTTCCCGCAAACGCGCTGCGCTAGAGGAAACGCTCGACGACCTCAATACACGGGTCAGGGAAAACCAGGCACAGCTGGAAAGCATGCGGCAGAAGGCCGAACTGCTGGCCGGGGAAAGCGTACGCAGCCTCCCCGCGGACAACTGGGCCATCCCCGACATCAGCGTCTGCGACGAGGATGTGGAAGTGGCCTTTCTGCGGGAGAAACAGCACAGGAGCCGGTCATGAGACAGCCCACATTCCTTGAAGGCGCCGGCGTGGCGCTTGCCCTCAGCCTGGCCGGTGGTGTGTTGTACGCTGCCCTGAACACGTTGTTACCCGGTGTCCCGGTGCTGCGCCTGCTGATCGCCGGCATCAGTCTCGCCTATGTTGTCTATCTACTGAGCCGCAGTCCTGAACGTGTTGGCCGGGTCACGGCCGCCGCCGCCTGGCTACTGGTTGCAGGCGTGCTCTTCTTCACACACCCGCCCCTGTTGCTCTACGTGTGCATACATCTGGGCGCTATCTGGCTGATCCGCTCGCTGTACTTTTATTCCAGCCCACTGTCCGCGCTCGCCGACCTGGGACTGAACGGCCTGAGCCTGTCCGCGTCCGTCTGGGCAGTCACGCGTACCGGCAGCATCCTGCTTGGCATCTGGTGCTTCCTGCTGGTACAGGCACTGTTTGTCTTCATCCCGAAAAGCATCAACCGCAAACCCGGTGCAACGCAGACCGGCCCCGAAAGCACAGACCGCTTTCAACACGCGTACCGCGCCGCAGAAGCCACGGTACGCAAACTCTCATCCAACCATTGAACCCTGCAGGAGATACCCAAATGAAATCAAAACTCATCGCACTGGCATTATTTGCCTTTACCACGGCTACCGTTGTCTTGTTACCGAACTACCAGAGTATCGGGAGCCTTACGCCCACCAACCCGCCCATTGTCGATCCGGTGGCAAATGAACAGTCCCGCATTGATGTCGTGTTCGTACTGGATACCACCGGCAGCATGAGTGGCCTGATCCAGGCCGCCAGGGAAAAAATCTGGTCCATCGCCACCACCATGGCCTCGGCGCAATCCGCACCCGAAATCAGGGTGGGGCTGGTCGCCTACCGCGACCGCGGTGATGCCTATGTCACCCGGGTGGTGGATCTGTCCAGTGACCTGGATTCCATGTACGCCACGCTGATGGATTTTCAGGCCGACGGCGGCGGTGACGGACCGGAAAGCGTGAACCAGGCACTGTATGACGCCGTCCACAAGGTATCCTGGAGCCAGCTGGCCGGGACCTACAAGGTGGTCTTCCTGGTCGGTGACGCACCGCCGCATATGGATTACCAGGACGACATCAAATACCCCGCCACGCTCAGTGCAGCAAAACAGAAAGGCATCGTGGTTAACGCCATCCAGAGCGGCGATCAGAGCGACACCACTCCTGCCTGGCAGCAGATTGCCACACTCGGTGCCGGCCATTACTTCCAGGTGGGACAGAGCGGCAACGCCGTGGCGATCACCACCCCCTTTGACGAGAAAATCGCAGCGTTGTCTGAAAAGATGGATGCCACACGCCTGTACTACGGCAGCGGGGACGAGAAAGAAAGACAGCGCCGCAAGATGGCAGCAACCGACAAACTGCATGCGGCCTCATCGATCGAGTCCCGTGCACGACGGGCAGCGTTCAATGCCTCGGAAAGCGGTACCGCCAACTTCCTCGGCGAGGGTGAACTGGTGGATGAAGTGAGCAGCGGCCGCGTCGACCTCTCCAGTATCGACACGGACAAGTTACCGGAACCCATGCAGGCCATGGCCCCGGCAGAACAGGCGGCAATCATCAGCGAGACAGCGGCGCGCCGCAACGAACTCAAACGCCAGCTCAGTGAACTGACCGAGCAACGCGCGGTATACCTGGACAAGAAGGTGGAGGATGCCGGTGGTGCCAGGGACTCTCTGGATGACCAGATCTACCGTGCCGTGCGCGAGCAGGCCGGCAAACTGGGCATATCCTACGAAGCCGACGCACCGGCTTACTAGGCTGTTACTACCACGGCCCGGTATTGCTACCGGGCCGTCCTCTTTATCTTAACCCGGTAGCTGCATAACTTCTGGTCTGAGAAGGAGCGGCGTCCTCGCCGCGATTCGCGCCGGGGACGGCGCTCCTGCAGTAAGATTTTTTGCAATGTTTGGGTATATCCATCCAGCCTGATACGCAGGCTGGCCTCATAGCTCACCCAACACCCCGTTTAAAAAGACTTCAATCCCCCGAACATAGCTATCCCCGCTAACGATAAACCCGTCGTTGTGGCCACCGCGCAGCTCCAAAAACTGCTTCGGTTCATTGGCCGCCTCGAACAGGTGCTCGCCGTTGGCGTAGGGGATAATTTCGTCGTCCCGGCTGTGAACGATTAAAAGTGGGCCATGGATGTCTGCCAGTTGCTTCCGGGTATTGTACTGGTAGCGGCTCATCCAGCGGACCGGCAGCCAGGGGTAGAACCTGGCGGCGACATCGGGCACCGAGGTAAACGCGGATTCCAGGATCACACCGGCGGCGGCCTGCCGGGTTGCCAGCTCGGCGGCGATCGAGGCACCGAGTGAGCGGCCGAACAGGATAATGTGCTCCGGGGGAATACCGCGCTGCTCCACAAGGTACTGCCAGGCGGCGCCGGCATCCCGATAGGTGCCTTTTTCTGTTGGCTTGCCGGTACTCTGCCCGAAGCCACGGTAGTCAAAGATCAGCACGGACAGGCCGAGTTCATGAAACAGCCGGATGGAGTCCAGCCGGTGGGAGTTGTTGCCGGCATTGCCGTGGCAGAACAGCAGCGTGCCGCGTGCCGGGTCGGCCGGGACAAACCAGGCGTCCAGTTGCTCGTTGTCGGTGGTGGTAAGGGTGACCGAATCGAAGTCCAGCCCGATGTCCCCGGGGGTTGCCTGGATCTGCCGGGTGGGCATGTCGGGAAAGTAGAGCAGATTGGGCTGGTAGAAAAACAGCGCAGCAGCGAGCACGGCATAGCCGATGGCGAAGACGGATATGACTGACACGAGGCCGTTCATTGAAGAAATCCTGTTATCCACTCACCCTGTCCCGCTCCCGGCGCACTCAGAACTAAACGGGGTCAGAGTCTTTGTTCCCGAGACCACCATGACCGCCATCAATTGCCAGCCGGTGTTCCAGAAAATGTGGTCTGTTCGCTATTTGTTTCATTGTCAATCGACCTGATCATGCGGGCTCGCGCAGTGTCCGCATCAACCAGCACGGCAGTAAACGGGTAGTCGCGGGTCAATACGGCCACCAGCTGGGTCGCCGCATTGACAAAGGCCGTCGCATCGGAGAAATCCAGAAATTCGATGGCCGAGTACAGTGCCGCGTTCGAGCGGGCCGCTGCCGCCCGTACTGAGGCGGGTATGGTGATGACACCGTCTCCCGGGTCCGAGTCAAGCGACTGCAGCAGTCGCGCGATATTGATAACTGCAGGTGTGTCGGTTGCGCCATCCACCACCAGGTCCAGCGGGGTAATGACCGGTTTCCCGCTGACGGCCTGACCAAGGGCTATATCGCCGATAAAAAACCGGATGGTGTTACCGACCTCGTACTGAAACTCGCCGCTGCTGCCGGTAATACCGGCAAGCGCCCCGGACTGATAGCTCACTCCCTCGACCGGGGCATCGATCAAGCGACCATCGTCAACGACGACGGTCAGACCGGCATTCTCATCCTTTTTATCTGAATCGTGGGAATCACCCCCGGAGGATGCGTAAAACGTGCACTGACTGCCGCCGAGGAACGGCATGGCGAGCAGCGCAAGCACAAGGATGTATCTGCGTGGCATCATATTTTTACGAGATGGATTTCACTGGCGTTTGACCCTATTGATTGCCATATAGTTACCGAGCATCTTTCAAATGTATATCGACTTGTTACCGTTTCTCAACTCGATCACGAATAATTCACTCGCCTTTATCAATTCACTGAGTTTCCTGTGTCCATAGGAGCAGCGACCTCGCCGCGATTCGCGACGGGGGCGGCGCTCCTACAGTCAGATTTTTTGCAATGATTGGGTTAATTGTGCTCTGGCACGTTTTTCTCTGCCCCTTTCTTTCGTACACCCTGCTCCGCACCCCGCCCGCAGGTCCGGCAATATTTCCCGTGAACGTGCGTTAATTCGTTACAACTCCCACAGATGCGGTACTGATCCATGCCGCAGGCCGTACAATAGCGGCTGTCAGACGCCAGGCGCAGACCGCATTGCTGGCATTGCCCCCTCGCTATGCGACGCTGCATCATTTTCTGGCGTGAAAACAGCTTGCGCTGGAACAGGTAGATCAGCGCCAGTGCGGCAAGCACCGCCACAGCAATCAACAGGTAGTGCCAGATCGCCACGAGCCTGAGTGATTCGAGCAGCTCGACAAGGTGACGGAGCAGCTTGCGCGGCAGAATGTCATAGACCAGTTCAATCAGTTTGAAAAACACAGGGATCAGGGCCACTACCAGCAGATGCGAGGACACCAGCGTCTGGAAGGGCCGGTCACGGGTGATGCTGCGTGCGTTCCAGGCATAGAAAACCAGGAACAGGGGCAGCAGAAACAGCATTTCCATACCGAGCTTCTTGACCGGATACCAGAAGTTGAGCCGGCGCAAGTCTTCGCGCAGTGTCTCGCGGTCGGCCTCGGATACACCCTCCATCAGTGCATACAGCGCGCGGATGCGCTCGTCCTGATCAAGCATTCCACGCAGCTGCCGTTCCTGGCGCAGCAGCTCATCCATGGACACGGTCTTGTCCGCGTTCTCCTCGCGCAGCGTCGCCGCCCGCGAATCCTGTGATTCCTTGCTGGCAATGGCCTCGAGCAGGGCCGTGTCATACGTGCCCTTTACACGCGACTGCCCGGCCCGCAGATCGCGCGTCTCTTTGTCAATCTTGATCAGCCTGTCCAGATCGCGGGTCAGCGCATCGTCATCGCGGATATCCCGGTAGGTACGCACCATGGGGTCGCACAACACATGCAGCGTTTCGCGCTCGGCGCGCAGATCCTGCCGGAAATAGCTGTTGCGGTACTTCGACACCAGGCGCGCCAGCTTGTCGAGCCGGTTGGTCTTGTTCCAGTCCTCGTCCAGCACCACGTCACGACACAGCCCGGGAATGTATTCAGACGGCGAAGTGAGCTGTGCAGTGTGCGCCCCGAGACCATCGAAAATCGAGATCAGGATAAAGAGATCGAGAAACAGGATAATTACCAGCGCCGCCTTGCCGAGCGGCTCCCTGTCCAGCCGGGTGAGCCGTTGCTGGAAGCGCCGGATTTTGAAACCGAAGGTTGCAGGCATGGTGCTCTTCTCCAAAGAGAGGTTACAGAAAACTGGGTTCAGATCCTGGTTTTGTCAGGCAGTCAGTGAATCAATGCTGTCGAACTCGTTTGATCCTGTTCAAATTTACTCATTTCCTGAACAACTGCTCCAACTCGTCCTGCAAGGCATCTTCGGTAGTATCAGCCTCCGCCGAAGACCCGGAAGCGGCATCCCCGAACAGTGCGTCCAGTTCCCGGTGAGACGCATCAGCCTGATCCGGAGGCGTTGTAAAGGCATGCGGATTGACATTGAAATAGCCACAGAAATTGGCGCGTGACTTGTCAGACACGTGTTCAGCAACCGGTTCCCGGCATTGCTGCGGTGCAACAGCATCGAAAAACTCGCACATCCGGCACACATGCAACTGAATCCGGCAGTGCGGACACTCTTCATGTCGTGGCAGCGGCAACAACAGGTCCGGCAAAGGACCTCCACATTTCCAGCATGTATATGTTTCTGACATTAGAATCTTACCGAATTCAAGGGGTCAGCGTACTTGAACCCCGCCCGTCAATCCCATCTCATCATTACGGAAATGGAGTTGCGCTATGCTACGCATACCAAGAATTGTTGTTCCGTAATATTCAAGTACTCTGACCCCTTGAATTACCAGAAGGCCACTACCAGCCACAGGGTCAACAGCAACAGTACCACGGCCTGGGCGCGATAATCCTTCCACCATGGGCCTGTTACGGTGGGCAGCATGATCTCCGGCCTGTAGGTGAAGCGGGCAACCTGCTGTGGTGATGGCGGTGCCGTTAATCGCCCGACCAGCCAGAAAATCACACTGCTCACAGCAAAGATCAACCCGGCGATGAGGGTAAAGTGCAATTCCAGCCAACCCGACAACGTGGCGACAAAGCACGCCATGGAGACAGCATGCCCGCCCAGCAAGGTAGCTAAAGCTGCACCTGCCCCCGCACGCGGCCAGAACAGACCGAACAGAAAGATCACCACCACCGGCGGCACCAGGAACGCCAGCGCCGTCTGCAGGTAATGGAACAAGCCCTCGAAGCTTCCGATGGCCGGTGCGACCAGCGCGGACAGCACCATAAACACCACGATGGCCGCACGCCCGATCCAGAGCGTCTGGCGAGACGTGAGTTGCGGCCACAGCGGTTTAACAAAATCCAGCGTCACCAGGGTGGCGGCCGAGTTCAACGTCGAGTCGATACTGGACATCAATGCCGCAACCAGTGCCGCGAGCACCAGCCCGGCCAAACCCGCCGGCAACAACGTACCGATCAACGCGGGGAACACCTGGTCCCCCTGGTCCAGGCCAGGAAGGAAAACGCTTGCCATCACACCCGGCAATACCATCACGAACAATACCGGCAGTTTAAGCAAACCGGCGAATAATGCGCCACGGCGAGCATCGACAATGCTGCGCGCACCCAGCACCCGTTGTACGATGAACTGGTTGGTACACCAGAAATAAAAACCCAGTATCGGCACGCCTACCAGCGTACCCAGCCACGGCAGGTTCTCATCTGCAAGCGGCAACATAAGGGACAGGTGTGCCGGCGGGGTTTGTGCTACCAGGGATGCCCAGGAAAAATCAAGCTGCGCAAACGCGAGTACCGTGACTACCGTGGACCCTACCAGCAGGATTACCGCCTGCAGGACATCGGTATAGACCACCGCGGCCAGCCCGCCGGCTGCCGTGTAGAGTCCTGCAATGGCAGCCAGCAACAAGGCGGCGCTGAACAGGTCCAGCCCGGGTATAAACACTGTCAGCACGATAGCGCCGGCAAACAGCGTACCCGCGGTATCCACCACGATATTCGCGACAATGGTCAACAGAGAAAAATAGCGGCGCACATGCCTGTCATAGCGGTATTCCAGGAACTCCGGGACCGTGCCAATGCGCGCATCCAGATACAGCGGCACCAGGAACAGCGCAAACACCACCAGGATCGGGGCCGCCATCCATTCGTAGTTCGCAACGGCGATACCCCACGTATAGGCCGCGCCGGCCAGGCCGATCATTGTGGTGCTGGAGATGTTTGAGGCAAACAGCGACAGGCCAATCGGCAGCCAGCCCAGCCGCCGCCCGGCCAGAAACAGATCCTCGGCGCTGTGGGTACGCTGCGCCATGCGAAAACCGATGGCAAACACCAGCAGGAAGTAGCCGGCAACGATCACGAGATCAATCGTGCTTAGTGTTATATCCTGCATGTTTACGAAACGTCCCCGATTAATGGAATTCAATGGAATTCAAGGGGGCAGAGTACTTGAACCCCGCCCATCAATCTTATCTCATCATTACTGAATTGGAGTTGCACTATGCTACGCATACCAGGAGTTGTTGTTCCGTAATGTTCAAGTACTCTTGAATTAATATACTGTACCCGAAATTTCCATAATCACGCCAGCCGGCTATGCTGTATACCATGAGAACGAAACACGCCCGGATCCAGATCATTTTACTGCTGGCTGGCCTGCTGCTGGTATTTTCTGCAGCGGCACAGGAACAAAGCATCCGCCCGGGCATCAACCGTCACTTCGTCGATCCGGACTGGCAACAGTGGGTCAACGCCTTCGAGCGCAGCGGTCGTGAAGTCTACGACAAGCGTCATGCCATCGTCGCTGCCAGCAGGGTCCGTCCCGGCATGGCTGTCGCCGATATCGGCGCCGGCACCGGCCTGTTTACCCGCCTGTTTTCATCCGCCGTCGAACCGGACGGCACAGTCTATGCCATCGATATTTCCAGCACCTTTATCGACAATA
>Ga0316187_10004445_pt1 | contig 12138 bp, 6 predicted proteins | sample CroRivburrow1_MG_FD_204927 | JGI IMG/M metagenome (GOLD analysis project Ga0316187, IMG submission 204927) | Coastal sediment microbial communities from Maine, United States - Cross River worm burrow 1 | ecosystem: Environmental > Aquatic > Marine > Coastal > Sediment | place: USA: Maine...
AAAAAGGGGCGGCTGCGAGGGCATGTCCTTGCGCCGCAACTCGGCGCGGTCCACCTGCAGCCGGTTCCAGTGCAGGGCCGCGGGGGTCAGTTCCAGGTCGAATCCCATCGCCCCGTTCACCCGCGAGGAGACATAACGCGAAACCGAATCGCCGGGGAAGTGAGACATCAAACCCAGCCATAGCCCACCCAACACCACCACCACACCCAACATCACCATCCCCAAGCGCCGCATACTCATTCCTCTTGCCTATTCCCGCGCCAGCACTCTCAACGTAAGCCGTAGGAGTTCCTTGTCGCGAAAGGATGGCCCCAGTTCCATCTGCTGAATGATGAGGGGCAGACTCGCGTTTTCCAACGCATGGATCAATTCCACCAATTCATCCAACGTTAACTGATCGATCTTGATGTTCAGCCCCTGCAACCCCGATTGGGAATCCTTGGCGATCAGGTTTAGCTGAATACGGTCCTTCATTCGAATGCGGGTTGCCAGTTGCTCCACATAGCCGATCAGGGATTTGGTGCGAGCGCCCTGGGGACGAGACGAATTGGCCCGGGCCAATTCGGATTGGAGCATCCGAGCCTCCTGCAGGAATGCCGTGCGCACCGCGATGGCCCCCTGCAAGGCCTCCTGCCGGCCACCCAGGGAACGCAGGCCATAAAACAGGCCGATGCCCAACAGGCTCAATCCCAACAAGGCAACCAGCAGCTTTTCCCGTGTTGAAAGCGTCATGGCCCCTCCCGCCTTTGAATGGACAGACGATAGAGGATTCCCTGTCCGGTGCGGGAATGGGAAATCTTCACCTCCTGCCCTTTGAACTGCTCCAGTGCGGCGATGCGATTTTTCAGAGTTTCCGAATCGTTGTAATCAGGGGTGGTTCCAGTGAGGGTGAATCGGTCCCGGTTGAAGGTCAGCGCATCCACCTTCATCCTGGGCAATTGCGTGAAGAGGCGGGAAACCTCTCGCAGAAGCACCAGGGCATCGTAATGGTAATTTTCCAGGTATGCAGCGGCGTTTTGCTCCTGCTCCAGCTTCGCTCTCTCCTCCCGCAGCTTTTTCAACGCGGCATTGACAGACAGGGTGTTGACCGGTGTGGGGATCTTCAGCTCCGAACTCAACTGGGCATTGATTCCCGCCAGGCGGTGTTCAATGATGCTCCCACGATAGAAATAAGCCCCTAACCAGAGGCCGGTCAGAAGGACCACCAGCACCGCCGAGACCACCAGCTTCCATTTCAAGGCTGAAAAAACGGCGACCCATGTCCCCACCCGGCGGAAAAAATTGATCCCCCCACTCCGGCCGAGCGCCTGCTGGCCCGCCACCAACTCCGACAAGATCCCGGAATGCGGCCGGACTGGAAGCACTCCCGCCCCATTTTCCAGGGACAGAGCAATCTCCCCGGTTTCTGGCCGAAAAGTCAGGCATGAGGAAAACAACCCGGCCACGCTTAATCCATAGGGCACCCCTGGCCGATAGAGGCGCAGGAACCGGTTGGCTTCCTCCCGGGCCCGTTCCAGTTCCCCTTGCAACCGCGCCCGGGGATGCAAGGGTTCCGGGGAGCCACCCTCGATGTTCTCCAGCAAGGCTTCAGGGTCCTCCGGAAACTCCTCCCCTTCCTCTCCGGCCGGTGGCCCCTCCTCTGGGACCCCCGATACTGGATGGGTGGCGCCATTCCCCGAGGACTCCAATAACACCCGCAGGCGCTCTGTCGGAGAAGCATCCTCCTGGGTCCCGGCCTCCTCCAGCACCAGATGCGGCGTGGCGCTCAGCGCGGCCATGGCACACAATCGCCCCTGCTCGGTATACAGGATAAAAGTTTCATCGCTGCCCGTGTACAGGTGAAATTGATGGCCTTCGGTGTTTTTTCCCGCGGACAAAAGAGCCTGGGCGGAAAAGGTAACCCGGCGCACATCCAGATTGCGTGCCTGACAGGCCTCCAGCAGCCCTTGCAAGGTGTCCTTTCTCACCAGGTACACCAGCACCTCGGTATGTTGCTCCTTACCGGAAACAACATCGAAATCGTAAACGAATCCCTCCAACCCCTCCATCAACTCGTTTTCCAGTTCGAAGGGGAGCGCCTGACGGATTTTCTTGGTGTCCCCGAAGGAAAACCGTAAACGCCTGAAGCTGACCGCTTCGGTGGGAAGCACCAGGATCGCGGAGCCGTCCTTCCAATCGGCCCGGGCCAGGAAAGTTTCAAGCTGGGCCCGAATCACCTCCGATTCCATGCGGCCGTCCTCGATCGCTGGAATCCCATGGGAGTACACCGACAGGGCTCCCCCTCCCCCCACGCCCACCCCTTCAACGGCGTGAGAGGACAGTGCGATCAAATAGGACAACCGTTCCATGTTCCCCCAGGCGAGTGTTCCTTGAACACATTGGGTATGGAGACCGGACTTAGCGACTCCGGCAAAGAGCAACGTGGCCCTTTCTGTTTAGAATTATAACGAAGTGCGGCCTTGCAGGGAACCGGAGACTGGTCCCCATCCTTTTTGGAATCCAGTTTCCAGGTTTCACCGCTTACCTTCGGCGGGCGCTGATGTCCCGGAAAGGGAATGGTAAAGAGGAAGGATTGCAGGAGGAGGGAATGCTGGGCCACTCCTGGAAGCGGCCCATTGGGTGGCAAATGCGTTTTACTCGAACACCTCTTCGGTGGTCTCGCCACCACTGACATCGGCGATCCCGACTCCGGAGATGAATTCGCCCTCCACGTCCTCGCGCTCGGTGGAGCGGCGGCGGGAGAATTCCGCGAACGCGGAATCCTTGAACCCGGAGGACACTTGGTAGATGAACTCGTTGAGCACGTTGGCCATGCTCATCATGGTGGTGCTCTTGCGCTTGATGGTGACGATGTCCATGTCCAGCAAAAGACCGGGCTGAATGTGGAAGGGATTCACCTGGGCTGCAAAGCGATGGAATTCCGAATCCAGAAATTCGATCCGGCCATCGACCAACTGACGCACCATCGGGTTCTTCTCTTCGAAGACGGTGTTCATCTTGTCGCCCATGATGGGAAACCTTTCCCGCAGGTCTGCAATGCGGGATTCGAGGGTGGGGTTTTCCTTGATGGAGCGGCCCTCCTCGGCTGGAATGAAAATGATTTCATTCCACTTTCTGGCACCCACATCCGCGACAGGAGCCGTCGAGGATTCCTCCCCATCTCCATCTCCTTCCTCGCTCTCTTCTCCTTGAACCGGCTCGGCTTCGAGCTCGGGCTCCTCGGGTTGGGCAAACCAGGAACTGCGTTTTTCCGTAACCTGGCCACCGAGCACTTTTGAAGAGAAGGAATCCCAATCGTCCTTGCCGGTTTGAACACGGTTTTCCTGGTAAATCTCCTCCACAACGTCCCACACCTCGTGGATGGTGCGCTCAAGTTCGGACAACTGAATCATGAACGCTTCCCGCATGGTTTTCAGCTGCTTGCTGTCGTAATAGACGAGTTCCATCACATAGCGCTCGTCCGGCAGCTTCGACTCGTTTGTCATCTCGTATTCCCGGATCACGCAACGACGAGTCGACTTGTAATTCTCGATGTGCTGGTAGCTCATTCGGCTCCAGTCGAGAATATGGGTGATGGCGTTCACCGCGGTGTTCCACCCCCGGTTGCGGACATTGTCGTCCTCGATGACCTTGAAGACGTTTTCCCGCACGCTCATGGCATCGAATTCCTCCGAATCGATCTCCGACTGGACCCCTTCGATGGCATCCATGAACTTCTTGGCCAGCAGGGTGAATCGGCGGGAACCTTCGGTCTCCTCGTCGGAAACGTAGTTCTCCAGCAGCTTGATCCGCTCGAAAATCTTCTCCTCGGCGGACATTTCCGGCTTGCCCTCGTCCATCAAGTCCATGTTGATCTTCTCAAGTTCCGTATCAAGCGCATCGAAGATACGCTGAGTCATCAGGCCCTTGAGAAGATGCACGGCCTCGGTGCGGAACTGGTAAATCTTGCTGATCAGTTCCGAATCCAGAATGCTCATGGCCAGCTTCATCTGGAACACGGTCGTGGGCTTGCTGGGATGATCGCGGAAGGAGCATTTGGCGATGGAATAGGCATTCTCACCGCGGATGAAAGCGCCCACATCCGTCTTGCGCCGCAGCAGACTGTTGGTGGTCGTTTCCAGGTCGTTCATTTCCCGCTGCACGTGGCCCTGCAAGTGACCAAACATGTTCACGATCGATTTTTCGACCTCGCCCGTGTTGAACTTGTCCGAGCCTCCGATGCGATCCAGCAGGTAGGACACCCCGCGCGGGGAGTAGCGGTTCAACCCCCGCAACTCTTCCTCGTCAACCAGGTCCCGGACCTTCTTGCCCATCTCGTCCTCAACCGTCGTGAGGTATCGGTTGAGCATGTTCTGAAGATTCTGGTTGTAATAGGTGTGGAGCTTGTCCTTCAAACCACCCATCACCTCCAGGCGGTTGAGTACCTCTGGGGGCAGCTTGGAATGGAGATGGTTGAGAATCTTGTCCACCTCTTCATCCACCACCAAGCGGGCCTCGGCGTATTCATCCCGGGTGTGGCGGTTCAGACTGTTTCTCGATCCGACGGCACTGGCCATTTCCGGATGAATCACGTTCGGTCCGTGCGTGATGATATCGTCGGCCATTGATCGCTCCTGTTTTCTATCGACGGCCTATCCTTCGGCCAGGGTTCCGATTCCATGCGGCAAAAAGCTGGTGAGCCTGGAACCCGTGACGTTGGATGACCAAGTGAAAAAGGGTACTCCGCAAAAAGCACTCCGTAAGAACTCTTAAATCGTTCCGTTCCTGTCTGAACACCCGCGGCATGGGGTCGCCTTCCGGGGCGACATCGCACATGGGGCCGAGTCCTTCAGACTGTATCCCACACCCCCCACACTTCAGGGGCTCCGCAAGGATTAACCTTAATTCAAAACACTGCGGTCCGCAAGATATTCACACAATGAAACCCGTTGAATTTCCTTGATTTTCAAAGCCGTAACGCCTTTACCCCTGGAGAGTCAACCCCCACTTGGGGGCAGACCGATATTTCCCTTCGGAATCAGCCCTTATTCATCAAATATTGCGCCACGGCAAGTTTGGCGATCGGAACCCCATAGGGGCTGCATGTGACGAAATTTAATTTGGTCCGGAAAGCGAATTCGATATTGACCGGGTCGGACGCATGGTCGCCACAGAGGCCGATCTGAATGTCCGGGCGGGTCATCTTCCCAAAGTGGGCGGTGGCCGTAATCAATTCCTTCACGGGCATGGACAGGATCTGGAATGGATTGTCCTTCAGGATATCGTACTGGTTGAATGCCGGAAGGAAGGTGTTCACATCGTCCTGGGACATCCCGTTGGTGGTCTGGGTCAACATATTGGTGTCAATGCTGAAGAAATCGGACTGCTTGGCCATGTGCCCGGCCATCAGGGATGCCGCGGGCACCTCGATCACCGCGCCCACTTCGATTTCAAAGGGGAACTCCTTCAGACCCCATTCCTCCGTCAATGCCGCGCGCACACCACGAATGCCGGGGATAACCGTGCTTTCGATGCTGCGCCCATGCCTGATGAACCGCATCTCGGCATCCGACATCACGCCAGGAACCATCAATTCAAGGCGCGGTTTTTTTCCGGTCTTCTTCATGGCCGCATAGGCGCCCTTGAACAGCGCGGCCACATGGGCCTCGTAAAGTTCAGGGTAGGATATCCCGATCCGGCTTCCACGCAGACCCATCATCGGATTGACATTGCGAAACTGGCTGGCCCGGCTGGACAATTCCTCCACGGTCAACTCGCTGTGCTTCTTCACCAAAGAAGCATACAACGCTTCCGCTTCCTTGGGGTCATGGGGCAGGAATTCGGTGAGCGGACCATTCATGAGCCGCACCACGAATCGATGATCACCCACCGGTGCGAGGATTTCCGCCACATCTGCTTCCATCGCCTTTTGGAACGTCAACAAGGCCTGGTCCCTTTTCTTCTCGTCGGGCATCAACAATGCTTCGCGAAAGGCCTCCAAAGGCTTCTCGTGCATCATCACGCACTCGATGGGAAAGAGGCCGATGCCCTGGGCCCCCAACTTCATGGCCACTTCGATATCGTTCTCGTTGTTGGCCGACCCCAACACCGTAAATTGGTCCGTCACATCACCCAGGGTGTCGATGAAATCCTCCAGCCCGTTGGTGGAGGTATCCGGGTACACCAACTCGGCCTTGCCGACCCAAATGGTCGGATCGGTGTAGGTCGGCACTTCCATGGAGATCGTATCCAGCTCCTGCACCTTGCTGCCCCCCATTACCGCGTAATCCCCGTGGAACTCGATATCCTCGAAAAGCAGGCAGGGCTTGCGCAGGCTACGCGCCACCACCGGTGCATGGGAGGCATAGCCGCCAATCGAGGCAATCACGGCCTGGCCCATTTCAATAGCCTCCACATCCTCGGCGTCGGTGTGGGCCATCATCAGAATCAAGTCGTTGTTGAGGCCCATCAGCGAACAACGGCGGTATTCGGAGAGCAGGGTCGGCGTGGAGAAGCACACACGGCCCACGGCCGCGCCAGGCGACCCGGCCATCCCTCCCACGATCTTGGTCATGCCCTCGGTGGTGGCATGGTCGATCACAGGGTGCAGCAGATCCTGAAGCTGGGTCGGCGGGATGGATTTGGCCACCTTCTCCTTGTCGATCAGGTTCTTCTTGTGCAGATCGAGCAGGGTGCGCACTTCAGCTTGCGTGGACTTGGCGTCAACAGGGTTCTGCTCCACCACCCAGACCACCTTTTCCTCGATCACGAACTTGATCTGGCGGATATCCAGAAATTTTTCCTCCAATTTGCCGGAAACCCTCTCCAACTGCTGCATGTACTCCGGATTGAACTTGTCGATTCTTTCCGCCTGGTCCGGATGTGTGTCGAACTCGTTGTGGCCGAAAAATCCTGACAGCTTCGATTCCCCGGTGACGATATCCCGGGTGTAATAGCTCCCGTTGTAGGAATCTTCCCCGAAATTGCCATAGACCATCATCTGCACCATCATCCCGGTCTCGATGTCCTCGTTCATCGGGTCTTCCAGGTAGTCTTTGGCCATGGCGGTCAACACCATGCTCAGTTGGTCGTAACCATCCTGAGGGAATTCGGGCACGACCTCCTTGCGGTACAACTCGCAGATCTCCTTGTGCGAAGCCTTGGGCTTGGCCTTGCTCACCGCATCGAAATCAGCCTGCTTCTTTCCGAGGAACCGCGTCCCGAACTGTTCCATGAAATGCCGGTACTCGTGGTAGGCGAATTCCTCCCCGCAGTATTTGGCGAATCCCGCGGCACCCTCGTCGTTGATCCCGAGCGTGTGCACCGACTGGATGCTTCCGATTTGGATTGAGGGGGACATCACCACCTTGAACAGCAAAGGCCGTTCGGGTGTTGTGAAGGTCTTTCCGGTGAGGTTCTCGATTTTCTTGACTGCGGCTTCCAGGTTGTCCTTGGTCAGCTTGGCTTCCAGGTCTCCGCTGGTGATCGAATCGGATTCGATCATGAAACCAGGGGCGATGGGGGTCTGCAAAGCCGCAAGTTGCAGCATGTTCCGGCCCCGGAGGCCGAATCGCTCCTGCAAATCCTCCCCTTCCAAATATTCGTCCTGATTAAAATGAATAAGATCGACCATGGATACCCGAACCTTCTCTGTGTGTGCGCCAAGGGCTGCCAGTCACTTCCCCATGTTCCCACAGGTTGACCGGGCCTTCTCCATCCTTCGACATGCCGACAACCGGGCATGCGCCCGAGCGGTCATCAGCTGATTTTCACATCGCTGACCCAATACCCCCCTACGCCAAGCTTGATCTCCATCGGTTCCGCGTGACGGAAAAAAAACCACCCCTCCCGTTGCCTTCCCAATTCCAGGGGACTGCGTCCCCTCGCTTCGACAGGGAAGGGGTCAGAAGAGATTCAAGACCTTGTTCACGTCTTTCTTCAAGTAATGTTCGAACCGGAGGCTGGCCCCTTCATAAAGGTATCGTTGCAACTTGGCGACGCCCTTGATCTCTTCCCCGGAGACGCAGAACAAGATCACATCGCCGTGCTTGACCTTCCCCCATTTGAATAATGCATTGATGTTGTTTACTTTTTGACCATCGTGGAAGATATGGACTTCCATTCCTGCAAATTTGGTCTTGTAGCTTTCGACGATATTTTTCCAGGCCTCCACGTTTCCGTTGTGAAACAACTCGTTGGACACCTGGACGCTGTACTTGGGCGTCATGCGCACCTTGCCGCCCGAGGCCTTTGCCGGAGCGGGGGCAGGTTCTTCCGTTTTGGCCACGGCCGGCCCGGGAGAGGACGGGGGGGGAGGCGGTGCGGGCGCGCCTGCCGGGGGCGCCAAGCGGGTCGTCGCCGCTGGGGCCGACGGCGTGGGCGCGGGAGCCGCGGGAGGGGGCTTGGGGGGCGCAACGGACCGAGCCCCGCCAAAGGTAGCGGCCCCGTTCACTTTGCGGCCATGCAACAGGTCGTACAATCCGGTCAGGGCCTCTCCCACCAACCCGTTATCCTGTTCCTCGAAGGAACGGACGTACAACACCACCAACTCGTCCCGGTCAATTTCGCGAATGGTTTCCCAATGGCTCTTGTCTTTGGGATTGATCAGGGAAATCCCCAATTGGGGGTGGTGATAGGCAATCAGCAGGTCTATCCGATTCCAAAGGTTCACCTCCCCCTGCAACGCATCGAAACCGGACAGATCCTGGGTCAGATTGAATGAACGGGAGGCATACCCCAACCGGTCGATCACCACCGCGTTCAGGATGGGACCGATCTGGGATTTCTCCACTCCCTTCCCCTTCTCCAGTGCATCGACGATGTTCGCCAGGTTCTCCCTTTGCCCCAACCGCTTCACGATATCGGTGACCATGCGGAAGTGGGAAAGGGATTTATTGAACCCCGAACGGGTACTCAGCGACAAATAATCGTTAATCATGCACCGAATCCTTCTGGCTGCTGGATCTTAAGGGAATGCGATGCGGGCCGGAGCCCACCCTCCGGAAAAATTATTCGGAGGGTGGCTGGGAGAAAGCACCGAGTCCTTCGGTTACGTTGGAACGGCGACGTTCACTCTGGGTCAGGGAGGTGTCCTGGAATCCCCTCGATATGCCCGAAAGGAATTCGTTGAGCACGTTGGTCATGCCCCGGATGGTCACCTTCTTGCGCTTGATGCTGGTCAGGGAAAGTTCCAGCAACAATCCCGGTTGCACATGATAGGGATTGATACCCGACATGAATCGGATGAATTCGCTCTCCAGGAAGTTCAACCGCTGCTCGACGAGGAGGCGGTGACTGGGGAAACGCATCTGGAAAATCTCAGCCATCCGGTTGCGCAGGATGCGGAACCGCTCCTGGAATTCCGCGATCAGGAACTCGTAGGTCTGGTTCATTTCCTCCAGGGAGGTCATCTGGCGCTGCACAAACGTGATTTCGTTCCACACCCTTTCCGGAGGCGGATCTTCATCTTCCTCCGGAGCCGAGAACCAACTGGAGCGCTGACCGGGCTTGTCGCGATCCACAGTGGACGCAATCACATCGCTCCAGTCGCGCAGGGCGTGGCGGGACTTTTCCTCCTTGTACATCTCTTCGATCACATCCCATAAACGCATGACCTCGCGCTGAAATTCGTACAATTGGGCACTGTAGGCCGCCTTGTCCTCGCGAATCTGGCGCGCATCGTAGTAGCGCATCTCGATCTCGTAACGCTCATCGGGAAGCCGTTCGAGGTCTGTTTCCTCGTACTCACGAATCACCATGCGCCGGGCGGACTTGTAGTTCTCCACATGCTGGTAACCCATCCGGCTTGTGTCGAGAATGGCGGTGATGGAGTTGACCGCGGTATTCCAGCCCCGGGTACGAAGGTGGTTGTCCGACAGCAGCTTGACGATGCCCTGCTGAACAGACATGGGATCGTAATCCTCTTCGGTGGTGACAACTTCGGCGCCCAGTTCGGACATGCGATCCAGGAAGGTCTTCGGCAAGAGACGGTAACGCCGGGAGTTCTCCCCCTCGTCGTCGTCCGTGTAATTCTCGATCGCCTTGATCTTCTCGAAGATTCCCTCCTCGTTGGACAACGTGGAGCGCCCTTCAAGGCCCAACTGCTGGTTGATCTCGTCGATTTCCCGATCCACCAGAAAGTGGATGTGCTTTGAAATCACATCCTTGACCAGATGCTCGGTCACCGTCTGGTGCATGATGATCGGGCTGATCAATTCGGAGTCCAGCACGTTGATCGCCAGCTTGATGTCCACCACTTCTTCCGGTTTGACGTAATTGTCCCGGAACGAGGCCTTGATTACCGCGTAGGAGTTTTCCCCGGTGAGAAATCCTCCCACATCGGACTGTTGCATCAAGATCGCGTTGGTCGTGGCCTCAAACTCGTAAACCCCGCGCTGGGAGTGCCCTTGCAGGTGCCCCATGATGTTGACAATGGACTTTTCGACCTCCTCGGTGTTGAACAACTCCGGGCCGCCGATGTTGTTGAGCAGACTGGCAATCTCCCGCGGCGTGTAGCGGTTCAGATTGGAGTGCTCGTCCTTGTCGATCATGTCCCGCACCTTCTTGGCCATCTCGTCTTCGACGGTGGTCAGGTAGCGGTTGAGCATGTTCTGCAGGGATTGATTGAAATAGGTGTGCAGATAGGACTTGACGTTGGCCTGCACCGACACGTCCTCCAACACCTCCGGGGGAAGCTTGGACTGGATGTGGTTAAGCATCTTGTCCACTTCCTCGTCGATCACCAGACGAGATTCCACATACTCGTCCCGGCCGTCCCGGTTCATGCTATTTCGGGAACCCACCGCGCTTGGGGTTTCCGGGTGAACCGCGTTGGGCCCTTTTCGATAATCGCTACCCATGTCGTTTCTCATCCTCCGCAGTGTTTGGAGCGCCAATCGATGACGGGATGCGTCATACTCGATGGATTCTTTCTCAATGATACCCCTGTTGTTGGGTCGGGGTTTCCGGTCCATTCTCCGGGCACGCCCGCGCCAATTCTTTCAGGGACAGTTTTTCTTTTCAATGACCTTTTCAATGACACCGCCCTTCTTTTCGATCTCCCAACGGAATCATATTCATTTCAGAAGCTTTGATCTTTTAAGAATCGTTCAGGAAATACTATCCCGAAGGACACCAAATTCATAGCCCAACCGATAAATGATTTCATCCAACAGATCAATCCACCCCTTCCCGTGTCTCCTCCGGGCAGAAATTTCCGAAGGGATGAATCAATACCGAACCCTTCATTCCCGTTTTTGCTCTTCCCGTCCTTGCGACCTGATTCCCTGAAAGCCGGCCCCTTGAAGGTTGGCCTTCCAGGCACCGTGGGGGATAACGTCCCTGAGCGATAAGGAAATTCCTGAATAGTGCTACCAAGGACAAAGTTAAAGATCAAGAAAAGATCGTCTTTTCAAGATTTTGATTCCCCCTGCTCCGCCCGTGTCCATTCCCGGTTTTCTGGCCTACCCCAGAGTCCCTGAAGACCGGCGCCGCCATTCGTCGATTCGCCCGTTTTTTCCCGGTTGCGATCCCTCCCCGATGGCGGTCCCCGGGGGATGTCCCGGAATCATGTTCCACCCAATTCAGCGACCCCGCTCCGGGATTCATTCCCGGCCGGCCTTCTTTTTCCCCGCCACCTCCGGGCCTGAATCGGTCGCCTCCCCCCCCTCCCTGTCAAGAGAGTGCAACCTGCATTGGGGAAACACCGCCCGCACCCGCTCGGCTTGGGCCGGCTCGTTGGTGAACAGCAGCATCTGCCAGCCTGTCTCCTCCAGGAATCCCCGCAGATAAACCAGGGTCTCGAACTGGCGCTCCGGATCCAGGTAGGCGAAGGGCTCGTCCAGGCACAGGAGGGCGAAGGCCCCTTGTCTTTCGCGTCGCGCCATCTCCAGGCGCAGGGCCAGGTAGAGCAGATGGCGCGCGCCGCTGGACAGATAAGCCACCGGCCTTACCGATCCCTGCCGGTCCATCGCCCGGATTTCATCGGCCCGCAATCCAGCCAAGGACACGGCCACACCGTGGACCTCGGAATCCGTTACGGTGAGACCGTCAACCACCGAACCCACTCCGCTCAGGCGCGAGAAAGTTTCAGCCACGCCCGCGGACAATTCGGCGAGGACGGAAGTCTCATCGGCGGCGACTTCCCGCAGCAATTCCAGG
>Ga0316187_10004446_pt1 | contig 12138 bp, 9 predicted proteins | sample CroRivburrow1_MG_FD_204927 | JGI IMG/M metagenome (GOLD analysis project Ga0316187, IMG submission 204927) | Coastal sediment microbial communities from Maine, United States - Cross River worm burrow 1 | ecosystem: Environmental > Aquatic > Marine > Coastal > Sediment | place: USA: Maine...
ATCAAAGGTGATCATCACTGCTGCCGTTCCTGCTATAGAAGGACACATGTTAGAGTGCCCTCTTCTTACACACACCAAAGATGACAATAGATAGTCTCTGTAAATGAAGAAGAACAATAATGGCTCCAGCGCATGGCTGATTATAACCATCGCCTTGCTATCAATGGTCGGTCCGTTCAGCATCGACACCTATCTACCTTCATTTCCCGCTATCGAAGAAGAATTCGGTATAAACCGCAGCTTACTCCTACAAAGCATTGGTTTTTATCTTATTGCTTCGGCAATATCTACCTTATTCTGGGGTCCACTTTCAGACCGAGCCGGTCGCAGGCTGGTCATTCTATCTACCCTGATTCTATATTTTGTTGCGTCGATGGGGTGTGCTTTAAGCGAGGATTACAATACCTTTCTGCTCTACCGTGTATTGCAGGGCATCAGTGCCAGTGGAGGCATGGTTGCAGGCCGTGCAATGATCCGAGATGCCCATGATAAACATGAGGCGCATCGCGCCATGTCATATGTCATGATGTTATTTGCGCTGGCACCGGCTATAGCACCAATAATTGGTGGCTGGCTGCACCAGGCCTTCGGCTGGCGCAGCGTGTTCTATTTCCTGTCGCTCTATGCTGTCATTATTGTCACTATGTCATTGCGCTTCTTACCGGAGACCCTGGCAATAGACAAGCGGCAGTCGTTTCACCCGGCCCACGTTGCACAGATGTATTGCCGCACACTGAAGAACCGCCGTTTCGTATTTTTTGTTTTGACGTTAGGGTCAGGATTTGCAGGACTGTTTCTTTACATCGCCGGGTCGCCAACTATCATATTTAACTTCCTGGGACTCGACAGCAGTTTCTTTGCAGTGCAATTCATCCCAATGACCGGCGGCATCATAGCGGGCTCTTTTATCTCTGCCATGCTGTCACACAGACTGAAAGCTAAAACGATCGTCATTCTTTCCCTGGTGATAATGATGCTCTCTTCTACGTTAAATATCCTGCTGATGACAGCTGCCGAACTAACAACATTTACCGTGATCTTTCCACTGGTGTTGTATGCAACAGGTATTGCTTTGGCTATACCTGGCATCACCATACTGACACTGGATTGTTTTCCAAACAACCGGGGCACCGCCTCCGCCGTACAAAGTTTTGTCCAGATCATGCTTTCAGCCCTGACTGCAAGTTTGCTGGTACCGCTGTTATCTGCCAGTCCTCTTCATTATGCAGTTGCTCAGCTCTTCTGTATTTTGCTTGCTATTGTTTTTTGGCTAGCGGGTAGCTTTGTTAGACGATCAGAGGTAGTGATTGTAGATAGTCGAACTTTTTTATTGGTTTCGCCCTTTATGGGCGAGTGGCTTTTATGAAGGCCATCCTGACCTTCACCCTTCGGGCCAGCCTTCGGCAGTTCAAATCCGTTCCATACGGATTATTCTTTGGCCAAAGAAAAGGGTCCAATAGAAAGGCCACCCTACCGTGTTGGCCTTCGGCTGCTCTGTGCGCTTCGGCGTAGAGCGGGCGCTGCGGAACTCGCTATCGCTCAGACAATCCTCGCGCATTTCCGCTCTAAGCCTCCAGTACTCGTTAACACAAAAGGGATGGTAAGATCAAAAACCATGTCAACACCGAGTCTGTGACATCTGATCAGTTAGTACAAAAACTTGACTCCTTACCCGTTATACCGGCGCAGGCCGATATAAAGAACCTTTAAAGAATGGATTCCGGCTAGAACCATGCCGGAATGACGGAGATTGGTTTTTCTTTAGTCTTTTGTCCTTCGTCTTTGATCTTGACCTTAATCCTCCCGCTCAGGCTCGCCGAGAAGCACAGGATGAACCGGAGGGTTCGGGATGTGACTGTCTGAGCGCTAGCGAGTTTCACATCCCGCCGGTTCATTCGAGCATCGCAGGGAACCCGCAGGGCGGGCATGTTGGGTGTCGTTTCTTTTGGTTACTTTTCTTTAGACAAGTAAAGAAAAGTGACTCGCCCATAAAGGGCGAAAAACAAGACAGTCCATCAGCACAATCAAAACAATATTTCATCCAAACCATACGAAAGAATACACTGTCATTTCACCTTACAATCCAGCTAGACTAAAATGTAACAGCGATTAATACTAATCTAATGGTCTTCATACAAATAAAATGAAAGACAAATTTACTGCATTATTCAAACCCGCTGATGAGTACCGACTCACCAGCTGGCTCTTTGTTAAATTACTCGCCCTGATCTATTTTGCTGCTTTTTATTCACTGGCAGTGCAGATCAGCGGCCTTGCCGGGCCGAATGGGCTTCTCCCTTTTCATGAACTTCTCACAAATAGCTACAGTGACATGGGACAGCGTGCCTGGTGGCTGATACCGAATGTGTTCTGGCTCGATGCTTCTGATACTGCGCTCAAAGGTGCAGCATACGGTGGAGCCATCCTGGCAATTCTTTTGTTTTTTGGCCGTGTTCAGTTTTTTGCGCTTGTGGGCATGTTTGTGCTTTATCTGTCGCTGTTTCATGCCAGCGGCATATTCCTTGGGTTTCAATGGGATACTTTACTGCTCGAAACTGGCTTCCTGGCTATATTTCTAAGCCGCAATCCAACCGGGCTGGTTATCTTTCTTTACCACTGGCTGTTATTCAGGTTTCGCTTTATGTCCGGTATTTTCAAGCTGGAGAGTGGTGATCCGGCCTGGAGCGGCCTCACCGCGCTCAATACCTATTTCGAGACTCAGCCACTGCCGCATATCGGCAGCTGGTATTTCCACCAGTTGCCTGAAGTTATCCTGAAAGGCGGGGTTTTACTGACTTTCGCCACGGAGCTAATTGTGCCGTTTTTTATTTTCCTGCCCAGGCGCTTCAGGCTCATTGCTGCTGGAATTACCATCTTCATGCAGCTGCTTATTATTGCGACCAGCAATCATAATTTCGTTAACCTTCTGATTATCCTGTTATGCCTGTTCCTGCTGGATGACAGAATTGTGGAGCGAGTATTACCCAAACCCTTACAGCAGAGCATCCTGGGTCACGGCCAGCCAGCAGGAAAACTATCTGTCGCCTTATTAACAATTTCAGCTGTATTAATTCTCACTTCCAGCCTGACATCTTTTTACTGGCGGATCACAAAAAATACTGTACCCACATTTCTCAGTAATACGGCGAACATCACTCGTCAATATGGTATAGGTCATATATTCCATATCTTTCCAACCATGCAAACGGAAAGACAGGAACTCGAAATTCAAGGTTCTTATGATGGCCGGCACTGGCAGAGTTATGTGTTCAAATACAAGCCCGGCCCACTGGACAAGGCGCCACCCTTTAATGTGCCTCATCAGCCACGACTTGACTGGATGATGTGGTTTATCCCGCCGCAGTCAAGCATGGATGACTACTGGTTTCGTCAGCTATTAAGACGTCTACACGAAGGCTCGCCAGAGGTGCTGGATCTGCTGGAATATAATCCGTTCCAGCAATCCCCTCCCCGCTATATCAGGGTTTTGTCCTATCAGTATCATTTCACTACCGCCGAGCAGCGCGCCAGGACAGGCAACTGGTGGACGCGGGAGTATCTCGGTGTGTTCCCGTATGTTAGACCAAGAATCCCCTGATCTATTCGATCTGGCTATCTAGAATAAACCCCGTACGGTGTCATCAGCTGGATTGAGCAGTAAAGGCCTGCAGGTGGTTATAAGATCCCTGCAACAGGTTTTCATAGGCTCGATCAAGGTCATTATGCGTCGATTCAGAGATCGCTTTTTGCAAATCAGTAATATCTGTCTGTTCAATATAGATACCCACCTGGATTGCTTCAGCAGGGCTGCTACTCCCTCGTGCCACCAGCTGATCATACAATGATGCCAGTACCGGATTTGTGAAACTTCCGGTGCTATCGCTAGTGACCGGATCAGTCACGCCATAACTCACCAGCATTGCAGCAAGCGCATCCATGTGCATCTGTTCGGAGCGGGCAATATTATTGAAGATCTGTAGGTTCCAGCGAGAAAACAGCGTTCGATAGACATCACGCGCAAGCTTTTCTTCTTCGCGCATATACACCAGTGTTTCTTCTTCTGCACTACTTAAAACTGCCGTTGTTCCAGCTCCAGACGAGGTCGATGAATCTGAACTGGAGCAGGCTGCAAGGAAGAATGCACTAAAAATAACGATGGAAATTAACTTTTTCATAACATTTGCACATTGACAAAATTGGATACGCCTAATTTACAACGATGTACAGGCCTGGTCAGTGACATTATCACTGCCGCAATAATTCAAGTTTAACTCTATGGGCAATAACCCTGATACCTATCTTTACACCATGGACTATACTTTTCTGTCAGGAGAGGAGAATAATCCATTGATTATAATAATTAGACGCTACTCTCGGGATTACAGGAAATAGGTTCCCGAACTTATAAAAACCAGTCGATTTCCCGGCTGGTGCTGCTCAGCATTGTATTGGTATCATTAGTACCGGTAGCTATTCTTGCGCCTCATTTATACAAAACAGCCTGGGACCAGCAACACCAGCAATTGATAGAAAAACACCAGCAGTTGGCGCAGAATCTTTCTGAACCGCTAAACATGTATGTCAACAGCCATCGCCAGTCATTACAGATTCTCGCCAGCACTATCAACCAGTTACCATATAGTCAGCTAAGCCAGTATCAAAGACTGGTCTACCAATCAGTTCATTATCTTGATGGTTTCAACGCAATAGCCCTGCTATCAATGGATGGCAAACTCAACGCACTCTCAGTTAAAGACGAAATACTGGGAAAAGCCCAGATCCCTGACTACAGTCTGCATCCCTGTTTCAAGACTGTAGTGAACAACCAGATATCTGATATCTCTGATGTGCATTCCAGTTATATTACCGGTGAGCCAGTCATTGTATTGAGCCAGGTGGTACTAAATAACGACGGAACTGTAAAAGGAGTCCTTTTTGCTGAACTGGATCTGGAACCGCTGAAACTCATACAAAGCAAAGTTCGCTTTGGGATAAAAGGCCATAGCGCCATCGTCGACAGCAATGGCAGTGTAATTGCCCATCCTAATCCTGAATGGGTCAGGGAAATCCGCGATATCTCTGACTGGCCGATCGTACAGAAAATGATAAACGGAGAAACCGGTGTAATGGAGTTCTATTCAAGCTACATGAAAGCAGACATGCTTGCTGGTTATGCCGGCATCAAGGACCTTGGCTGGGGCGTAATGGTTCCGCAGCCAAAATCTGAAATAGTAACTACTGTCAACGCGACGCTGTTGAAAATTCTGCTATGGGCAATTTTTGGTATTCTGGTCGCTATCCTTGCGGCTTGTATATTGTCACGCTGGATCACAAAACCGATAAACTCACTGGCATCCAGTGCCACTAAACTTGATATCTACTCAGAACAAGGAGTGCTTGGCCAGGTGCCTGAAAATAGCCCACTGGAAGTTCGCCAGCTATGGGAAGCGCTGTCAATGCTAATTAGCCGCCTGCGCGTTTCTAGTAACGAAGTTCGTCAACTAAACGAATCTCTGCAAAAGAAAGTAACCCAGGCGACATCCAAATTGCGTGAAGCTAACGAGCGCCTGCAGGAATTAACTTCACGAGACTATTTGACGGAAATTGGCAATAGACGGTATTTCGAAAAAGCATTAAATGAAACACTGAGCAATCCGCATGACGATGATATCGGCATAATGTTACTGGATATTGATAACTTCAAGCAGATCAATGACAACTATAGTCATGCTGCCGGTGACTATGTACTGACCCGGGTGGCTGAAGAATTGCACAAATCCACGCGTCCCGGCGATATCATAGCGAGGTATGGAGGAGATGAGTTTGTTGCACACTTCAAATGTGACGAGGAAACACTGCTCCGTCGAGCAGAGGAGCTGAGAAAATCCATCCAGGACCGTAGCTTTAGCTGGAAAGGCAACAAGATACACGTGACACTTTCAATCGGCATAATCAGTCAGAAATCGGGAACACATACAAGTATTGATGAGTTGATGAGTGCCGCGGATCACGCCATGTATCATTCAAAAGAATCTGGTCGCAACAGGGTCTCGAAATACCACTAGGCTCAATGCATCCGAGTATTTCAGTATCAGGGTGCCGGGTTTGGAAAGCGCTGATGAATGGAATCTATTTCAGCAATTAAGTCTTCACTCAGGTAAACACTACCACTATCAATGTCTTCCTCTAATTGCTGCAGATTTGTTGCCCCGATGATCGTACTGCTGACAAACCATTTCTGGCGCACAAAGGCCAATGCCATCGCGGTCGGGGTAAGGCCTGCATTTGTTGCAAGTTTACTGTATTCGCTTACTGCCTCGCCAACGTTCACCTTGCTATAACGCTGCGCAAAACCTGGGAATTTATTGACGCGTCCAGTTGCGCCGGGCTTGAGATACTTTCCTGACAGATAACCAAAGCCCAGCGGGCTATAGGCCAGCAGTCCAACATTTTCGTGATAACAGACTTCGCTCAGGCCCGACTCAAACTCGCGGCTGAGCAAATTGAAGGCATTTTGTATTGAAATGATGCGTGGCGATCCAGCTTCGCTGGCGACTGAGAGAAATTTATTCAGTCCCCATGGCGTTTCATTACTAAGGCCAAGGTAACGGATCTTGCCCGCATCTATAAGTTCAGAAAACACCTTTAGCTGCTCTGCAATCGTTTCCGCTTCCCGCTCATTTTCCGGATTAAAGTGGCTCTGCCCGAACATCGGCACATTTCGATCAGGCCAGTGTATTTGATAGAGATCAAGATAGTCTGTTTGTAATCGCTTCAGACTGGCATCGATTGCCTGCTCAATTTGCTGGCGAATAATGCGTGGTCCGCCGCGTATCCATTCAAAACCGCGCGCAGGCCCGGTTACCTTTGATGCTATGACGAGTTTTTCCCGCTGCTGGTGCCTGAGCCACTGACCTATGTACTCTTCAGTCCGCCCCTGTGTCTCCGCGCGGGGAGGCACCGGATACATTTCTGCGGTGTCGATGAAGTTGATGTCACGTGAGATCGCATAATCCAGCTGCTGCCTTGCATCAGCTAATAAGTTCTGCTCACCAAATGTCATCGTTCCCAGGCAAAGCTCTGAGACAACGAGTTCGCTATCGCCAATTTGATTAAATTTCATTTTTTCCCCTGCAATCCTGCAACGGTATACGTTAGACTCTACACCATATTTGTTTTATGCTAACTTTTTCTGGATCTGCAGTCACAAAATTATATGAAAAAACCAACACTTACCTGTTTCCTGGCACTCGCACTAATAAGCACATCTTCCCTGGCAGGAGATGAAAGAACAAGTGACAGCGTTGGATTTACAGCAGATGACACAATACAGCTGGCAAAACTAGGGCCAGATAGCCTGAGTGGAAAAATTGCTTCAAAACAAAAATGGAATTCGCTAAACCCTAAAAAGCTACAACTAAAATCAGCCTCAGCGCTGGTGGTCGATATTTATGGCAACGATGTCTACGTCAAGGATGCCAACAATGCGCGTCCTATCGCATCCATCACCAAGCTGATGACAGCGATGGTCACACTCGATGCAAAATTACCTCTCGATCAGAAAATCACTATCACCAAGCAAGACAGAGACACTATTAGAGGAACAGGTTCAAGACTTAAATATGGTGCAAAACTTACTCGCAAAGAAATGTTATCACTCGCCCTGATGTCATCAGAAAACCGGGCAGCTGCAGCGCTGGGGCGTACCTATCCAGGCGGTATGCAGGCCTTTATCAAGGCGATGAACAAAAAAGCCAAATCTCTTGGTATGAAGAATAGCCGCTTTGCCGACCCTGTGGGCCTGAAGTCAGGCAATCAGGCTTCGGCCAGAGACCTGGCTACAATGGTTCAAACTGCAATGAAATATCCTCTGATCAGAAAAGCAACTACTACACAGAAAATGACGGTATTCCCCTTTAAGGGGCGTGGCCCCCTTCGCTACGGCAATACTAATCGACTGCTGAAAAGTAAAAACTGGGAAATTCGTCTGAGCAAAACAGGCTATATCCATGAGGCCGGGCGCTGCCTGACCATGCAGGCAGAAATAGCCCGTCAACCTCTTGTTATTGTCCTGCTTAATTCCTATGGCAAATTAACACCTACCGGTGACTCAAACAGAATCCGTAAGTGGATCGAACAGGGAATTAAAAGTTAACTGCACCGATTGCAATACAGAGTACGTCAAAAAGCTCGAACCCTGATCTACCTGCAAGCTCGAGTAATCCAGCTAGCGCTTTTCAATCTTGATAGACCCTATATGGTCTTCACCACGGGACCTGGCAAGTTCAATCTGCTTATGGCGCTCTGCAAAACGTAACCGCTGCTGTTCGGTTGTTTTATCAATACAATGAGGACAACTGACCCCAGGGTAAAAATGCTCACTTGCTTTGTCTTCTTCAGTTATCGGCATTCTGCAGGCATGGCATTGCGAATAGCTGCCCTGCTCCAGCGCATGGTTGACCGCAACCCGGTTGTCAAAAACGAAACATTCCCCCTGCCACAGGCTTTCATCTTCAGGCACAGTCTCAAGATATTTGAGAATGCCACCCTGCAGATGGTAGACCTCATCGAACCCCTGTTCTTTCAGATATGCCGTCGACTTTTCACAACGGATGCCGCCGGTACAGAACATGGCAATTTTACGGTGCCTGCCAGTGCTTAAATTATTTTTTACGAAGGCCGGAAATTCGCGGAAAGAATCGGTTCCCGGGGTGACTGCTTTGTGAAATGTTCCTATCTGTGTTTCATATGAATTACGCGTATCGATGACGGTAACTTCAGGGTCGCTAATCAGGGCGTTCCAGTCTTTTGCTTCTACATAAGTTCCAACTACTTTACGGGGATCAATTCCTTCCACCCCCATGGTGACGATTTCTTTTTTGAGTTTTACCCTGGTGCGGTAAAAAGGAACTTCTTCATGGTAGGAAAATTTACAAGAGACAGATTCGAAACGCTGATCTGAGCGCAGCCAGGCCAGCAGAGCATCTATAGAACTGCTGCGCCCGGCAACCGTACCATTGATTCCTTCCCTGGCGAGCAGGAAAGTACCCTTGATATCATTTTCCAGCATGCAGTCGAGCAACGGCTGGCGAAGCTGTTTGTAATCATTCAGTGTGACAAACTGATAGAGGGCGGCAACAACAATCTGGGTCATGGGGTTTACCTTGCAGGCGGGATATTGGTTTCAGGAGTATTGTAGCAAATGGTAGAGAAAAGCTAATCTTTGAGCCCCCTGAATCCATAGCGTATTTCATTTCTACTTAAACCAGTGCATATTTCTCATCCTGAAGTTTCATCCAGCAAATTATCGATCTGTTCAATGACCTCTTCAGTATCCCAATGAATACCCCCCTTTACGCCATAGACAATCTTACCGTCAGGGCCAATAACAAAGGTCGAAGGAAACACCACGACATTCCATTCCGCTGAGACTTTGCCATCCGTATCAAGGAGAACAGGAAAGTCGACATTCACCTCTTTCATGAACGCTTCGATTGTTTCCCTGTCTTCCGCATAATCAACCGATATCAGCTGGAATGGCTTGCCTTGCATCTGTTTGCGTAAGCGGTTAAGCGAAGGGATTTCTTCAACACAGGGGCGACACCAGGTTGCCCAGAAATTGACCAGTGTTACTTTGCCAGTGTAATCGGTATAACTTAACTTATCTCCATGAGCATTTGAAAGCTGCAAAGGCAGCGGCGACGGATTCCCCCGAAATGGCCTGAGTGTACTATCGAGCTTGCTTTCTGCTACAGTCTTTTTCTGTTTCAGCTCTGCGACAGTAATTGGCGTATTGGCCAGGCCAAGCAGTTTATTTGCACGCTCAATTTCACGAGGAAAGTCGCTGATAAGTGCCATCGTCTCCGGTGCATTATCTTCTGAATAAACAATTCCAGTAACACCAGGAAACACTTTTGAATAGACCTCGGCGCCACCCTTTTGAAGCTCAGTTATGACCTTCCCCAGTTGCCAGCGATTACCATTACTACCGCTTTGGAACACCATAATCGGGACGTTGGTTGCTGAGGCTATGGATGCAAAAACAGGATCAAGCCCAAGGTCAGGGATCTTGATATAAAGCTCAGGTGATATAAGAATAACGCCATTCAGATAGGTATCCTGTGAGCTGTATTCCTGTGCATCCGCCTGCACAGAAGCCTGTTGCTGCTGCCAAAGGCGAACTCCCCGCAACACAGGAACAGACGCATAGGCGCGCACCATAACAGTGACACGCTTACCGGTGATCTCATATGCCTGTGAGATCAAGCCGGCAATAAAACTGCCATCCATCTCTCGATATGTACTTCTGGCTCTTGGCAAAAAAAGGTTATCAACCAGGTTAACCTGCCAGAACTCAATACCGCGTTTAGCCACCCCTTCTGCGATGCTGCTTATTCGTTCCTGTTCACCCATGCCGGTAGAGATAAACAAAACCAGCTGATCTCCATTCGCAGGGTAACGTTCAACAGTCAGCTCTTCGCCAAGAATATCTACTGACAGGCTTTCAGAGCAAAAGCCCTGAATTGTTATGAGATTAAGAGTTAGCAACAGACAGGCTATTAATCGAGACTTCACTACGACACCTAATTTACTAATACCCAGCATGATTGTGAGGATCCAGTATTGCATTGAATGGGGCATTCAGCAGCGCCTGATCTATCTGCAAGAAGAAGCTGGAGAATTTGATTTAAATTGACTTTGTAATGATTAAATAATAAACCAAAACAGCCTCAAGTACTTACACGATTTCTGCCTTTTTTCTTGGCACGATAAAGCGCTTTGTCAGCGATTTTCAGGACTTCATCAGGGGAATTCCCAGAACGATGATTATCACTTACACCAATGCTTACAGTAATCTTTATGGGCTTTTTTGCAGCCCCTTTTTTCCTTGCAGGTTTTTTTCCTGATCCATTAGTATTGCCGCTAGTTATATACTTGGGTCTTTTCTTGTCGCGGACAATAAAACCCGCTTCAGCTATCGATTCACGCAGTGATTCAAGGTAGGGCCTGGCTTCATCAACAGACTTCCCGGAAAAAACCAGCGTAAATTCCTCGCCCCCATAGCGATATGGCCGGCTCCCTCCACCGGCTTTTGCTATATGGCTGGCGACCATTTTCAAGACCTCATCGCCTACATCATGCCCATAACGATCATTAAATTTTTTAAATAAATCTACATCAATCATCGCAATACTATACGCGTTACCCAATTTATTAAGCTGCTCCCGCAGAGCACGCCGACCCTGCAGTCCTGTCAGTTCATCCATGTAGGCCAGATAAAAACTATTTCGCAGTATGAATACCAGGACAATAAGCAAGGCAAAGGTAAAAACAAATTCCACCCGAGCCATTACCGGGAAATAATAAAGCGCAAGGCCTGCTCCTGTGAGCAGTGCGAAATAACTGCTTTCAACCACACCAGGTCGAAAAAACAATGATGCGATCAGGATCAGCATTGCTACAAGATAGGATGCCACGGTGACATCAGGCAAAAGCAGCTTCTGACTGATTTCCAGTGGAAATACTGTAATGCTTAGCCAGTCTGTGCTGACAGGAGAATGCCCACCTGCGAGCCAGAGAGGGATCAGGGGCAACGCAGTACAAAGCAGCAAGCGAAAAATACCCCGTAGAGTGAATACACCCCTCTCTTTCGAATACAAAAAGAATACAACCGCGACAAGATAAAGCAGGAATACAAGCTGAATAAATTTAAATTGATCTATCGGAGAGAAATAGGCAGGAGGTTTGACATCGCCTAATATCAGCACAAGAAAAATCGCTGTCAGATATAAAACGAAAAATAGCCGTGTCTGGTTAAACGACAGGCTGAGTAACATTGCAGTAATCAATACAGGATAAGGCAGATAATGCCTGACAAGGTCAAGCCCCTCAGGCAGATCATCAACCCACGGCAGTAAAAACACCGCAAGGGAAAAGAACCCCAGTGTTATCAATAGTGTTGAAAATAACGCTTTTAGCATAGTTTACAGATAATGATGACGAATGTTCGGACCTGAGTGTGCCTGCTTATTTCAATGAAAATAAAATTTTTATATTAGCGTAGCATCAAACTTTTAATGGACAACTAGACAGATCATGCCTCAGGATATTTTGAATACACAGGTAAGTCACCCGCAT
>Ga0316187_10004451_pt1 | contig 12130 bp, 9 predicted proteins | sample CroRivburrow1_MG_FD_204927 | JGI IMG/M metagenome (GOLD analysis project Ga0316187, IMG submission 204927) | Coastal sediment microbial communities from Maine, United States - Cross River worm burrow 1 | ecosystem: Environmental > Aquatic > Marine > Coastal > Sediment | place: USA: Maine...
ATGTTCAAACCCTTGCGCGCTTCGCTCATCAGCCAATTATAGGCATCGCCGAATTTATTCACCGGTTGACTGCGCTCGCCGCGGCTGACGTAGGAGTTTTCGTCGAACAAATCTCCTGCCTGTTGCACAAACTGCCCTATCTGCAGGTAATCGGCACCATTGAAAAACTCACTACTCAACGATCGTGTCGTGGTCAATCCGTGCAACCGTTTATCCAGCAATAAACCGAACTGATTACTGTTGTCGTCACCCTTGACCGACACTTTGTAAGACACAGAAGCCTCACTCTTTTGATTCAACCGCAGTGCCAGTTCATCGCCCCAGTCACCGATGGCCATTTCACTCGACAAAACGGTTTCGTCTACAACCGGCATATCGACCAGTTCTTTGAGCACTTCTGCTGGAATATGCTGGCTTAGACGATCAAAGATCGCCAGTATGGTGATATATTGTCTGGCCAACCCTTCGAGCGCAAGATCAGAAATTGCCGGCGAATCATCCGACAGATGTAAATGAGCACCCTCAATGGCCAGCTGCAACAGGTAGCCATTCAATTCTTTATCGTCTTTAACGTAACGCTCCTGCTTACCCTTTTTTACCTTATACAATGGGGGTTGTGCGATGTAAACGTGTCCACGATCAACCAGCTCACGCATTTGTCGATAGAAAAACGTTAACAGCAACGTGCGGATATGCGAGCCGTCAACATCTGCATCGGTCATGATGATGATATGGTGATAACGCAGTTTATTAATATTGAACTCTTCTCGGCCAATTCCACAACCCAGAGCAGTTATCAGCGTCCCCACTTCGGCGGATTGCAGCATCTTGTCGAATCGAGCTTTTTCAACGTTTAATATTTTACCCTTGAGTGGCAAGATAGCCTGTGTTTTACGGTTTCGGCCCTGTTTTGCCGAACCTCCCGCTGAATCCCCTTCCACCAGGTAAATTTCGGATTGCGCCGGATCTTTTTCCTGGCAATCAGCGAGTTTTCCCGGCAAACCAGCAATATCGAGGGCACCTTTACGTCGTGTCATGTCACGCGCTTTGCGCGCTGCTTCGCGTGCCCTGGCTGCTTCCATAATCTTGCTGGTAATCGAACGCGCGTCACCTGGATTTTCTTCCAGGTAATCTTTAAGGCGCTCACTGACTACCGATTCAACGATTCCCTTGATTTCAGAGGAAACAAGCTTGTCCTTGGTCTGCGAGGAAAACTTTGGGTCCGGAACCTTAACCGATAAAACCGCAGTCAAACCTTCACGGGCATCGTCACCACCGGTGGTGACCTTTTCTTTCTTGGCCTGACTATTTTCCATGTACTGATTAAGCGTGCGCGTTAGCGCCGCACGAAATCCGGATAAGTGCGTACCGCCATCGCGCTGAGGGATATTATTGGTGAAACAAAATATATTTTCCTGGTACGAGTCGTTCCACTGCATTGAAACCTCGACAACGACGTCATCCTGTTCCATTTTAATATTTATCACTTTGTCGTGGATGGGCGTCTTGTTTTTGTTCAGGTGCTCGACGAAGGCGCAGATACCACCCTCATATTCAAACAGATCTTGCTTGTTGCTACGTTCATCGAACAGGTGAATGCGCACCCCCGAATTGAGGAATGACAACTCACGTAAGCGTTTGGCAAGAATTTCATAATGAAATTCGACGTCAGCAAATATTTTAGGGCTAGGTAAAAAGCGCAATTCGGTACCGGTTTGGTCGGTATCCTTGATTTCTTTCAAATCGCCCTGGGGTTCTCCAAGTCGATATTCCTGGGCATATAGTTTTCCCTGGCGCTTGATGCGCAGCGATAATGATTCCGACAAGGCATTGACCACGGATATCCCGACCCCATGCAATCCACCGGATACCTTGTAAGAATTATCATCAAATTTACCGCCAGCGTGCAGTACGGTCATAATAACCTCAGCCGCCGAGCGCCCCTCTTCCTTGTGTATGTCGACTGGTATGCCGCGACCATCGTCTTTGACAGAGACAGATCCATCGGTATGAATTACTACATTAATTTCGGTGCAGTGACCCGCGAGGGTCTCGTCGATAGAGTTATCTACCGCTTCAAAAACCATGTGATGCAAGCCCGTACCATCGTCGGTATCGCCGATGTACATGCCTGGCCGTTTGCGTACAGCATCGAGGCCTTTTAGCACCTGAATGCTAGTGGAATCGTAGTTTGACATGAAAGGATCTAGCTGAAATTTCGAGGCTTAATTGTACCATGTTCCACGTGAAACATTTTAAAATCTTTTGCCAGCCCCTCGGGCGGACCGGTGCTGATATTGCTGACAAACAACTGCAGATCCATTGTCATCAATTTTTGGTAAACTCGCTGTTGGGCGGCGCTATCGAGCTCGGATTGTAAATCGTCAATCAGCAAAATTATCCGTTTCCCCGTACCCCGACCAACCAATTGCAGCGAAGCCATAAGCAACGCCATACAAAGTCGCTTGCTCTGACCGCGGGACAACACTTCGGTAACCTTTATGCCATTCGTCGTAAAAAGCAGGTCATCTCGATGAATCCCTGAATTGGTAAAACCACTGAGCACATCGCGCTTTCTTTGCGATGCGAGGGCATCTTTCAAATCGACGTCGTCAGACCAACCGCGCTGATACTCAATTTCGACCGGGATATCGTGCAAAAAATCCGCGAACTCCGAAGACAGGAGATCACGTATTGATTCGCATTGACGGCGGCGCATTTGATATAACTTTGTCGATGGGATTACCAGGTGCTCATCCCAATAATCGAGTAGCTGCAGATCTCTGCGGCTTTTCAATAATCGATTACGTTGTTTTAGCGCGTGCCGGAGTTCCAACCAATTCTCGACATAGGATTGTTCCACGTGAAACAAACCCCAATCGATAAATGACCGGCGCTGCTGAGGTGGGCCATCAATTAGTGCAAAACTATTCGCGTTAACAATTTGCACCGGCACCCTTCTGACCAGATCGGACCGTCGTTTTATCACTTCGCCATTGACATGGATCTCGAGTTTCCTGTCTGATTTTGCCAGGCCCGCCTTGAAGTCGGCGAAGCGCCCGAACAGGAGGAAACCCGACTTTCCATGACAGACGCACTGACGTATTTGGTGTGAACGGAACGAATCCGCCTGGCAAAGTACATAGATAGCTTCCAGCAGGCTGGTTTTTCCAGATCCGTTATCACCAGAGATCAAGTTCACATCGGCATCAAACTCGAGCGTCGTGCTGCGCAGGTTTCTAAAATCTGTCAGGCTCAGCTGACGGATTGCCATACAGTCTCCGCTGTGTCCTACAAGCGCATCGGCATGACGACATATAGACTCGATTCGTCTTCGCGGTCACTCATGATGGCGCTGCTGTTGGAATCCTTGAGTTTGATTTGAACTTTCTCCGACCCAAGCACATTCAACACATCGATCAGGTAGGTCACGTTAAAACCGATCTCCATGTCGCTCTCATCGTATTCTACCTGCAGCTCTTCTTCGGCCTCTTCCTGGTCCGGATTATTAGCTTGAATCGACAGATTGCCCGACGAAAGAGTCAACCGAATCCCTCGATACTTCTCGTTCGACAAAATAGCAATCCGGCTCATGGCTTGCTTCAGAGTACCACGGTCGACCTGCATGGTTTTATTACCATCAACAGGAATAACCCGTTGGTAATCTGGAAATTTCCCGTCAATCAGTTTGGTTGTAAATATCAGGGAACCGGTGTCCACACGGAAATGGTTTTGACTCAGCTCACAGCTTGCCGGGCTATCGCCTGAATCGAGCAAACGAGAGAGCTCGAGCACAGCCTTGCGTGGAATAATAATCTGGCGATCTTCGCTTACACCGCTCTGCAGAGAAACCCGGCTAAGGGCCAGGCGATGACCATCAGTAGCCACTAACTTGATTCCACTGCCTTCGATCTCCATCAAAATGCCATTAAGGTAATAGCGCACGTCTTGTTGCGCCATCGCAAATGAGGTTTTATCGAAAAGTCCCTTCAGCAAGTTCTGTGGAATAGAAAATGCTTGCTGAACTTCGATTTCGTCAAGGCTAGGAAAATCCTGTGCAGGTAGGGTAGACAATGTGAAACGGCTGCGTGCCGAAGTGAGCGAAACACGTGTCTCATCGATATTAAATTGAATATCCGCACCTTCAGGCAACGCTTTGCAAATATCGAGCAATTTACGTGCCGGGATTGTTGTTTGAAAATCACCAGGACTATTCGCTGCAACGCCAGCAACCATTTCTATTTCAAGATCAGTCGCTGAAAGCGACAAGTCACCTCCTGATGACTTAAACAGGACGTTGCCGAGAATTGGCAAAGTTTGTCGCCGTTCAACTGCCCCGATAATTTGCTGCAGGGGACCTAGAAGGTCTTCTCTTTTAATAGTAGTTTTCATTTATATATATAACTTACTGTTGTTATTAGTAACACTCTGATTGCAGAGCAACTTGGATTTAACTAATATAATCAATAGCTTACGCCTGTTAAATCCGCTTCCTTCCTGTTCGGGTCTTATTACTAAACTGTGCATAACTGCGGGATAAAAAAGCTGTTGAATATCATCCATAGCTTATCCACAGTTTTTGCCTGAGTTAACCTTGTTCGATATAAATTCCACCTAATTACTCAGCATACGCGCGAGTATTTCAACGTCCTCATCGATTCGACGATCCTCGGTGCGAAGTTCCTCTATCTTGCGACAGGCATGCAGCACCGTGGTGTGGTCGCGGCCCCCAAAGGCATTACCAATTTCGGGAAGACTGTGTCGCGTTAGGGATTTTGCCAATGACATCGCAATTTGTCGCGGTCTGGTGATCGAACGATTGCGTCGACTCGATAGCAAATCGGCGACCCTGATCTTGAAATATTCCGCAACCAGCTTTTGAATATTATCGATAGTGACGGGTTTGTCTTGCACCGCAAGCAGTTCCTTAAGTGCAAGGCGAGCAAAATCCTGGGTAATCTCCTGCCCGGTAAACCGCGCATGCGCAACTACCCGCTTCAACGCACCTTCGAGTTCACGAATGTTTGATTTAAAACGCTCCGCTATGAAAAAAGCGACATCATCCGGCACCTCGGCATTGGCCTGTTCGGCCTTGCTTTTCAGTATTGCAACCCGGGTCTCGAGGTCGGCGGGTTTGATATCAACAGCCAGTCCCCAGCCTAATCGGGAACGGATGCGATCCTCAAGACCTTCGATTTCCTTGGGGAAGCGATCGCAGGTGATAACCATTTGCGCGTGCGCCTCGTAGAGCGAGTTGAAGGTATGGAAAAATTCTTCCTGGGAGCGGCCCTTATCCGCCAGGAATTGAATGTCGTCGATCAATAACGCGTCCAGGCTACGGTAGGAGTTTTTGAAATCATCCATGCGGCTGTGTTGTAAAGCCTTAACCATGTCTGATACAAATCGTTCACAGTTGACATAGAGGATATTGGCATCCGGTTTGTTTTGCCGAATCTGGTTGCCAATAGCATGCATTAAATGGGTTTTACCGAGACCGACACCGCCGTAAATGTATAACGGATTGTACTCGGAACCCGGGTGATTACTTACCTGGATTGAAGCCGCACGAGCCAGTTGATTGGATTTGCCCTCGACAAAATTCCGAAACTTGTGCGAATCGTTAAGGCCCGACGAACTATAGGCGCGCGGTGGCAGGCTAGGTGTGGCGGGTTCCGGCTCCAGGGCACGTGTCTGAGACCCTATTGCCAGACTCACTGATATCGATTTACTGTCGTCCATACTGGCAACGAGTTCGCGGATTCGCTCCAGGAAATGTTTGCGCACCCAGTCCATCACAAACCGGTTCGGCGCGAGCAGTTTGAGTGTACTCGGGTCCTGTTCGACCTGTAGCGGCAAAATCCAGGTATTGAGCTGTTGCTCGCTGATTTCGCCTTCGAGGCAGGAAATACACTGTTGCCAAATTGAATTCAAAGTATGTCCGTTTGTCCGTCTCTCCGTAGCAAAAGTGCTCGGAACCTATGACTTCGCCGTTACCCCGATAGCAGGGTAGTGATAGCCAAATCATTTTGTAAAAATCAAATTCTGCGACAGCGCACCAGGGGGTAGCGATTTTATCGACATGCGAGTCGGGCCACAATATTATACTTATCCACAGCCCACGCAAAGGGGCGAATTTTAATATCTGCCCGGTTTTCCCTACAATTCAGGCAGGAAGGGCCACCCTGCCGCGAAATACATAAAAACTGCTGTCCCCGAGCAATTAAATATTGACGTGGCTGAACTCTAACAGTACATTGTCGCGCCTTGTTGAAAGCCACAAACAGAGAGCCGAGGCGTTCGCTATGAAACGTACATTTCAACCGAGTAATTTAAAGCGTGCCAGAACGCATGGTTTCCGCGCACGTATGCAAACCCGCGGCGGACGAGGTGTTATTAAGGCGCGTCGCGCGAAAGGAAGAGCGCGTCTCACCCCTTAAAGTGGGTGTAGGCACCGGCGAGTCTTTCCCTAGACAGCTGAGATTGACGCGTGCTTGCGAATTTCAGCAGGTATTTAAAAACAATTTCCGCCGTGCTGACGCCTGCGTTACGATCCTGGTCTGTAAAATAGCGGGCGGTTGTCCACGATTGGGGTTCGCAATAGCGCGTAAGCAGATACCCAAAGCAGTAGAACGAAACCGGCTCAAACGCCTGTTTCGCGAAAGCTTTCGCCGAGCACAACACCGATTGCCTGCCCGGGATCTGGTAATCATGGTAAGACGCGACATACTTTTAATTGGTCCGGAAAAGATTCGGGCCGCACTGGATCAACATTGGAGCGGCATCATCAAGCAATGCGAAAAGTCCTGACAGCACCCGTTATATTACTGATCCAGGCTTATCGCTATCTTTTAAGTCCCTTGTTTGGTTGCCATTGCCGATACACGCCCAGCTGTTCGCAATATGCGCTTGAAGCGCTTGCAGCGCATGGCCTGGTCAAAGGCCTGTGGCTGGCGGCAAAACGTGTTGGCAGCTGTCACCCCTGGCATGCCGGCGGTTATGACCCGGTTCCTGGAGCCAACACCGAGCATAAGCATGGATAATACCCGCCTTTTCCTATTTGCTGCCCTGGTCTTTGTTGGCATGTTGTTGTGGCAGCAGTGGCAAGCCGATTATGGGCTTCCACCGCAAACGGTGAGCCAGCAGCAAAATCGAGATAACTCGAGCATTGGTGGTGTCGATAGAGCAGTCGATGATTTACCTGACCTGGCCGATTCAGTCGCCGGCAAGCAAAATCAGGACAGTGCCGATGTTGGCACGGTTGCCAGTAGTCCGTCCGAGCAATTGGTGAGCGTCGAAACCGATGTGCTCCGAGTGTTGATCGATACCCGCGGTGGGGTTATTCGCTCAATCAAACTGAAGAAGTTCCCAACCTCGCTGGATGATCCCAACGACTATCTCGAACTGGTTCATAGCGACAGCGATTCACTGCATATTCTACAAAGTGGATTGCGCAACAAGGAATCGACCGCACCCACACATCACAGTATTTACCGGGTCGATAAAACCGAATATCGACTCGAGGAAGGCCAGGATGAACTGGTTGTGCCGCTTTACTGGAATGAAAACGGTATCGACGTGGTCAAGAGTTATCGTTTCAAACCCGGGAATTACCTGGTTGAACTGAAGCACGAGGTGCGCAACCAGTCACAGCAGGATTGGCAGGCGAGCGAGTATCGCCAGATCCAGCGCAGCCGACCGCTGGAGACCTCGCGCCTGCTGTATACCTATACGGGCTCGGTCTACTACAACGAAGAAACCAAGTATGAAAAGGTTACCTTCGACGACATGGAAGACAGCCAGCTGAAGCTGGAATCGAAGGGCGGCTGGATTGCGATGATCCAGCATTATTTCCTGTCGGCCTGGATTCCCAACCAGGAAGAAACCAACCTGGTCTACAGTATCGCCAATACCAAACGCGTTCCGGCGACTTATACCATCGGCCTGCGATCCGCCAACCAGATCGTGGCTCCGGGTGGCAGTGCCGAATTTTCCAGCCAGTTGTTCGTTGGTCCCAAGATCGTCAATCGACTCGAAGAGATTTCACCCGGCCTCGAGCTAACCGTCGATTACGGTGTGCTGACGTTTATCTCCAAACCGCTCTACTGGTTGTTGTCCTGGTACCACAGTTTTGTCGGCAACTGGGGTGTGGCAATTATCCTGTTGACGCTGACCGTGAAGACGCTGTTTTACAAGTTGTCTGAAACCAGCTATCGCTCGATGGCCAAGATGCGCAAGGTAAGCCCACGCCTGAAAAGCCTGAAGGAACGCTTTGGGGACGATCGGCAGAAGATGAACCAGGCGATGATGGAGCTTTATAAAACCGAGAAAATTAACCCGATGGGCGGCTGCCTGCCGATCCTGGTACAAATCCCGGTATTCATCGCGCTTTACTGGGCGCTACTCGAAAGTGTCGATCTGCGCCAGGCACCCTTCATCTTCTGGATCAAGGATTTATCGGTAATGGATCCGTTTTACGTATTGCCGATCCTGATGGGCATCAGCATGGTCATCCAGCAGCGCCTGAACCCGCCGCCGCCGGATCCGATACAGGCCAAAATCATGATGGCACTGCCCTTCGTGTTCACGGTGTTCTTCGCCTTCTTTCCCTCGGGGCTGGTTTTGTACTGGGTCGTCAACAACGTGTTATCGATCACTCAACAGTGGATAATTACCAGGCGTATCGAGGCCGGGGCCAGCAAGTAAGCCACAGGCGGGCCTGATGCGCTCGTCAAATACACCTGGTATTGCCACAGGCAGCGCCAAATGACAGCAACTGACACCATCGCCGCCATCGCTACTGCTCCTGGTACCGGGGGTATTGGTATCGTGCGGTTGTCTGGCACCCGGGCACTCGCTATCGCCGAAGAACTCAGTCAATCCGAACTGAAACCCGGCAAAATCCAGTTTCGCAGCTTTACCGACGCCGCAGGTGTCGCCATCGACCACGGTTTATGTCTTTTCTTCAAGTCACCCCATAGTTTCAGCGGCGAGGATTGCGTGGAAATTCAGGCACACGGCGGACCGATTGTGCTCGACATGCTGCTTGAGCGGGTTTGTGCGCTCGGTGCGCGCCTGGCGCGAGCCGGTGAATTTTCCGAACGCGCATTCCTCAATGGCAAGGTGGACCTTACCCAGGCCGAAGCAATCGCTGACCTCATCGAGTCGGGCAGCCGCGCGGCATCACGCGCCGCAATGCGTTCGCTCGAAGGTCGCTTTTCGCAGCAGGTTAATGCGCTGGTGGACGCTGTCGTCGAATTACGCACCTATATCGAGGCCGCGCTCGATTTTGCCGAAGAAGAAATTGATTTTCTTGCCAGTAGTGATGTCGGCCAGCAGCTCGATGCGGCGTTGAATGGACTGCAAACTTTGCTGCTTCACGCCGAACAGGGAAGGACGCTGCAGGAAGGTTTGGGTGTGGCACTGGCCGGCCTGCCTAATGCCGGCAAATCCAGTTTGTTGAATTATCTCGCTGGCTACGAGGCGGCGATCGTTACCGAAATCGAGGGTACGACTCGCGATGTGTTACGCGAACATATTTCGTTGCGTGGTATTCCGATTCGAATCAACGACACGGCAGGCTTGCGCGAATCGGATAATCCAGTTGAGCGCGAAGGTATTCGCCGTGCCTGGGAATCGATAGGCCAGGCCGATGTGGTCATATACCTGATCGATGCCAGCAAGGGAATTACTGATGCAGACCAGCGCATTATTGCAGAACTGGGTAATACTCGCCTGCAGCTCGTCTACAGCAAAAGTGATTTACTCGCAGCCGATCATCCCAGCGATCCCCAGTGTCTCTATCTTTCGACACTGACCGGTAGCGGTATGGATCTGCTGATCGATCGAATCACCGGCCAGGTAGCCGACTTTAACCAGGATAACCACGCCTTCATGGCGCGGCGCAGACACGTCGATGCCTTGCAACGCGCCCTGCACTGCCTGCAGCAGGCCGCGCGCAGCTTTGCGACATCACGCTCCGGCGAGCTGGTGGCGGAAGATTTGCGCGCGGCTCAGCAGAGTCTCAATGAAATTACCGGCGAGTTCACCAGCGACGACTTGCTCGGTAAGATCTTCTCCAGCTTTTGCATCGGCAAGTAAGCCCGCGGCAACAACAGAATTGCGAACGATATTGCAGAGACGCCAGGTCACGCCCTGGATCCGCTCAATCCCGCGGCTGCGGCCTGTTCAGGTGGTCTGGCAGATTCACCCCGATGCTGCGCAAGCGGTGCATTTCGCGAAACTGATCGGGAGGCTTGGTAAAAGTCAACTCTCCGCTCAGCGGAAAAGTCTTATCGTAGAGGCGCGATAGCCAGAAACGTAGCGCCGCCAGGCGTAACATCAACGGCAGAGCTATTAATTCGGTGGGCTCCAGGCTGCGTTGCCGTTGGTAGGCTTCGATAACGGCGCGAACCCGAGTATCGACGAATTGATAATGCTGATCGATACACCAGTCGTTCAGCAGCACTGCGATATCCAACACATAACAATCAGTGCAGGCGTAATCAAAATCGAGAATACCACTGAGTGTTTCCCCGTCGAACAGGGCGTTGTCGTGAAACAGGTCAGCATGTATTGCACCACGTGGCAGGGCCTCGAGATCAAAGTGTCGTGTAGCGAGCAGACTTGATTCGATAGCGGCCTGGTCGCTGTCATCCAGGTACTCCTGCAGCATGTCACTCACGGCAACAATCCAGTCGAGGCCGCGTGGGTTGACACGGACGGGTTCAAAATCCTGTCCGGCAAGATGGAATTTTGCGAGTTCTGCACCGATCAGGGCACAGTGCTCGATATCGGGGCTGGTTTGTACTTCTCCCGGCAGGCGTTGGATGATTGCCGCCGGGCGATTATTCAGGGTGGAATAGAATTCGCCACGCCGATCCGTTAGCGGTTGTGAACAGTGCACGGCGCGCCTCGCCAAATGGCGCTGCAGGTTTAGCATGTAGTCGAGCTCATCGTCGCTGTGGTGTTCGTACAAGGTCAGCACATACTGTCCCTGGTCGGTCCCGAGTGTGTAATTTGAATTGGTTATGCCGGAGGCGATGGGTTTGAAATCAATCGCTTTACCGAGGTCATAACGCATCAGAAACTGTTCGAGCTGCTCGAAGTCGACAGAAGTATATACAGACATTTATCTCGCCAGTGAAATCGCTCAAAGCGAACAGGTTGTCGCTGGGGCTTGTGATATGATCCGTTTCCGGAATCGAGCATATTAACGCATCTGTATGAATCAAGAGAAACAAAAAAAACTGGTGTTGGTTGACGGTAGCTCATACCTGTTTCGCGCCTATCATGCGCGCGGCGTAAATCTATCGAGCCCGGATGGCCGACCGACGCATGTCATTTATATCGTGTTGAACATGCTCAACAAGCTAATAAATGATGAGCGGCCAGATCTCATCGGCGTGGTGTTCGATGCCAAGGGAAAGACTTTTCGCAATGATATCTATCCCGATTACAAGGCTAACCGACCGCCCATGCCGGATGATTTGCGCGAACAAATCGAGCCATTGCATGAAATCATCAGGGCACGTGGGTTACCGTTGATCTGTATCGAAGGAGTTGAGGCAGACGACATTATCGGGACCATGAGCCGTGAGGCTACCGAATTGGGTTACCGGGTGCTGATTTCAACGGGTGACAAGGATATGGCGCAGCTGGTTAACGCCAATGTCAGCCTTATCAACACGATGAATAATCATTCGATGGATGAGGCTGGAGTTGTTGAAAAATTCCAGGTTCGTGCGGACCAGATCATCGATTATCTCGCGCTAATGGGTGACAGTTCCGATAACATTCCCGGCGTTCCAAAAGTGGGTCCAAAGACAGCGGCAAAATGGATTTCGGAGTATGGCGATTTAAACGGCGTCATCGCGCATGCCGATGACATCGCCGGCAAGGTTGGCGAAAACTTGCGTGAATCGTTGGGCTTTCTTCCCATGTCATATGAGCTGGCGACGATCAAACTCGATTGTGATACCGGCATCGCTATCGACGAGCTGGCACCGGCGCAGTCCGATCGCGCCGCGCTCGCCGATTATTACCAGGAATTCGGGTTTACTCGCTGGTACGATGAACTCCAGTCCGAGTCGAAGTCGGTGCCCCAATCGGCAAGTAGTAGCGCAGCAAAGGC
>Ga0316187_10004452_pt1 | contig 12125 bp, 10 predicted proteins | sample CroRivburrow1_MG_FD_204927 | JGI IMG/M metagenome (GOLD analysis project Ga0316187, IMG submission 204927) | Coastal sediment microbial communities from Maine, United States - Cross River worm burrow 1 | ecosystem: Environmental > Aquatic > Marine > Coastal > Sediment | place: USA: Maine...
CAAATATTTTACAGGCCAAGACATAGAGGGAAACAGCATCTTGCCCTCCGGGGCGTAGGCGCTACCCTACGGGCCGGAGGCCAAACTCGCAGTTTTTTAAATCCTCTGTTGATGTTTTTTCGATCCATGGTTTGTTTATCCCATGAACCGTATTATTTTTCAACCAGATGGAACACCAAAGGTCCCAATATTCCATCATTCCATTGTTCCATCATTCCAATTGTGAGCGAAGCGAACTAACTTGAATTGCTGGACACATGGAGTTAAGCTTGCCCTTTTTGGTATTTTAGCATACAAATTGATAGTTTATTAAATCAATCTACAAAAAATAATGATGTGATTGACCATGATCCAAATTATTAGTGCGCTTACGGAAGCGCATTATCAATATGCTCGCAATCTTTTTGTTCAGTATGCAGACACCCTCGGTATTGATCTTGAATTCCAGGGATTCAGTCGGGAGCTGGCCACGCTGCCCGGTGGTTATGCGCCACCGCTTGGCTGCATCCTGTTGGCTGAGTTCAGCGGAAATTATGTGGGATGTGTGGCCTTGCGCCCCTTGGAGAGCAAAATTTGCGAGATGAAAAGGCTTTTTGTGATACCGGAGTATCGGGGCCGTGATATCGGACGAACTCTGACATGTTCGGTCATTGACAGGGCCCGTCAAATGAGGTTTGAAAAGATGCGCCTGGACACCATCGAATCCATGAAGGCCGCCAGGAGACTCTATCATTCCCTCAATTTCCGAACCATCCAAGCCTATTGTTTTAATCCCCTTGAAAACCCGACTTATATGGAGCTGGATTTATAAAGGAGGGCCCATATGCTCATTTCCTTAATCGTTGCTATGGCATCGAATCGCGTTATCGGCCACCAGGGAGATATTCCCTGGAAAATTCCCGGTGAACAAAAGATGTTTAAAGAGATCACCCTCGGTCATGTTGTGATTATGGGAAGAAAAACCTATGAGTCGCTGGCTTGTCCACTTCCTGGAAGAACCAACATCGTGGTGACCCGCCAGACCGATTATCAGGCACCGGACTGTATCATTGCTCAAAATCTTGACGAGGCAATCAAATCTTGTCCGCCCGATGAGTGCGAAGCCTTTATCATCGGAGGCGGCCAATTATATCAAGAGACAATTTCTATGGCCGACAGGATCTATTTGACCGTGATACCCAGAGAGATACCTGGTGATACCCTTTTCCCCGAGATTTCTGAAACTGACTTCGAGATTGTAAAATCCGAGTTTATCGATGGAGTGGTGCCATATCATTTTTATATTTATAGGAGGGTATAATGACTGATGGTGTTAAGGAGCGATGCGGCTGGAGCCAGGAGATATCGATATCCCTGCATGACAAGATCAAAAAGGATCTGAAAAAAGCCATGTTGCAAAAGGACCCGGAGGTTCGAAACACGATGCGCCAGATTATGGCAGAGTTTCCCAAACTGACCGTCCCCCTCACGCTGGAAAGCGGCAAAAAATCCACACGCCCTAAAAAGCCGGAAGAAATTACCGACGATGATATCCTCGGAATTATCAAAGGACTCGTAAAATCAGAACAAACGGTTCTGGAAATTAAAAAAGAGCAGACCTCTGAATACCTGGAAATTTTGCAATCCTACCTGCCCGCAACGGCTTCCCGGGAAGAGATTGTCGCCTGGATTAGGGCCAACATCGATTTTTCCCAATATAAAAATAAAATGCAGGCGATGGGACCTGTCATGAAACACTTCGGCAAACTGGCTGACGGAAAACAGGTGAATCAAATCTTAAAAGATTGGGCGGCGAGGAGTTTCATTCCATGAAAAATCAGCCTGGCTCAACTCGAAAAAGAAACATATCTTCTGTTGACTTTGATCCTTTTAACGATCGATTGTCACGTGATATCCGCAATACACTTTCGGGAGCCTTTATAAATGCACTGTCACGAAAGCAAACATCCGATTATCAAGCTGCTGCCGAAAAATGGCTGGCCGAAAAACCTGCTGCAGGATACATAAATTATATTCAAGATCGCCTGCATCGCTACGACCACGTATTGGAAAAGATTATAGCATCCCGATTGGATGATGCGCTGTTGCAATCACTGGTTTTATGGAATAATGGTCTTTTTTTTGAGTTCCATGAGCATCTGGAACGTATATGGCATCAGACAAGCGGCGATGAATACCAGGCGTTAAAAGGGTTGATCAAGGCAGCTGGGGTTTATATTCACATGGAACATAACCGCCAGCAGGCGTCTGAAAGTTTATCTGAAAAATCTCTTAAACTCATCCGGCAATATTCCCACTGTCTGGCTTTTATCACCAATCTAAATGTTCTGATACAAAGATTGGAGATGTTAGCGCCAGTCTCGCCCAAACTTGAAAATCCAGCTTTGATTTAAGGTCAGGTTTAAATGGCCATGTGTGTAAATAAACGGAAAAGGTGGCTATATGGCCATTCATTTGCATTTTAAACGAAAACGGTTAAGGACAGCCCTTTTTATTTTATGCCTGTCCGCTATCTTGTTTGTGTCAGCCGGCCTTGATGCTCAGCAAAGCAAACAAACGACTTCCCCAAAACATTGCCTCTGGCTGGTGGAAACCCCACTGAACAAGGCGGTTTTTCTGCTGGGTTCCCTGCACGTCCTTAAAAGCAATGCCTACCCCCTGGCCGAAACCATTAATGAAGCATACGGCCTAAGCCAAAAAGTTGTTTTTGAAACGGATTTGGCGGCCATGATGGATCCAGCCGTCATGGCCAAGATGATGGCGATGGGCCTTTATCCGGAAGGACAAACCCTGTTTCAGAATATTCCCGATGAGATGCGAAGTTCACTTAAAAAAAAGATGACTGAGCTGGGGATGCCTATGGAACATTTCGGGCGTTTCCGACCCTGGTTTATGGCCGTAACATTAACCGCTCTGGAGCTGCAGCGATTGGGATTTAGCCCAGAATACGGCATTGATGTCCACTTTTATGGCAGAGCCGGTTCAGATCAAAAAGAAATCGGTTATCTTGAACCCGTCGACTTCCAACTGGATCTTTTAGGGAAAATGAATAAACAGGATCAACATGCGTTTTTGGGTCAGACGCTGAAGGATCTGGATGTTGCCGCCCAGATGGCAGATGATATGCTGAAAAACTGGGAAAAGGGGGAGGCTGATAATCTTTATGCGATTTTATTTAAAAGTTTTGAAGGTTATCCGCAAATCGAAAATCGCCTTTTAGGCCGGCGGAATATAGACTGGGTCAAAAAAATTGAAGAGATGATGGCAGAAGATAAAAATATTTTCATCATTGTCGGTGCCGGACATTTAATTGGACCCGGCAGCGTTGTCGCGCTTTTAAAAGAAAAGGGCTACAAGGTAAAGCAGAAGTAAGGGCATAAAGGGGCATAAGGCATAAGGCATAGGGCATAGGGCATGGGGCTTTGAATTCGAAATGGGGAATTCGGCCTCCGGCCCATAGGGGCTTAAGCCTACGCCCCGGCGGGAATGAAGTAAAGGGAAGCTGAAGTCTCAAAGCTCAAAGCAAAGAGGTTGGAGGCGAATTTTAATTGTGAAAAACGGAACGTTGGGGCGGAGCGCAAAAGACATGACGCATAAGGCATGGCTCATAGATTCACTTAGTTTGAGTTAATCAATCACGACAGAAACCATCTGTCCTCTGTCATCTGACTTCTGCCAATTGTCCTCTGTCATCCGTTCACAGTCATCTATCTTCCAAAATCTGAGGGTTGCCATGAACAAAAATGGTTCTTCGAACCGACTGCGCGTCAAGCTTCATGAAATTATTTTCGAAGCGGACACTCCGGCAGGCAAATTATTTGATGTTCTGCTGATAGTGTCGATTATGGCAAGCGTGGTTATGGTTATGCTTGACAGTGTAAGCAGCATTCGGCAAGCTCATGGCGAACTGCTGTACCTGGGTGAATGGATTTTTACCCTTCTTTTCACCATTGAGTATATCCTGCGATTGTACTGTGTCGGGCGGCCTGTGGCATATGCGACCAGTTTCTTTGGTGTCGTGGATCTTTTGGCGGTGCTGCCGACTTATTTAAGCATATTTTTCCCGGGCACACAGTATTTGCTGGTAATTCGGGTTTTGCGGGTCCTGCGCATCTTCCGGGTGCTCAAGCTGGTAAAATACGTGGGTGAGACCCGGCTGTTAATGCAGGCACTGCGTGCAAGCCGTCGGAAAATCACCGTTTTTTTGTTTGCCGTACTCACACTGGTCATCATTTTCGGCTCTTTGATGTACCTTATCGAAGATCCGGATTCCGGATTTACCAGTATTCCAAGAAGCATTTACTGGGCAATTGTAACCTTGACGACCGTTGGCTACGGTGACATATCGCCCCAGACAGAATTCGGTCAGGCCATGGCAGCCATCATTATGATCATTGGCTATGGGATCATTGCAGTGCCCACCGGAATCGTTACGGCTGAGTTGACCCAGTTTTACAAAAAAAGCGTGTCCACCCAAGCCTGCCCGCAATGCAGCGCTGAAGGCCACGATACTGACGCAAAATTCTGTAAGTATTGCGGTTCGATGCTTTAGGAAAAGGGCGGAACTCCCGCAACTGAAATCCTTCTATGAAACCCGGGACAATTTTTTTTAAAAAAGTTTGGATGTACGCAGAAGATTGTGATATCAATCGTTGCCAGGAGAGGGTCTCAGGGACGCGGAAGCAAATAATCGGCCAATCGACATTTGGTTAATGCATTCATTTCCGCATCACTTATATTAAAACGGAAAGGAAATCTCATGATCTACATCGGTAAATTTCTGCATGCCACCGACCAGCAAAGAGCCCAGGAATCAAACCGACGGCATGGCGAATTCAATCTGATCATTGAAGCGGACAATGAAAAGAATGCTATCGATAGATTCAGAGAGCGGATTTTGGAATTCAAGGAGACCAGTGAATTATTTGAAGGCGATTGCTTCATCTATATGGTTCATTTTCTGGAGCTTGAAGAATTTCCCAAGGATCGTGCTCGAATGCTCTACTACAAATCCATTGCCGGCGATCCAGCCATGCCGTACATCAGTTGCTCGGCACCATCCGGCAAAGCCGATGGGTGTAAAATATTAAATTGGATGGAAAACAAGCCGTCACTCGATGGGCAGGATACCAATTTGTTTTTCCGCTTTAAGGCAGAATAAAACTGCGAAGAAACCATCCACCGCCGATTGCAATGCATATTTAATGCCTGCATTTTATTCCCGGCAGAACGGGCCGCGAGCATTTTTGAACCATACTTTAGCCCGGCCTGTAATCATGAAAACATGCCCCATTCTGTTCTCCACATTGCTTTACATTTCTTAATTCCCGGCCTAATTGCTATCCTTTTCTTTAAGAAACGCTGGCGGCTATCGTGGTTGATCATGGTTCTGACAATGGCAGTGGATCTTGATCACCTGATGGCCAATCCTGTTTATGACCCAAACCGTTGCAGCATCAATTTTCATCCGCTGCATTCTTACATCGCCATTCTTTTGTATGGCCTCATGACCGCATTTCCAAAGGTCAGACTGATCGGTCTGGGGTTGCTAATTCATATGGCAATCGACCTGGGGGATTGCTTTTGGATTCATAGAAATTTCGAGTTGATTATGTACTTCGCCGCAATGCCACTATGGTGATGTCGTCAAATTGATTTTCACCTGAGATATGTTCGTTTACCCGGCTCTTGATTTTAGTGATCAGGTCTTCAGCCGTCGTAAACGAATTTTCTGCCAGATTTATCAGCCGGTCTTTGGTAAAGGCTGCCCCCGCTTTATTTTGGGCATCGGTGACACCATCGGTGTAAACCAGCAACGTGTCCCGGGGCTCCATGATTATTGAGCTGGTTTCAAATTCCAGATTGGGATACAGGCCTACGGCCGGGCCGGTGGGTCTGAGGATGGTTTTGATTCCCCCGGGCCCGATTATAATTGGTGGTTCATGGCCGCCGTTGATGAAGGAAAGCTTACCGGTTTGCGGCTCAAGGATTCCGTAGAAAATGGTTGCAAACATACCGGCTTGTTCATGGGTGATTGAGATGTAATTATTTATAGATCGAATGGTGTGCAGCAATATTTTTTCAGGCGTTGTATCGAGATTGCCGATCTCTAAATGACCATCGCTGTGGGCGGAGCCGGACAGGACCCGGATGAAGCTGCGAAACAGCGCCATAAAAAGCGCCGCCCCAACTCCCTTGTCACAAACATCTGCAATGACGAGGCCGACTCTCTTTTCTTTTCCAAGTGTAAAAACATCATAAAAATCTCCGGCCACATGCCGTGCGCTTTGAAAATACGTCGACAGCTCCCAGCCCTCCGGCTTGGGGAGCACTGTCGGGAAAAATCCGGCTTGGATTTCACGGCCGATCTCTAACTCACGTTCAGCAATTTTTCTGGCCCTTTCAGTTTTTGCAAATAAGAGGGCCTTTTCTATTCCCATGCCGATCAGCAGGAAACTCAAGGCACAAAGCATAATCAGCAATGGCCGGGTAAATTGGAAAATAGTACCAACATAAAAAAAGAAAAGCACAGCCAAAGCAATATAGGCTCCCGCCAGGCATAGAGTACCCAATGATAAAACCGGGGAGGAAAACCGCATAGACATTAACAGGATAATGATAATGATTCCGATTTTAATAAATACACCGGCAGGACCGGATAGCCTTCTCAGGAATGAACCGGACAGGATATTCTGGATCACTAAGGAGTGTATCACACCGGAAGGCAAGCGCTTTGCATCGCCGGCCATTCTGATTTTATACTGTTGCTCAACAGTTTCGGATAAAACGACTATCTTTCCTGACAGCTCTTTTGTCAATTGATCCAGTTTTGCCGAATTTTGTGAGGCCTGAAAAATTTCACTGTATCTGAAATGTTGGATATCCTTGCCGAATCCGGTTTCGTTGAGGATCATACGGCCGCTTTTATCTATGGGTATGATGATGTCATGCGGTAAAGATCCTTTGTCCGAACGGACTCCTTTTAACGCAATGGATCTACCCGGTTTGACGATGATATTTCCCGGCGCGATACCCAGGTAGTCACAAACCGTCCGGAAAGAAAGACTGGGATAGAAGACACCGCGGTACCGCACCAGAAGCGGCAGGCGACGAAGGATGCCATCCGGGTCGGGTGTCAGATTAAGGAATCCGAGCCCACGTGCGGAAGATGCAAGGGCACGGTATGTCAGCCGTGGATCGTCACCAAAATAAAAGGATTCGGGGTCTCCTTTTATAGGAACCTGCCATTTCAGTGTACCCGGATATATATTATCCTCGGTCTCCGGCAAATAATTTTGTTCCCCGGATTGCTTCTTTAATGATTCAAAGGTCAGGCCATAGTAAACATTGCCGGCGGCTTTAGTCGCCTCGATTAACGGCCGGTCTTCCTCTTTGCTGACCATATCCTCAAATATGAAGTCGACGAACTGGCCGGATACCTTCATGGCGGCTAGATTGCGGATTACTTGAGCATGTTGGGGGCGGCTGAAATAAGAATTCGCATCCACATGCGCCACGGTATTTTTATAAAGCGGATGAGCCGGTTTTACTTTCGGCCGCAACACAAACAGCTGGTCAATGATCCGAGAGTCCAGGGCGTCTAATTGGTCGGAAAACAGCCCGTAGCAGGCATAAGCAAGGATCAGGGCACCCATAACCAGCACTATTCTTATTTGCAGCTTGTGCTTGGTTGAGGCCTTCAAGTCCTAGTCAGCCTTTCTTTAAGAATAAAATTGAGATCAAGCAACAGAATATGTCTTGCCGGGGCCGGACCGTCGGCGCCTTCAATATTAAAGACCCGCAAATCAATTTTAAAGGCACCCCGGATCAACAGCCGTGGTTTTCCATCTTCGCCGATGACCGGCTCAAACTCCATTATAGCGCTTAACGGGATTTTCTTGCCCTTTAATGTGAATATTCCGGTCACAGCAGCCGGCGACAGGCGGCCGTAGGCAAGCGGTAATCTATCACCGCTAATGTTTTCAACAACGAACCCGGCGGCGGGGAAATTTTTGGTATCCAACAGCATGCTGCCACGGATGGCTTCATCCAGTACCGGATCACCCATGGTGATGGCGGTTCGCGTATCAATTTCAATAAACCCCTTAGCACTGTTCAACGTCAGATTGTTGGACAAAGAAAATTCGCCTTTGGCAGACTTGACTTCACCGGCATAATTATCCAGCGGCGCCGGGAAACGAAACTGGATCATGGGCGCATCATCCGGATCGGATTTTGCCAGAATCCAATTATGGGGTATTTTCGTTGACACCTTCGACGCTGCGGTGGTTTCTTTCGGAGCCTGGGGCAATGGAAATCCGATGTTTTTCCAGCTTGTTTGAGGCGTATTTTTCCCCACCGGATCAAAGCTGTCTCCGCTTTCAGGGTCCTGTACTATCCGGGCAACGGTATCTTCCATAACACCGGCGGCTTGTTGGAACAGAATCCGGTAGTCTTGCCAAGGGCCGGTCATCTTCTTTTGAAAAACCGGCGCCTTGCAATCGAATTGGGAGAAAAGTACCAGGGATAGATACAAGGTACCGTCTCCAGACAACCAGGGATTAAAATCCATATAAAAGCCCCTGTCGGCCCGACCGAGTTCCGCCGTTTTTTGGATCCGGAATTTTTTAAAACCTTTTTTGATATTCTCTAATGCTTCGGCGACAAAAGCCTCATGATCATAATTTTGCGGTCGTGTACCGGAGACCGGTGCCACTTTCAGGGGTGCCCATGCCCGGCTGCGGCCTATTTCCCATATGGGTATGTTCTCGCGCCGGTTCGGCTCTTTTCCCTGGGGAACAAAGCGGGAGGTGCGAATAAAATTGCGGATTCGTTCCAGGGTTGTGGTGCGTCCCTGGTAGATAGATCTTCCACGATGGTTTTGATAAACGATCAGGGGCGTAATCCCAACCGTTGAGGGCGACCCTTTGCGGGCATCCACCTCATGGAGACCAACTTCCAGCGTTTGCGCCAATTTACGAATTTGCGGAAGCCGGCGTTGCCGAAACGATTTTGCCACCGGGGAAACATCCGGCTGAACAAATACAATAAGTTGTTCGGCTTCCGGAGCCGGCCTTGCGTATGGAGGTGATAATAAAACAACACAAAAAATGGCTGCCATTAACAACCCGGATCTCGTGCGACATGTGAATGTACGAACACGCATATGACCCTCGTCGTGGTTACATTTTGATGCGAGCTGTCTGCGTTTTTTCAACCCAGAATATTGAGCAGACTGAACATCGAACGTCCAACAACCTTGACAATCTCGTGAAAAGTCGTTTAAAAGATTAGATACCCGCCTTCGCGGGCATGACGTCTATGGTATCTAATTGATATTAATTGCCTTATCGTGCTTTATCTGACAACATATTGTCAGAAAATGACGGTGTCAGGTGTCAGGGAAAGGAGATCGTAGATCCTGAAACCAGACACCTGAAACCTATATAAATTATTAGCATGCTTGCTGCCCCGCAGGGGTCACTTTTTCCGAGCGTAGTCTCGGAAAAAGCTTAGTTAGTCTTACTGACGAATGCCTTCTACACTGACGGTCAGATTGACTTCGTCACTGACACCGCCCATCATAAAGCCCATTCCAAAGTCGCTGCGTTTAATGGAAAAAGACGTTTCAAATCCCCTGCGAAAACCACCCCAGGGATCTTTTCCGGCACCGGTGGCATGTACTTCTACCGTAATTGGGCGCGTCTTTCCAAGAAGGGTTAAATCCCCTGAAACTTCATAGGCAGTCTCGCCTGATTTTTTGACCGATTTGCTTTTGAATGAAACAAGCGGATATTCCCCGGCATTAAAAAAATCCGGGCTTTTGAGATGAGTGTCCCTTTTTTCCACGGCGGTGTCGATGTTCTTAGTTTCCGCCTGCATTTCAATGGCATTTTTAGACGGCGATGATTCGTCAAATACAAATGAGCCGGTGGGTCCGTTAAAACGGCCGAATACGTAGGAAACCCCCAGATGTTTGACCCGAAATACGATTGAGGTATGCGCCGGATCCAGTTTGTAGGTTTCTGCGGCATATGCTAAAGAAGAAAAGATAACCAGCAGTGCAAGGACAAATATAAACTTAGTTATAATCAATACGCGTTGTGTTTTCATTTAATCTTCCTTTCAAAACCATTTGAAATCCGGCTTTTCGCATCGCCGGATTTTTTCCGTATCAGTTAGGGTCGGAAAACCCTTATGAATTGAAAATATATTAGTTTTAATATAAATCACGAATAAACCCAAAGCAAGGGGACCCAATTGGACGGTTAGAATACGGTTGCCGTCTGCAATAAATTTCCCTTTTCAACGTCTATCCAAAAAGTAGGTTGAACGGTTCTGGGTTCAACGTTCCGGGTTAAAAAAAACATACAGCCCGTATCAATAGGGATCGCATCTTCATTAGGCCTGAAGGAAAAGGTTGGTTTTATTCTGACGTTCTGGATGGTTCACGAGGTCAAAAACAAGAAATCATTTTTCAGTGAGCTGCACTCAAAACTGGCTCCCGGAGGCAAAATCCTTAGTGCTGGGCCCAAAATACATGTTTCCCCCAAAGCTTTTCAAAAAACATTGGAGATAGCTCAATCCACCGGTTTGCGGTTATGCGGGCGACCTGCCATTCGATTCAGTCTAACGGCATTGTTGGGCCCTTAGGCGCTTAAGGGTCTTTTTCTTACAACATGTTGTCAGAATTCGATGTTCGATGTTGGACGTTCAATGTTGATGGATTCGTAAAAAGTCGGAATTTCGATTTTTGTTCATTGTAACATATTGAATTTACAAGCCATGAAATTTGATTTTTGTGCTTTTTGTGCCTTTTTGCGGCTATACCAATGTTCAACGTTCAATCTGTTGGCTGTTCCGGCCAGGCGGAGTTTGATACAAATAGAGAAGAATTTAGCTGTACCCCAGCAGTTTCCCGCCCTGATATACAATAAAGGCCATTATCCATGCGACGGTTGTGCTGTAAGCAATGCTGAAAGACATCCACTTATAGGAGCCCGTCTCGCGCCTGATGGCAGCTATGGAAGCCAGACATGGTAAATACAGCAAGACAAAGACCATCATCGACAGGGCCGACAGTGGCGTCATGCCGGCTGCACGCAGCGCCTTTGCCAGCGCCTCCGATGTGTCTTCGTCTCCGACGGCATGCAGCACCCCCAGGGTGCTGACCACAATCTCTTTGGCCACAAATCCGGTCAGCAGTGCCACACCCCCGCGCCAGTCAATGCCCAATGGTGCAAACAATGGTGCGGATATTTTCCCGATACGGCCGATGAACGATTTTTCGGCATGTTCGGCTTTCCGGGCTTTTCCCACGGCAAGGAGTGCAGCTTCTTTTTCTTTTGCTAACTGTGGTTTGGCGGATTGATCGGCAGCTTCCAACTTGTCTTCGTACGATGCATTTAACTTATTAATTTTTGAATCGTAGTCGACCGAATACGATATATTCCTGGGGAATGCCGAAAGCGCCCATATGATGATTGATCCAACGAGAATCACTTTACCCATTTTCTTGAGGAATAATTTGCTGCGGTCCCACATGTGGATGAGCAGGCTTTTTAGCATCGGGACCCGGTAAGGGGGTAATTCCATGACAAAGGGAGCATCAGCACCCCTAAGCAAGGTGGAACGAAACAACCGGCCGGTGATAATTGAAAGGATGATTCCTAAAAGATAAATCGCAAAAATAACTGTTCCGGCCCGGACACCAAAGAAGGCGCCGGCCAGAATGATATATACCGGTAATTTGGCCGAACAGGACATAAAGGGGGTAATCAGAATGGTGAGGATGCGGTCCTTTTCACTTTCAAGGGTACGGGTGGCCATAATTGCCGGGACATTGCAACCGAATCCCATGAGCATGGGAATAAAGGATTTGCCGTGGAGTCCGATCAGGTGCATGATTTTATCCATGAGAAAGGCCGAGCGTGACATATAGCCCGTATCTTCAAAGAGGGCGATACAGAAAAAAAGGATCAAAATATTCGGCAGAAAAACAATCACGCTCCCTACCCCGGCGATGATACCGTCCAGAAGGAGCGCTTTAAAGAGATTGTCCGGTAATAGCCCGTCCAACGTTGCCGAAAGCCGGCCGACTCCGGCATCGATCCAATCCATCGGAT
>Ga0316187_10004454_pt1 | contig 12121 bp, 14 predicted proteins | sample CroRivburrow1_MG_FD_204927 | JGI IMG/M metagenome (GOLD analysis project Ga0316187, IMG submission 204927) | Coastal sediment microbial communities from Maine, United States - Cross River worm burrow 1 | ecosystem: Environmental > Aquatic > Marine > Coastal > Sediment | place: USA: Maine...
GACAGTTCATAAGTAGAGTTTTCTGGCAGATTAGAGCCAGGAGACAAACATGAAGAAGAGTCGATTTACAGAGACACAAATTGTTTCGATTTTGAAGCAGGCGGATGCAGGGATGCTGGTGAAGGACATCTGCCGCCAGCATGGGATCAGCGATGCGACCTACTACAAATGGAAGTCGAAGTACGGCGGGATGGAGGCATCCGACCTGAGGCGAGTCAAGGAGCTGGAAGCGGAGAATGCCAGACTCAAGCGCATGTATGCCGATCTGGCGCTTGAGAATACGGCGATGAAGGATCTGATCGCAAAAAAACTGTAGGGCCGACTGCGAAGCGTGATGCGGCGAGGTTTCTGGTGGAGAGCCACGAGCTGCCCATCAGCCGTTCCTGCGATTGCGTAGGGTTATCCCGGTCGGCCTATTATCGGGTTCCAGTGGACTGGACGGTGCGCGACGCCGAGATCATTGCAACTCTGGCCGAGCTGGTTGAAGGACGTCCCAGCCGGGGCTTCTGGAAGTGCCACAAATTGCTGCGCCGCCAGGGAAAAGCATGGAACCACAAGCGTATTTATCGAGTGTACAGGATGATGAAACTGCATTTGAGAAGACCGGCAAAGAAACGCCTGCCCAAGCGATACAGGGCAGAGCTCTACGTTCCCCAAGCGCCGCATACGGTATGGTCGGCAGACTTTATGGCTGATGCATTGTACTGCGGCCGTCGATTCCGCACCTTCAATGTCACTGATGATTTCAACCGGGAGGCACTGCACATCGAGATCGACACCTCAATCACATCGGATCGTCTGGTGCGCGTATTCAGCCGCCTGGCCCAGAATCGAGGATTGCCTCAGGTGTTAAGAACCGATAACGGCCCGGAGTTCCTGGGCGAGTCATTCACCGCCTGGGCCAAGGCGGCCGGCATGGCGATCCAGTACATCCAGCCGGGCAAGCCCAACCAGAATGCATTCATCGAGCGGTTCAATCGAACCTACAGGGAAGAAGTGCTGGATCAGCACCTGTTCACATCGCTGGATGATGTGCGTGAGGCCACCTACTGGTGGATGATCGAATACAACGAGGAGAGACCACACGATTCACTGGGCGATCTGACACCACTGGAAGCCCGACAAAACTACGCCGGAATCTCTACTTTTAATCTGTCGCCTTGACGGGGGAGCTTACGGTTGGAAACCCCGAGCAACATGCAAGGCCTGTTCATGATCTTGTCCAGTCCACGATAACGAACTTTGCCATAGCCGAAGATGCCTTTTATACCCAATGGAATGGATGTTCAACCTTGGACTGAACCAAAGCCTTGGCCCGTTCCGCCATTAAGGCGTCGCTGCCTTCCTCCATAGTTTTTCGCTTGCCCGGACCGCCGCTATTCGGATAGAAGGGTGCGATCTTTGATTCCAATCGCTTCCAGGGTATCAGCTTCTCCATCTGTTCCAGGAATTGCTCACGCCGCGTCTGTCGACGCTTATTCGCATACTCCATTTCCGCAAAACTCTGCTGATTCATGGCGACCCATCCATGATGGGTTCAGATTGCCTGAAATTGAAAGTCTTTCAGACTGTCCCTAGAATGGCACAAGGGTCAGAGAGATCAACGGGAGAATCTTAAACCCTAAAGGAATATCCGACCTCAAATGAGACAACAGATCGCTCTTTCTTGTCTTAAAGGGCTACTTGTTCAAGTTACCTATTAGTCGCGCATCTACTTCCTGCACCAATGTACGAAGGGTCTCTGAAACCTCGGCGGAATAGGCGGGCTTTGTTTCTAAATTCCTGAAATGTGAGGACAAGCTGTCCAACTCGGCTGCAGCATGTTCACGGATGGTGGCTAGCGTGGGGTATGGGGTAAGCATCTCACCACTTTCCATTACCTTATTGATCAGCGCTTTGCCTTCCTGCGTGTCATCCTCAAGGGTGAGCACGTCTCGGGCCATTTCGCCGTTTTCATAGCGGCGGTAGACTTGCTTGCGGCCCGGCCAGGTGGCCTTGCCCTCGCTGGTCTTGCGGCGCGGGATGCCGGCGTATTCCTGCAACTTGTAGGCGCAATCGAGATAGGGGGCATCGCTTGAGGTGTTCATGCGCGTGCCAACGCCAAAGCCGTCAATGGGTGCGCCCATCTCGGCCATACGCTTTAATTCATACTCGTCCAGATTGCCGCTGGCGAAGATGGTGGTTTTGCTCAGGCCGCCGTCATCGAGGATCTTGCGCACTTTCCTGGCATGGTTAGCCATATCGCCCGAATCCAGCCGCACGCCCTTGATGGCGATGCCTTCCACGGCAAGCTGCGGAGCGATTTTTACCACTTTCTCAGCGCCCCTTTCGGTATCGAAGGTGTCGATTAGCAGCACGACGTTGGTCGGATGTGTGCGGGCGAAATCGATGAAGGCCTGTTCCTCAGATTCGTGCGCCAGCACGAAAGAATGGGCCATGGTGCCGAAGATGGGTATGTCGAGCACGGGCGCGGCGAGCACCGTGGAGGTACCGGAAAGCCCGGCGATGAATGAGGCGCGCGCCGCCATCAGCCCCGCCTCGGCCTCGTGCGTGCGCCTGAGGCCAAAATCGACCAGCAGCTTGTCGGGAGCCGCCAGCTTGATCCGTGCCGCCTTGGAGGCGATCAGCGTCTGAAATTGCAGGATGTTGATCAGGCGCGACTCGACCAGTTGCGCCACGGGCATGGGGGCTGTGACGCGTAGCACCGGCTCGTCCGGAAAAAAAATCGTGCCCTCCGCCATGGCATGTACGTCGCCATCGAAAGAAATGTCTTCCAGGTAATCCACGAAATCGCGTGAAAAACGGCCACAGGCGACAAGCCAGGCCAGTTCGTCCTCCGAAAAATGCAGCGTTTCCAGGTATTGCAGCGCCTGCTCCAGGCCGGCGAACACCAGAAAGCCACGCGCTTCCGATAGCTTGCGGGCGAAAAATTCAAACACGGCGGTGTCACACATGCCGTGCTCCAGATAGGCCTGCATCATGGTCAGCTGATACAGGTCAGTGAGCAGGGGACTGTCGGCTGCGCGCATCATGCCAGTTGCGATACCATGACGCTGACGGCGCCTTTTTGCGTCATTTTCGCAATTGCTCTGTCGCCATCGCCAGGCTTCACATTCACGGCACGGATGGCGTCCTCCAGCAGGCATACGTTATAGCCTAGCAACAGGCCGTCCAGCACCGTCTTCAACACGCAGTAATCCGTAGCCAGGCCGCCAACGAAAATGCGCGAGATGTCGCGGCGACGCAGCTCATCATCCAGCCCCGTCTGATCGAAGCCGGAGTACGCATCCTTATCGGCTTCCGTAGCCTTGGAAAGGATCATGGCGTGCGTTTCAAGATCAAGCTCCGTGGCAAAGGCTGCACCACGCGTTTCGGCCACGCAATGCGCCGGCCATGGGCCGCCTTGTGTGGGGAATGAGCAATGATCAGGCGTGTGCCAGTCGCGTGTGGCGATTACGGGCAGTTTCTCATTGAGGAAGCACTGGATATAACGGCGCAGGACGGGAATTACGGCATCGCCATTGGGCACGGCCAGCGCCCCGCCGGGCAGGAAATCGTTTTGCACATCGACAACGATCAATGCGTCATGCCTATTCAGCCCCGGCTTGATCGTTTTCATGAATGCCTCCACTGTCGTGAAGTGTAGCAGGCTTGCTTAACCCTTAATGCAAACCATCGGCTCCAGCCTGGCCACCTTCCGGGCAAGCCCCGCTGCTTCGGCGGCATCGACCACCGCGGAGACGTCCTTGTAGGCCCCTGGCGCTTCTTCAGCCACGCCGCGCATGCTGTTGCTGCGGATGACGATACCGCGACTGGCCAACTCGTCCACCAGTTCGCGGCCTCGCCAGCGCTTCTTGGCCTGGTGTCTGCTCATGGCACGGCCCGCTCCGTGGCAGGCCGAGCCAAAAGCGCGTGTGGCGCCCTTGCGGTGGACGAACAGCTTGCGTGTAGAACCATCGACTTCGTGTTGCTCAAGCTTGCAGGTGTTGTGCGACACATCGTAAATAAGTCGTAAATCTGCACGTGGCAGCACCATTTCAAAGGCGCGCCTGGCAAGGTGGGTGATGATCTGGCGGTTGGCCAGAGCACAGTTGATGCCGCCACGCATGGCGCCGAGATAGTCTCGACCAGTGTCCGAGTGCAATGGGGCGCAGGCGAGTTCCCGCTCCGGCAGGCGGATGCCATGGCGTGATGCCTCGATGGCCATGTGGCGTAGATAATCGGCGCCGATCTGATGCCCTAGGCCACGCGAGCCGCAATGGATGCTGATCACGGCATCGCCCTGCCTGAGGCCGAAGGCGGCTGCCGTAGCCTCGTCGAGAATATCTGTCACATGCTGAACTTCCAGATAGTGGTTGCCCGAGCCCAAGGTGCCCATTTCATCCTGCTGGCGCTTCTTGGCCTGATCCGAAATGGCCTCCGGTAAGGCGCCGCCCATGCGACCGCCTTCTTCTATATGGGTGAGGTCATCCCGTAAACCATAGCCACGCGATACAGCCCAGGCCGCACCGCCGGTAAGCATGGCATCCATTCCCTTATGATCGGGGCGGATGCGGCCGCGACTGCCCACGCCGGCGGGAACCTGAAGATACAACGCATCGGCCAGCTTGTATTTGACGGATTCGATCTCTTTCACCGAGACGCCAGTGTCCAGCAGGCGCACGCCACAGGAGATGTCGAAGCCGACGCCGCCGGCCGAAACCACGCCGCCTTCATCGACATCGAAAGCGGCGACGCCGCCAATGGCGAAACCATAGCCCCAATGCGCGTCCGGCATAGCGTAGGACGCGTCGACGATGCCCGGCAGGCTGGCGACGTTAGCCACCTGCTCGTATACCTTGTCGCCCATATCCTGAATCAGCGCTTCGCTGGCATAGATGACGCCGGGCACCCGCATGTCGAAGTGCGGTGGGATATGCCACTCGTGCTCGGTTCGAGGCTCAAGACGGGCAAGGTCCATGATGGCTGCTCCTACCCTTTACCTAGACGTCCACCACGCATTGGGCAAGCCAGCCGGTGTCGGTTCGCCGCACGGCCAGTTCAGTATAGGTAGCACCCTTGATTTCCACCGCCGGCTGGTGTCGTTTCAGATCAATAGCCTCACCCCACGCTGTTGCATGCAGGCGGGCATCTTCAATGGCTACCTTAAAGCGTGAAAGGAGCATGCGCTTCGTGGCCATGGCGTAGACCAGGGCATTGAGCCAATCGACAAGGAGCAGTTCGCAATCTGGAGCCTGGGCATTCAACTCGATGGTTTTCTCCGCCCACACGCTGGTCGGGTCCGTGATGACGGCGGTCAGGGCGACAGCGGCCTGCTCAAAGGCTTGCTCCATGGTGGCACCCTCGCCCAGCACGCCGATATCGGCCCCGTGATGAAAATGCCGTCAGCACGCCCCGTCAGACCTTGATGGCATAACTCCTGTCGCAGTAGCGGCATGAGGCGGTGATGTTACCCCCCTCATCGCGCAACTCATCCAGCCCTACCGGGTCCATGCTATTCAATATACCGGCCATGGCCTGAGGATTGCAGCCGCAGGCATAGGCAAGTGCGTCTTGCTCGAGAATGGAGCAGTCCAGCATGGAAAACGCTTTCAATATTTCCTCAACGGGTTGATCGAGCTGCTGGTCGGAAATAGCGGCCATGGCTTGTACGGCTTGCATCCAGTGCTCATCGTCGCAGCCTGGCATGGCCTCCAGCATCAGGCCGAGATTATTGTGCAACAGGATGTCAGCGCGAACCTGCACCGAGCGTTGGAGATATTCGACCAAGGCATCCGCCATATATGAACCCTTTGCTTCGGTGCGCGAGATATAAGGCTGGCCGAAGCCCAAGTCTCGCACGCAGGCAAGTTTGACTTCGCTGCCCAGCCAATCCAGTTCACCCTCTCCGCCGGAGGGGGAGAGATGCGCCATGTCGTCCCGCCACAGCATGTAGCCACGCACTATTCCTTGCCCGGCTTCGCCCATCACCCGTTGAATCGGGCCGCCCTCACCGTCGATTTGCAGTACGTGACGCACACCGCCTTTGCTGACGCTGTGTAGCAGGCTTGCCGCGACGAGAGTTTTGGTTAGCAGCTTCTGCGGCTCACCGGACAAACCATGGACTCGACCTACTTCGGCATGAATGGTTCTGGCGCGAACAATGGCGCCGCGGCTGCGCGCCGCCGGCAAGATAAACCGGATCAGGTGATCTGCTGAAACATCCATGCTTGAGCCTCCATGAGGTTGGTGAAACACAATGCCGCTCCGGTCTCGCGCAATTCGTCTTCGCTGAAGGAATCGATGATACCGATGGGCAGGCTTCCCGCCTTGGATGCGGCCTGCATGTCGGCCGGGCCATCGCCGATAAACAGGCTACAACGTACGTCAATTTGCATAAGTTTGCAGGCCAATTTCACCGGCTTTGGGCTGGGTTTGCTGGGCTTGCCCGGAACGTAACCGACCACAACCGCCAGCTTTTCTAGCCAACCAAGATGCTGTAGCTGAGTCTCAGCACGTTCCTGCCCCTTGTTGGTAACGATCCCGGCCATTAGCCCGTTGACCACAAGGAAATCCAGCAGCTCTTCCGCCCCAGGCATGGGAGACGTTTGACGCAGGAATATGCTGTCGTGTAACTCGAGAAAGCGCGGCTGGGCCTCGCGCCAGGCCTTGCCAAACATGGCTTCGACGCTGCCGCCGCCGCGGCCGGTATGACGCTGAATCTCCAGGTGCGGAAGCGGTTGCATACCGAATTCCTCACGCGTCTGGTTCAAAGCGGCGACGATAGGCGAGAAGCCATCGATCAGGGTTCCGTCCAGGTCAAGCAGCACGCCCTGAATAGGCTTCTTGATATTATTACGCTTGAAAAACATACGCCTTAGATTGTTTCTTGATGTTCTACATAATCCAGAAACAGCTTGCGCAAACGGGCTTCCATGGGCCCTGGCTTACCGTCGCCTATTGGCTTGCCATCCATGCGCACCACAGCCAGTGCTGCGTTAGTGGTGCTGGTCATGATGCACTCCGAAAGCCCTGATTCTTCTAGGCTCCAGGGTCTTTCATCCACGCTGATGCCATCCTCGGCAGCTAGCTTGAGCACGATATCGCGTGTAATGCCGCCAAGGATGCGCTGATCGGAAGGATGGGTGGTGAGCGTATCGTCAATCACCGCCATGATATTGGTCGAGGAGCCCTCCAGGACATGGCCATCGGCATCGAGCCAGAACGCTTCGTCTGCCCCTGCCTGGACAGCCTGCTGCTTGCCCATCACGCTGGCCAGCAGTGCAATGGACTTGATGTCGCAGCGTTTCCAGCGGAAATCATCCAGAGTGACGCCCGTCGCGCCGTAAAGAATTTTTTCGTCGCTGGGCTCAGGCAGCGCCCGCACCGTAATTACCAGCGTCGGAGAGGGCTCATGCGCCGGCACGTGCACGCGGGGTGCCACACCACGCGTGATTTGCATGTAGATCATGGCATCATCGACGCGATTCTTCTCATAGGTCTGACGCACGATTGATGAAAGTTCGTCCACGCTCAGCGGCATGGTCAGGCCGATCTCCGCACAGGAGCGCGCCAGGCGCTCCAGATGCGCCGTCAAGGCAAGAAAGTGTCCGCCATAGCAGGCCACCACTTCATAGACGCCATCGGCAAACTGAAAGCCGCGGTCCTCGATGGAAACTCGCGCCTGCTCCAGCGGCAGAAACTCGCCGTTCACATAGGCGATATGGCTCATTCGCTTTCTTCTGCTTCCTTGTCACGCCACCATAGTCGAACCCCATCCCATTGCCGGCCAAACCACGAGGCCTGTGGCACTTCCTTGGCCGCCTGCATGTCCACGCTGGCCAGCACCTCGATAATTTGCTTGCCATCCATCAGCACCGCTTCCACCGTGCCAAGATTTTCGCCCTTGGCGATGGGGGCTTTGAGCGGGGCTTCGTAGCGCAGGCGGAAGGCGACATGATCTTCCTTGCCCTTGGGAACGGTGATCCACACCCGCTTGGCGGGAAGCAGGGTGACCTCATCATCCTCGCCCTCGAAGACCTCGACCTTACGCCGTAGTTCTCGCTCGGTCGGCCGTACGGCAACGAAATTGCGGAAACCAAAATTGAGCAGAAGCCGCGACTGCTGCTCGCGCGCTTTTTCACTATCCGCGCCAAACACCGCCGCCACCAGCCGCAAGCCGTTGAGTTCGGCCGAACTCACCAGGCAATAGCCGGCCTTGTCCGTATGCCCTGTTTTGATGCCGTCCACGCGCGGATCGGACCATAGAAGGCGGTTACGGTTGCTCTGGGTGATGTCGTTATAGGTGAAGCTCTTCTCGCTGAACAGCTTGTAGTGCTCGGGAAAATCGCGCGCCAGTGCTGCACCCAGGATGGCCATGTCCTTGGGCGAACTGTAATGATTTTTGGCGGGGAACCCGGTGGCATTGACGAAATGGCTGTGCTCCAAACCCATTTCGAGAGCCTTCTGGTTCATCCGGTCGGCGAAAGCCTCCTCCGTGCCGGCGACATGCTCGGCCAGGGCCACGCTAGCGTCATTGCCCGACAGGGTTGATATGCCGTGTATGAGTTCTTTCACCGAGGGCTTGTGGCGCGGCTCGATGAACATGCGCGAGCCGCCCATTTTCCAGGCCTTGGTGCTGACCGTGACCTGCTCATCGGGCTGTAGGCGGCCGAGCTCCAGATCTTCAAAGGCGAGGTACATGGTCATCATCTTGGTCAGGCTGGCCGGCGGCAGCTCAATGTCCGGATCATGCTCGGCCAGAACCTGGCCCGACTGGGCGTCCATCAGCACCCAGCCCTTGGCCTTGACGGTGGGAGGCGGCGGTGCGGAAGCTGCCATGGCCGCGCCGCCATAAAGCGTCAATAGCGCAAGCAAGACCATCGTCAAGCATCCTTTGCCTTGGGTTGTCACCATGTCCATGTCTCCTCATCAGGTTCAACTTGCCAGTCCATCTTCCTAGGCAGGGCGGGAGGATGCACGCATAGCCTATGAGCATGCAACATCATTCTTACATGCCGCGCCCCGCCATAGCGCTTGTCGCCCAGGATGGGGCGGCCCGCATGGGCCAGATGGACGCGCAACTGGTGCGTACGGCCAGTATGGGGCGTTAGCCGCAGCAGGGCGCGGCCTTGCCTTGTCTCCAGCACCTCAGCCACGGTATCACAAGCCCGTCCGCCTTCTTTATCGACGGCGTAACGGCCCGCCGCATCACGTGCCGCGCCGATGGGCAGGCGAATGCGTTGCCGCTGCCATGCGGGTGCTGGAGAGATCACGGCCAGGTATTCCTTGGCCACGCATTCCCGCCAGTTTATTTGAAAGTGGTTTAACAACTCAGGCCGCCAGCACAGAAGCATCAGGCCTGATGTGCCGCGATCAAGCCGGTGCACCGGCCTAAGCTGACGGGCCTGCTCTGGCGTAAGGCCTATCAGGACGGCCAACTCTGCCGGAATGGTGCCACGGCTTCGATGCAGCGCCTCCTGCGCGTATTGGCCGGCGTATTTGTTGATCAGAACCAGATCGTCTTGTTGCCACAAAACCTGCTCCTCACTCAAGGGCATCAGGTACTCATCCTCAAGTATGACCAGGCGCAGCTTTGCTCCAGCCTTGCAGATCAGGCCGGCCTTGCGGCAGCGCCTGCGATTAACGTAGACGCCGCCGTCATCGATGGCGCGGCGAATGCGGCGGCGCGATAGTCCGGCCTTATCCGTCAGCACCTGATCGAGCCGCCGCCCAGCGTCCTTGGCCGCTGTGGTGAAGGAATTATCGGAAAAGCGCGTCAAGAAGGGATGTTAAGGGCTTTGAGCGCCTGCTCGCGAGTCTCACAAATCAAGGCCAGATCGAAGGCGTTATCCACCGAGAGCACCAGGTTGCGGCGCAGACTTTCGACGATTTCTCTCCATCCCTCGCCATAGAGAAGTAGCGGACGGTCCTCCAGCACATGAATCGCGAGCAAATCCCAGCTCATGGCCAGCTCGGCCAGGGTGCCCAGCCCGCCGGGCAGCACCAGATAGGCGTCGGTTTCCTCGATGAGCGCTTGCATTCGGTGAAAGAAATCACGGGCGCGGACTTCCTCGCTCAAATGGTTGTCCGGTGGGGTGGGGAAGCGCTCCAGCGTAATGCCTCGTATATGGCCGCCACCGGCGCGCATGCCCGTGCTAAAGGCGGCCATCAGGCCCTGATGACCGCCGGTGACGCCATCCCAGCCGGATTCAGCCAGCAGCCGGCCAAGATGGAGAACATCCTGGTAGCATGGGTCAGTTTCGCTGATCCTGGAAGAGCCAAAGGCGGTGATGCGGTTGCGCCTCATTATTCCGGTTATTCAGCCATGATAACGGTTTCCGTTTGTCCCTGATGCTGCAATTGACTCATGGTGCGTTCGATCTGCTGCATGTCCGAAAAGGGGCCGATACGTACGCGGTAAAGCTGTTGCGCTTCCTGCGAAAGGGCGGAGACGTGCGTGCTGGGAAACAGTCCGGTCAGCGAACCGCGCAGCCTGTCGGCGTTTTCCATCGAGGCAAAAGCGCCGACCTGCACATACATCCGCGACTTGCTGATCAACGGCTTGACAGCCGGTCCGGTCGCGGACGGCGAAGCCTGCTGCGGATTTAATGCACTATCTTGCAATGCCTGCACACGCACGCGCGCGGTGCCTTTGTCGGTATAGCCCAGCGCCTTGGCGGCGGCATGGGAAAGATCGATCAGGCGGCTTTTGACGAATGGGCCGCGATCGTTAATGCGCACAACCACTTGCCTGCCGTTTTCCAGATTGGTGACGCGCACAAGCGTAGGCAGCGGCAGGGTGGTGTGCGCAGCCGTCATGGCATGCATATTGTAGCGCTCGCCATTGGCCGTGAGGCGGCCGTGGAAATCGCGGCCATACCACGAAGCAACCCCCGCCTGGTTATAGCCGGCGGCGCTGGACAGCGGGTAATAGGTTTTACCAGCCACCCTGTAGGGCTTGCCAATCTTCTTATGCCCACCCTTGCCGACGGGAGCGAGCATGGCGCCATCCGTCAGCTGCGTGCGCGTACTACAGCCAGACAGCAACATGGCGGTGACGGCCAGAAAAACAAAAATCAGGCGTGCGTGCGGCACAGTTCGCAGCCCAGCATTTCGGCCAACTCGGTCACGGCCATGGCGTATTTGTTGGAACGGTTCCAGCGGGTAATCACATAGAAATTGCGGTGAATAAGCGCGGTTCGCAAACCATCGGCCGTTTCGAAATCGGCCAGGCTCACCTTGTCCCCGGGTTGCCACGGCGGCGGCGTTTCGGGCAGGCCGGCATGGTTGAGGCTTTGCACATCTGTCCACTCCTTAAGCTCCAGTTCACGCTGCTTTTTCAGGGCAGGCTTTGTCGGCACATCATTGAGCCAATAGGCCACGGGCCGGCTGCCGTTCCAATGATGCTTGTGAAAGTAGTGCGCCACGCTGTGAATAATGTCGGTCGGGGAGTTCCACACGTCTCGCCTGCCATCGCCATCGGCGTCAACGGCATAGCCTCGGTAAGAAGAGGGAATAAACTGCGTGGTGCCGAATGCACCGGCATAGGAACCAATCGGCTTGTCAGGCGACAGCGATTCCTCCTGGCAGAGCGTCAGAAAGTGACCCAATTCCTTGCGGAAAAAAGCAGCACGGCGGGGATAGCCGGAGGCCAGGGTGAACAGACTGTCGAGTACGCGATCTTTGCCTACTGAACGGCCAAAATGCGTCTCCATGCCAAGAATGGCCGCGATGATCTCTTTTTGTACGCCATACTTTTGCCAGGCGGAAGCAAAGATATCGGCGTGCTCCGCCATATACTCGCGCCCCAGCTTGGCCAGGCGGGGATGCACGAACAGAGGCCTGTATTCGACATAGGGCCGCGCTTCGTAGGGACGGTTCATGCGCTCGATGACGCTGGGCTGGAAATTTGCCTGACGCAGGGCGTCATGAATAAGAGGGTCGGGCAGGCCGAACTCTTTTTTCAGTAGCCTGCCCAATTCAGCCCGTGAAACTGATGGCCCAGCCTCGGCCGCAAGCAGCCAACTGGCCGAGGGCAGGCCGAGGGCGATTATCCCCATTCCCGCGCCTGCGAGGAAACGGCGGCGGCCGAGATCGGTCATGTCAGCTAAAAAACGAACTCGCGCTTGGCGGTAAGTCC
>Ga0316187_10004457_pt1 | contig 12119 bp, 13 predicted proteins | sample CroRivburrow1_MG_FD_204927 | JGI IMG/M metagenome (GOLD analysis project Ga0316187, IMG submission 204927) | Coastal sediment microbial communities from Maine, United States - Cross River worm burrow 1 | ecosystem: Environmental > Aquatic > Marine > Coastal > Sediment | place: USA: Maine...
CTAGGATACAAGTTCACCGGAAAGGAAATGGATGAAGAGACTGGGTATAGTTACTTCGGAGCAAGGTACTATGATCCAATGGTGAGCCATTGGATTAGTACGGATCCAGCATTTGATGACTACTTGCCAAAAGGTGACGAAGTTTATTTCCCAGAACAAGATTTTAATGCGAACAGCCTAAAAGGCTCTGGTGGAGTATTTAACTCTATTAATAATAATCTATACCAGTATGCCTTTGAAAATCCAGTAAGATTTACTGACCCTGATGGTCTATCACCTTGCGTTGGAGCTTGTATTGCTGCCGCAGTAGGATTTCTTATAAGGTATGGTCCAAAAATTTATAAGTATGGCAAGAAGGGTTATAAGTATGGTAAAAAATACGGAAAACAAGCCTATAAGTATAGTAAGAAAAAAGGTAAAGAAGTATACAAGTGGGCAAAAGATAAAATAAACAAGAAAAAAGGACCAAAGAAAGGTTCGAAAGAGGGACCTGGTGAAGGTAAACCATTTTCGAAAAAGGTAAAAGACCAAGCAGAAAAAGAAGCGAAAGGTAAATGTGTTTTTTGCAAGAAGAAAACAACTCGGAAATCGGGTAAAAATCAGCGTAATACTGATCATGCAATACCTAAATCAAGGAAGGGGAATAATTCTGCTGAGAATGCCCAAAATACATGTAGATCATGTAATCAAAAGAAAGGGACAAAGACTACAGAAGAATATTTGAATAAATAATGAGTATAAAAAAGTTGTTTAAAAATCACAAAAAATTGACTATAGAATTAGGTGAAGAGATTGAGCCAACAGTTTGTGATTGTTGCAATGACAGTTCGTTTACCTTACTTGGCTATATTTATGAAAAAGGCGATGCACATAGTGTTTACTATGTAGGTTGGAATTTAAGTCATAGTAAGGATATGTTAACAGTGGCTCTAGGTATAGGTGATTGGTCAGATGATGCTGATGCAGAGTCTGATAGAGAAGCATTTTACATGCATTGTTACTTTAAAAAAGAAGAATATAGTTTTGAATTTATTGATCCAGATGAATCACCTTGGGGCGAAAGCGATTTTTTGGGGAAAAAAAATAATGCAGATAAAGCTAGAGTGCATCCTGAAAAGGATGTTATATTGCGGGATATCGATTTTATTTTTAGTGCTGATGAAAGAATTATTAAGCATTTAGAAAAAGCTTCTTAATACGATGTGAGCTAAGCCGTGGAATTATGGACAACTAAAATAGTCTACGAATCCCCGACAGCAGTTGCCCACAATCCCACACCCGAAACTATTCATAATAGTTATATATATTATAATATTCATAATAATAAAACTTTCCCCATTGCACCGACGAAGTCGGTACAATGAAAACACTCAGGCAGTGCCCACCGCCGCTTTCCCATAAGGTGAGGTTATGCCACATTCTTAGAGTTACTCCGGAAAGATTCTCCAGGACAACATTGAATTTACAAAACCTAATATAGGTCGTTGCACAATGATGACATAACAAAACCTTATGGTAAGTTACCGATTTTGAATTAAGATTTTTGTTTTAGTTGGGTTGGTAGTTGCGGCGGTGCCTTGATTTGTTGTGAGTGCGGTAACATCGCGGCGGTGGGGGGTTGTTCTCTTAACAGTAATCAAACCGGTAGAATACCGGTTTGATTAAATGAATTTTATCTCGAATGACTGGGGTCGGATCAGCCTTTCTTAACGGATCTTGCTTATCCGGTGCCCGTTCTCGTTTTGGTTCGGGGGTTGGCGCGGGTGGTTTTCGTGGTTTGTCTTCTTCACTCATTATTTACCTCTTAGTTTTTATATGCAAAGATTAAGAAAAATATTAATCCAACTACAAAAGTGATACCCCCGAAAGCATTAAGTCCCTTGATTAAGGGATTCCATAGGCCACCTGGGTTCTTTTCATTTAATTTATTTTCGTCTAATTGTTTAACTGCATGCCGATAAGCCAGAGTTCCAAAGTATAGGCCCATGAGTAATAGTACAAGACTAGTTGACCAAGATATCCAGGCATAAGTTGCGTACTCTTTGCAGATTGGGGTTTTGTCGCCAACTATATCTTTCAGAAAAGCTATAGAAGTTGCTAATGCACCACCGGAAAGAGTTATTAAGGTTTTATCATAGCTTTCATGGACAGATTGTTCCAGATCAATTAATTGTTTTCTATATTCACTTGCAGTTTTCTCATCCATTATCAATATTTAAAATGGAGATCACCACGGGTCAAGTGAAAATATGAAGTAAAATTATTTTAGAATAAAATGAAATGTTAGCCAAAAAGCGGCGGTGGGGGATTTATACGATATTCTGGATCATCGCTTTTGACAAATAATGCAAGTATTTATTTTTTTTCCCAAGCGTTCTATTTGATTTAAGTTTATAAGTTTTCTATCAGCATCCCAGCATGTCATACAAAATGGACCGGCTTGGTCTTCTTCCCGATCAGTACGATAATAAACATTGTCTCGTTTTTCAAGTTTGGCACTTATATCTTCTGCTCTTTCTAGTTCGTTTACTCTTTCTTTTAGTTGTTGATTTTCTTCACGAATATTGAATATCTCATCACGCAGATCTATTATCTTTTGGTATAGATCTTGATCATTGTATTTTTTAATTAAATTAGCGACTTCTTTTGCGTTATCGAGAATGCCCATTGGATCAGGAAGCGAGTTGTTTTTTGAATTTTTCTTTTAGCAGAAAGGCATCGAGAAATTTTTTCATTGCTTCTTTTTCTTCAGTAGGCAATTTTTCTGCTTGCTCAAACATTTTTAATAAATCTTTGTCTGCTAAATTTGCAATTGCAGCATCATTCTCGTTACCTTTAACTAAGTAATCAAGCGATACATTTAGACAGTCAGCTAATAAAATCAAAGTATCCATTGAGGGACTAGACTCGCCCCGTTCATATTTGCTAATATGAGTATAGTGTACTTTTGCAAGTTCACCCAATTCAGTTTGAGATAAGCTTTTTTCTTGCCGTAAATGTTTTAATCGTAAAGAGAATTTGTTCATTTGAGTTTATTTTTTAACAAAGTAGTAATATAATTTCCTATTGTCGAGCTTTTTTATCACTAAATAGCTGTTAAATGTAATATTTCAGCTTGACGCAGTATAGCGCAACCGCTAAAAAGTATTACGTTATAGCTAAATTGCAATAAGGAGGAAAAATGCTTAAAAAATCAGAACTTTTTTTAATTCCAAAGAAAACACCGACTAAACACCAGCTTATTGCCGCATCAGAGTACGGTAAAAATCCGGAAGTAATATCTGAGCTTGCCAGAAAGCTTGCGTTTATTCGAGAAGAAAAGGGGCCGCTCGATGCTCGTAAAAGATAAGCCAGACATTGAGCAGCTAAAAAGAGAAGTCCCAATTCTTCCTTTAGCCGGCGCGATGGGCATTGAGCTTAAAAAACTCGGTTCCGGTGAGTATGCCGGCCTATGTCCTTTTCACAAAGACAAGAATCCGTCGTTGCATATTAACATTCACAAGAATCTCTTTCACTGCAAAGGCTGCGGTAAAGCCGGATCTGTGATCGACTGGATCATGCTCACGCAGAAACTCGATACGGCGGGAGCCATTGAAGTTTTACGAGACAGTTCAAGAAGTTTAGACCGAACACACTTAGAGCTTAAAAAATTCGAGGTTGAAGCGAAGAAGAAAATCGATATCAAAGAACCTCAATATCAGAAAGCTTTAAATCTTGTTGTTGATTATTACCACCAAAATATAAAAATTAAAAAAGAGGGCGCGGATTATCTTTTAAAGAGAGGTCTGATTTACGGTGAGCTCGTCGATGACTTTAAGATCGGCTATAGCGACGGGTCTCTGATCGGCGCCATTAACGACGAAGAGGTTTTGTCATCGCTCGAAGATCTTGGTCTTGTTCAGGTCAAAGATGCTACTCTGAAAGAGTGTTTCATCGGCCGCGTCGTGATTCCCGTCATCGATAACGAAGGGTTTATTTTACAACTTTATGGTCGCAACACTCTCAATAAAGGGTCAAAACATTTATATTTAAAAGCCCCTTTAATCGGTATTTTTAACGAAAAATCTTTGATAAGCTCCAATGTAATACTCGCGGAGAGTTTCATCGACGCCCTGTCCTTGCTGGCGCTCGGTCATCCAAACGTTTGTTCCTCTTACGGAGTGAACGGTTTTAGCGATGAAGCTCTTCGCCTTTTTTCTGAGTCCAAAGTACAGAAGGTTTACATTGCTTACGACGCCGACGATCCGGGTAACAGCGCTGCATTGAAACTCTCAGAAAAGTTAATCGAGAAGAAGATCGAGAGTTTTAGAATACAGTTTGAACGCGGCTTTGACGCAAATTCTTTTTTAAGAAAAGAGTCCGATCACGATGAGGCCAAATCCAGATTCAAAGAACTTTTAGAAAATGCCAGGCCGTTAAATCAACTCACCGACACAGCCGGGGCTTACGAATCCGGCCGCTTTGAGTCGTTAGAAAAGAAAAAACCAAACCATAAAGAATACCATTATCGATCGGGCAAACGAGATTATGTAATACGCGGCCTCGATCAAAACAAAACCAACTCGCAGCTTAAAATATTTTTACGCCTGGACTATGAAGCCGATCCGCCTGGCAGCGGTACAAAATTCCACATCGATAACAACCTCGATTTGTTTAACGCCAAAGGCACAGGCTCTTTTGTAAAGGCAGCCTCGACCAGGCTGACTCTGGATGAGAGAGTGATCCGCGCCGATATCGATTCTTTGACACAAAAGCTCGATGAGATATTGCAGCACATTATCGAAGAAAAAGAGAACAAGAACAAAACAACTAAAAAAGAGTATCACCAAAATCTTGCTTTAAGTCAAAAGGCCAAAGAGTTTTTATACGACCCTTTGTTCATTTGCAGGTTTGTGAAAGAGATGGAGAGAGCCGGGGTAGTAGGTGAGTCTTTAAACATGTTCTTTGGCTATGTCTCGATGCTTAGCCGGCACATGAGTAACCAGCTTCACTTGAATATTCAGTCAGAGAGTTCATCGGGTAAATCTAACATGCTCAATCTTTTATCTAAGCTCGTACCCGAAGAAGATATGGTTTATTTTACGCAGGTAACACCGAGATCGTTTTACTATGGTCAGCCAGGCTTTCTAAAAAACAAATGCGTTTTTATCGCAGAAGCAGATGGTCTCAGGGACGCCGAATTTCCGATCAAGCAGATGATGAGTGAAGGGCGCCTCTCTATAAGCTACACTAAAACAGATCCGCAAAGTGGAGAACATACGGCCGAGACGAGAGAGACAGAAGGACCGGCACAGTTTAATTTGACGGAGCCTACTGAGGGTTTAAACGAAGAAATTATCAATCGATGCGCGACTATGATCTTGGATATGAGTCTTGAGCAGACCGAGAGAATTATGGAATTTCAAAGGTTGTTGCATTCTCCCGAGGGTGTTCTCTTAAAGAAAAACAGAGAAACCATTTGCGATTTTTACAGGCACATACAACGAGAAATCAAACCTTATCCGGTTCTAAACCAGCACAGTAAACATTTGAGTTTTAATGCGAAGAGCCACCAGGCGAGGCGAGACCACCAGAAGTATTTAACTCTTTTAAATTGCATTACGCTACTCAACCAACATCAAAGAGAGGTTGTGATGAGGGATGGTGATCTTTGTGTGCAGACGCATGTCGTCGACATTGCCCTGGCCAACTTCATTTCGAGGCGTATTTTTGCCAGAAGTCTAGATGATCTTGCGATACAAACGAGAAACTTTGTAACCAAGCTTGTAGAATACTTTATTGGGTATGCCAAAGAAAAACAAATCGACTTTGATCAAATCTGGTTTTACAGAAAAGATATGCGTGAAATCACGGCTCTTTCTAACACAAGAGTGCATGAACATGCCGGACGCCTTGTTGATTTTGAATACCTGACGACCAGGAGAGATCAAAACGGTATTGCCTATCGTTTCTTGTTTGAACCGGAGGGGGAAAACGCCAATTTAATCAATATGCTAAAGCTTGTTCGTATTAATGATCTTTTGAAGAAAACATCTAAAAAAGAGAGACAAGATTACAAAGATTTCTTACCTTACCTAAAACAAATCTTCAAAGCTCTTGATCCTGAATTTAAAGAAGAGGAGCTTTAAAGATGTTTATTTTAATAAGTAAACTCTTTAAAAGAACATTAGCAATCACTAATAACCCGGAAAAACAGACCCGTTTTTCCTACCCTTTTTGCCCCTTTCCGGTTTGCGTTTTTATAAAAATTCGTGTTTCTTCTTTAAGAAGAATCGTTTTTCCTAGTTTTCCTACTTTTTGCCAAAAAGAAGGTACCCCCCTTTTATTTCTTACTTTTCTATTCAAAACTAAGAGGAATCTTTTATGAGTATCTTAAAAGCTATTGATTTATTTTTAGATAGTTTAAGAAAAAAAGGTTTTTCTAAAGAGACAATTTTAACCAGACGAGAAGCATTGGGGCAATTCCTGTATTTTTGTAAAAAGAGCAAAATAGAAGAAGTAGACAAATTACAATTTCCTTTTTTACAAAAGTACATGGCGTATGTTTTCACAAGGAACCGGATCGATAAAGAAGCGCCTCTTTCTGCGAGTCGCAAAAGAACCCTTCTTATATCTTTAAAGCTGTTTATCAGATTTCTTTTTAAACAAAACCAGATTTTGCATAACCCCCTGGAAAAGATAAAAATTCCATTGGCAGGACAAGCCTTGCCGTCTTCTTTTTTAGCGGAAAGTAAAATTCAAAAAATACTTAAGGCGGTCAATACCAGGGGAGCTTTTGGTTTGAGAGATCGAGCAATTTTAGAAATGTTTTATTCTAGCGGAATCAGAAGAAGTGAACTTGTAAATCTAAAGATCGATGACATAGACTTTCTAAAAGAGAACCTCTGGGTAAGGGCTTCAAAAAACAATAAAGACCGGGTAGTGCCGATCGGTAAATCTGCGTTAAAGTGGGTGCGCCTTTATTTAGAAAAAGAAAGACCGGCTTTAGCCAAAAAGATCACGGGCGAAGATGAGCGTTTTATTTTCCTGGGCCGCAAGGGTACAAGGAGACTGAGCCTTGTTCGTCTGGGTGAGCTTGTTCGAGAGTATCGCAAAAAAGCGAAAATCGAGAATGGTTCTTGTCATCTATTTCGACACGCCATGGCTACGCATATGCTGGCAAACGGGGCAGACATAAGATATATTCAAGAAATTCTCGGACATTCCAGCATATCCACAACACAAATCTACACGAAAGTTGAGATCACGCAACTTCAAAAAGAGTATGAAAGAGCTGTTGGCTAAATACGTTCTTTATCTGCAAGCGAAAGGTTACAGTCTCATTACGATCACAGATAAATCGTATTTGATTGATTTTTTCTTTAGCTGGATAAAGCAAGAAGGTGTTTTAGAGATTAAAGATGTCAGTGTACAGATTTTAAAGCGTTACCATGGCTATATTTTAGATCATAAACAAAAAAATAGTCTTCCATTAAGTACCGATCGTCAGAGGCGCTATCTTATGAGTGTCCGGGATTTTTTCACCTGGGCGATCGAACAAAATTACATTTTAACGAATCCCGCTTTAAGGATCGATCTTCCGAAGCTTCGCCTGTCTTTGCCTGGCGATGTTTTGAGTCTTGAGGATATTGAGAAGGCGATCGATACGATCGGGTTAAATAACATCATGGGTATAAGAAACAGAAGTGTCCTTGAGCTTCTTCTTGCAGCGGGTTTGCGTACATCAGAAGTCAGAAACTTAATGTTAAAAGATATCGACTGGGATAACAGGCGCATCACGATTAGAAAATCAAAAGGGTTAAAAGATCGGGTGTTGCCTTTAACTCGCCGGTGCATGTTCTGGCTAAGATATTATATTACTTATACTAGGGAAAAGTTTTTAAAGCAAAAGAAAACATCTTATCTGTTCCTGAGTTTTTACGGCACAAAAATAAGTAAAGAACAGGTTTTATATTTGGTAAAGAGAATCTTTTTAAGAGCAGGTTATAAAGCAAACCCTCGGCTAATCAGACATTCTTTTGCTACGTTACTTTTAGACAAGGGCTTGGATATTCGCTACGTACAAGAGTTGTTGGGTCACGAGAGCCTGGCAACCACAGAGATATACACAAGGGTATCCATCGGTCGATTGAAAGCAGTACACAAAAAAACTCATCCGTCAGAAATAAAATCTTTGAAAGAAAATTGATTTTCCCTTTTAGCCGCTAAAACTAAAACCCTCTCGCCGCCGGTCAGATTTATTTTATCAACCAAAATCTTTAAACTAAAAACAAAAAGAAAAATAAATCTGATGACCATAATGGGTCAAGATTATGTCGAATTTAATATCTAATTCTTTAAACGAAAGATTCTTAAATGCGGCATAGTCTGCATTATGGGCAAGGCGGCGGGATTCTGCATATACATAATGGATATATCGTTTGTGGCCTTATTTAGTCGCTAGTGGGCCACAAACCACTAATACGGCTAAAAGGGAAAGGGATTCAAAAAGTTCTTGTAAAATCAAACTACAGACTATTATGTATCCACGCGGGCTTTCTTTGGGTGAGTCCTGGTCTTTTTTGATAACCTATATCGTTACCCCCATTAGAGCAAATTGATTTTTTCACAGAACGTCGTTAGAGAAAACAGTTTGTTCGCAGAAATGGCACAGGCTCCACGCAGATCACCTGGGTTCCGCAAACTACATAACAGACGCAGAAGGTGAGATCTATGAGCATATGCTGTATCTACCTTACGGCGAAGTCTGGATCGATGAAGGTAGTGATCCGTTCAAGCTAGGATACAAGTTCACCGGAAAGGAAATGGATGAAGAGACTGGTCTGAGTTACTTTGGAGCGAGATACTATGATCCCCAGATGAGTTCTTGGATAAGCACGGATCCAGCTTTGGATAAGTATTTCCCACAAGCAGATCAGGTTTATTTTCCACAAAAATTATTGAAACCCTACAAGGATTTACAAGGAATGGGTGGAGTATTCAATACAGTAAATAATAACTTATACCACTATGGAGCCTTAAATCCGAATAAATACGTTGATCCGAATGGTGAGAAGAATTATCTAGTAATTTCATTATTTCAAGGTGGTGGCTCCGAGAATGTTGGAAGTAGTTTTATTGATGCGGCAAATACTCACGCTGCAGATATAAAAAAAGGTCCAAATTATAATTCTAAAACAGACACTGTAAATGTTGTTCACCTAAATACTTTAGCAGATTTTTATGAAGTGATTAATAAGGGCGATATTGATCAACTTGATATATTTGGGCATGGAGGGCCTAGACATTTAGTAGTTGGTAAAGGAAAGGGACCAGGTGAACGTGGCATGTTAACCACGGATAATATATCAAAATTGAAAAAGAATGCATTAAACCCAGGTGCTAGGGTAACTCTATTTGCATGCAAAACGGCAAGTGAGAAAAGTTTATCATTATGGACTAAATTATGGGGCGGAGATACAATAGCTGAAGATTTAGCGGATCACTTTAAAGGTAGCAAAGTAACAGGGTTTACAAGTGGGGCATTATTTGGACCAAAAAAGGACTCAAAAGTTGATCCTAAATTTAAGCATAAAAAAGGTGGTAAAGTGTATATGATTCCTTGGGGTACAAATAAAACGTATGAAAATACTGATTAAAAATTTCACTATAATAATTCTATTAGCCTTTGTTTGTAACTGTTATGGTAATAAATGTGAAGAAAATTTGTTGGGAAACAATCTAAAAGAGCGTGATTGTTTTCCAACAGCCACTACACTAAACAAAAAGAATGAAATAAACTTGAAAGAATACGAAATATGTAACCAATATTCAAATGTTGAATTAATTAGTATACTTTCTGATACCCGTGCATCATTCTATTATTATTGTCCCTGGCCAATCACTTTAAAAGTAGGCGATGTGGCATTATTAATTCTCATTCGTCGTCAGAAAATATCATTGAACCAATTAGCAATTAAAATGGATGTTGTGATTACTTGTTCTGTGCAGGAAATCAATGCTAGTTGTTTTTTTAGCTGGTTACATGCTAATGAAAAATATAGAAATAAAATAATAAATACATTAAAGCAATGAAATTGAGAATACAAAGAGTATATCGTCGAATCACTTAATTTCTATTAAATTTCATTTAAAAGCTGTGGACTTATGGACCCCGTGGTACTGAAAAACTACATAGGCACCTCTGTAGATCGAAAATAGTCATAAATAAGACCACCTAATAGTTCTATTTTTAGAATCTGACCTTTTGTTTGGGGTATATAGCCAAATGGGCTGTTTTGTTCTAAAGACTGATGAGGCCTTCTTTCATTATACAATGTCACAAACTCGGTTAAAATGTTGTTCAATTGTTTTTGGTTAAAGATAAAAAAATAATCCAGAGCTTCGCGCCGAACTGAGCCAATGAAACGTTCAGCAATCGCATTCATGTTTGGGGCTCTCGTCGAAGTTTTTACGGGGGATATTCCAAGTGCTTTATAGTTTTGAATAAATTCTCCAGTACCGTCGTGAATCATGAATATCTTCTCATTAAATTCTTCTTTAAAAAGAATTAACTGTTGGCGCACGAATTCTTGAATTGGATTTTGGGTTATTGCAAATTGTACGATTTTTCTTGATTCATGGTGTATAATAAAATACACATAATATCGAACTCCTGAAATCGTGTCGACAATAAAAAAATCCATCGCATACATAGACTTAATCTGGGCTTTCAAGAATTTTTTCCAAGTAAGCGATTGATTCACTTTCCCTTTTTTTCTGTACTCTCTTAATATATTCCAAACAGACTTTTTGTCCATTTTGATCCCTATTTTTAATAGTTCTCCCTGGATTCTCTTTGCACCCCAAAATAAACTATTATTTTTCATTTCAAGGATCAACTCCCTTGTTTCCTTTGGAATAGGTGGTCTTCCAACCTTCTTTTTTTTCTTATATGTCCAGTTATTCTTAATTATATCATCTCTCCATGTTAAAAGAGTTTGAGGTTGTACGATATTGATTAAATTCTTGATGTTTAAAAACTGTTCTAACAAAATAAAAAAGAACCTGTCCTTTCTTTTCGTTTTAACTAGTTTTTGATATTTTCTTTTCAGAATTTCAATTTCTTTTTCTTGTAAAAGGTTTTTAATAATAAGCTCTTTTTTAGACTGAAACGCATATAAGATAGCTTTTAGTAGGTAGTACAATATTTTGAACATACATTTGTATCGGAATTTTATAAAATGAATTTGACTTATAATTGTATCCATTACATATTTGAAGTGAGTGTGTTAACTCTAATTATATTCAATAGTAATTATGTCAATAAAAGAAGTCAAAATCTATAAAATTTTGATTGAGTATTCGCTTCAAACAAACCAGGCACAATTGGAGCGCACCACGCGGGAGTAAAATCTGCGTATGAGTAAGGCCGTGTTGCGCGGGTTTTCTTTGGGCTCCACCCGTTTCTTTTACCGAAAAGAAATGGGTGGTATTTTTAAAATAATGATAATTATAATATTAATAAATTTATCATTGTGTAAAACAATACGTCTTTACTTGACACCAATAGTCAACACAAGAAAATAACCAAAAGACACTTAGGCGAAAGACAGCAAGTTCGCAAAAGGCTGAGCGAAGCGAAGACCTATGGAATTACTAACAAGTATTATATTGAAACATAAATGCTTATAACAAATGTGAGCGAACGTCTTTTTTGTAAAAAAAGTGCAGACTGAAGCCTTGGCCTTCAGGCCATAAAAAAGATAATGATAAAAAGGATGATGACGAGCATGATCATCACAAAGGCAAGAAAAACGGTCATGACAAACAAAAAGAGATGGATAACGTAGTGATACCGGCAGGCTGCCCCTTTGTGTCTCGCGGCAAAATGACGCAAGAGCAAGTGAACAAGTGGTGTGATCACCACGCAAACGGCAGAAGCAATAACACAGACAACACAAATACAAATAACGGCAACCAAGGTGAAACAGATACCACCACCACAGATAGCTCGAACACAGATACGAGTACGACGGACAACACAACCACGACAGATCCATCCACAACGCAACCCATACAGTTAATCCCGCAAGAAAGGCGAGGCAAACCCTCAGAGCATCCGGCTAAAAAACATCTGG
>Ga0316187_10004458_pt1 | contig 12117 bp, 12 predicted proteins | sample CroRivburrow1_MG_FD_204927 | JGI IMG/M metagenome (GOLD analysis project Ga0316187, IMG submission 204927) | Coastal sediment microbial communities from Maine, United States - Cross River worm burrow 1 | ecosystem: Environmental > Aquatic > Marine > Coastal > Sediment | place: USA: Maine...
CCCGGCATCCACCCGGTAGTGTTCCTGCTTTAGTGTGACCTCATCAAGCCTTACGCCAATGCCATGCAAAAATGAGAGCGAACTTTTTTTGGCTTCCAGTCCACTTTCGGTAAAACCTTGCACCTCCTGGCGGATATAGCTGTTCAGGCTCTCGATATCGAGTCGCATGACCAGCGTCACGGCAAGGGCGAGCAGAAGTGCGCCGGCTATAGCTATCCTGCGCACATTAACTCTCATGATGAATGAATCAGCCTTTGAGAAGTTCGTTCAGGCGTTGATTCACCATACCCGGATTGGCCTTACCGCGCGAAGCTTTCATCACCTGACCGACAAAGAAGCCCATCAGTTTATCTTTACCACCGCGGTAACCAGCCACCTGATCGGGATTGGCTGCCATCACCTCATGGATGATGGCATCAATGGCACCGCTGTCAGAGACCTGCTTCAATCCCTTGGCCTCGATAATGGCATCGGCATCATCCCCTGATTCCATCATCGCCTCGAATACATCCTTGGCCATTTTGCCGGAGATGGTGTTATCGGCGATGCGATCCAGCAGCCCTGCAAGGCGAGCTGCTGAAACCGGAGACTCAGATAGCTCCTTACCTGCCTCTTTCAGTCGACCAAGAAGGTCATTGGCCATCCAGTTGGCACAGCGCTTGGGGTCAGCGGGGTGAGCTGCTACCAGTGATTCATACCATGCTGCTGACTCAAGCGTCTGGGTGAGAACATCAGCATCGTAAGAGGAGAGGCCGTATTCAGTTTCAAAACGTTTGCGCAGCTGCCCTGGCAGTTCAGGCATGCCCGCTCTGATGGCATCTACCTCCTGCTGTGAGACGCGCAGTGGTGGCAGATCCGGTTCCGGGAAGTAGCGGTAGTCATGCGCTTCCTCTTTGCTGCGCATGGAGCGTGATTCACATTTTACCGAATCCCACAAACGTGATTCCTGAACCACTTCGCCGCCATCTTCAATAATTTCGATCTGACGCAGCACTTCAAACTCAATCGCCTGCTTGATGAAGCGGAATGAGTTCATGTTTTTCATTTCAGTACGCGTGCCGAATGGTTCGCCTGGACGACGCACGGAAACATTGGCATCACAACGGAACTGACCCTTCTCCATATCGGCCCCGGAAACTCCGAGGAAGCGGATCAGCTGGTGCAGTTGCTTCAGGTAAGCAATGGCCTCATCTGCTGAACGCATGTCCGGTTCGGAAACGATCTCCATCAACGGTACACCGGAGCGGTTTAGGTCAATGTGTGATACAGCATCCAGCCCCTCATGCATCGACTTTCCAGCATCCTCTTCCATGTGAATGCGGGTAACGCCGAGACGTTTTTCACCACCATCCTTGGTAGGAATGTCGATATAACCACCTTCAACAATCGGAACGGCAAACTGGGAAATCTGGTAACCCTTTGGCAGATCGGGGTAGAAGTAGTTTTTACGATCAAATTTTGATTCCAGATTAATATGGGCATTGATCGCCAGACCAGTCAGAATGGTTTTATCGACAGCAACGGTATTAAGTACTGGCAGCTGGCCGGGCATACCGAGGCATACCGGACAGGTCTGGGTGTTTGGCTCTGCGCCGAACTCGGTGGAGCAGCCACAGAAGGCTTTGGTATCAGTATTGAGCTGACAGTGTACCTCTAGTCCGATTACAACTTCCCAACTCATGATTCACCTCCAAATGCTGCAGGAGATCTGGTAGTCCAGTGTGTTGCTCCCTCATAGGCAGCTGCAGCTGAGAGAACCGTGTCTTCACGCCAAGCCGCGCCTATCCACTGCAGACCTACCGGCAGGTTGTTGGCAAAACCACATGGCTGTGACAAGCCAGGTAGGCCAGCCAGATTAACCGCGATGGTGAAGATGTCCGAGAGATACATGGTCAGCGGATCATCTGTTTTCTCACCGAGTCTGAAGGCAGGTATTGGCGATGTTGGTGTGGCAATGACATCAACCTGTTCAAAGGCTTGAATGAAATCCTGCTGAATCAGTGTACGTACCTGCTGCGCCTTTAGGTAATAGGCATCGTAGTAACCGGAAGAGAGTGCAAAAGCACCGGTCAAAATACGGCGTTTTACCTCTGAGCCGAAACCTTCATCACGGGAGCGGGTGTACATATCAAGCAGGTCTTCCGGGTTTTCACAGCGATGTCCAAAACGTACGCCATCATAGCGGGAGAGATTGGCTGAAGCTTCAGACGGTGCAATAACATAATAAGCTGCAACTGCATGCTCTGTATTGGGCAGGCTGATATCGATGATTTCAGCACCCAGCTCTTCACATTTCTTCAGTGCTGCTTCTACGGATGCGCGAACCTCAGCGTCCATGCCGTCAACAAAATACTCTTTCGGCTTACCGATTTTTAGACCTTTCATATCGCGTGATTCACAGGCTGCAAGCCAGTCGATAGCAGGTGCATCTGCAACAGATGTTGCATCCCGGGGGTCATGGCCTGAAATGGCAGCGGTAATCATGGCTGAATCTTTTACGGTGCGCGTCATAGGCCCAGCCTGATCAAGGGAGGAGGCAAATGCGATGATGCCACGACGTGATACACGGCCATAGGTTGGTTTCAGGCCGGTAATGCCGGTAAGAGCCGCAGGCTGGCGAATGGAGCCGCCGGTATCTGTGCCAAGGGCTGCAGGGGTAAGTGCTGCTGCTACTGCAGATGCAGAGCCGCCGGATGAACCACCTGGAATGCAATCGGTATCCCAGGGGTTGCGACAGACACCAAAAGCGGAGGTTTCAGTAGATGAACCCATGGCGAACTCATCCATATTGGTTTTACCCACCAGTACAGCGCCGGCTTCTTTAAGTTTTGTGATCACCTCTGCGTCATAGGGCGCATGGAAATCTTTAAGGATATTTGAGCAGCACTGGGTTGGACCATCCTGTGTGCAGAAAATATCTTTGACTGCAATCGGCAACCCTTCCAATGGGCGAGCATCATGTTCGGCACGATATCTGTCGGATGCTTCGGCCTGTGCCAGCACATGGGCCGGGTCGATATGAACAAAAGCGTTCAGCGTGTCGTTAAATGCAGCAATGCGATCAAGGTAGAGCTGGGCCACTTTAACTGCAGTGGTTTCGCCGCTGTTTAAGCGGTTCTGGATGTCTGATAACGAAGAATATGGCATGGTTTATTCGATCACCTTCGGCACAACGTAGAGGCCGGATTCTGTTTTGGGCGCTGGAGCCTGCAGTTCATCGCGACGGTTGCTGTTGGTAACAATATTGGCGCGCAACGGCATGGCGGCATCATGGGGGTGTGCAGTTGGTGCTACACCGTCGGTGTCTACCTTGCTCAGCTGTTCAACATAACCAAGAATACTGGAAAGCTGGGGGCCAAGTTCTGCGGCCTCTTCATCGGTCAGGCGAATGCGGGAGAGCATCGCCACTTTTCTTACATCAATTTCCATTGTCTAGCCTCTGCTCTGTCTTATTCACAAATTCCAACGAAATCATCACCGTGATTTGTGAATAAGGCTGATTGATAAAATCGCTGCGAAGCATAGCCAGAATATGCTTTCGACTCCACCGGCAAGCTTAGCAGAAAAATATGCTAGAGTGGCGCAACTCCATCAGCTGAAGAAGGGGGCTTTTCATATTGAAAACTGTGTTGCGGCTCTTTTGCCTGTTTCTGATTTTATGCGCAACCGGATGTGCTGCGCACCAGCCTCTGTCAGCCGACCGGGAGCAGCAGAAAATCGATGCGTTGACTCTCGACCTTCTTTCGCTGCACAGCTCGATCGAAAGGAGCTCTGCACGCATCGTTGCGCGTACTGCCGTGTTATATTCAAGAGAGTTGGCGGATAGATACGGGGTTGCCGGGTCGCCGCGTTTTCATAACCTGCTGGTTAACCTCGGTCTGAAAGAGAGGGGTTTGTGCTACCAGTGGACAGATGACCTTCTGGCGAAATTGAAAAGCCTTGGTGTGAGGTCGTTTGATTTTTACTCAGCTGTTGCGCATCGGGACAGTGACCTTCGAGAGCACTCTTCTGTGGTTGTTACCCCTCATGGCGCCGCTTTCGAAACCGGTATTATGCTGGATGGTTGGCGCTACTCCGGCGATATCTACTGGTCGGCTGTAAAAAATGATAGCTACCAGTGGTCGCAGCGCTATCAGCATGGAGAGCAGAAAGCCGGTTTATTTTAATGCTCTTATCTCATCAGCGGATATTGATAATTACACCATTGCACTGCTTACACTATAATATTGGATAGCTGATAAGATTTGTTCTGAATTTGGCTGCGAGGTGATCAAGCATGGTCAGAAAATTGCGATTAAAAGTGCATCCGGCAGATGAAAAGAAGGCTCCACCTGTAAAAGATCCGAAGCCTTGTTCTGAGAGTGAGAATATTGTCGAAGAAACCTCTTTTGGAGGCGAACACGAGGATGAGTTCAGGGTCTATAAAATCAGTGAGTTAAATGTCGCCGACTCGATAGAAAAGGCGTCACCCTCCTACAGGGGCAAGCAAACAGTGATAGGGTTTGTAGTCGCTCTGTTTCTGCTCTGGCTGGTGTGGCCGACTGGTGAAGAGACTGTAGATTCTGTGAAACCTTCGCTCGAGGAGCAAGAAGGCAGGGCAGTTGCTGACGTTCCAGGAGAGCGGTTGACCGTATTGCTTTCGATCGGAAATGTCAGGAGTAAACCAAGTGCCGGGGCAGATGTTCTATTCCAGCTGAAAAAAGACGCCGTGGTCACCAAGCTGGATACCAAATGGGGTTGGCATCAGATTCGTTTGGATGACGGAAGAACCGGATGGGCCTATCAAAGCCTGTTTATGGAACCGGAGCCAGCTCCAGTAGAACCAGAAACCAAGGCAGAACCAGAAACCAAGGCAGAACCAGAAACCAAGGCAGAACCAGAGACCAAGGCAGAACCAGAGACCAAGGCAGAACCAGAGACCAAGGCAGAACCAGAGACCAAGGCAGAACCAGAGACCAAGGCAGAACCAGAGACCAAGGCAGAACCAGAGACTACGGTCGAGGCCTCTGACGGTACGGCGGCAAACGAAGAGGCTGTGGGTAATTCAGAGCCCATCAAGCAGCCAGAAGGTTCTGGGGCAGCACAGCAATAACACTATTTCCAGCCTGCTGTGTGAGCGCTGATCTCGTGGAGGGAGCAGACCAATGAGTTTTCTAACCCAACGACTTCTATTGTCGCAGCTGCTGTGCCTTTTCCTGCTTTCCTGCTCTTCACAAACTGCACTTCCGAGATTGACATCAGAAGCCGTGATTCTCGCTTTCGGCGACAGCCTGACCTACGGCTCAGGGGCGCGGGCCGAGGAGGCTTATCCTGCAGTGCTTGAGAGGTTGACCGGTCACAGGGTTGTGAATGCGGGCGTGCCGGGTGAAGTAACAGAAGATGGAGTTAAGCGGTTGCCTGATATTCTCGATGAGCTACAGCCGGAGCTGCTGATTCTCTGTCATGGGGGCAATGACCTGATCAGAAAAAGGGGAGAGGAGCAGGCGGCAGCCAACCTGCGCAGCATGATTCTGGAGGCGCGACAGCGCGGTATTGCGGTACTACTGATTGCTGTGCCCAAGCCGGGGATATTGCTCTCATCTCCCGACTTCTACGCATCGATTGCTGAGCAGATGCATGTTCCAATTGAGGCGGAGGTACTGGCTGAGGTGCTCTCCAGCAGGTCATTGAAATCGGATACGATTCACCCGAACAGTGGGGGTTACCGTCAGTTGGCGGAGGCTGTTTTCCGGCTCATGCAGGAGAGCGGAGCACTGTAGGGTGGGATTATGCCGCGGAGTCAGTGACGGATTCGAAGATCTCCAGCTTGTTCGGTGCGATGAACCACTCCTTTGGTGTCTGTCCCGCCTTTTCGTGCGCTTTGCGAAAAGACTCCGATTTCGTCCATGCTTCAAATGCTTCACGTGTCTCCCACATGGTCATCACAATATGCTGAACGGTTGAGCCCTGGTCGGGGCGAAGTACGGCATTACGAATAAAACCGGGTTCACCGTCGACAAGGCCGGCGCGTTGTTTGAAACGCTCTTCGAAATCGGACCAGTGGTCGGGATCAATGGTGAAACGGTTCATGGTGACAAACATTTTTTTACTCCTTGGTTACGCCGCCCTGCGATAGAATCCAGTTACCAATATCTCTATAGATGGGCAACACATCGAACTGCTTTCTGGCCCGAAATGGATTAAACCAGAAATTGCGACCGATCAGCTCAAAATGGTCGCAGGGCAGGGTGGCAATATGCTCTCCCCATTGGCCTGAAACAACTGAGACCTGGCTGTCATTATCACCTTCCGTCTGTTGAATGCAGCGGCCATAGCGGCGGACGATCCAAGGTTGCTCATCCACGGGACGTTTTGCGGTATAGCTGCGGTAAATGATATGCGGCTGATCGGGGGTACTTTCATTGAAACGCTGCAGTTGATTCATTGTCAGAGAGTGGACGCCGGCAAACAGTCTGAAAGGGGAGGTATGGCTGCAGACATGATCTGCGGCAGAAGAGCCCCGATGCGGGCTGGCCAGTGTTGTCAGGCTTGCCACCTTCGCGGCTCCGTTGAGATGGTTAATCCAGTGGCGGGCATCGATTCCGCCCATTGAGTGGGCGAGCAGGTGCAGTGGCCCCTCTTCATCCTGCAGTTGGCGGACAAGTGCCTTGGCACGTTGTTCCAGAGATCCTGCCCATGGCAGGCCAGCTACAACAACCCGAAGTCCCATGTTTTCATACAGCTGACGTACACCCTCAAAATATTCCAGCCTCAACAGCCTTCTAAAGCCGAACAGGCCGTGAATCAGAACGACCGTCGGCTGCTCAGTCACTGCTTCTTGTTAAGGATTTTCAGCAGGGAGAGCTGAGGTGAGCGCGGGCCATGAATGGGTACCGGATAATTGCCGGAGAAGCAGGCATCACAGTGTTGTGAGCGTGGTTTTCCGACCGCACGATACATGCCCTCGAAGCTGACAAAGGCAAGTGAGTCAGCACCGATTGCTTTGCGCATCTCTTCCAGATCCATTTTGTTTGCCATCAGTTCATCAGCATCGGGTGTGTCTACACCGTAGTAGCATGAGTGTTTGGTCGGCGGGCTGGAGATGCGCATATGAATCTCGGCTGCACCTGCGGCACGTACCATCTCAACGATCTTGCGACTTGTTGTGCCGCGTACGATTGAATCGTCTACCAGCACCACGCGTTTGCCCCTGATCAGTTCACGGTTGGGGTTGAGCTTCAGTTTTACGCCGAAATTGCGGATCGATTGTTTGGGTTCGATGAATGTGCGTCCTACATAGTGATTACGGATTAAACCCATCTGAAACGGGATGCCTGATGCCTCGGCATAACCCATAGCGGGAGGCACGCCGGAATCCGGAACGGGGATAACCAGATCGGCTTCTGCAGGAGACTCCTTGGCCAGTTCTACACCAATCTGATAGCGCGCCTTGTAAACGTTGACGCCCTCAAGGGTGGAGTCGGGACGTGCAAAATAGACATATTCGAAAACGCAGAAGTGGGGTTTGCATTCCCCCAGTGGTTTGAGGCTGGTCAGGCCACCCTCTTCGATGACAACCATCTCACCCGGTTCAACATCACGAATATATTTGGCGCCGATCAGATCGAAAGCGCAGGTTTCCGATGCCAGTACCCATGAGTCATCCAGCTTACCAAGTACCAGTGGACGGATGCCGTCACGGTCACGAACACCGACAAGCCTCTTCTCCACCAGTACAAGCAGTGAGAAGCCGCCGGCCAACTGCCTGACTGCTTCAGTAAGACGCTCAGTCATGGTTGCTGCTTTGCTGCGGGCTACCAGATGAATAAGCACTTCGGTATCCGATGTGGACTGGAAGATTGAACCCGCTTTCTCAAGCTGTTTACGCAGTTCCGGTGCATTGACGATGTTGCCATTGTGGCACATGGCGATGCCGCCGTGGGCATATTCAAACGAAAATGGCTGGCAGTTACGCAAGCCTGAGTCACCGGATGTAGAGTAACGCACGTGGCCAATGCCGTGTCTTCCCGATAGCTCCTTAATTTCCGATTTATGGAAAATATCGGCAACAAGACCCATGCCGCGATGGGTATGAAAACTGTGGCCATCGGTGCATACAATGCCGGCAGACTCCTGGCCGCGATGTTGTTGTGCATAGAGGCCGAGATAGGTCAGGTTGGCAGCTTCCGGGTTGTCGAATACGCCGAATACACCACACTCGTCGTGAAAATGATCGTTCTTGTCGTGTTCGACACTCATGGCTGCCTCATTGTGTACTATTTTCCAGGATTGCTTTCAATGCTTCCTGATCTTTGACCGGGATCGTCATATTTTTCAGGCGGGTATTGCTGTTCTGTGGAGAGATCTGCTTTGCCGCTCCCTGCCGTGAGAACGGATAACCTTCCGGAATTACGCCGCCGAGCATTTCACCCAGTTCAATGGCATAGGGGGTGAGCAAGCTCTTTTTCAGCCATGGAGTATCGGGTTTGGCATAGGAGGTGTAAACGAGAAAAGAGAGTGCAATAAGCAGCATACCACGGGCTGCACCAAAAAAGATGCCCAGCGTGCGATCAGTTGCGGTAAGGGCCGCCAGGTCAACCAGCCTACGGATGAGCGCACCAATCAGGCCAACCAGAATCATAACGACTATGAATACAAGGGCGAATCCGGCGATATCGGCAACGGTTGCATTGGTGATCCACTCTCCGAGGAAATCACCGGCACGTCCGGAGAGACGGCTGGCAGCCAGAAATGCAAGGACAAGGCCAATCAGGGAGATTACTTCGCGTACAAATCCGCGCCAGAGAGAAAGAACCATCGAGAGCCCGACAATTGCAATCAGAATATAATCAACAAAATTCAATGTTGTTGCCCTCTATTTTATCCGTACCCGAAATCTTTTCAGGTTAATAGTTTCTGTACTGCATCAGACAGGTGTCTGACTTCTGACAATTGCAATGTGGAACCGGTTTCGTCGCGAATCTTAGCAATGATATTTGCCTTCTGCACCCTCCGGTAATTTTCCCCTGGAAGGATCACATGGGTGAAGCCGAGATTCGCCGCTTCTCTGGTCCGTGATTCCGGTTGACCGACTGGTCGCACCTCACCAGTTAGACCTACTTCGCCGAACAGAGCCACTTCAGCTGCAACAGGTTTTTCCTGGAAGGCCGAGACCATGGCCAGCAGTACAGCCAGGTCAGCGGCGGGTTCGGCAATGCGGGCACCACCAGCAATATTGATATAAACATCATGTTGTGAGAGCGGCAGTCCGATGCGACGCTCCAGTACGGCAGTGAGCATGGCGACACGCCCTGCATCAAGGCCTACAGCTGATCGTTTTGGTGTGGAGTAGACGGTAGGGGCGACCAGCGCCTGAACCTCTACCAGTAGCGGGCGTGTCCCCTCCATGCAGGCCAGAACCACGGAGCCAGGCGTATCGAGGCTGCGCTCGGCCAGAAAGAGGCGGGAAGCATCACGGATGCCGATCAATCCTCGATCCGTCATCTCGAAAACGCCGATCTCACCAGCTGGACCGAAGCGGTTTTTGACCGCTCTTAAGATCCGGTGCTCATGGCCGTTATCACCTTCGAAATAGATTACCGCATCAACCATATGTTCAAGTACGCGCGGGCCAGCAAGGGCACCATCCTTGGTGACATGGCCAACCAGAATCAGGGCATGACCAATGCGTTTGGCATTCTGGATAAGGGCCGCGGCACAATCGCGTACCTGCGACACAGTTCCCGGAGCGCTGGTCAAACGATTGCTGACTGTGGTTTGGATCGAATCAACGACCACGACCTCCGGTTTAATCTGATCAATCGTGGCCAGCATCGATTCCAGCTCACATGCTGAGACCAGCAGCAAATTTTCGTGAATCGACTCGATGCGTTCACCACGCAGATGTACCTGTTGAATGGACTCTTCACCGGTAATATAGAGTACAGGCCTTTTGCTGTGAGCCGCCAGTTTGGCGGCGGCCTGCAGCAGTAGCGTTGATTTGCCGATGCCGGGGTTGCCGCCGATCAGTACGGCTGATCCCGGAACAATGCCACCGCCGAGCACTCGGTCCAGTTCCTGGATATGGGAGGAGCGGCGGGGACTTGCCAGACTGCTTATCTCGGTGATTGGTGAAGTGGCCAATGCCTTGCCTTTACTGCCTATGCGTTGCGTGCTGGCCTCAAGGAGCTGCTCGCTGATGCAGTTCCAGTCACCGCAATCGGGACACTGACCGATCCATTTCCTGTGTTCTGCCCCGCAGGACTGACAGACAAAGATTGATTTGGCCATGCTGTTACTGTTTCCCAGCTTGAAAAAAGTGATGTTCAGCGAGGAGGTGGAGCCCCGCAAGGGTCAGGTGGGGCTCATGATGGCTGATCTGCGGAAGGTCTTCCCGCAACAGGGAGATCAGGCCACCGGTGGCTACGATCGGAGCATTCTCGTAACCGGGTTCTTCGCGCAGTCTCCTGATCAGGCCGGCGTAACTTTCCACCGCACCCCAGTAGCTTCCCGCCTGCATGCTGCTTGCTGTATCACGGGCAATCAGGGAGGTGTTGCGACCAACTGATACCTCGGGAAGTTTGGCAGCCCGTTTACAGAGCGCCTTGAGTGAAATCTCGATGCCGGGAAGGATCAGGCCTCCGGCATAGTGGCCGTCGGGCGATACGATATCGAAGGTGGTGGCTGTACCGCAGTCAAGTACGATGACTGGCGAGCCGAATTGCTCTCTGGCTGCAACGGCATTAACGATTCGATCGGCACCCACTTCGCGCGGATTTTTGTAGTCGACAGCCATGCCTGTTTTGACCTCGGGCGAACCGACAAAGGCGGGAGTGATGCCGCAAGTACGTTCACAGGCAGCTGAAAGCGGGGCATCAAGATGGGGAACTACGCTGGAAACCAGAATACCATCAATGTTGTCGGCTTTCTGCCCGGACTGCTCAAACATGCCGTGCAGCTGCCAGGCGAGTTCATCAGGTGTGAGCTGGCGTTCACTGGAGAGGCGCCAGTGGGTGAGTAGCTCATGATTCTCGTAAAGGCCAAATACCATCTGCGTATTGCCGATATCGGCAACAAGAAGACGTTTTTTCATCGATTTCGTTGTGGTCATCTTAGCTCCAAGTCGCCTGCAATGATGCGTTGCGTACCACGGCTTGTCTCCAACAGCAGGGCACCATCCTCATCCAGAGCCGCGGCAATGCCATCAATGTAGTTGCGACCATCAAAAACGCGCACCTGCTGGCCGGAGGCTGCATGTGCCCGCCACCAGGCGGCATGGATCGGGGCAAAACCCTTTTCAAGATAGATGTCATACCAGTAGTCCAGCGCATTGAGTACCGAGGCAGCCACATCAAGCCGAGAGGGCTTGCGACTGGATATGGAAAAAAGATCGGTCACTTTCTGGGTGATGTCAGAGGGCCAGCCGTCAACAGGAGCACTCAGGTTAATGCCAAAGCCGAGCACCACAGCATGAACGCGTCCCGGCTCGGCCCGCATCTCGGTGAGGATGCCAGCAAGTTTGGCGCCTCGATGCAGGATGTCGTTAGGCCATTTGATACGGATGTCGGGTGAAAAGCTGCTTAGCGCATCGTGCAGGGCGACAGCAGTGAGCAGTGAGAGTTGTGGCACCTGCTCCGGCGGCAGGTCAGGGCGCAGCAGCACACTGCAGGCCAGTGAATCGGTGACGGTATGCCAGCGTCGGCCCAAGCGCCCTTTGCCGGCACACTGCTTGTGGGCAAAGATGGCCAAACCTTCATCTGCCCCTTTGTCAGCTTCAGACATGGCATCGCGATTGGTCGAGTCGGTCTCATCCAGGATAAGGATTCTGCTGCCGATCCGTGTGCCATTGCAACGTGCAGCCAGTGGCCCGCTGCTGAATACCTCGGATTCAAGCGAATAGCCCTGTCCCGAGCTGGCTACAATGTCTGCGCCGCTTTTGCGCAGCTGTTCGATATGTTTCCAGATGCCGGTGCGCGAGAGCCCCAGCTCCTGCGCCAGCAGGTCGCCGGAAATCGGTTCCGAGCTTGCCTCGAGCCGGGTCAGTATTTTTTCGCGGATCTCACTCACTGCTGTTTGGAGACGATGCGCATCGACAGGTCCAGAGATGGAGCGGAGTGGGTGATGGCACCGATAGCGATA
>Ga0316187_10004459_pt1 | contig 12116 bp, 7 predicted proteins | sample CroRivburrow1_MG_FD_204927 | JGI IMG/M metagenome (GOLD analysis project Ga0316187, IMG submission 204927) | Coastal sediment microbial communities from Maine, United States - Cross River worm burrow 1 | ecosystem: Environmental > Aquatic > Marine > Coastal > Sediment | place: USA: Maine...
ATTTGGGGGTATCTGTGTGGGCATAATCAGCATTTCGCATTTTAAACCATTGTTTTGTAAGGCAATGTGATTGTCGCCGCCTCCACCATTTTTTCTTTATTTGTCAGTTAATTATACTAGATTTCTAAAACTGCACGGAAGTTTGTTTTTAGCTCGATGTGATTTCCCATTATGCAACTTCGATCAACCGCCCGCGCCCGATCCGCCTCCCCAACTGCCGCTTATGAAGACACTGAACGCCAGTTCTGTCCGAGACGAATAATGGCTCAAAAATTAGCCAAAAGTTTCGGCGGCCAAGACCGCTTCAAGCGCGTCGGCCATGCGGGAATCGAAGACGATGCGCTCCTGTTCTAGCCAGACGCCGCGCGCAGCAAGCGCGCGAACCGCAGCCGGGGCAAAGTTGAGGTCGAGGTCTTGGGGCCACGTGGTTGGGAGTCCACACACGTCCGCAAGCTCGAACCAGAATTCGGGAAGAAACCACTTCAGATTCGGTGCGCGCCTGCGTAGATGCAGCATGATTCGCACACCGTTCGGATCTAGGTCACCGAAGTGCACGACGGGGACGCCTTCGATGCGATCCAGCATGTGACCGACGGTGGCGGTGTCCCAACCGGGGACATGCCCCAGTAGCCAGCCCGGTGGTGGGCATAGGTCACGCCACGCCCCCAGGTTCTCAACGAGGAGCACGGCGCGAATGGCCCCCTCGAAGGCCAGACCATCGAGCAAGGCTCGCTCCGGTATCGACACCTCGCCTAGCACCGTCGCGATCCCGCTGAGGTCGACTATTCCATTTGCCGTTCGAGCCGACAGCCCAGCCGGCGGTCGCAACCTGACGGTGCCGTCATGCGAGGTGTCGGTCCCGCCGAGCGCACCCCTTCTCGCTTCCGTGAGCGATGCCTTGGAGTGCGATGCAGTGAGAGAGGCGGCGGTGCGCCGGTTGATGCGATCCGGCAGCTCAGGGATGGCGGCGGCGCGCTCGATATCGAGCAGCCGACCGTAACCGTCGGGCGTCGGTGGCAGCCCCGCAGCCACTAGGTCCGCGTGCACATCGCGCCACGCCGGCCAGACCCGGTCGATCAAGCCCGCAAGCTCTGTTCTTCGGTCCTCGACCACGCCGATCTCGTCGCGGCGACCAGTCGCCCGTGTCCAGGGAAGCTCAGCAAGGGCGTCGTATGCCTGCAACTGCGTGCGTCGGCGTTTGAGGCTGCCACGTGAGAGCAGTTCCAATAACGCCAGGCGTGCGTTGTCGCTTTCCCAGATCACGCTTCTGCCCTCGTTCTTCGCCCGCTGACGAGCACCTCTTCGCGCCCGTCTGCATCGACGCGTCTTACCAGGCGATAGGTCGTATTGCCTTCCGCCCTGGCGACCTCTGGCGCGGCGATAAGCAGCTGTAGGTCGAGCGTCTGGCACAGGTCGAAAAGGACCCCGAGGTTATCGTGGGAGAGACGGTTGGCCTCGTCGAGAAACAAGAAGCGCAGCGACCCATTCGCCCGCTTTCCGCGCAGCAGGTTCGCATCCCGCTCCCACTCGGTGAGCACCACCATCATCAAGGCAGCACCGACGCCGATCGCCTCACCGGTAGATAGACGTGTGGGATTCGCAACCTCCCAGTCGGAACCGGCGGTGCGACGAACCTCGACCTGCAGGTGGACGTATTCACGAAAATCTAGCAGTCGTTGGCCACCCGTGCGCCCGCCGCCGTAGCGCCGAAATATCTCATCGAGAGCTTCCTCGATGGGCAGATTTTCCTCAAACAGCAATCCCTGCACGGCGCCTTCGCGTAGCGCCCGAAGCACCTGCTCCATCCGCCCCACCAACTGAACCTTCACCCGGATCCCCTCAATACTGCCGAAGCTGACGCCCCCGAGGTTCTGGTTCAGGCGGTTGACCTGGCCTCGTGCCTTGCGGATCTGAACGTCAATTCCGCGGGCGACGTCCTCGCTGGTGCCACGCAGATCTTCCTCCTGTCGAGCAAGACGCTCTTCGAGCCCAGTCAGCTGATCGCGCAATCGCAGCAGCGCTTCTCGCGGGTCATCCACTTCCGCCACCTGCGCCGGCAGCCGGCGGCGTAACCAATCGCGCACGGCTAGCCAGAGCTCGAGGTAGACGTCGACAGACTCGAGGTCGGTGCCCGTCTGCTCTTTTTCGGCTCTGGCGAGCAACTCCTGCCCAGCGCTGGCGACGCTCACGCGCTCGACAAGCTTCGTTCTTTGCCTAAGAGCCTCCTGCCAGAGATTGGCGGACCCACGAATCTCGCCCACGCCTCCTTCGCCCCCCGTGAGCTCAGTCGCGTGGAAGTTACTATCGGCCGCTGCTGTTAGTAGGCGCTCCCACCGCTCAACGGCGGGTGTTGCAACGCGCCGCTCGCTGGCAACTTTCTCCTCGGAGTCGACATATTCGCGCCCCGCTTGCTCATGCTCCGCCTCGCGACGCCCCTGGGTGGTCTTCAGGACATCGAGCTCCGCAGCGAGCGCCGTCGCCTCCTCCTTCAGCCGGTGCATCTCGTCACGCGCGGTTGCGACGGCCGCTTCGGTAGGATCTTGAATCTCCATCTCCGTGAAGCGCTGCTCCGCAGCCCGAAGTTGTTCGACGGCCGCCCGGCGACGACCTTCGGCGTCCTGCCATTTGGCTGTTGCGCGCTCGAACTCCTCCTCGGAGGTCTCGACAGAGGCTTCCGCCTCGGCAAGCGCCTCCTCCGCCCGGCGCAGCTGTTCCTCGAGTGCCGGAACGAGCGACCGGTTCGCTTCGAGCTGCGCTGGCGCGTCGTCCCAGCCTAATGCCTCAGCGTTGCCAGAAACGAATTCCATTGCCTCGATCGCGGCATCCAGCCGGTCGCGCTCATCCGAGAGCCGGCTCAGCTCGGTTTCGAGAATCGCGACCTCCGTCTCCGAAAGCGGCGTTCGCCGCAGCACGTCGATCCTATCCTCGACCACCCGGGCGGCTCCACGGCAGCGGTGAATCTCAGCTTGCGCCGCTTGGGCCGCATCGTGGTCGCGATCGAGCGCGCCCCGCCTTTGGTCATGGTCTGGGGGATCGAGCAACACGGCTGTACCGAGCAGACCGCGTAGCGCCTCAATATGTGGTGCAAGCTGGCGGGCAGCCTCCTGATGTCGGGTCACCGCGGCGCGGTGGATCCCCTGTTGCTCTTGGGCCTCCGAGAGCTGACCAAGGATCGCTTCGAGCGAGGTTGCAGGGTCGCCGCCTAGCCAAACGGCGTGACCTGCAAGCAGTGCTTCGCCATCCTCCGCCAAGCGCTCGAGCCGGCGTCGATCCGCCCGAGCGGTCTCGATTTGAGCATCTAGCTCGTCGGCCTCAGCGCGGAGCTCCGCTGCGCGCTTCTCGCGCGCCTTCCGACCGAGGCGAGGACGAGTCGGGATCCGCGTCACGCGGATGGCCCGCTGCTCCGAGACGACTACGTCAGTCGCCTCCGCGCTCTGGCGGGCCGCGCCCGCGCCGAGTCGTGCAGCGTCCTCGTCGCGGCTTACGAGCCACACATCGGAAAGTGACTCCGAGCGGCCATGGACCTGCTTTGCGGCTGTTGCAGGGTCATCTACGACCAGCGCCTGCACCAGTGGCCCCAACCTCGCCTCCAGCACGGCGGCATCTTCGAGAGACGCGTCCTCGAATGCACCGGCCAAGAGCTCCGCACCCAAGGCGTCCTTGAGTCGCAGCAGCTCGGGATCGAACGGCCCACCGGCGGCCAGGAGTTCCCGCGCCGCCGATTGGAGATCCTCTCGTCTCTCGACGAGTTCGGATTCGCTTGCCTTCACCTGGGTGAGGTGCTGCACCACAATCTCGCGCACGACTTGAAGCTCCGGTAACGAAGTCAGGGAGCACCCGAGTTCGTCCGCCAGATGCTTGGCGCGAGTCGCGAGGTCGCGCCAGATCGGTTCGCGATCACTGAGCTCCTTTTGCTGCGCGCGCGCAGCGTCCAGCGTTCGCTGACAGTCAGCCAGGCCCGCCTGAGCCTCGCGGGCTTGCTCAAGGAACCGCTCGCGCTCCCGCTCCGTTTGCTCGAGATGCTCTGTGATCTCGACGCGGGCAGGCCGCTGCCCCGAGAGGGAAAGGCTCAGTTTTTCGGCCTGCTCCCTAGCCTGAGCTTGGCGGCTGGCGAGCTTGCGGGCCTCGGCCAGTTCGGCGGCAATGGTGCTCAGACGCCCGGCCAGCGCCTCCAGGTCCCGAAACCGCCGAAGCTGTTGTAGTGCTATCGGGTGGGCATCATCAGATTCTACCGTCTGATTTGCCATCAGCTCCAGCGCTGCAAGTGCTGCGGCGTGCTCTCGCCTGTGCTCATCGGCATCAGCGAGCCGCTGCCTCGCGTCGCGCCGAGAGCGATCCACCTGGTCGAGCTGCGCCCTGCTCTCCGCCACACGGCCAGAGATGGCTCCGATGGCAAGCTCGTCAGCCTCGAGTAGCCGCTCCGCCTCGCCCTTGCGACGTAGCACTTGCCTATATGCGCCGGCACGGCGATGGAGTTCGTCGAGTCCGCGCTGGAGGTCTGCGAGGCCCCCGCCGGCGCGCTTGTGGTCTTCCCGGCAGCGGTGCAGCGTTGCTCGGCACTGGTTTCGAATCTCCTCCCGCGCCTTGCGGTGATCCAGGGCAATCTGTGTATCGGCTTCGGCCGAAGACAGCTCTTCTCGCCGGCGGGCGACTTCCTCGGACGCCTGCAGCGCCTGCTGAAGATGTCGGAGCCAATCCTCGGCAGCGTTGACCTCCGCTGCCAGAGCCTCGTGGCGAGCTCCCTTTTTGCCCAGTTCATCGCAGACGCGGGCGAGCTGATCCTTGGCCTCTGCAAGCCGCTCCTGTGCCTTGCGCTGTGCCTCCTCGGCTTCGGCCAAGCGGCGCCGCAGTTCATCGGCGCGCTCGCGGGTCGCGAAGAAGGCCGCGGCAAACATGGTCTGCCCTGCCTCGAATACGCCGCCGATCTCGCGCTCGAGCCGCTGCGACTCCTGGACCTCGGTGCGTGTACGTTTGCATGCATCAAGGTTGGCCTTCATGCGCTGCAAGGTGTCGGCTAGCCCGGTCTCCTCCTTCAATAAAAAGGACCGCAGCTCCGATGTCAGCGCCCGCGAGATACCGCCCGTCATGCTGGTACGCAGCATCTCGTTGAGCTTATTGCGCTCTTCGTCCGTTGTCAGGCGCAGCGGCGTCACACCTTGATCGAAAAGAGCAGCAAAGTAGTCGCGCGCGGTGCCGAAGACCTGCATGCGCCCACCGAAGCGTGCGGCGTTCTCGCGAAGCTCACTCAGTTCAGGAACCACTTCGTGGTCACCCTGAGAGAGCAAGAGCACGTCTTGCAGGCGAACATCCGCGTCGAGACCCGAGATGATGAAAGGAGTTGGCTCGACAGATGGCTCGCCTTTTCGCTCCAGGTGCACGCCCGCAATGAGGCGATGATCCGATGCGAGGGCGAAATCGATGGCCGAGTAGGCCGGCCGACCAGGCTCACCCAGGCGTCCCCAGATCCCTTTGTCACCGCCCGTCGCTCCAGTCTCTCCGAGATTCGTGAAACGCAGCCGAGACATGTCCGGGAGAAGCACGACATAGGCCGCGATCATCACCGTTGTCTTGCCGGCACCATTGGCCCCTTCGAGGGCTGTCACGTGCCGGTCGATGAGATACCGCTCGTAGAAGACGCCCTTCCAGTTGACGAGCACGAGGGTCTGGGCGCGGGTACGGCTCATCCGCCTGCCTCCTCCTCGTCGTCCTCGGTTCCATCGTCGTCGCTGCCGTCGTCTCCGTCCTCTTCGTCAGCTTCGTCAGCTTCGTCAGCTTCGCCAAGGGCGATCTCACCGCACTTTACCAGCCGCTCGAGCGCGGCTTTCTGGTCGCTCAGGTCACGGACCGGCTCCGCAAATCGCATCAAAGCTGGACGTAGGCGCAGCATCGCTTCGTCTACCGAATCGATGAACCCGAGGTCCGTGAGTCGCCGAAGGGCCTCGGCCACCTTGGTGCGGACGGTCTCGGCAGCGATCCGTTCGTCGAACTTCCTGCGCCGTGGATTGAGGGTGCGGACAAGCGTTTCCGTTCCCAATAGCCCCGAGAGTCTCTGCAGAAGCGTCTCGCGCTGGACCATACCACCGTGTTGCAGGGTGGCGGGATCCAGGTACATCAACGCGAGCGTCTGTCCGACGAGCATCTCGCCAGCGGTCAGCCGGCGACGGCCGAGTCGATCCCCCGAGGGTAGGAGATAAAAGTACCCGTCCGCCCGCTGCATCAGCTCACAGCCAAACCGCCGATAGAAGGGCTCGAGGTGGTCGAGGGCATCGACGAGGTAGTCATAGGCAGTGCCGTCGTCGCGTCCGACGTGCCGCCCTCGGCGCAGGGCGAGGTCCACCTCGGGAAAGTGCTCGTCGGTGATGGCCTCTTCGAGGGACTGAAAGCTAGAGATGGTCACCGTAGCTCTGCCTCCTTCGGCAGTTCCCAATCCTCCAGTTCCAGACTTGGCGCGACAGTCCGCCACGGGCGCTCGTAGGCGCTACGTGTCCGGGTGATGCGAGCGAGCACGTCGGCCACCCGGCCTGTGACGGCGTAGTGCAGATGAACGGGGAACTTGGGCAACACCCACTCGGTAACCTCGGCCAGGGATCGAGCGCCTGCGGCCAGCGCACCTTCGACCAAAGTTTCGATGTTCAGGCCTGCATCTTCAGGATCGACAAGATCAGGCGAGCCTTCCCGATCCGTGCGTGGCCTCATTACAGCTGGCCGCTCCACCCGAGACTCAAGCGGACGGAGCAGCCGGATCGACGGAGCTGCTGCCACGAGCAAGTGGAACGGTGTCGACGGCCAGTTCGCGACCTGATCGCGCAGCCGCTGACTCAACGCTCTGTCCGGGTCGAGGCGCACGACATCGCGAAGATAGCGATGAACGTATTGGTAATAATCCGACCACGCGCGCTGCCGGGCGCCGCCCCAGGCAGCTATGCGATCGACGTGTTCGATGACGCGTTGCACAGCGTCCTCGGGCTCTGCCCGCTCCGCCTCCGAAGCCAAGGCCTGAATCTCTTGCAGCAGCGCAACGAAGTGATGGGTATCGCGAAGAAGGACCTCGTTGAGTTCTCGCAGCGTATTGGTGGTCGTGTCGAGCAACGACTGGCATCGTTCGACTGCGCCGAACCAATCCGCCTGCAATAGTTTGGAGATCTCTGCCTGTACCTCTTCCTGTTGGGAATCGAGCCCACGCTGCCGGCGCTCGATGCCGCCAACAAGATCTCCAACGGTTACCCGCAACGGAGCCACCACTCGTTCCCGCCAAGCATCCTCGGTGTCAGCGCGCTTGGCTGCCGCAAGGATCTCGGCGAGCTGGGCCCGTAGCGTGCCAGTGAGCAGTGTCAAGCTCTCTCGTGTGAGTGCTTCATCCGCGAGGAAGTACTCAACGACTGCGGCGGCCAGTCGCGTCAGCGTGTACTCACCGGATCGAACGATACCCGCGCCGTCCACCCGGGCCAGCATGCGCTGGTCGCGAAGCCGTTGGATGGCGTGCGTCGCGCGCTTACGTGGTCGCTCCGCACCCGGATCGACCACGTCGCATATCTGCTCGAACATGTCGATGAGCACGTCCTCTTCGAAAGACGCAAGCGACGCCCGATCGGCCCGCAGGTAGAGGCCGGCAAGAAAACACAGGTCGAGCGTTTTCAGATCCAGATTGATCCGGTCACGCGCGAGGGCGGCAATGAGGCGACTCGGATCAGACGACATCAATGGCTCCTGCCGATCTTCGCTGCGGCGATGGCGTGAGGCATGATGAATCCGGCGACACCCTCGGTCACATCAGCCAGGCTGCCGGGATCGAGTGCCACGTTCTCCAAGAACGCATTCCACTGACGCTGCTTCCGCTCATCCTTGGCGAAGGCTCGCGTAAGGGCATCGGGCAGTTCGGAAGGGATCTCGGTCTCGCGCCGTTCGAAGGTCGCGGCGATTGCACGGGCCAGCCGGTCGTCGTCAAATGGGAACGATTGGCTGAGGAGCCAAATGTCATAGAAATCCTTCATTCGGCTGTTCGCGCGCCCCAGCGCCACCATTGCCTGGAATTTCTCGGCGATCACCGTTTCCCGGGCATACGCACTTAGGCGAGGTGCTGGAAGGTCCAGCATGCACGGATAGTCAATGACCTCGGTACCCGGTTCCAGCGCGTCTCCGAATGCAACGTCGACCGTCACGGCGATGCGGGCACCACTGATCGAAGCAGTCGTGCGCAGCCGCAGTCCGCCGTAATCGAACTCCTCCCGGATCTGGTCGACACGAACTGCGTCCAAATCGAAATCGACGCCATCCTCGACGTCTGTTGCAAGTATCTCCTTGAACGCTGCGACCATCGCCTCCGGGCTTGGATCGCCGAACCCCAACAGGTCTAGGTCACGGGTTGCGCGGTGTGGATCCGTGAACCAGCTCGTCAACAGCATTGCGCCCTTGAGCACGAATCGGTCGGCGAAGGCCGACGTGCTGAGGCGGTAAAGCAGGCGCTCTAACGCATAGCGGGTGAGTATCAGTTCGAAACTCTGCCCCGTTTCTCGGGAGAGATTCTGCAGGCGCGCCCGAACTGAGGCACTGACGTTCTTGATCTCTTCAGGCATTGGCGGTCAGCGCCTCGAGATACGGCCGTACGACTGTTGACACCCCACCCTTCTCGGCTTGACGAGCGATTTCCGCGGGGGTCGCCTTACGTTGCCTCAGCGCCTCTTGAAGCCCCTCGATCGCGACGGACAGACCCACCTTGCCGCGATGCCGGAAGCAATCCGCCACCGTCTTGGGCACACCGAAGATTTTGACGGGCACACCCTCGATCGCGTGCGTCTCAATGCCCTCCCTCAGCAGACTGTCTGTGAAACGCACAATACGAATGCCCGCACCGTTAAGCTGTGGTGCCCAGTCCTTGGGCCCGATCGCCATCCAGACTTTCGGGGACAGTTGGTCCGTAAGACCGTGGAACACCAGAGCCGAGACGAGACAAACAACGCCTTTGGGCACCCGCTTCGCGGCCTCCGCCATGCTGTGGTTTGGGTCCAGGTCGACATCTGGCAGCTGATAGACGCCCCGCGACAGGCGGATGACCTCTCCGGCACGCTCCATACGACTCATCGTCGCCGCGGTTACGCCGGCCTCGCGCAGCTCGACCAGGCGCATGATCCCTCGCTTATTGAGCAGAGTCTGAGCCAGGTCGCGCTGAGATCGGGGTTTCGCCATTGATACAAATACTTGATGTATAGACCCTATGTACCGAGGATTTGTATCATCTATCCGCGCGGCGCGCCACCTTCGTAAGCTCTGGCAGGCGAGGACCGAGCGGCATCCAGAACAAGGGCGCGACTTGTCTGGCGGAATCCATCGGCCGACCGCGCCGACAGGAATTTTCTCAAGCGGGGTTGATCGAGCATCGTGACAGAGGAGCAAGACACAAAGCAGGTACTGGCACCGCCGGATGAAACCGGCGACGGCCCGGTCAGTCGAGAAGCGTTATACGAGATGGTCTGGTCCGAGCCCATGCTCAGGGTCGCAGCCCGATTTGGCGTCTCGTCGAGCTACATGGCCTGTGTTTGCACGCTGCTCAACGCACCGCGGCCTGAGCGCGGCTATTGGGCGAAGCTCGCGGTTGGCAAAGCGCCGAAGCAACCGCCACTCCCCGAACCGCGTCCTGGCGACCCGCTTGAGTGGACGCGCGACGGAGGCCTGCCTAAGCGGGCCCGCTCCCTACCGAGGCCTCCCGTTCAGGGGCCTCGGCGGAAGCGCACAGCACGGCGGCAACTGCCAGATCGGCATCCGCTGGTGAGCGGCGCGAAGCCGCTCTTCGAGGCCGGGCGTCTCTCGTGGCGCACTCAATACCTCAAACCCACTAAGCGACTCCTCGTCGACCTAGCAGTGACCAAGACTGGGCTGGACAAGACCATCACCTTTGCCAACGAATTCTTCCTGGCCCTCGAAGCGCGCGACCATCGTGTGGTCATCGCGCCCAACTCCGAGCAATTCCATCGCGCGGATGTCGATGAGCGCGAGAATCCCGGGAACGGCAACCACCATAGCGACCTGTGGTCACCGATGCGCTGCACGGTGGTCTACATCGGGACCTTGGCGATTGGCCTCACCATCATCGAGATGTCCGAGGAGGCGGAGGCCCGATACCTGAACGGCGAGTACGTTCGGCTTACCGACTACGTTCCCAAGCGAAGTAGACGGTACGCGCAGCATCATGGCTGGACGAGTACGCACGATTTCCCGACCGGGCGACTCTGCCTCCAAGCCTACTCACCCTACCCGCGTGCCGACTGGACCCAGCAGTGGCGAGAGACATCGAACCGGGCCCTTTCGGGCCGCATCCCGGCCATTGTTCGGGAGCTGGAGAAAGCCACCGTCGAAATTGCGCGGCTCGTCGAGGAGGGAGAGCGCCAGGCGGAGATCGAACGCCAACGCTGGGAGGCTCAGAAAGAACGGTGGCGCCGCGAAGAGGAGGCCCGGCGGGCTGCCAAGGCGCTGAAGGACAGCAAAGAGGAACTGCTCCAGATCATCGATGCCTGGGCGGAGGCGAAGCGACTCGAAGCGTTCTTCGCTGACGCCGAACGCCGGGCCCGGGATTTACCTGACAAGCAACGAGAGCGCACAATAGAACGGCTTCGACTGGCACACGCTCTGATCGGCAGCACCGATGCACTGGAGCGATTCGATGCATGGCGAGCACCGGATGAGCGATAAAATTGGTCTTATTTCAGGCAGTTAATCTACCGAATCGATTTGGGGGTATCTGTGGGGGCATAATCGGCATTTCGCAAAAGCCGGGTGGCCACGGGTGATCGCTCACCCGTGGCTCCCACAGATCCGGACGTGCCCGATTCGGGCATCCGGCTCCTCGGACTAGGGAGTCGCTGTGCGACGGTAAATACTGTGAACAACACGCGGTTGAGGGAGCGGATAGCGCGCCGTGAGACGGACAAACTTTTCCCACGTCATGCGCCCACGCCACGAGCGGCGATGCAGCCACTTGCGCCATAGGCGCCGGACTTCGTGGAGAAAGCGGCCGAGTGCACGCCCATTGCCGGTAATGCCGTAATAGGCGTAGTGACCCTGAAGCTTGCGGCGCAAGGCCGCCTGCTGGGCCGCTACCGGCCAGTGACGATGCGCCCGGCACCAGTGACCGATTTCCCGCAACGCACGGGTGAAGCGGTCCTTGGCCGTCTTGCGTTGCACCACCCAACGCCCCTTCCTGGAGCGTCCCCAAAAGTGGGTGAACCCCAGCAGGGCAAAGCTGCGCTCGCGTTGCGAGCCGCCTCTCCCAGCGCGTGGCGGACTGCGAAAGTCCACCAAGCGGGTCTTCTCCGGATGTAGGCGCAGTCCGTATTTGGCGAAGCGCTTCGACAGCACCGCCAACACCCGCCGCGCATCCTCTTCCCGCTCGAAGACCAAGGCCGCGTCATCGGCGAAACGGACTTCGAAGGCCCGCCCCCTTAGTCGCGTCTTGACCTCGTGCTCAAACCATACGTCGAGCACTTCATGCAGATAGAGATTACTGAGCAGCGGCGAGACCACCCCGCCCTGAGGCGTCCCCCGTTCCGGGTGACTGACCTCACCGGATTCCATGACCCCGGCGTTCAACCACTTACCAATCGCGCGTCGGATCACGCCGTCACGCACCCGTTGGTCCAGAAAGCGCCGAAGGTGACCCCAATCGACGTCGTCGAAGAAGCTCTGGATGTCGAGGTCGATGATCCAGCCACCGCCCATCGCCATCAATCCCCGCCACAGCGCATCCAGCGCCTGGTGAGCACTACGCCCCGGCCGAAACCCGTACGAGCAGTCCAGAAAGTCCTGCTCATAAATCGGCTCCAGCACCATCAGCACCGCCCGCTGGAGCACCTTGTCCTCCAACGTTGGAATGCCAATGGGGCGCGTCTTCTTCGCCTTGCCCGGCTTCGGGATGTGTACCCGGCGCACCGCCGGCGCCCGATACCGGCCGGATTTGAACCGTTCGAGCAAGCTCGCCAGGTTCGCCTCCAACTCGGCCTCGTACTGCGCCGCCGTCACGCCGTCTATCCCTACCGCACCGTCCTTGCGCGTTTGCCGGTACGCTTCGCGCAGCCACACCTCGTCGATGTGATGCGCCAACGTCGTTAGTACCCGCTTCGGCTCGA
>Ga0316187_10004460_pt1 | contig 12115 bp, 24 predicted proteins | sample CroRivburrow1_MG_FD_204927 | JGI IMG/M metagenome (GOLD analysis project Ga0316187, IMG submission 204927) | Coastal sediment microbial communities from Maine, United States - Cross River worm burrow 1 | ecosystem: Environmental > Aquatic > Marine > Coastal > Sediment | place: USA: Maine...
TGTGAAGTTTATTGTTAGCCTGATAGCGCCGATTGCGATGGATGAAGGGCTGCGTTTTGCAGTACGAGAAGGTGGCCGCACAGTGGGCGCCGGTGTTGTATCTAAGATTATCGAGTGATCATGGAAAACCAGAAAATCAGAATCAAGCTAAAGGCCTTCGATCATAGAATGATTGATCGCTCCGCATCTGAAATTGTTGATACGGCAAAGCGTACGGGTGCCATTGTAAAAGGCCCTATTCCACTGCCTACACGGATTGAGCGATTCACTCTGCTGAGTTCGCCTCATGTCAACAAGAAGGCGCGGGACCAATATGAAATCCGTACGCACAAGCGCATTATGGATATCGTGGACCCAACTGAAAAAACAGTCGATGCATTGATGAAGCTTGATCTTGCAGCGGGCGTTGATGTCGAAATCAAACTTAGTTGAGTTTGAAGCGGACGAATTGGAGTTAGAGTAATGGCAATTGGACTAGTAGGGCGCAAAGTTGGTATGACCCGTGTATTTGGTGACAGTGGTGAATCTACACCCGTTACCGTACTGGAAGTCACACCAAATCGGGTTGCTCAGGTCAGGAATGTTGAAACAGATGGATACACTGCCGTGCAGATGACAGCTGGCAATCGTAGGCCAGGTCGTGTCACTAAAGCAATGGCAGGTCACTTCGCCAAAGCGGGTGTTGAGCCGGGACGCAGCGTTGCCGAATTTACAGCGACTGATGAGCAGATTGGCGAATTGACCAGCGGTTCTGAAGTAAGCGTAGCAATCTTTAATGAAGTTAAATTCGTTGATGTGACCGCTACCAGTAAGGGTAAGGGCTACGCAGGTGCGATGAAGCGCCATGGTTTTAGAGGTGGTCGTGCCACGCATGGCTGTTCTATCTCACATCGTGCACATGGATCTACCGGGCAAAACCAGTCTCCTGGCAAAGTGTTCAAAGGCAAGAAGATGGCTGGCCATATGGGTAGTGTTACAAAAACACAGCAGAGCCTCGAGGTTGTTCGTGTCGACGAAGAACGCAACATGATTCTCGTAAAGGGATCTGTACCTGGATCTAAAGATGCTGATGTCATGATACGTCCGGCAATCAAGAAGTCATAAGTAAACATTTAGAAGGCTTAGAGGAAATAACGGTGCAAGTTTCAGTATTCAAGAATGACGGCGCAGATAGCGGTAAAAAACTGGATTTGGCAGATGCCACATTCGACGCCGGCTATAATGAGTCATTGATACATCAGGTTGTAACTGCTTATCAGGCAGGTGCACGCAGTGGTACGCGCGCTCAGAAGAATCGCTCAGCGGTTGCTGGCGGTGGCGCAAAACCCTTTCGTCAGAAAGGTACTGGCCGCGCACGTGCAGGTACTATTCGGAGCCCGATATGGAGAGGCGGCGGTAAGATTTTCCCTGCCTGCAACACCAGCTTTGAACAGAAATTGAACAAGAAAATGTACAAAGCAGGGATGCGTTCTATTGTTTCAGAGCTGCTGCGTAAAGAGCGCATGACGGTTGTTGATTCTCTAGATGTCACTGAGATCAAAACCAAGAATTTTGCGGCACAGTTAAAGGCCCTGGGTAAAGCAGACGTGTTGATCGTCAGCGATGCACCATCAGAAGCCCTGGTTCTTAGTGCACGTAATATTAAGAATGTAGAAGTAACGGATTTGGCAGGATTGAATCCTTACAGCCTGCTACAACATGCTGACATCATTATTACAGCTGATGCAGCAAGCAAACTTGAGGAAGTGCTGGTATGAGTGATTCCGCACTGTATAACATTATTCTGGCGCCTCATGTGTCAGAAAAGGGCACCCAGTTGGCAGATAGCGCGCAGCAGGTTGTATTCAAGGTTGCAATTGACGCCACCAAGCCACAGATTCGCCGTGCGATAGAGAAGCTTTTCTCTGTAGAAGTTGAATCTGTACAGGTCGTTCGTCAGAAAGGTAAGAAGAAAAACTTTGGTCGAATTCCAGGCAAGCGTAAAGACTGGAAGAAGGCTTATATCAGATTGAAACAGGGCCAGGACATAGACTTCCTGGCTGATGCTGGATAATCCGGCTTAGGATATATAGTAATGGCACTTATCAAATCAAAACCAACGTCACCTGGGCGCCGTGGTCAAGTCAGAGTAAAAACTGATGGTCTGCACACAGGCAAACCATTTGCCGGGCTGGTTGAAAAGAAAAATACAATTAATGGTCGCAACAATAAAGGTCGTATCACCGTAAGGCATCGCGGTGGCGGTCATAAGCGTCATTATCGAGTGATTGATTTCAAGCGCAACAAGGATGGCATTCCAGCTAAAATTGAACGTATTGAATACGATCCAAATCGCAGCGCACATATTGCTCTTGCGTTGTATGCTGATGGCGAGCGCAGGTACATTATTGCTGCAAAAGGTCTAAAGGCTGGTGACACAATAATGTCTGGCATTGAAGCTCCTATCTCTGCAGGCAATGCAATGCCGATTCGCAATATTCCAGTGGGTACTACAATCCATTGTGTTGAGCTGAAAGCAAAGAAAGGCGCACAGATTGGTCGTGCAGCAGGCAGTGTTATTCAGTTTGTTGGTCGTGATGGTGATTATGCACAGCTACGACTGCGTTCAGGTGAAATGCGTAAAGTGCATCTTGATTGCCGCGCCACGATTGGTGAAGTCGGTAATTCAGAGCATTCGCTGCGTAAACTTGGTAAAGCCGGTGCTAAACGCTGGCGTGGTATTCGTCCTACGGTTCGAGGCGTTGCAATGAACCCGGTAGATCATCCGCATGGTGGTGGTGAAGGGCGTACATCAGGTGGTCGTCATCCGGTGTCTCCATGGGGTGTGCCAACCAAGGGATACCGCACACGTAACAATAAACGTACGGATAATATGATTATCCGTCGTCGTAAGAAGTAAGCAGGAGTAGGATTTATGGCGCGTTCGATTAAAAAAGGTCCTTTTGTTGATCATCACCTGATGGCAAAAGCTGAAAAAGCTGTCAGTGAGAACAATCGCAAACCAATCAAGACCTGGTCCAGGCGTTCTATGATAATGCCTGAATTTGTCGGTTTGACTATTGCAGTGCATAACGGCCGTCAGCATGTACCGGTATTAATCTCTGAAAATATGGTTGGTCATAAGTTAGGTGAATTCGCAGCAACGCGCACCTATCGCGGCCATATGGCAGATAAGAAAGTTAAACGATAAACGGTGTCTCAGTAATGGAAACACAAGCTGTATTAAAATATGTAAGAACCTCACCGCAGAAGCTGCGCCTGGTCGCTGACCAGATTCGCGGGCTGCAAGTTGAGCGTGCGCTGGAAATTCTTGAATACAGCACCAAGTCAGGTGCAGTAACGATAAAGAAGGTTCTTAACTCTGCAATCGCTAACGCTGAGCATAATGATGGTGCTGATATTGATGAGTTGTTTGTTACAACTGCTTTCATCGATGGTGGGCCAACACTGAAACGTATTCGTGCGCGAGCCAAAGGCCGTGCAGCAAGAATTCTGAAACGAACCAGTCACATCACCATTAAGGTGGGTGAAAAGCAGGGGAGCAAGTAAATGGGCCAGAAAGTCCAACCAATCGGTTTCAGGCTTGGCATAGTCAAGGACTGGACAGCTAAATGGTACGGCAATAAACAGCAGTATGCCGAGTTCCTGACAATGGATATGAAAGTCCGTGCGTATCTCGAGAAACGCCTGAAGAGCGCCGCGATCAGCAAAATTATTATCGAGCGACCTTCGCAGAATATGAACATCACGTTGTTCACTGCACGTCCTGGTATCGTTATCGGTAAAAAAGGTGAAGATATCGATCGTTTGCGTAAAGAACTCAGCAAGATGGCAGGAATGCCAGTTCAGGTTGCTGTTGAAGAAATACGTAAACCTGAAATGGACGCGAAACTGGTAGCTGAAAATATTGCTCAGCAGCTGGAAAAGCGTGTGATGTTCAGGCGTGCAATGAAGCGGTCCATGCAAAATACCATGCGTCTTGGTGCTGAAGGTATCAAAATCATGATTGCAGGTCGTTTGAACGGTGCTGAAATCGCTCGTACAGAATGGGTCAGAGATGGCAGGGTTCCACTGCACACTTTGCGTGCAGATATTGACTACGGAACTGCTGAAGCATTGACGACATATGGAATTATCGGCATCAAAGTATGGATCTTCAAAGGCGAAGTTCATGATGCTGATGAAGGTGACAGCAATGTCAAGGCTGCAACCGGGGCCTGATGGAGATATAGAGTTATGCTGCAACCCAAGAGAACAAAATTTCGTAAGATGCATAAAGGTCGCAATCGCGGTCTGGCATCTCGTGGAAATAAAGTAAGTTTTGGTGAATACGGACTGAAGGCTGTTGAGCGTGGCCGTGTTACCGCCAGGCAAATCGAAGCTGCACGTCGTGCTATGACGCGCCATATCAAACGTGGTGGCCGAGTATGGATTCGTGTTTTTCCTGACAAGCCGATTTCGAAGAAACCGCTTGAAGTCAGAATGGGTAAGGGTAAAGGTAATCCGGAATACTGGGTTTCCCTGGTTAAACCAGGCCATGTCCTCTATGAGATGGAAGGCGTTAGCGAAACAATTGCACGCGAAGCATTTCGTCTGGCTGGTGCCAAGTTGCCAGTAAAAACAGTCTTTGTTTCAAGGCAGGTGGGCTAAATGAAAGCAAATGATATGAGAGCACTTGATAGTAAAGCGCTGCAGTCAAAGCTCGATGAACTGCTCGAGCAGAAATTTACTCTGCGTATGCAAATTGCTACTGGTCAGCAGGGTAACCATGCAGCATTAAGGGATGCAAAGCGTTCCATTGCTCGTGTTAAAACGATTATGAATGAGAAAGGCAGAGGCGACGCATGAGCGAACAGGAAAAGAAAGCACGTTCAACCAGCGGTGTAGTCATCAGCAACAAGATGGATAAAACCGTTACGGTTCTTGTGGAGCGCCAGGAAAAGCATCCGCTGTACAAGAAATATATTCGCAAGTCGACCAAGCTGCATGCGCATGACGAGTCAAATGAATGTAATGAAGGTGACACTGTTCAGATTGAAGAGTGTCGTCCGATGTCAAAAAGCAAAAGCTGGCGCGTTATTGAGGTAGTAAGTAGAGCGCACTGAGCTCACTGTACTGCTTAAGACTAAAATATACAGAATGATACAAATCAGGAGTTCAGGGCAATGATCCAGATGCAAAGCGTACTTGATGTCGCCGATAATAGTGGCGCCAGGAAGGTCATGTGCATCAAGGTGCTTGGCGGGTCCAAGCGTCGTTACGCCGGTATTGGCGATGTAATCAAGATCAGCATCAAGGAAGCCATACCCAATGGCCGTGTAAAAAAAGGCGATGTCTATAATGCCGTGATCGTACGAACACGCAAAGGTGTGCGCAGACAGGATGGTTCATCAATTCGTTTCGACGGCAATGCAGCTGTGTTGCTTAACGCACAATTACAGCCAGTGGGTACACGTATCTTTGGCCCGGTTACACGTGAATTGCGCACAGCCCAGTTTATGAAAATTATTTCACTGGCACCTGAAGTTCTTTGAGGTATACAGGTAATGAATAAAATTAAGAAAGGTGACGATGTCATCGTGATCGCAGGCAAGGATAAAGGTAAGCGTGGCAATGTTCTGCGTATACTGGATAACGGCCGCGTTATGGTAGATGGCATCAACATTGTAAAGAAGCACGTTCGCCCAAATCCACAGGCTGGTGAACAAGGTGGCATAGTTGAACAGGAAGCAGCAATGGATATATCCAATATTGCCCTGTACGACTCAGCGTCAGGCAAGGCCTCGCGCGTTGGCATCAAGGTTCTTGAAGATGGAAAGAAAGTCAGGGTTTATAGAACCTCTGGCGAAATGGTCGACGTATAAATAGCAGGATATCGAGATGGCTCGTTTGGAAAAATATTACAAAGAAACAATTGCTCCGGCATTAAAGGAAGAGCTTGCGCTCGATAATGCCATGCAGATTCCCAGGATCACTAAAATTACTCTGAATATGGGTGTTGGTGATGCAGTAGCTAATAAAAAGGTTATTGAATTTGCAACCAATGATATGGAATTGATCAGTGGTCAGAAGCCAGTTGTTACTTACGCTCGTAAATCAATCGCCGGATTCAAGATTCGTGATGGATGGCCAATTGGATGCAAGGTAACCCTTCGTAGAGAACGTATGTATGAGTTCCTTGACAGACTGGTTAGCATTGCTATTCCCCGTATCCGTGATTTCCGTGGTCTGCCGTCTAAATCATTCGACGGGCGTGGAAATTACTCAATGGGTCTGAAAGAGCAAATTGTGTTCCCGGAAATCGACTATGAAAAGGTTGATACAATACGTGGACTGGATATTACGATTACTACCAGTGCGGCCAATGATGAACAGGCTCGTGCTTTGTTAAAGGGATTTAATCTCCCTATTAAGGCTTAAAGGTTAATTATGGCTAAGAAATCAATGATTGCTCGTGAAAAGCGCCGCACAGATGCTGCAAATAGATTGCAGGCTAAAAGGGCTGCGCTGAAAGCAAAAATAATCGATCCTGAAGTTTCTGCTGAAGAAGCTATGGCTGCGGTCTATGCATTGCAAAAACTGCCACGTGACTCAAGTAAGTCGCGTCAGCGTAATCGCTGTGCTATGACAGGCCGTCCTCATGGTTTTTACCGAAAATTTGGACTTGGTCGCAATAAACTACGCGAAGTTGTGAACCGTGGCGAAGCTCCAGGCGTAGTCCGCGCTAGTTGGTAAGCAGCGTAAATTACTTAAGATTTATCAGATACAAACGACACTGAGAAGATACGAACATGAGTATGAGTGACCCAATTGCCGATATGCTGACACGTATACGCAATGCCCATCATGCCGAAATGAGCACGGTAGATATACCTGCTTCCGGCACCAAGAAGGCGATTGCAGAAGTACTGAAAGCTGAAGGCTACATTAAATCGATCACTGAAGGGAAAGATGCAAATGGGTTTCCTTCTCTTAAGCTGAAATTGAAATATTATCAGGGTAACCCTGTTATCGAGATGATCAAGCGTGTCAGCAAGCCGGGTTGTCGCGTATACACAGGTAAAGATGATATTCCAAACGTCAAAAAAGGTCTGGGTATCACTATTGTTTCAACTTCGAAAGGAATCATGACCGATCGCAATGCCCGTAAAGAAGGTGTTGGCGGCGAAGTGATCTGTTACGTCGCTTAATATAGGTGCATCATGTCACGAATAGCTAAAAATCCTGTTTCATTGCCAGGCGGTACTGAGGTAACAATCAAGGAAGATACGATTGTTGCAAAAGGTCCGATTGGTGAGTTGACAATGAACAAACATCCACTGGTGAGTGTTAACCAGGAAGATGGAATGTTGCAAGTTGCTGCAAATGACGAGTCCAGTCAGGCACGTGCTATGTCGGGTACTACCCGCTCACTGCTGTCAAACCTGGTTACTGGCGTCAGCAGCGGATTTGAAAAGAAACTAACAATTATCGGTGTAGGTTATCGTGCACAGGTACAGGGTAAAAACCTGAACCTGAGTCTCGGTTTTTCGCATCCGGTTGTATACCCGATTCCTGAAGGTATCACAATCGAAGCACCTAGCCAGACAGAACTCGTTGTAAAGGGTGCTGACAAACAAAAGGTTGGGCAGGTTGCTGCAGAGATTCGCCGCTATCGTCCGCCAGAGCCATATAAAGGCAAAGGTGTTCGTTACACAGACGAATATGTAGTTCGTAAACAGGCCAAAAAGAAATAATCGGTAGGTCAAGAGATGAGTAAGAAAACAGCACGTATCCGTCGAGCAACAAAGAGCCGGTCTAAGATCGCTCAACTGGGCTTTGACAGACTGAGTATTCACCGTACACCAAGGCATATCTATGCCCAGGTCCTACAGGCTGAAACTGGTAAGGTAATTGCCAGTGCGTCAACTGTAGAAGCCGAGATGCGTAAAGAACTTGGTAATGGTGGCAATATTGAAGCAGCTTCAGCTGTCGGCAAGCGTATTGCTGAAAAAGCTGTTGAAGCTGGAGTTAAGACCGTGGCATTTGATCGCTCCGGTTTCAGGTATCACGGACGCATCAAGGCCCTGGCCGATGCTGCTCGTGAAAACGGATTGGAATTTTAGGAGTCGGTTATGGCTGCACGCCGTATGTCAAACGATAAGCGCGATAACTTTATTGAGAAACTGGTTAGCGTTCGTCGTGTTGCAAAAGTTGTAAAAGGTGGACGAATCTTTGGTTTTTCAGCACTTGTAGTTGTCGGTGATGGAAATGGTAAAGTAGGAATGGGACGTGGTAAGGCACGTGAAGTTCCTGTTGCTGTTCAGAAGGCGTTGGAAGAAGCACGTAAATCAATGGTAAATATTGCTCTTGATAATGGCACACTTCACTACCCGACTGAATCTATACATAGCTCGTCTAAAGTTATTATGCGACCTGGTTCAGAAGGTACCGGCATTATCGCTGGTGGCAGCATGAGAGCAGTTTTCGAAGCGGCGGGCGTTCGCAACGTACTGGCTAAATGTATTGGCTCGACAAACCCTGTAAATGTGGTTAGGGCAACAATGAAAGGTCTGCGTGGTATCAGTAGCCCTTCCCAGATTGCTGCTAAACGCGGTCTGAAAGTCGAAGATCTGCGTGACTGATTGATACTGGAGCAACATTATGGCTGACAAGAAAATGCTGAAAGTAAAGCTCGTCAAGAGCATGTATGGCCGTGGCAAGAAGCACATGGCCTGTGTAAAAGGACTCGGTCTGCGCCGCATGCATCACACTGTTGAGGTAGAAGATACCCCGGCTGTGCGCGGAATGATCAATAAGGTCAATTATCTGCTTGAATGGGAACAGGTGTAACATGTATTTGAATACAATTCGGCCAGCAGCCGGTTCAAATAAAGAATCAAAACGCGTAGGTCGCGGCATAGGATCCGGCTGGGGTAAAACCTCTGCACGCGGTCACAAAGGCCAGAAAGCACGTTCCGGTGGTTACCACAAAGTAGGATTTGAAGGTGGACAGATGCCATTGCAGCGTCGCCTTCCTAAGCGTGGTTTCCGTTCAGCTTTGCAGCTGACGACGGCTGAGATTCGTACACATGAGCTGGCTAAAGTCACTGATGATGTGATCGATTTAGCTGCGTTGCGTAATGCAGGCCTGGTTCATTCTCGTATTTTACGTGCAAAAGTCATGCTTTCCGGCCCAGTTGAAAAAGCAGTCACACTGAAAGGAATTGCTGCTACGAAAGGTGCCAGAGAAGCGATAGAGAAGGCTGGCGGTAAAGTAGAGTAATGGCAAAACCCGGCACTCCAGCGAGCGGTAGTCATGGCGGACTGACCGAACTGAAACAGCGTATCTTATTTGTCATCGGTGCGCTGGTGATCTTTCGTCTGGGTGCCCATATACCAGTGCCCGGTATTAATGCCGAAGCGCTGGCGACTCTTTTTGATCAAACCAAGGGTTCAATTGTTGATGTTTTCAACATGTTCTCTGGTGGTGCACTAAGTCGCCTTTCATTATTTGCTCTCGGCGTCATGCCGTATATTTCATCATCCATTATTATGCAGATGATGACATCGGTTATACCAACGCTTGAGCAGTTAAAAAAGGAAGGCGAAAGCGGTCGTCGCAAGATTACGCAATACACCCGCTACGGCACTGTAGTACTGGCGTTATTCCAGTCTTTTGGTATTGCCATTGCCCTTGAAAGTCAGACAGCAGGTGGCATGAATGTTGTCATTGCTGCCGGAGTGGGTTTCAAGATTACAACAGTAATCACCCTGGTGGCAGGAACGATGTTCCTGGTCTGGCTAGGTGAGCAGGTGACAGAAAGAGGTATTGGCAACGGCATCTCGCTGATTATTTTTGCAGGCATCGTTGCCGGGCTGCCGTCAGCACTTGGCGGAACCCTTGAGCTCGCACGAACCGGGACATTTTCACCTATTGGTGTGCTGCTGCTGCTGGTAGGTGCACTGGCTATCACTGGCTTCGTTGTATTTGTTGAGCGCGGCCAGAGAAGGATCACGGTAAACTATGCACAACGGCAGCGCGGGCGAAAGATGTATGCTGGGCAAAGTAGTTTCTTGCCACTGAAAGTAAATATGGCAGGTGTAATACCGCCGATTTTTGCTTCGAGTATTATTCTCTTCCCTGCGAGTATGGGAAGCTGGTTTGGCCAGGCGGAAGGTATGCGCTGGTTGAAAGACATTTCAACAACATTGGCGCCAGGTCAGCCTTTATACGTCATGATATATTCGGCGTTGATTATATTTTTCTGTTTTTTCTATACGGCATTGGTCTTTAATCCGCAGGAAACGGCAGAAAACCTGAAGAAATCAGGTGCATTTGTACCCGGGATACGTCCTGGTAACCAGACTGCAAATTATATAGATGGTGTTGTTTCCAGGTTGACCCTGGTTGGCGCAGCCTATATTACGTTTGTCTGCCTGGTTCCTGAATTTCTGATTGTTAAATGGAATGTACCATTTTATTTCGGCGGAACATCGTTGTTGATTATCGTCGTTGTATTAATGGACTTTATTTCGCAGATTCAATCTCATCTGATGTCACGTCAGTATGAAAGTCTGCTGAAGAAGACAAATCTGTCTGGAAGCGGACTTGGATTTGGTAGTTGAGGTAATAGGAAATGAAAGTTCAGGCATCAGTCAAAAAACGCTGCAGAAACTGCAAAATTGTTATTCGTAATAGAGTAGTTCGCGTGATTTGTAAAGATCCACGTCATAAGCAGCGCCAGGGATAAATAATTAATCGTAAAGGGCCGTTTTTAGTGCCAGTTTCCTGAACAGGGAATTGGTTCTATTTTGCCTTTATATTTCGAAGTTTAGATTGATTTTGTGCGTAAAGAACAGTATCCTTACGCGCTTTTCAAATTTGCACGAATCCATAGTGGAGAAGCCTTAGATGGCACGTATAGCAGGTATAAACCTACCAAATTACAAACATGTTGTGATTGGATTGACATCAATCTACGGCATAGGAAACACACGCGCAGCCCAGATTTGCGAGGCAGCGGGTGTAAAACCTGACACGAAATGCAGTGAATTAAGTGATGCTGATGCAGAGCAATTGCGCATCGAAGTTTCTAAATTCAATGTAGAAGGTGATCTTCGTCGTGAAACGACGATGAATATCAAGCGTTTGATGGATATGGGTTCCTATCGTGGAATTCGCCACCGTCGTGGCCTTCCAGTACGTGGTCAGCGTACTAAAACAAATGCACGTACTCGAAAAGGTCCTACAAGGCCTATCCGAAAGTAAGATTTACGTAAAGAATTCAAGCACACAGAGTTAAACTATGGCTAAACCAGCATCAAGTTCCAAAAGCAAGAAGCGTGTAAAAAAGAATGTCTCTGAGGGCATTGCACATATACACGCAACCTTTAACAATACCATTATCACTATCACAGACAGACAGGGGAATGCCCTGTGCTGGAAGACAGCTGGTGGTTCAGGTTTCAGGGGCTCACGTAAAAGTACACCATTTGCCGCTCAGGTTGCAGCAGAGCATGCAGGTAAAGATGCCAGAGATATGGGCGTTAAACACCTGGAAGTACGTGTCAAGGGCCCTGGTCCAGGTCGTGACTCAGCAGTGCGAGCATTAAATTCAGTAGGATTCGAGATCAGCAATATCTCGGATGTAACACCTATCCCTCATAATGGTTGCCGCCCGCCAAAACGGCGCCGCGTCTAATCAGCTGGAGATTTAACAGTGGCAAGATATATTGGTTCAGTCTGTCGTTTGTGTCGTCGTGAAGGCGGCAAGCTTTATCTTAAAGGCGAGCGTTGCTTTACAGATAAATGTGCAGTAGAAAAACGCGCCTATCCTCCCGGACAGCACGGCCAGCGCCGTACACGTGTCTCGGATTACGGGCTTCAGCTTAGAGAAAAACAGAAACTCCGTCGCATCTATGGCGTGATGGAGAAACAGTTCCTGGATTATTATAAGGAAGCAGATCGTATCAAGGGTTCAACCGGCGATAACCTGCTGAAACTGCTGGAAGGCCGCCTTGATAATGTTGTTTATCGTATGGGCTTCGGGACATCAAGAGCTGAATCACGTCAATTGCTGCGCCACAACTGCATACTTGTAAATGGTAAGCGTCTGAATATTCCGTCTTACCA
>Ga0316187_10004464_pt1 | contig 12113 bp, 9 predicted proteins | sample CroRivburrow1_MG_FD_204927 | JGI IMG/M metagenome (GOLD analysis project Ga0316187, IMG submission 204927) | Coastal sediment microbial communities from Maine, United States - Cross River worm burrow 1 | ecosystem: Environmental > Aquatic > Marine > Coastal > Sediment | place: USA: Maine...
TACGGCCTAAATCCACTGCACAGATTGTTTGTCAGTAGGGCAGAAAGTAGGGCAGGCAAAATCTATAGGAATTTATATTGTTATAAATCAATAGTTTAAATGAATAAACTGGCGGAGAGAAAGGGATTCGAACCCTTGATACGGTTACCCGCATACACACTTTCCAGGCGTGCGCCTTCAACCACTCGGCCACCTCTCCAGCACTGGCGGGAACATACACATAAGTGGTTGAAGATCAAGGCGTTGCATCACACAATTGTAACTGCCTGATCCACTTGCAAGTTCGCCTGCGTATGACAACATAGGAAACAGTATTTCAAATACATGGAAAGGGATCACGCTCATGTTCGGTTTTGCCCGCAAGAAGCTCGATATACCGTCAGCCGCAGACGCACTTCCCGGCCGCGATACGCCTATTCCAACGGCTGCAAAACACCTGGTCAACGGCAACCCGCTCAAAGGTCCCTATCCGGCGGGTCACGAGATCGCCTATCTGGCTTTCGGCTGTTACTGGGGCTGCGAGCGCGAATTCTGGATCAGGCCTGGCGTGTGGGTGACGGCGGTCGGCAATATTGGCGGAACAACGCCGAACCCGACCTATGAAGAGGTCTGCTCCGGCCAGACCGGCCATGCCGAAGCGGTCATGGTGGTGTTCGATCCCAACGTCGTTTCATATGACCAGATCCTGAAGTATTTCTGGGAAGCACACGACCCCACGCAAGGCATGCGGCAGGGCAATGATGTCGGCACCCAGTACCGCTCCGGTATCTACTGGGTCGGCGATGCCCAGCGCGACGCAGCGCTGGCTTCAAAGGCTGCCTACCAGAAGGCCCTGGACGCCAGAGGCTACGGGTCGATCACCACGGAAGTTCGTGAAGCACCTGAGTTCTACTTCGCCGAAACCCACCACCAGCAATACCTGGCCAGGAACCCGAACGGTTATTGCGGCCTGGCCGGCACCGGCGTGACATGCCCGATCGGGGTCGGCGTCGAGGCTTGATGGGTGGTTGGGTTGTTGTTTTTGTTCCGCTCACGCAAGCAGCCTGACGGCTGCGCTCCGCTGGGGCGGGCCTGACCGGCCCGAGGCCCGGTCGGGCCTAGTGGGCGTTCATCAATCAGGTTGTATTAGCGGTGACCCATTATTCTGGTCGAACAGCTTTACTCGGCACTTCGTGCCTCGCGCCGTTCTCCGGTCCTGAACAACCATAGTGATGAATTCCTCCGAAGCACGAAGTGCTGAGGCAAGGCCGACTGGCCGCCGCACGAAGTGCGCCCCAGCGGAGCGCAGCCGAAGGCTGCTGGCGTGAGCGGAATAAGACACCCGGTTCTCCGACCCCGAATAACCGTAGTGATGAATTCCTCCGAAGCACGGAACGTGCTGAGGCAAGGCCGACTGGCCGCCGCACGAAGTGCGCCCCCGCGGAGCGCAGCCGAAGGCTGCTGGCGTGAGCGACATAAAATCAACCACGGGCTACCCCCTCAGGGTAGCCCCGGTTGCCTTGGTGACACCGGCAATGATTGCCTGGGATACGGCATCGATCTCTTCATCGGTCAGGGTCTTGTCCCGGGGCTGGAGCGTGACCTCGATGGCGAGTGAGCGCTTGCCTTCGCCGAGATTGCCGCCTTCAAACACATCGAATACCGAGACGTCTGATACCAGGGCTTTTTCGGCTCCGCGCGCAGCCCGCAACAGTTTGTCTGCCGGCACATCGGCGTCGATGACAAAGGCGAAATCGCGCTTCACCGGCAACAGGTCAGATACATCCATCGGCGGACGCGCTGCCTGTGATGACTTGGGCTCCGGAATGGCGTCCAGGTTCATCTCAAATGCCACCAGCGGACCTTTAACATCCATGGCGTCAAGCACGCGCGGATGCACCTCGCCAAACCAGCCGAGCTGGTTCTTCGGGCCCAGTTGCACCGTGCCGGACCGGCCCGGGTGGAACCAGGACGGTGCGCCCTGCACCACCTGGACGCTTGCCACCGGTGCCCCTGCCACGGCAAGGGCGGCCATCAGGTCGGCCTTGGCATCAAAGGCATCGACATTGCGCGCCTTCTCGGCCCAGTGGCGCGGACCGGTCTGGCCGCGCCGGACACCTGCTGCCCGCAAGGTTTCGTCTTCAGGTCTGTCACCGGCATAGACCTGGCCCACTTCAAACAGCCCGACCTGTGCCTGACCGCGATCAACATTGCGCCCGGTTGCCGCCACCAGATTGGCGATCAGCGACGGCCGCATGTCGGACAGTTCAACCGAGATCGGGTTGGCCAGCTTCAGTTCCGGCTGGCCACCGCCGAACAGGTCTGCCTGGTCTGCCGGCAGGAACGACCAGGTCACCGCCTCGTTCAGCCCGCGCCCGGCCAGCGCCCGGCGAGCCGCCAGCATGCGTTTCTGGCGTGTGGTCAAAACCGGCTTGGCAACGGCATGGGCGCGCTGCATGGGCTCCGAGCGCACCTGGTCCAGACCATATATACGGCAGACCTCTTCAACCAGGTCGGCCTCGCCATGGACATCCGGCCGCCAGCTTGGCACCGCACACGACAGCACATCGCCTTTGTCGGTGACACCGAAGCCGAGCGCGGTGAGAATGTCCACCTGCCGGGCTTCCGGCACATCGATACCGCCCAGCGATCTGACGCGGGTCTTGCGCAGGTCATAGGACCGGGCATTCAAGGGTGCAGCACCGGCAATCACCAGTTCGGACGGTTCACCGCCGCACAGGTCGATGATCATCTGCGTTGCAAGCTGGGCACCGGCCTCGACAAAGGCCGGGTCTACGCCGCGTTCAAAGCGATAGCGCGCATCGGTGATCACATTGAGCTTGCGCCCTGTGGCGGCGGTGCGAACCGGATCAAAAAACGCTGCTTCGATGAACACGTTTTCGGTGTTTTCATCACAACCGGAAACTTCGCCGCCAATGATGCCGGCAATGCCTTCAGCACCATTGTCATCGGCGATCACCGTCATGGTCTCGTCAAGTGAGTATTCCTTGCCGTCCAGTGCCATCAGCGTTTCACCCGGTTTCGCCATGCGGGCATGCACGGTGCCGTGCACCTTGTCGGCATCGAACACGTGCAGCGGGCGGCCAAAGCCGAAGGTGATGTAGTTGGTGATATCGACCAGCGCGGAGATCGGACGCAGGCCGATAGCCATCAGCCAGCGCTGCAGCCAGTCCGGCGACGGGCCGTTCCTGACGCCCTTGATGTGGCGGCCGACAAACATCGAACACGGCATCGGGTCTTCACCGCCAAAGCGCAGGTCAACGCCGATGGGAGATTTGTAGGTGCCCTTGATGTCAGGCACATCGAGCGGTTTCAGCTTGCCGAGACCCTTTGCCGCCAGGTCGCGGGCAATACCATAAACACCCAGCGCATCGGGCCGGTTCGGCGTTATGGCCACATCGATCACCGGATCATCGAGGCCAAGTGCTTCGGCAGCACTCATGCCGATGGGGAAGTCTTCGGCCAGATCGATGATGCCGTCGTGTGAATCGGAAATCATCAGCTCGCGCTCCGAACACAACATGCCGGCGCTTTCAACACCGCGAATGGTGCCAACCTCAAGATCAACGCCGGTGCCGGGCACATGGGTGCCGGGGCCTGCAAATACACCTATGAGGCCGGTACGGGCATTGGGCGCCCCGCACACCACCTGCACCATGCCGGTGCCGGTTTCCACGTCGCACACCCGCAAGCGGTCCGCATTGGGGTGCTGGCGAGCCTCTTTCACCTTGCAGATGGTGAACGCGGCCAGCGCTTTCGTCTGATCCTCGACGCCTTCAACCTCAAGGCCCACACCAACGAGACCATCGCAGATTTCGTCGATGGTGGCGTCGGTGTCGAGATGCTGTTTAAGCCATTTCAGCGTGAACTTCATGACAGTCCTCCTGCCAGTGTCGGCACGTTGAGCGAGCGGAAGCCATAATGCCTCAGCCACCTGAGGTCCGCTTCAAAGAAGGCCCGCAAGTCAGGGATGCCGTATTTCAGCATGGCCAGCCGGTCAATGCCCATGCCGAAGGCAAAGCCCTGTACCTTGCCGGGATCCAGGCCACCTGCACGAATGACATTCGGATGCACCATGCCGGATCCGAGGATTTCCAGCCAGCTGTCGCCGACACCGACCTTTACCTGACCCTTTTCCCAGGAACAGTTGATGTCCACTTCCATGCTCGGTTCGGTGAACGGGAAGTGCGAGGCGCGGAAGCGCATTTTCACCGCATCGACCTCAAAGAACGCCTTGCAGAATTCTTCCAAACACCATTTCAGATGGCCCAGATGGGTCCTGTCATCCAGCACCAGGCCTTCAACCTGATGGAACATCGGGGTGTGGGTCTGGTCTGAATCACAGCGGTAGGTGCGGCCCGGCGCAATGATGCGGATCGGGGTCTCGCTTTCCTGCATGGTACGGATCTGCACCGGCGATGTGTGCGTGCGCAACACCATGCGCGACCCGTCTTCCTTCGGGTTGAAATAGAACGTGTCATGCTCCTGACGGGCCGGGTGATCATCGGGAATGTTCAGGGCGCCGAAATTATACCAGTCGGTTTCAATGTGCGGGCCTTCGGCCACGGCAAAACCCATGTCACCGAAAATCTGGGTGATCTCTTCCCAGACCTGGGAAACCGGATGCACTGACCCTTGCATCTCCGGACGCGCCGGCAGCGTTACGTCGACGAACTCCGTCGCCAGGCGGGCCTCAAGACCGGCTTGCTTCAGCGAGGCTGAACGTGATGCAATTGCCGCAGCCACCTTGTCCTTGAGCGCGTTCAGGGCCTGGCCTGCGTGCTTGCGCTCGTCAGGCGACATGGCTCCAAGCGTTTTCATGCGCTCGGATATGGCGCCTTTCTTGCCCAGCGCCGACACCCGCACGGTGTCCAGCGTTGCCTCGTCGTGGGCCGCCTCAACAGCGCCCACTAATTGGCTTTCCAGTTCTGCCAGTTCGCTCATGGTTAAACCCATCGTCATGTTCAAAAAATAAAGCCGGACTTATCGCGCAATAATCATGCGGCAACAATGCCCGGCTTCAACTCGGTGTGTTTGTAGTCAGATAGCAGCGTTGAAAGCTTACAGCGCGGCTTTTGCCTTTTCGACCAGCGCCTTGAATGCGTCTGGCTCGCGTACGGCAATATCGGACAGGACTTTACGGTCGACTTCGACACCGGCTTTGCCGAGGCCCTCGATAAATCGGCCATAGGTCATGCCCAGTTCACGGCAGGCAGCGTTGATGCGCTGAATCCACAATGAACGGAAATTGCGCTTCTTGCGACGCCTGTCGCGATAGGCGTACTGACCTGCCTTTTCCACGGCCTGGACGGCAGCGCGGAACACATTCTTGCGGCGGCCATAATAGCCCTTGGCTGCCTTGACGACTTTTCGGTGACGCGCATGAGCGGTCACACCACGTTTAACTCGTGCCATTTCGGGGTAACTCCTTGCGTACCGTTAGCGGTTGGGCATAAAGCCCTTGATGATCTGCGCGTCCGCATCCGTGAGGATTGTGGTGCCGCGCTGATTGCGGATGAACTTGTTCGACCGCTTGATCATACCATGGCGTTTACCGGCCTGACCGGCTTTCACCTTGCCGCTTGCGGTGAAGCTGAATCGCTTCTTGCAAGACGCTTTCGTCTTCATTTTGGGCATTTTGCTGTCTCCATTTTACTCACGACAAGGCTCACTCGGTTCGCACTCTCAGCAAGGCGCGCACATGGTGCGGCGGCCAATCGGCCTTGCCTTGCTTCGCTCGGAACGTGATGAGCAGGTCGTTTGAGCTTGTTTTTAAGCATTTCAACCGCCACGGCAGCCCACACTGGCCGGACGGTTCGTTCAAACGAGGTGGCTTATACCCGCGATAGGATCACTTGGCAACACCTTCGACCACGCCGTAAGCTCTTCACCGGCAATGAATGGAGACAGATTATGACGGCGATGGACGCTACTGGAAACAGGGCTGGCAAAGAGACTGGCAACGAGGTTGCGGCGTTTCTGGAAAACAACCCGGACATCACGCATCTGGATACGGTTCTCATCGACCTGTGCGGACAGGCCTACGGCAAACGCCTGCCACGCAGCCACATTGCAAAACTCTATGAAAACGGAACCCCGGTTTGCGCTGCCATGAGCCTTGTCGACGTGCTCGGCAACACCGCAGACCCGATGGGGCACGGCTTTTCCGACGGTGACCCGGATGCGATTGTCCGGCCTGTGCCGGGACGCTTGGTCAGGGCACCATGGGTACCCGGTCTGGCGCAGGTGTTGTGCGCCCCGGAACACGCTGTGACCGGTAAGCCTTTATGGTATGACCCGCGCACGGTGCTGAAGCGCGTGGTTGAGCGGTTTGGCGACCTGAAACTCACACCCGTCACCGCCGTCGAACTGGAGTTCTACTTCATCTCGCCGGATCGCGATGAGAACGGGGTGCCGCAACCAGCCGCCTCGCCGCGCAATGGCCGGCCGGAAGCCGCCGGCAAGGTGCTGTCGCTCGACAAGATGGACGAATTCGGCCCGGTTATCAGCGCCATTGAAGTTTCATGCAAAGCCCAGAACCTGCCCATATCAACGATGATTTCAGAGTACGGGCCCGGCCAGTTCGAGATCAATCTGGAGCACTGCGACGACCCGGTTAAGGCATGTGATGATGCAGTCCTGTTGCGCCGCTGCATCACGTCGATGGCGCGCGCCAACGGACTTGATGCCACCTTCATGTCAGTGCCGTTTGCCGGCCAGTCCGGCTCCGGCATGCATATCCATGCGTCACTGGCAGATGAAACGGGAAACATATTTGACCCCGCTCGCAAGGATTCGGATGCGGAACTGTCAGCCTCCATCGCCGGTCTTCGCGACATCCATGCAGAGGCCATGGCGATTTTCGCGCCGAACCTCAATGTCTACCGCCGCTATATTGCCGACAATTTCACTCCAGTCACAACCGATTGGGGTGAAAACAACCGCTCGGTGGCGTTCCGCTTACCATCGGGACCGGCATCGGCCAGGCGTATAGAACATCGCGCCGCCGGGGCCGAAGCCAACCCCTACCTGGTGATGGCTGCGGTCCTGGCAGGCATTCACCACGGCCTGACGAACCGCCTCGATGCAGGAGAAAAATCAACCGGTAATGTCGGCGCCGAGGTTGACGAACAATTGCCACTCAACCTGTGGAGGGCACTGGATGCGACCCGCGATGCCAAAATCCTGCCCGGCTATTTCGGCACCAACTACTGCCGGATTTATGCGGAAGTGAAACAGGCGGAATTTGCCGCCTTCATGGAAACCATCTCGAAGCAGGAATATGACTGGTATTTGTAGGGTTGAGTTGAATTGATATCGCTCACGCAAGCAGCCTGGCAGGGTTAGTTTGTTCCGCTCACGCAAGCAGCCTGCGGGTGCGCTCCGCTAGGGCGGGCCTGACCGGCCCGAGGCCCATCGGGCCTAGTTGGGAGTTCATCATTCAGGCAGTGCGCACGGCTACCCATTATTCTGGTCCAACAGCTTTACTCAGCACTTCATGCTACGCGCCGTTCTCCGATCCTGAACAACCCTGGTGATGAACTCCTCCGAAGCACGAAGTGCTGAGGCAAGGCCGACCGGCTGTCGCACGAAGTGCGCCCCCGCGGAGCGCAGCCGCAGGCTGCTTGCGTGAGCGGAACAAACTAACCCTGCCAGGCTGCTGGTGTGAGCAAACTAAACTTCACAACATCTCCGGTTCGCGGCCCACCCGCCTTGCCAGTGACGCCACCGTCAGTCCCTGCACGATGATCGAGAACAACACGACCAGATAGGTTGCGGTCAGGATTTCGGCTTTCCATTCACTGGCCGGCAGGGAGAGCGCCAGGGCGACCGAAATGCCTCCCTTCAACCCACCCCAGGTCATGATCGGCACCACGCCTTTGGAGTAGTCCCTGAAGGGCGACAGGACCGCGATCGGTACCGCCACGGCCACAAGACGCCCGACGAGCGCCAGCCCGATGGCTGCCAGTCCGGTCGTCATGGTGTCCCAGTTGAAGGTGATGGCGAAAATCTCCACGCCGATGAGCAGGAACAGCACTGCATTGAGCATTTCGTCAATCAGGGTCCAGAACACATTCAGATGCTGCCGGGTTTCCGCCGACATGCCGTATTTGACGCCGGTATTGCCGATGAACAATCCGGCCACCACCGCCATGATCGGACCGGAGACATGTAGTGCCACGGCCAATTCATACCCGCCGAATGCCAGCCCGAGTGACAGCAGTATTTCCAGCGGATAATCGTCAATACGCTTCATGACCTGAAATACGCACCAGCCGAGCACCGCGCCGAGAAGCGCGCCGCCCAGCGCTTCCTTGACAAAGAATGAGGCCACGCCGGTAATACTTGCATCCGTGTGCGCACCGGCCACGGGAAACGCCAGCCCGACCAGCAGCAGAAACACCACATAGCCGACGCCGTCATTGAACAGGCTTTCTCCGGCGATCTTGGTTTCCAGGGTTTTGGGCAGGTCGGCCTCGCGCAAAACGCCGAGAACGGCGACCGGGTCGGTTGGTGAGATCAGCGCGCCGAATACCAGCGCCACCAGTAACGGCATCGCTGTAATCCAGTAGAAACCAACGCCGATGACCAGAGTGGACAGCGCTACGCCCAACGTCGCCATCAGGGCGATCACCCAGGCTTCGGCGCGCAAATCGTCGATATTGACATGCAGGGCGCCGGCGAACAGCAAAAGACCCAGCATGCCTTCCAGCAGGGCCTGGGAAAACTCTATTTCGGCCACAAAAGCGGTGATTGCCTCGGCAATGTTGAGGAATGGAAACAATGCCTCCAGACCGAGCACGGACAGGGACGCCAGGAAGGCAACTACGAGAATACCGATTGCCGGGGGAAGCTTGAAAAACAGATAGTTGATGGCGCCGAACCCACCGGCAAAGACAATCAACAGTGCTGTGATCTGCAACGCATTCATGGTTCTGGGCCCCTGTTACCGAATGTCCGGTTGTACCAGACAAAATGACAAATTCATCATTGCCACACCCACAATGCAGCCTGAAACCCCGTTGGTCTATGCCATCGCGATCACAAACGCCGCCGGATCACTCCGGCGGCGCTGGTAGCTCATCAGTTTCAGCAGACCTAGCAGCCGCGGTTTTCAACACATCTGTACCATCTGCGGGTTTCCCAGCCATGGCGGCGTCCACAGCGCCGCTCGACACGACGGCAGGCCCTGTACTCCTCCCGCTCGCGGGCAGCCGCTGCGGCAGCACCAATGGCTATCGCACCAGCGGTCAGCCCCAGGCCAATACCCAGATTGCGTTTCCGGTTTCGGTTGCGCCTGTTGCGCCGAATGCGATTGCGCGCCCTGCGTCCCTTCTCAGCAACCCTGTAACTGCCGTCCGCCACATGGGCCGCAATCGGTGTCTTCAAGGCAGTTCACGGCGTAGCGGCTGCCGCAGACACAGCCTGCGATCCGGCAATCAGCATCAGCGCTGCCGCTGATACGACAAACAATCTCCTGATCAATTTCAGACTCCTGTCCTTAATGCTTGTAAGTGTTCTCGATGGATGGTCGTGAACTTCACGTTCACGCATCGGTCAGTGCCGATTCTGCGCCGCAAACTAGGTGTAAACCGGGACCAAGTACACATCAAAAATCAACGTCACCGGCCTTATCCAGCAGCCCCGATTTTCGACACGGTTTTCCCATCTTCGGATCTCCCGGCCATGGCAGTCGGCACATGAGCTGCAAACCGGGATCAGGTACAAATTGAATTTGCGCCACCGGGCTGCCCCGGCGGCGCAATTTGTTGTCGTAACGGTATGTTCGGGATCAGTAGCCGCGGCGATCCATGCAGCGCTCCCAGCGCCATGTGTGCCAGCCGAAGCGGCGAGCGCAGCGGCGCGCGGCACGGCGATAATGCCGGCCACCGCGGTAGCCGTGATCATAATAACCGTGGCCGTGTGCTGCGCCGATGGCACCGAAAGCTGCGACAGTGCCGACACCGGCCCAGAAAGCGCCCTTTTTCGACATGGCTTGGGCCGGAGATGCCAGTGCAGCGGCGATGGTGATGGCAGCGACGGCGGCAATTGCTGTGTTGCGGATGGTGGTCATTGGTCTGTTTCCTCTTTTGAGTTCTTGTTCGTTTGTGTTTCGTGTCAATCACGTTGATGTCAGCGAACATGACGGAATTGTAATCTTGGCGATGTGTAATCCGTCACATGTCGAAATTCGCCTACACAACGGACATGTCACGGTCTGTGAAAAATCAACCCGGGTGAACTTGCGCCCCTTGACGGTCCGCACCAATTGAGCCTCAATCCAACCCATGCCGTTACAATCATCATCCCCGGCCCAGTGCGGCCTCGACGCTGTCCGTCTCACTCGAATTGACGACTGGATGCAGCGCTATGTGGACCAGGGCAGGTTTCCGTTTGCCGCAACGCTGATCGCCCGCAAAGGGCGGGTGGCATGGCAGGGTCACACCGGTTACTCGGATGTCGCGGCCAAAACCGCCTACACGCCGGACACGCTGGCACGCATCTACTCGATGACCAAGCCGGTGACCTCAACCGCTTTCATGATGTTGTACGAACAAGGGCTGGTTCATCTTGATGACCCTGTGTCGATGTTCATTCCGGAGTTTGCCGACACGCCGGTGCTGGTATCCGGCGCCGAACGCCTTGACCAGACCGAGCCATTGCGCGCGCCGATGACCATCCACAATCTGCTGACACATACGTCCGGGCTCACCTACGGCTTCAACCAGGACCTTTTATCCGAGACCTACGGGGCCAACCGGCTCGATTTCGGACAACGCGCCGGCGGGCTTGCGGAAACCGCTGCGCGCCTCGCCGGGACACCGCTGCTGTTTCAGCCCGGATCGCGCTGGCACTACTCGGTTGCCACAGACATAGTCGGGCGCATTGTGGAAGTGGTCTCCGGCAAGACACTGGCCCGGTTTTTTGCCGACAACATTCTGGAGCCCCTTGAGATGGAAGACACATCATTTGTCGTACCATCGTCAAAAATGGGTCGGCTGGGACCGTGCTACGCCTATGATCCTGAGGGCGGGATGCCGGTATTTGCCACCGGGTTTGGGGAAGGTGAGGTCGATACGTTCTCTGGCGGCGGAGGCTTGGTTTCAACCGGCCGCGACTATCTGCGATTTGCTGAAATGCTGCGGCGCGGCGGCGCGCTTGGCGATGTGCGCCTGCTGAGCCGGCCTACCGTATCGCTGATGACATCCAACCACCTTCCCGGCGGTGTCGACCTGGCCACGCTTGGCCCCAGTGCCTGGTGCGAGACATCGTTCACCGGGGTCGGTTTCGGTCTCGGATTCGCCATCAGCCTGAACCCGGCGCAATCTATGCTGTCGGCCAGCGTGGGTGATTTTTCCTGGGGCGGCATGGCCAGCACCTATTTCTGGTGCGATCCGGCAGAAGAACTGTCCGTGGTGTTTTTAACCCAGTTGCTGCCATCAAGCACCTGGCCCAGCCGCAAGGAACTGCGGGCGCTGGTCTATCAGGCGATTGTCGACTAGAGGTTAGCCGGACTACAAGGACCGCGCGATCAGCACTTTCATGATCTCGTTTGACCCGCCGTATATGCGCTCGACACGGGCATCGCGATACATGCGCGAGATCGGGTATTCATCCATATAGCCGTAGCCACCATGCAGTTGCAGGCATTTGTCGATGATCTTGCACTGGAGATCGGTGAGCCAGTATTTCGCCATCGAGGCAGTGGTGGCGTCAAGACCGCCTTTCAAGTGTCGCTCAATACAATTGTCGACAAATACCTTGGCGATGGTTGCCTCGGTCTTGCATTCGGCAAGCACGAACTGGGAATTCTGGAAGTCGATTATGGATTTGCCAAACGCCTTGCGCTGCTTGACATAATCGAGGGTTAGCGTGAGCGCACGCTCGATCCGGGCAATGGCATAAACCGCAATCAGCAACCGCTCCTGGGGAAGTTGCTGCATGAGTTGGATAAAACCCTGGCCCTCTTCCGGGCCCAGAAGCGCGTCTGCGGGCACGCGCACATCATCGAAAAACAATTCCGACGTATCGTTTGATTTCATCCCAACCTTGTCGAGGTTCCGCCCGCGCCTGAAGCCGTCGACCGTGTCGGTCTCAACAACAAACAGCGA
>Ga0316187_10004465_pt1 | contig 12111 bp, 9 predicted proteins | sample CroRivburrow1_MG_FD_204927 | JGI IMG/M metagenome (GOLD analysis project Ga0316187, IMG submission 204927) | Coastal sediment microbial communities from Maine, United States - Cross River worm burrow 1 | ecosystem: Environmental > Aquatic > Marine > Coastal > Sediment | place: USA: Maine...
CATTAAACAGCGAGCAGATATGACGGATCAGGCGCCTACACTCTCTCCGGCAGCTCAGTTCATTCTGACCCGCCGGATACCTTGCGCAGCGCTGGCTGTGTTGATGTTTGCCGCTGTGATCCTGGGTATTGGCCTCACCGGTAACCCGGCGCTTGCAGCGCTGATGTCACTGGTCGGGCTTCTGCTACATATGCTGACCCCTGCGCTGTTTGCGCTGGTGATGTTCGGCGGAGGTCTGGTCTATGCCCTTCAGGTTGCAGCCATTGCCGCACTGGCAATCACTGTGATCACGGGGTTTAGTCTGACGAGTGGTTTGGTTTTCCTGCTCCTCTACGCGCTTCTACCAGCCGTGGCTGCTGCCACCCTTGGAAGGGTCGGCGGTTTGGGGCGGAGTGCACAGCAACTCGCTTTAGGGCTGTTTCTGGCTTCCATGGCCGCACTGATAGCGAGTGCCAGCGCTCAGGGCGTGGATATCCACACCTTTGTAGAGCGATTGATGGCCCCGCTTTTTGATGCCCTGGCATCCAACGTGCCTGCTAATGAAGTAGCTGCGCTGGAAGCTGTGGAGCAGATGAAGAGCATGACTGTCTGGGCGTTTCCGGGCTTTCTGGCATTCAGCCTCTGGATGGTCTGGTGGATGGATGTGCTTCTGGCCCGAAAGATTGCCGTAAGGTACGGCTTCTTTAGAGGCGATCACAGTGAGATGCTGATGATCAGGTTTAGCAAGGCAGCAGGTATTGCCTTGATTGTAGTTACTGTACTAGCCAACATCACCGATGGCTCAGTACAATATATTGCTATCAGCACGGCCATCATGTTGGCTGGTCTGGTCGCACTGCAGGGAGTTTCAGTTGCTCACGTGTGGTTAAAAGCCCGCGCGATGCAGATGACACTGGTGATTATGTACCTGCTACTATTGATATGGTCTGTAATGATATTACCTTTCATCATTATCGGCCTGTTAGATATTTGGTTTGATTTTCGCCGAAACATGTTTTCGGCAAATGGAGAAGAGTGATGCAGTTAATTCTACTAGAACGCGTTGAAGGCCTTGGTAATGTCGGTAGTGAAGTTACCGTACGTGCCGGTTTCGGACGTAACTTCCTTATCCCTCAGGGTAAAGCGATCATTGCTAATGATGGCAACCGTAACCTGTTTGAGCGCCGCCGTGCGGTTCTTGAAGCGAAGCACCATACTGAGCTTGAAGCAGCACAGGCTGAAGCAGGCAAACTGACTGGTGTAGAGCTTTCAGTGGTTCGTTCCACATCTGATGGTGAACATCTCTACGGTTCAGTAACAACCAACGAGATTGCAGATCTACTGACTGAAGCAGGACATGCAACAGCACGTCGTAACATCCTGCTTGATGAGCAGATCAAGACTGCTGGTGAGCATTCGTTCCGTGTGCGTCTGCACCCGGACGTTACTGCTGAGATGATCATCAAGGTCGAAGCTCAGAGCGCTTGACCCAACCAACCCCCCTTCCGCGCAATAGCGGCCTGCGTGAGCGAGTGCCGCCGCATGCCTATGATGCGGAGTGTGCAGTTCTTGGGGGGATCATGCTTGACCCGGAAGCCTACGAGCGCCTTGAAGGCGCTCTGCTTCCGGAGCATTTTTATGTTGAAGCCAATGGCAAAGTTTTTAATGCCATTGCTGAACTTGCCGCCCGCCATCAACCTGTTGATGCACTCACCGTCAAAGACATGCTTGAGCGCACCAATGAGCTCGAAGTTTGTGGTGGTGAGGCCTATCTAAGTGACCTGGTCGGATCTACCCCCTCCTCTGCCAATGTAAAACATTATGCTTCAATTGTTCGTGAGCGCGCAGTGCTTCGCGAACTTCTCGGCGTATGTGGTGCTGTCTCGCAGGATGTATTTGAAGAGACTGCACGTGAAGTAGCCGATCATCTTGATCAGGCAGAGATGCGGATGCTGGCTGTGGCTGAGAAATTCAGCCGATCACGTCCTTCCTTCAGCAAGATGAGTGACCTGATGCTGGAGAGCTACAAAGAGCTTGAAAAACGATATGCTGAGAAGAGCGCCATTACCGGTGTTTCAACCGGCTTCAAAGATCTCGACACCATTACGGCTGGCATGCAGCGCGGTGACCTGATTATTGTAGCTGGCCGTCCGAGTATGGGCAAAACCGCATTCTCAATGAATCTGGCACAAAATGCCGCTGTACGCGGTGATGAGACACAGGCAGTTGCTGTGTTCTCCCTTGAAATGTCATCACAACAGATCGCCATGCGAATGCTGGCATGTGAAGCGCGTGTTGATATGTCACATCTTCGTACCGGCCGTTTTTCGGCTGAGGATTGGCGCAAACTCGCCCATGCAAGCGGTTCGCTCGCTGAGGCGAGCATCTATGTTGATGATACCCCCGCTATCTCCGTACTGGAGCTTCGCTCTAAATGTCGTCGTCTGAAACGGGAAGCTGGCCGTCTTGATCTCATACTGATCGACTATATACAGCTCATGAGTGGCCGAGCTAATAGTGAGCGTCGTGAACAGGAGATCAGTGAAATTAGTCGGTCACTGAAAGGGCTGGCCAAAGAGCTGGAAGTGCCTGTGATTGCACTATCACAGCTGAATCGATCACTGGAAGCACGTGCTGACAAACGTCCGATGATGTCCGATCTACGTGAATCCGGTGCGATTGAGCAGGATGCCGATGTGATCATGTTTATCTACCGTGATGAGGTCTATAATAAGAAGCCAGAAAATGAGGGCATTGCCGAAATCATCATCGCCAAACAACGTAACGGCCCGATCGGTAATGTAAGGCTCACCTTCGTTGGCAAACATACCCGATTCGAGGATCACGCCCATGATATGGGTGAAGATTTCTGATTTAGTCATACGGCTATGGGCTCCTGCCCTTCGCCTTCTATCGTTACGCAAAGGATTAAGGTAGGACACATCGGCAGGAGAGCCGATTTGGCCGGTCTTCCCGCCCGAAGGGTGAGGGGGCATGAATGCCCCGAATCAGCCCGCAGCCGTATCTAACAAAGAGATTAAATAGCAGGCATAAAGCCTGTTATTTAATAAGACCAGACGAGCGTAACCGCGGTTTCTGTGTTCACCTTCTTGGTTCCAGCAGGCACGGTTGATGTATGTTGGGTAGTGAAAGCGATCTTGCTGGATAGATGCCCATTCAACTTGTTCTGCAATGCTGTAACTGACTTACTGACAAAACCCTCTCTGCCACCTTCTGTATTCAGATCCTGACTCAGTATCGCAGAGTCACTGATTTTCCAGTTGATTGTCGTAGCCGAACGGCCAATGAACTCATTTTTTTTCTCAGCAGGAATTAGCGTGGTCTGTCGGGCACCGGCACCAATCTCTATCTTCCAGGTCAGATCATCACGTTTAACCACATCACGACCATAACCAACTGTTTCACTCAAACGGCGTTTAAATCCACCAAAGCGATCGGTATCAAAGCCAAGGCGTGCAAACAGGTAATCACGTTCAGAAAATTTCCAATCTTCCTGGATCGAGGCGCTGTATTTCTCCGCAGTGGTCACCTTTTGGTCAGTCGTGCTCAAAGCCGAACCTTCAACAGTGGTACGCAGGCTCTCGCCATCACCCACCAGTTTTGCCTTGGAATTCAATGTCATGGTCTGCGTGTTACCACCGGTCTGGACAAAACCGAGCTCAAGGTCGGATTTCCAGAAGTTTTTCTGCTCTTCTGCAGCCACTGCCGTGCCTGCGAAAGCCAGGGTTGAAATAATAATAAGTAGTCGACACATGATCTTCTCCTGTTTCAAAACGGCGCGAACACTATTCACCAATCAACGATTAACAAGAGTCATGTTTGCTAATATCCAATAAAAAGGGCCTGTCACATATTTATATATGGCAGGCCCTTATTCTCTTTACCTTGCAGTGTCAGTCGATGATCACCGAATCCAACCGCTCCAGATCATTGATCACACGCCATGTGCCTTCACCCGACTCCACCCTGCTCTGCCACATCGATAGTCGATCCATGTACTCACGTGGATCAACGTTATCGGAGCGAAGTTTGGTCACATTCAAGGCCACCACATCAAAGCCACCAACCTGCAGTGGAATGTCACGTATAAATCCCTTCTTCAGCTCCTCCTTCAAATCAGAGAAGATCAGTACGCTCTTCCTACCCACACCAGCTTCATTGAGGTATTCGATCGCCTGCAGCATGCCGCCTGTGATGTCGGTGTATGCGGATGGTTTCACCCCTTTCACAAAACGGTCAATGTCATCACGAAATTTCAGCTTCTGACGATTGGCCATACTCGGTCTATCATCAAAAGTGACTTTCGATACGATATCCTTCTCACTGAAACTGCCGGTATCAACACGTGCCACGGCAAAGGTATCGCCGGGGCTGAGCTTGGCCAGCGTATAGTTGATGATCAACTGAGCCTTCTTAAGCTCCTCGGTATAGGTGCCCGAAGTATCAAGCAACATGTAAACACCATGGGTGGTTGGCACGTCAGGCTGGCTGGAACAACCACCCACGAAAATCGCCATAAACAACATGGCTGGAATTGTTAGTCTGTTTTTCATCTTACACCTCCTTGGTGGCGTGCGATTCGAAGAGATTGAGTCCCTTCTTTGCTTCACTACCGGTTCTGCCTTTAATAAGGCCTTCAATCCAAAGCGGCATGAAAATAATGAGATCATAGATGCTGATCAGTGCTGCACCTGCGTAGTACGAGCCGCTGGCAATCATCGACATCAGGAATGCCACTCCGCGAAGCAGGCCAACCCCGACCATGCCAAGCACGGTGCGTGAAGACTGAATAAATGACTCCAGAGGAATCGCTACAAAGACGAGAGCAAACGGCAGGATAAAGCCCATGCCCATCTGTGCCGCCGTGGTAATCCAGCGCTGCGAACTTGCCGCCACGGCCGAACCACCCTCAATCAGTGATGCACGCAGAGCCGCATCATCCTGAGAAAGAATCTCTCGCATGTAGGCAAGGCCCGCCTCCACACTGGCCAGAATCAGCAGGATGGAGAAGGTGATCCAGATCATACGTACACGCATCTCATCACGCATCGAGCCAATCACAGGAAAGAGGCGCGTAATGCGCAGGCTCTCCATCAGGAACAGACCCATGGCTACTTCCACCAGAATGATCACCAGTGCAGCGATGTTGGCTGTTTTGAAACCCATCAACATACCACTACCACCGACCATCTCCTGCATCGGACGGGCAATTAGATTGAAGTTGATGGCAGCACCACCCACAGCAATGGCCAGTACAAACCCGGCAATGAAGAATTGGGTCAGTGAGGAAGATGAGAGGGTGCGAACAGCACCATCAGTTTTAGCGACAATGTTCTCATACTCATCCATCTTCTGATCGATCACGGCAGAGCGCTCCAGAAGGCCTGTGACCTTCTCGTCCACCTGTTTAAGATCGCCATCCATACGACGCCAGAACGGACGCATCTTCTTGAGCAGCATATGACGAGAGCGGCTAGATTTGCGGTACTCCTCTAGCACATGCTGATGGCTCTTCTCCATCGATCCGTGAATGCTCTCGAGCACCTGACCCACCATCGGATCGCCCTTGTTAGCCTGAATGTTGGCAACAGCATCTATCGCTTTGCCCCATCCGGGTGCTTCCGGAGGTGCCTCTGAGCTACTCTTATAATCCTCATCAATCTTGGTCACCACATCACTGATCTTACGATGCAGTGTTGGATACTCGGCCAGATCACGATGAACAATCGTATCGATTCGGGAGAACTCCCGCTCGATCAATCGCTCAGAAGCCTCCATACCGGCCGAAACCAGCACCTCTCTATTTCGATTAGCCAGCTTCTGACTACTCCCCTGCAGCGCATCGGCCGCCTGTTGAAAGGCCTGCTTGGCCCCACTGGAAAATGCTTCGATCATCTTGTGCATCGGCTCACGAGCCAGATAGGTCAGCAGCATCACAATGATCGTCCATACCACGACTGAAATCGCCGGACTGTCTGACCACAACATATAAACATCTGAAAATGACATCATAACCTCCTCGTAAAATCGGACTAACCGACTCCATTGGTGATATCTGAATGAGAAGTTACAATGGTCAAATCAGGAAAGATGTTACCAGCGTCACATTCTAAAATTGTCAATTTTTGGTTGAAAATAGGCAAAAACTAACGAAAAACTATCGTTTTTAGTAAAAAAGTTAATTTTTTAGTTTTATTGTGAAAATGTGAAGAAAAAGATTCTAAAAAGGTCGTTTAGCTGAAAAGTCGGCCAGTTCGGCCAGAAGGTCTCGAATTACGGTATCTCCCAGGTCAGGGAGTGCCGCTTTAGCTCGTTCTGCATAATCAGCAGCACGTTGCATGGCGTAATCGGCACCACGCTGTGCTTCAACATGCTCACGCACCCACTCCCGGTCACCCTCTTCATAGCCATCACGTTCAGCAATAGCATGCACACGCTGACGAAGTTCTTCGTCACTATTCATGGCGTGGATCAGTGGAAGGGTTATTTTACCCTCTTCCAGATCATACCCGACCGGTTTACCAGCAGTGGCCTCATCAGAGAGATAGTCCAGCGCATCGTCCATCAGCTGGAAGGCTACACCCAGACACATGCCGTACTCAGCCATCTTTGCGACTACTTCAGCTGACTGGCCACTTACATGTGCGCCCACTTCAGCTGCGGCTGAGAAGAGCACGGCGGTTTTCCGCTCTATCACTTCCAGGCACTCGGCTTCGGTCATCTCCAGGTGGAATGTACGTGAAAGCTGAAGTACTTCGCCCTCTGCCAGTGCATTGGTGACATCGGACATCAGCCGCAGCATCTCCATATCACCATCGGTTACCATCATCTGGAATGAGCGGGAGAAGAGGTAGTCACCCACCAGCACACTCGCCTGATTACCCCACACGCCATTTGCGGATGGTGCACCACGACGCTGGTGTGCTGAATCAACCACATCATCATGCAGCAGTGATGCGGTGTGAATAAACTCAACTACCACAGACATCGGAATGTGGCGATCACCTTCATAACCAAAATAACGTGCGATCAGAAGGCAGAGCAACGGGCGCAGACGTTTGCCGCCACTGTTCACAATATAGTGGCCAATGGCAGGAATCATCATGATATCTGACTGCAGATTTTCGTGAATACAGGCGTTCACACGAGCCATTTCGGGTTCGCAGAGCCTGATTGCCTGGTTTAGAGGGTTTTTATCACTATTTTGCACGGTGGCTGCATCGTAAACCCCAGTATTTGTGCGTCAAGTTTCATTGTTTTTTAATAAATAGAAGCCTACATTGTCTCCCATGAAGCTGATGGGAAGAAATCGTAACCGCTTGAGCGTGACTTTCACGCTCGTTTTTGCTGTGCAACTTCTTGCCACTACACTCTGTCTGGTTTCATCAGCTCAAGCGGCCGAAGAGATTACGGCCAACCACTGCGTTGATGCCATGCAGATGGATTCAACACATCAGATGGCGATGCAGCATGAGATGGCTGTTAAACCGATGCAGGCCCAATCCGAGCAGATGCCGATGTCGGCATGTTCCCACTGCGAGTCACCGGAAGATATTGCGCTCTTCATCAATAATCTGGACCTGTCTAACCTGCTGTCTGCTTTTATTGTGGTCGAAACATCTGCCACCACTTCAGCAACCACTTCACAAAACTTCGTCGAGAGAGCCCAGGCTCCACCGCGAAGCTCAACCACCCTCTACACAACAACCCAACGCATCCGTATTTAATCCAACCCTGCTACTGAACAGCCGTTTCAATTGAATCGGTACGTTGCCGCGCAACGTTATTTTTCAAAGCAGGAGAAGAAGTTGAAGAACAACTCTGTCGTAAACATCGCTATATTTGTCTGGAGTCTGGTTATACCACTCTCAGCAGGCGCAACGCTCGCCACATCAGCCGTTATCACGGAACAAGCGGCTGTTGCCGAAGCCCTTGCCAGCAACCCACGCATTGCGGGTATGCAATCAAGAGCTGAGGCGATGCATCATATCCCGTCACAGGCAGGCTCCCTGCCCGATCCTGTGTTGAGTCTGAATGCACTGAATCTACCCACAGACAGCTTCTCCACAACCCAGGAGAACATGACTCAACTACAAATCGGCATCTCTCAAGCCATCCCCTTTCCCGGCAAACTGGGGCTGATGGAAGAGGCGGCATCGTTTGAGGCCAGCGCAGCAGGTTCGATGTCTGGCGAGACTACACTACGCACGGTTCGTGATACCCGTCTCGCCTGGTGGAATCTCTTCTATCTGGACCGGGCTTTGGCAACACTGCATCGTAATCAGGGGCTTCTGCGCCAATTTGTGAAAATCGCAGAGACAAAATACAAAACAGGGCAAGGTCTTCAGGCTGATGTGCTGATGGCACAGGTGGAGCTCTCCAAACTGCTCGATGCTGAAATCAGTTTAAGTGCCACACGACGCAATCAGGTTGCGCAGTTCAATGCACTGCTCAATCGTTCTGCTGAAACGGGAACGGTTCTACCAGACACTGTTAATGAGACACTTGCAGAAACGCCGGATGCAGCACTGCTTCGCAACAGAGCCAAAGCCAAGCGCCCGCTTCTGCATGCACAAGAGAGCAGAATCAAAGCTGCCCACAGTCGCAGTGCTCTGGCTGAAAAAGATTACTACCCGGATTTTACGCTCGGTGGTGCTTATGGCTCTAGAAGAGGCATCAATCTGGTCAATGGTCAGAAGCGATCCGATTTTGCCTCCATCAAACTGAGCATAAGCATTCCTCTCTACGCAGGTAGTAAACAGTCTAGTGCTGTTCAGCAATTCAGAGCTGAGACAGCCAAAGAGCAGTTCTATTTTGATGACCTGAACAGGCAGGTAGATGCAGAGATTGAGCGTACACTTGCCGATTACCGGGCAGCCCAAAGTCGCGCCTCCCTGTTCAAAACCGGCATCATCCCTCAGGCCAGTCAAAGTGTGGCATCGATGCTCTCCGCCTATCAGGTGAACAAGGTTGACCTGCTGAACCTGATCAGTGCTCAGGTCACCCTCTACAACTACGAAACCGAGTACTGGAAAGCAGTCAGCAGTGGTAAGCAGGCGTGGGCCAGACTGGAAGCTGCCGTTGGTGAAGAGATCAGAGAAGAGATAACTGAAATGACGGACAAGGAGTCCAGCCATGAATAAGAACCTTGTTATGACAGCAATCGCCACCCTCATCATCGGTGTTGCAGCAGGTTACCTGCTCGCTCCGGCAGACAAGAGGGTAGTTGAAACCAGCGCCAAGAAGAGCGCATCTGAAGCGCACAAACCTCTCTTCTACCGTAATCCGATGAATCCGGCGATTACCAGCCCGGTGCCAGCCAAGGATGAGATGGGTATGAAATATATTCCTGTCTATGCCGATGATCAGAGTGGCCACAATATGACTGCAGGCACGGTCAGCATTGATCCTGTAACCACACAAAACATTGGTGTACGAACTGTCATGGCCAAACGCACAACACTCTCCCGTGAAGTTCGTTCGGTTGGACGGGTCACCTTTGATGAACAGCGTGTGGCCCGCTTCCACTCAAAAATTGATGGCTGGATTGAAGAGCTATTTATCGAAAAAACAGGCGATCGTGTCAAAAAAGATACCATGCTTCTCTCTATCTACTCGCCACAACTGGTTGCCAGTGAAGAGGAGTACATCCTTGCACTTAACAATGCCGACATCCTGAAAGAGAGCCCGTTTCCGGATATTCGCAACAGCGCAGCGAGCCTTGCACGCTCTAGCCTCGAACGGTTGGAGCTGCTTGATGTTCCCACACATCAACTGCGGGAGATTGAGCGCACCCGCAAGGTGATCAAACGACTTCACATCCACTCGCCTTTTGATGGTACCGTGATGAAGATCGGCGCCCGCGAAGGGCAGCGTGTCACCCCTGAGACCGAACTCTATATGATTGCAGACCTCTCCAAACTATGGGTGATTGTCGATCTCTATGAAGATGACATGCCGTGGGTGAAAGAGGGTGATATGGCCCGAATGCGTGTATCCGGTATTCCGGGCGAGACATTCGAAGGCAAGGTCGCCTACATCTACCCCTATCTGGAAGCCAAAACACGTACGGTCAAAGTTCGACTGGAAGTGGATAACAGCGATCTAAGACTGAAGCCGGAGATGTTTGCCAACGTTACTCTGATGTCGAACAGGCAACTGAACGCCATTACTGTTCCATCCGAGGCGATCGTGCGAACCGGTGCCCGTGAGCAACTGTTTATCGAGCGCGCTCCCGGCAAATTCGAACCACGTGAAATTATAATTGGCGTCAGCACCGGTGGAGAGACCCAAATCCTCGAGGGTGTTCGTGAAGGTGAGAAGGTGGTCATCTCCAGTCAGTTCCTAATCGACTCCGAATCGAAGCTTAAAGAGGCCACCTCAAAGATGCTTGAGACGCTTCAGCCTGAGACCGAAACAAAGCCATCTCAAATGAAGCATGACGGAATGAAAATGGATCATTCGACAGATGCACTGAAAGGTGAGGAGCAGGACACCCCGAATCAGATGGATCACAACATGATGAACCATGAAGGGATGAACCATTGATCGCCTCAATCATTGATCAATCCATCAAAAACCGTTTCCTGATCCTGATCGCGACGGCCATCCTTCTCTTTGCCGGTATTCAGGCGATCAAGCAGACACCACTGGATGCGATCCCGGACCTCTCCGATGTGCAGGTGATCGTCTTCACCGAATACGCAGGCCAAGCGCCTCAGGTGGTTGAAGATCAGGTCACCTACCCGCTCACCACAGCTATGCTTTCTGTACCCAAGACCAAAGTGGTACGCGGTTACTCGTTTTTCGGATACTCCTTCGTCTATATCATCTTTGAAGACGATACCGATCTCTACTGGGCACGGTCACGGGTGCTTGAATATTTGAACTTTGCATCTGCCCGGCTGCCAAAAAATGTTGCTCCGACCCTTGGCCCAGATGCCACTGGTGTCGGCTGGGTCTATGAGTATGCACTGGTTGATCGAAGCGGCAGACATGATCTCTCCCAGCTTCGTTCCATTCAGGACTGGTATCTGCGCTATCCGCTACAGACGGTCAAAGGGGTCTCTGAAGTGGCCTCAATCGGAGGCTATGTAAAACAGTATCAGGTTGAAGTTGATCCTGATGCGCTACTGGCTTTTGATATTTCACTGAACAAAATTAAACATGCCATCCAGCGAACCAACAACGATGTCGGCGGCCGACTTATCGAGATGGGTGAAACCGAATATATGGTGCGAGGGCTAGGCTATATCAAATCTATCCATGACTTGGAGATGACCCCGGTCAGTGTTGATCAACACGGCACACCGATCTATCTGAAACAGCTTGCCAACATTCATCTCGGGCCAGAGCTACGCCGTGGCGCTGCTGATCTCAATGGTGAAGGTGAAACAGCAGGTGGCATCGTTGTGATGCGTTATGGCGATAATGCACTGGCCACCATTGAGCGTGTTCGTGAAAAACTCGATGAACTGGAAAAAGGACTGCCGCAAGGGGTTGAGATTGTCCCGGTTTATGATCGCAGTAATCTGATTGAACGTGCCGTTGAAAATCTCACGAGCAAGTTGATTGAAGAGTCGATTGTTGTTGGGCTGATTTGCCTGCTATTTCTGATGCATGCCCGTTCAGCACTGGTTGCCATCATCACACTGCCACTCGGTATCCTGATCTCCTTTATCATCATGAATCTTCAGGGTATCAATGCCAACATCATGTCGTTAGGAGGCATCGCGATTGCTATTGGTGCCATGGTGGATGGTGCCATTGTCATGATAGAGAACGCGCACAGGCATCTGGAGAGAGCCACAAAAAAACTTGGGACAGAGCTGTCTCGAAAAGAGCACTGGCAGACCATTGCCAACGCCTCCCGGGAAGTCGGCCCTGCCCTCTTCTTCTCCCTGCTGATTATCACCGTCTCCTTCCTGCCTGTATTCACACTGGAAGCACAGGAGGGGCGACTCTTCTCACCACTGGCCTTTACCAAGAGCTACGCCATGGCAGCAGCAGCCATTCTGGCTATTACGCTGGTGCCGGTTCTGATGGGCTACTTCATTCGTGGTAAAATTCCTTCTGAATCAGCCAATCCCATCACTGGCTGGCTCAAGCGCG
>Ga0316187_10004468_pt1 | contig 12109 bp, 11 predicted proteins | sample CroRivburrow1_MG_FD_204927 | JGI IMG/M metagenome (GOLD analysis project Ga0316187, IMG submission 204927) | Coastal sediment microbial communities from Maine, United States - Cross River worm burrow 1 | ecosystem: Environmental > Aquatic > Marine > Coastal > Sediment | place: USA: Maine...
GACTCCGGGTCCCGGCGAGAGCTCACCCCCGTTGAACTCATCGAACGCGGGCTGCCCGAGGATGTTGCGGGCATGGTGCACCGCCTCGAGCCACTCCCGCCGATCTTCCGCGGTCGAGAGGTAGTTGAACCGCAGCGCCGGCTTCACGTTCACGTCAGGAGACTTGATCATCAGCGTTCCAGTGCTGTTCGAGTACATGGGCCCGACGTGAACCTGGTACCCGTGGCCACCTTTGCCGGGCACCGTCCCGTCGTAACGCACCGCCAGCGGGAGGAAGTGGAACATCAGATTGGGGTAGGCGACCTCGTCGTTGCCGCGGATGAATCCTCCGGCTTCGAAGTGGTTGGTCGCCGCCGCCCCCTTGCGTTGAAAGAGCCATTGAAGGCCAATCAATGGGCGGTTGCGCCACAGCAGCGCCGGGTACATCGAAACTGGTTGGGTAGAAGCGTATTGGACATATACCTCGAGGTGGTCCTGAAGATTCTCACCCACGCCGGGCATGTCTTGGACCACGTCGATTCCAACTGACTGGATGTGGGCTGCCGGGCCCAACCCTGAAGCCTGCATGAGCTGGGGAGAATTGATTGATCCCCCACAAAGAATGACGTCGCCCGCATCGACGGCGCGGGAACTCCCGCGCCGGGCGTATTCAACCCCGACAGCCTTGTTGCCGTCGAAGCGGATTCGTGTCGCCAGCGCCGACGTCACCACATGCAGATTGGGCCGCTTCATCGCCGGATGCAGATAGGCACGCGCCGCGCTCACCCGCCGTCCCTGGTGGATGTTGCGGTCGAACCTGGCGAACCCCTCTTGGCGAAAGCCGTTGACGTCATCGGTGAGCGGGTAGCCGGCCTGCTGGACGGCCTCGAAGAAAGCAGTGAATAGCGGTGTCGTGGCCGGACCGCGCTCCAGCGTGAGGGGCCCTTCGGTGCCGCGGAAATCGTCACCGCCCGCCAGGCAGTCCTCCATCCGCTTGAAGTAGGGCAGACAATGGGCATAATCCCAATCCGCCATGCCCGGGTCGGCAGCCCAACGCTCGTAGTCGAGCGGGTTGCCCCGTTGAAAGATCATCCCGTTGATGCTGCTCGAGCCGCCAAGCACTTTGCCGCGAGCGTGGTGCACCCGGCGTCCCCCCATGTAGGGCTCCGGCTCGGACTCGTACATCCAGTCATATCGGGCCTTGCCGATCGGAATCGAAAAGGCGCCCGGCATGTGGATGAACACGTCCCACTTGTGGTCGCGTCGCCCCGCCTCCAAAACGAGGACCCGCGTGTGCGGGTCCTCGCTGAGTCGGCTGGCAATGACTGATCCGGCGGAGCCGCCTCCGACTACTACGTAGTCATACCGGTCCGTCATTGCTGTTGATGTTCTGTCGCTAGCGCGAGTTGCGAGGGCGAGCCTCGTTAACAGTCAGCTGACGCCCGTCATAGTCGGAACCATTGAGGGCTTCGATCGCGGTGCGTGCCGCATCGTCATCCATCTCAACGAATCCGAACCCGCGGGAACGGCCGGTCTCTCTGTCGGTGATCACGGTGGCGGAACTAACAGGGCCATGCACGGCAAACGCCTGCTCTAGCTGCGAATTGTCCATCGAGAATGGCAGATTGCCTACGAATATGTTCAAGGTCGTCCGATCACTTTCTGGCCCACCGAAATTCGGCCGCCGTCTCTGCGGAACCCATCTTGCGGTTCCTCCGCCAGGGAGGTTAGCTGCGCGCGGCCCGATCGACGAGACGGCAACCGTCCGACTAGGCGGGAGGGTCGATCTGACCGATGTACGGGAGCGTCCGATACCGCTCTGCCCAGTCGAGTCCGTAGCCGACAACCCAGACGTCAGGGATGTCGAATCCGAGGTATGACACCTCCACATCCACCTCGAGGCGATCGGGTTTGCGCAGCAGTGTGCACGCCCGCAGGGAGCGCGGTCCATGGGCCTGCAGGACCCGCATCAGGTATTGGAGAGTCTGACCCGAATCAACGATGTCTTCGACTACTAGGACGTCACGATCGGAGATGTCATGGCGTACGTCCATGATGAGCCGAACGGCGCCGGAATGCTCGGTCGATTCGGAATCACCGTAGCTCGAGACCGCGATGAACTCGACACGGTGTCCCACGGTAAGCCGGCGAGCCAAATCTGCCAGGAAGATGAATGAGCCCTTGAGCACGCCGATCAGTATCAGCTCGTCGGTGGTCTCGTAGTCCCGGTCGATCTCGGCGGCCAATTCGGTGACACGGCGGGAGATCTCCTCTTCGGTGATCAGGTTGGCTGGCATGGTTGGAGCGTAGCGCGAGCCGTTCCAGACCACGGATCCTCGGGTAGTCTCGAAGCGCTACCTCGAGGAGGACGATTGACCGGGCCATCTGCCTCAGCGGCCGAAGTGACCACCACATTGGCTAGATAGTCATGGCAGGTGGCGCTACGGACGCGACCGGGGACCTGCGCGTAACCCCTACCCTTGTAATCCCCGCCGATGAACTTGATGTCTCCTTCCACACGACGGGTGGGCCGGGCGGCCAACACGCCAATCGTTCGGCGACCGGCGTGGCGCTCGTTTGGGACTACGCGGCCAGCTCAGTGCTCGACGAGACCCAACGCGATCGTATTACCGCGCAACTCGGCAGCCGTGCCCGGGGAGGAAAGCTGCGAGTAACTGCGGACACCAGCCGCTCGCAGTGGAGGAACCGCAGCCGTGCCCGGGCCCAGCTTGCCGAACTCGTTCGCTCCGGTCTGTCCAGGCCTCCCAATCGTCAGGCCACAAAACCGTCACGTTCGGCCCGTCGCCGCCGTGTTGCCGACAAACGCCACCGTAGCGAGACCAAGCGCCTCAGACGGCGCCCCGAGGCGGACTAGGGCGGCGCAGTTGCGTTCGTTGGGCCCAAAACCGATGCTGTGGCGCCCTCTCAGGCACAACGAAGGCGAAGATCACATCACCATGCAGAGGCGCAAGCTGTCGTAGATGGCGGCGTGGATATTGCGGCTGGCGACGGCGTCGCCGACTCGAAACAGTTGATATGTCCCTGAGGGGTTGTTGACGACCTCCTGCGGCTTTCCGGCGATCAAGGCGTCGATATCGACTTCGCCATGGTTGGTGGAACCCTCTCTGAGCGCCCAGTAGATCTCGTCAATAGGCAGGGTGCCATGTTCGACGACGATGTGATCGGCCGTCTTGTGAACCCGGCCGTCGGTGAACTCGTTGTGGAACGTGCCGACGAGCTCACCGTTCGATCTGGCGACTTCGAGCAACCGCAGGTCCGGCGTGAAAGACACCCCATGTTGGTAGAAGGCGCTGAGATACGCCGGATACATTGTCCCGGTGACGTCGTGGCCCGCCACCCTATCCGGTGACACCAGTTCCACTTCGAGGCCTGCTGCCGCGAGTCTCTCGACGGTCGACATTGCCTGATCCCCGCCATGGTCGTCATAGACCAGCACGCGGCCCTTGGGCCGCACCGAACCGGCGATGACATCCCATGTAGTCTCCACGAGGTGCTCCCCTGCGCGCAGGAACGTCACATTGGGCATTCCGCCCGTTGCGACGACCACTACGTCGGGCGACTCCGCGATCACGTCGGCGGCATCGACAAACCTATTGAGCCGAACATCGACTTCGAGCCGGTCCAGCTCGGTCGCCAGCCAGTCGACGATCCCAATCAGATCACGGCGGCGGCCGATCGCTCGGGCCGCCAGGTTCACCTGACCCCCCAACTCGTGAGCGGCCTCGAACAGGACGACCTCATGGCCTCGCTCGGCGCAAACCCGGGCGGCTTCCATGCCCCCGGGCCCGCCGCCGATTACGACCACCCGCCTGATCGCGCCGGTCGCCTTATTGATGATGTGGGGAATCGTCTCCTCACGGCCCGTCGCCCCGTTCTGTATACAGAGCGCCTCCAATCCGAGGTAGAGGCGATTCAGGCAGTAGGAGGCGCCGACACAGGTCCTGATCTCTGCCGCCCGCCCGGTTTCGAGCTTCTTCACGATGTACGGGTCGGCAATGTGCGCTCGCGTCATTCCGACCATGTCGACGAGGCCGGCCTCGATCGCGTGGCGGGCCGTTTCGAGGTCGGTGATACGAGCGCCGTTGAATACCGGCACATCGACTGCTTCTTTGACGGCGCCGGCCAGCTCCAAATGTGGCCCGAGCGGGGTGCCGTAGTTCGGAATCAGATGGCTCATCGTGAGGTCGGTATTGATCCGGCCGCGGATGATGTTGACGAAGTCGATCATCCCGGTGGCGACGAGTCGTTTGGCGATCTCGGTCAGGTCAGCTTGATTGAGTCCACCATCGTGGTCCTCGCTACCCGACATACGGATTCCGACGATGTAGTCGTCGCCCACCTGATGGCGGATTGCCTCAAACACTTCCATTGAGAACCGCATTCGGTTCTCGAGGTTGCCGCCGTATCCATCCTGCCGCTTGTTGATCAGCGGGGTCCAGAATTGATCCATGAGGTGGCCGTAGGCGATCACCTCCACACCGTCGAGCCCACCCTCCATGGTGCGGCGGGCTGCGGCCGCATATCCGGCAACGATCCGCCGAATGTCGCTTTCCTCCAGGACTTTGGGGAATGCGCGGTGTTGCGGTTCTCGCACCATTGACGGAGCGACAACGGGCAGCCAGTTCTCGACGTCCCACATCGTGCGCCGCCCCATGTGCGTGATCTGGCACATCACGGACGCACCGTGGCCGTGGACCCGATCGGCGAGTTGTTGGAAGTAAGGGATGATCTCGTCGGTCCCGGCGTACAGCTGACCGAAGGCTGCCGGCGAATCCGGAGCCACATTGGTTGATCCGCCGATCATCGTGAGAGCTAGGCCGCCTTTGGCTTTCTCCTCGTGGTACAGCTGATAGCGCAGCTTGGGGAGACCGTCCACCGCGTAGGCCGGCTCGTGGCTGGTGCTCATGATTCGGTTCTTGAGCGTCAGGTGCTTCAGCTGGAAGGGTTGCAGAAGCGGATCGGTTGCCATGGGCCTCCTCGCATCGGTCATACGCTACCCATATCACGCGACGCGGGTCACCCGAAGAGCGCTCGACCCAGCAGAGCCACTGCGGCGACACTCGAGATGATGAAGATCGCGGCGCGCAATTGGGCGGCTGCAACCCTTTCCTTCAGCCACGAGCTCATCGCAAAACCGGCCGCGGCCGCCGGCATCAACGCAAGCCCGAGCACCACATCGGCCGACGTGACGTCCCCGGCGAACGTTCGAACGACCAACGTGAGCGACATTCCCAGCGTGAATACGAGCCCGAGCGTCGCTCGGATGGTGGGCCCCTCGTCCTTGCTGTAGAGCAGGGCCACTGGTGGCCCGCCGATGGCCGATACGTAGGACGAGACGCCGGCAAAGACCCCGGCTCCAAACTCAATAGTCCGGTTACGGACAAGCTTGACACCACTGGCCAGAATCAGGACGGCCATCAGCACCATGGTGCCGATGAAGACATCGAGCACCCGATCACTGGCGACCGAGAGCAGCCAGACACCAATCGCAGCGCCCGGAAGTCGACCGAGAAAGATCCACCACACCCCGGTCCGATCGACGCCGGTGTGCTCTCGAGCCACCGCACCGATCGACTGTGCCAGCCCCAGAATGAGCTGCGGGACCGGAACCAGAATCGGATTGATCAGCGACATCACCGACACGGCCACGATGTTGAAGCCGAGACCGATGGTCCCCTGGACGGCGGCGGCGAACATGACCACGATGAACGAGGCCACAAACTCAACGGTCTCGATATCCAGTGTCTCTTTCCTTTTCCGGCGTCGCGGAAGCGCCGAGTATTGCACTGGTTCGGGGAACGTTGGGTACTGGACCGCACCGGCTTACGATGACGGCGATGTCTTCGACCCAGGTGGCGTTGCCGCCAGCCGACGAGCAGCGGCGTCGCCGCCTGCGCATCATGCGATCCGTGGCCACCGGCCTGCTGGTGCTGTCCGCGGTGGTATTCATCTGGACTCTGCGCTTTGCGCCATCGGCAACCTGGGTCGGCTATCTTCGCGCCGCGTCCGAGGCCGCGATGGTTGGAGCGATCGCCGACTGGTTTGCCGTCACGGCGATCTTCAAGCACCCGCTGGGGATACCGATTCCGCATACGGCACTGATCCCCAAGGGCAAGGATGCGATCGGTCGCGGCCTCGGCGAGTTCATTCAGGGCAACTTCCTAGCTCCCGGGGAGGTCGCGGAGCGCATCCGCGAGTCGCACCCGGCGCGGCGGCTGGGATCATGGCTCGGCCAGTCGACCAATGCCGCCGGTGTGGCGACCCAACTAGCCACGGTGACCCGGACGACGCTCGAGCTGCTCAAAGATGACGAGGTTCAGGACTCCATTGAGACGATCGTGGCATCTCGAGTGCGGGCGATCCCGCTCGCTCCCCTGCTGGGAGGCGCCATCGACCACGTTATGGCAGAGGGCCGCCACCACGTTCTAGTCGACGGGGCGCTGGCTGGGCTGGGAAAGGCCGTCCTCGACAATCGTGAGGTGCTGCGTTCCAGGCTCGCTCAGGAGTCTCCCTGGTGGGTACCTGAAGCAGTGGACGACGCAGTCTTTCGGCGGATCCTCGACGCAGTGCAGTCGTTCCTCGCCGACCTCCGCGCCAACCCCGATCACGACATGCGTCGCCACCTCGACGCCCGGGCGGCGGATCTCGCCGAACGGATGCGGCACTCCCCAGAAATGCGCCAGCGTGTCGACGAGCTGAAGGAGGAGTTGCTCGACCACCCGGAATTCCGGGAATGGGCGGCCGGACTGTGGAGGCAGCTCAAGGCCGATTTGCTCCAAGCGTTGGAACGGCCTGAAAGCGCAGCACGACAACGAATCGAGCAGATGATCGTTGATCTCGCCGGTCGGCTCCGAACCGATACCGATCTCCAGGAGACGGTCGATCGCTGGCTCGCCGACACCGCAAAACGAACTCTCGAGGAATCGGGTGATGAGATCGTGGGCCTGGTCGCCGGGACCGTGGACCGGTGGGACGCCAAAGAGACGTCCTCCCGAATCGAGCTGCTCGTCGGCCGGGATCTGCAGTACATCCGCATCAACGGAACCGTGGTTGGCGCACTCGTCGGGCTGCTGATCCACGCCGTTTCTGATGCACTCGGGTAGACAGTCAGCCGACCGAGCTACTCACACGAGTATTGGATGTCGGCCGCGTCCTCGCCGCTGTCCGGTCCCTTCTGTCCCCTGACCCGATCGACGGCCTCTGTCACCAATCAGTCCTTATCGTCAGCCAGATCGGCGCCGTCGTTGCACTCATCGCTCTGGGGACGGCTCGCGCGGCCTGGGTCCTTTATGCCGCGCCCATCTTCGATGGGATCACCGGCGGTAACATCATCGTCGCCCAGGCCTACGTGACCGATGTGACGCCCGCCGACAAACGGGCGGAAGCGCTCGGCTTGATATTCGCCGTATTCGGCGTCAGTTTCTTCGTCGGCCCGGCGCTGGGTGGACTGTCACTTGGCTTCGTCGGCCAGTGTGTGCTCGGCCTTCTCATTGGCACGTTCGCCCTCTTTGGGGAAGCCGTGCTCTTCGCGAGCTGGGAGGCCGAGTATGTTGGCTTCGGAGTCGGCCTCATTCTCGCCGTCGTCGACCCGAGCCAGATCGTCACCAAGGGCGCCCTGTTGCGTCCGGCGCTTCACCGCTTCGGTGAGCTCCGCCTCATCGAGGTCGGTGTCATGCTGCGGGCGGGCGGCATGGTGCTGATTGCGATCACCTCATCCCCCTGGCTATCCACCGCCGGTATCGCATGTTCGCCATCGGTGGCGGTCTCACCGTGCCGCCGACTCAATCAAGGGCGACAAAGGGTGCGGCGGGAAATCTGCGTGCCGGCATCCTGGGCCTCTATCAATCGCTGGCCTCGCTGGGCACCATCAACGCTACCGCGATTGGAGGTGTCCTGTTTGCGATCGATCCGTTCCTTCCGTTCCGTGTAGCGGCGATACTCAGGATTGGCGCTCTCGTACCGGCCGTTGTGCTGCGGCGTACCTTCAGCCCGCTTCATCAGAACTCGGAGAAACTCGACTAACCGGCTTCGGGCAGCCATAGTTAGGGATGGCCGCCTGGATCGGAACTTTCGCAGCGAGCCGGGTCGGAAATTGAGCGGAGTCGCTCATACATCAACCGAGAGGAAACCCATCTGCCATGGCGTCGATCGACACAATCGAAGGTATCGGGCCTGCCTACGCCAAGAAGCTACGCGCTGCGGGGATTCGCAGCTGTGAGGCATTGCTCAAGCGGGGCGCCAGTAAGAAGGGTCGCAAGGAGGTAGCCGAGGCCACCGGCTTTGCCGCTCCAACAATCCTCGAGTGGGTGAACCGCGCCGACCTCATGCGGGTCAGGGGCGTCGGTTCGGAATACTCGGATCTCCTCGAGGCGGCCGGCGTTGACACCGTCAAAGAGTTGCGCCGGCGCAGTGCCGCCAATCTCACGGCCAAGATGGCCGAAGTGAACGACGCGGCGATCAAGAAGACCAAGAAGTCCATTGTGCGCCAGGTGCCCGCACAGTCGATGGTGGAGCGTTGGGTTGCCCACGCCAAGACCCTTCCGCCCGTCGTTACTCACTAGCAGGACCCAATTGACGTTCGCCGGGGCCCCCGTGGGGCCCCGGCAGCGCGTGTGCTCCGATTCAGTGGGACTGCTTCTGCGCAATCGGCCATCGACATTGCCGACGCCGGTGAAGCTAGATTGGCTGCCAACTGGGAGGTATGAAATGACCGAAGTCGACCTGGCCCTCGTGCTGCTACGCGTTTGGATTGGAATCGTCATGCTCGCCCATGGCGTAAAACACTTTCAGGGACGCGAGAAGACCACGAACTGGCTCGAGAGCATCGGTTATCGCAACGCTCCACTGCAATGGTTCGCCATGTCGGCGACAGAGATCGGTGTGGGCGTGCTCCTGATCGCCGGTCTGCTCACGTCACTCGCTGCGGCCGGCACCGCGGCGATCATGGTGGTCGCGTACCTCACGGTGCACCATACGGCAGGGTTTTGGGTCACGGCCCGGCCCGACGAGGGTTGGGAGTACGTGGCGACGCTGCTCGTTGGAACTTTTGTGCTTGGTCTGTTGGGGCCCGGCGAATGGTCCGTGGATGCGGTGATCGACCTCGCAGAAGACCTCGATGGCTGGCTGGGGCTGGCAATCGTTGCCGGCGGTGGTTTGAGCGGCGCCGGCCAAGTTGCCACCTTCTTCAGGCCACCAAAGAGCTGAGGTGCAGCTCAGCGAGATTGCGGCCACCTCATCGGACGTGGCCGCGACCCGGAGTCGCAAGACCAAGACGGCTCATCTCGCGGCAGTCATCAGCCAACTCGAGGGCGATGAGGTGGCCATCGGCGTCTCCTATCTTTCGGGCCGCCTCCCCCAGGGAAGGCTGGGGGTCGGGTATGCAGCTATCCGGGACGTCGACGGGGACCCGGCCACCGAGCCATCACTGAGCATCCTCGACGTTGACAGGACGCTGAGTGCGATCGAGGCAACCCGCGGCGCCGGCTCGCGAGCCCGTCGGGCGGATCTGCTCAACGAACTGATGGGGGCGGCAACGGCCGACGAGCAGCAGCTGCTCTTCGGGCTGCTCGGAGGCGGCCTGCGCCAGGGCGCTCTCGACGGCGTGATGGCCGACGCCATAGCGACGGCCTTCGATGTCCCCCTCGAAGCCGTCCGTCGTGCCGCCATGCTCTCGGGGAGGCTGGCGGCTGTGGCCCATGGGCTCGCTACCGACGGCGCGGGGGCCCTTGCCCGCTTTGGCCTCGAAGTAGGTACCGCGGTGCAGCCGATGCTGGCGTCGACGGCGGAATCGGCGACTGCAGCGGTATCGGAGTTCGATGAGGCATACGTGGAATGGAAGGTGGACGGCGCCCGCCTGCAGATTCATCGCGACGGTGGCTCGATCGAAGTGTTCACCAGGAGCCTGCGGCGGATCACCTCGCAAGTCGGCGACATCGTGGAAGTCGCCCGATCGATCGACTCCGATTCCTTCGTCCTCGACGCTGAAGCGGTCAGCCTCCGCCCCGACGGTACCCCTGAGCCGTTCCAGGTCACGATGCAGCGGTTCGGACGCCACGCCGTGACGTCCGACCCGCTCGACCTGTTCGTATTTGACGCCCTCCGGCTGGATGAAGACCTGATCGATCTCCCGCTGCGAGAACGTGTGACGCGCGTGGGCGCCGCCGTGCCCGGGCCCATGGTCATACCCCGGATCCTCACATCCGATCCCGCCGTGGCCGAGGAGTTCACAATCGAAACTCTGCGCCGGGGCCATGAAGGGGTGATGGTCAAGGATCCCGAGTCGCTGTACTCGGCAGGTCGCCGGGGATCCGCCTGGCGAAAGGTCAAGCCGGCGCCCACCCTCGATCTCGTTGTTCTCGCCGTCGAGTGGGGCTCGGGACGCCGGCAGGGCTTGCTGTCGAACATCCATCTCGGAGCCCGCGACGGCGATCAGTTAGTCATGCTGGGCAAGACCTTCAAAGGCATGACGGATGAGATGCTCGCTTGGCAGACGGAGCGTTTCCTGGAGTTGGAGACGCACCGCGAGGGTCCTGTGGTCCACGTTCGTCCCGAGCAGGTAGTCGAGATCGCCATCGATGGCGTCCAGCGGTCCAGCCGCTATCCGGGAGGTGTAGCCCTGCGGTTCGCCCGCGTCAAGGCTTACCGGCACGACAAGACCGCCCATGAAGCCGACACCCTGGACTCGGTTCGGGCTATCTTCGAGCAGCGATGAGATCGATGTCGAGTGAAAGAAGTTCAAGTTGGGTGGCCCGATTCTCCGTGCAACCACGTCATCAGGTGCCACATGGGATGATCCGTCCGAAGATCTGATGTTCATTCTGCTCTCTGATGTCGAGGAAGGCGCAGAGCAGTTCATCCTGGTGAAGCGCCTGAGCTCCGAGCAGAACTATGCCCAGGTGACACTTGCGGAGGACTCCAGCTTCCTCATGGAGTATCGCGACGGCTCCGCCGACCGCCACTTTGCCGGTCAGTCCACGGACAAGAGGGTCGTGCACGCCGCGATGACGGGTTGGGCTTTTGAACTGCCGCGATGGCAAGAGCTTCTCGACTGGCGTCCAATCGGTTTCTAGATTCGAGTCGAGCCCCTGAATGTTGGAAGCAGTTCGTTCGCGACTGGCGGACTAGGAGCCGCCCACCCCGGGGCGAATCACTTCCACGTCGATGCTGAGCTCAATCCCCAAGCGCCTCACCATTGCCTGCAACTCGTCGTTGGAGAGGGCCGCATCCATCGCGTCCCGGGGGGCACCGAGCAGTAGACGATCGGCGGTGACCTCCGTCGCGAACTCGGAGATCGTTTCGGCCAGATCGCCGATTCGAATCTGAATGTTGAATTGAGCGTCAGGTGAGCCCATCTGGGCGGAATTGGACCGGGCGAGAGCTAGCTCCCGCCACGCCAACTCGGCCCGGATCGCCCGCTGTTCGCCCTCGTGCAGAGGTCCGTAGGATTCCGGTGGTATGACCACCAGTAAGTAGAGCGTAGTGCCGGTCTCCAGCGATTGTGCCAGGCCCTCACGACGCGTGTAATGGCTTCCCGGGCCGCCGCGGACTGCGCATACGATCCCGCTCATGGATCCCTCTGCGGGTCTTCCAGCGCGATGTCAGAGCCTTCCGTCGCGACTGCCTCACCCTGTTCAGCGTCGCTCTCCATGAAATCGAGAGCGGCGAGATGGTTATTCACATCGAGCGTCAGCTCTTCGAGGACGTGCTCTGAAATGAGGCCGCGCCGGGCCGCGTCCTGCAGCGCCTGGCGTTCCGCGCGCAGCGCGTCGATGCGGGCCGTCAGGTACATGTCGGTCTCTAGCTCCGGATGACTCTGGAGATGGTGACGTAGCTCCTCACGATTTGCTTCGATTTCTGTTTCGTAGTGCTCGTTCATTGCAGCCCAGAGGCCGCTGATCAGCACACCTTCGTTGTGCAGTCGCTCCAACTCGCGTTTGGCCGCGCGATTGGCGTAGACGCGGGCCTGGCGGCGCTGCTGTTCGAGGGCGACATCGGAGCGCTCGGCCAGGCCCAAGCGGCGAACCAGCCGCTCAATGGTGAGGCCCTGGACGAGAAGCGTGAAGAGCACCACACCGAAGGTCATGAGCTGCAGCCGGTCGATGAGATCCAT
>Ga0316187_10004469_pt1 | contig 12109 bp, 10 predicted proteins | sample CroRivburrow1_MG_FD_204927 | JGI IMG/M metagenome (GOLD analysis project Ga0316187, IMG submission 204927) | Coastal sediment microbial communities from Maine, United States - Cross River worm burrow 1 | ecosystem: Environmental > Aquatic > Marine > Coastal > Sediment | place: USA: Maine...
TCCTCAGCCGACAACTCTGCCTGCGTCACACCCGAATGATACGCCACGCCTACGCTTAGCGTAACCCCTGCGTAGCCCTCATTTGTGGCGATTCTCATGTCGGCGACGCGCTCGCGGATTTGCTCGGCGACCTGTCCTGCGCCGTCTCGATCCGGGTTGACCAGGATGACGACGAACTCGTCGCCTCCGTAGCGGCATACGATGTCCGTGCTACGTGTGGCCTCCGTGAGGATCCGGGCCACGTTCTTCAGAATGAGGTTTCCGGCCGCATGGCCGTGCACGTCATTCACAGGTTTGAACTTGTCGAGGTCCACGAACAGCACCGCGATGGATGTGCCCGTACGGCTGGCGCGGTTGAGTTCCTCCTCGAGCCGGGTGCTCATTACCCTGAACGTGTAGGCACCGGTGAGAGCGTCGTGCATGGCGTCCCGGGAAGCCTGTTCGTACTGCCGCGCCAGGTAGATCGGACACAGCGACAGCGTGGATCTTCCTCGCGCCACGGCCTGGGCAAACTCGATGCAGGTCGCGTGACCGCACGACCCCGTGTTCCAGTATCGACCGTCCGGCGTAGTCCCGATCTTGGCCAGAATTTCCTCGACCTCGGCCGGATCTGGCACGCCGAGGTCGACTCTCTTTGGCTGGAAGAACGTTCGTAGGTCCAGGTCTCCGACCGGGACAACGACAGCTTCTTCGGACCGGGGTGGTTCGGATAGTTCGGCGATTTCCTTCCGCCAGTACAGGTCGTCGCCGGGCCCGAAGGCTGGATGGCCCAGGTTCCCCTCGAAGGGGAGGATGTCCACGAAACCGAGCGGAGTTCCTTCCTCGAGCAGAGCGCGCGCCAGGGCCGGAAGCGCCTTCAGGTCGCGCTCTTTTCGAAAAGTCCGCGACGTCTGACGCTGTTCCTCCAGTATCTGCCGGGGAAGTCCGCCCGACAGAGACAGGTGACGTCGCCTGTCGGGTGTAAGCCTGAAGAGGGTCTGCGGTTGATCGAGAGGCCTGGCGCCTCTGTCAGTCAGGAGCGTCTCCAGTTCCTCGAAAGAGATGCAGATGTCGAGCTCGTCTTTCGTGCCATTGGCTCCGGGTGCGCCGAAACCAGAGTAGACGATGTCCGTGTCCTCGCTCTCGATGCTGCGGATGTGGCGCGCGAGCGCTACCGCTGGGGTCACGACGGGGGCGAGGAACGGCAGAAGCTCGGGCGCCCGGGTGCGGCAGTAGTTGACCACCACCGGACTCGTCGAACGCAACCAGGAACGGTAGCCGCCGTCATTCCAGAGCCGCAGATACTCGGCCGCAACGAGCTCGTCACCGATCGCTTCGAAGTAGACGGTACGGAAACCGACGTCGAAGCAGGCGTTCAGGATCTGCTCGGGGGTAGCGGGGAAGAAGAAGACGCTGATTTCGTTCGGGAGAATCAGGAGAGCACGGCCCTGCTCAATGGACTCGACACACGGGTCGATGTCACCCACTACGTCGATCGCATCGTGGTAGCACGAGGGTACGCAAAGCCCGCACTCGATGCACGCACTAGCGTCGATGCGGAGCTGATTCCCGGACACGGCGATCGCCTCGACCGGACAGACCCGCACGCACGCCATGCACGACGTGCATTTCTCGTTGATCGAGAACCTGAGACTCACGTCCCTCCTGGACCGTTTGGTGACTCCGCCGGAGTCACGCTGAAGAGCCGGTACCTCCTCTTACAGCAGTGGGTAGGAGGCTTACAAGAAGCGTACCCCGAAAACGCGCGTCGATTGTGGCATTCGGCCAGTGTTGGGTTCGCCGGCCGAGAGCCATAACGATCTATGGCTACTTATTTTAGGCGACATTGCCGCAATGTGCGGCACGAACTCCGCCGAAAGTGCTCCGTGCGGGACATACTCCTCCTGTGGCGTCAGGGCAACGAGTCTGACGAGCCACCACCGCACAGGTTGGCAGAACCACGGGCGTGCAAGTAGCTTGTCGGACGGCCGTGAGGAGACAGCGAAATCGAGTCTGAAACCCGCTCGATTGCCCCCCGGTCCCGCCAACGGTCCTCCCGTTGGCGTCCAGATGATACCTGTAACGGCGAAGGCGATTCATGGCCACTCAGGAGCCCAGTATCCTTAAGAAGCTCCTCTTCAGATACGATGGGGCGGCTGACAGTCAGAAGGTGAGATTTACGAGTGCTGGAGGGCAGGACTGGCAGGCGTCACTCTGCATCCACTCGGGCACGAACCCCCAGTCTCCGCGCCTGCTCGTGATGTTCCGGAATCAGAGCCGACCGAACGACCCGCAACGCTATACGCTGGTGCCACCCGGCTACTCGAAGGTCCCCTCCGAGGCCGCGAAACAACTAAGCGAAGACGACCTGCAGAAGCTGCTGGCGTCGTCCGTAGAAGTGTGAGGACCGGCATGTCACGCAAGATCGCCGACGACAATTTCCTTGAGTGGGAAGTCTACGTATCAGGCGGCCAGCCCGACTCCGTCGAAGCCGCCCGAATATTCTTCTATTGTCTGGACGCTCCGATGAATCCGGCGAGGTTCGTCCGGCACGAAAGCGGGAACGTCGCGGTGGCCGAAGCGGCGTTGCTGGAGATGTCCGACGAGCAGCTCAGGGCGTTGCTCGCCGAAGCGATCGTCAACGAATAAGGGGCGGTCGCGGATGGCGCGAGAGGGGCGGGAGGGCTCGATCGAGGTCATCACGGGGGTGATGTTCTCGGGCAAGTCCGAAGAACTTCTGCGGCGGGTGCGTCGTGCCATGATCGCCCGCCGGACGGTGCAGGTTTTCAAGTCCCAACTCGATGATCGATACGGCGGGATTCAGAGAATCAGCTCACATGACGGTCGGGAAATCGAAGCCCGCCCGGTCTCCAACTCGCGTGACGTGGCAGAGTTCGTGGACGCCGACACCGAGGTCGTCGCCGTGGACGAAGTACAGTTCATGGACGCCGGCATCCTCGAGGTCGCCAATGACCTGGCAGACCAGGGGGTCCGGGTCATCGTGTCGGGAACGGACATGGACTTTCGAGGACTGCCGTTCGGCCCGATCGGATCACTCCTGGCGATCGCCGAGAAGATCGACAAGCTGCATGCGATCTGTGTGGTGTGCGGTGATCTGGCCACCCGGAACCAGCGACTGATCGACGGTCGGCCGGCACCGGCGGAGGGTCCCACGATTCAGGTGGGGGGCCTTGAGAGCTACGAGGCCCGGTGCCGGGCGCACCACCTGGTCCCCTCGAGCCTGGATGACCAGATGCCTCTCATCTCGGATCGCAAAGCCTAAGTCGCCTGGATGGCAAAGGCATGAAGCGCCGTTGCCTTTACCTGTACCCAGATTCGTGAACCGACCTGGAGCGACAGTTCGCTCCCCGCGGCGCGCGTGATCACCGCCAGCCAATTCCCGGTTCCCTCGAGGCGTACGCGCAGCAGGCTTCCCGATGACCGCACTTCCGTGACCTCGGCCTTGAATCGATTCCGGGGACTGGCTGAGATCTCCGCTCTCGAGAGGAAAAGGTCCTCCGGACGGTAGACCACCCGGACCCGGTCTCCGGCATTGGCTGACCCGGTGGCGATCAACTCCGCTTCACCCACACGTATGGTCAGAAGACCATCGTTTGACGAGGCGACGGTGGCCCGAAAGGACAGCTCTGCTCCTGTAACCGCCGCGATGAACGGGTCGGCTGGATTCTCGAACAGGTCTTCGGGTCGGCCCGACTGAACCACGCGCCCGTCCCGCAGGACCACGACTCGGTCAGCGAGACTGAAGGCATCGGCCCGGTCGTGGGTGGCCAGGACCGTCGCGTGCCGTCCATCTCTCGCCACGTGGTCCAGGTCGTCCATGAGAGCGGTTCGAGCCATGGCGTCCAGGTTGGAAGCGGGCTCGTCCAGGAACAGCACGTCAGGCTGCAAGGCCATGGCCCTGGCGATAGCCACCCGCTGGGCCTCGCCGCCGGAGAGGGCCCGCGCGTCTCGCTCCAGCAGGCCCTCGATGCCGAGTTGCGCAGCCGCCTCTTCAGCCATTGTGCGCGTCGATTCTGCCGGATGGCGCCTGAGCCTCAGGCCGATCTCGACGTTCTCCCGCACCGTCCCGGCCCACAGGTGAGGGCGCTGGAAGACCACGGCGCACTGTCGGCGCATCAGCCGCTCCGCCTCGCGTCCCAACAAGCCACGGAAACTGACTGAACCCGACTCCGGCTGCTGGAGCATTGCCATGACCCTCAGCAGAGTGGATTTGCCGGCGCCGTTGGGGCCGAGGAAGGCCAGGACCTCGCCGCCCCGTACGTCGACGTCGTCCACGTCGAGCAGGATCCGGTCGCCGGCTCGCACTCGCAGGTTCTGCCCCTCGATGATCGTCCCGGGGGTTGGGGCCTCGCGGGAGGTCACGCGAAGACTGGCCTGCGAAGGCCCCGGCTGTGGAACACCGTCAGGCCGAGGTTGATCAGGAAGGCTATCGCGAGCAGCACTGCACCCAGTGCGATAGCGACGCCGAAGTTTCCGCGACGGGTCTCCAGCACGATGGCCGTGGTCATGACGCGGGTTTCGCCCAGCAGGTTTCCGCCGACGATCATGACCGCGCCGACTTCGCTGATCACAGCTCCGAACCCGGCGGCGACCGCTGCAACCAGCGAGGCCCGGGCTTCTCGCAGGTGCAGGAGGACGGCTTGCCACCGGCTGGCGCCCAGGCCGCGTGCCTGTTGACGCACGTCAGGGGGCACTCCGTCCAGGGCGGCCAGCGTTACCGCCGCGATGTACGGTCCGGCAAGAATGACCTGGGCGAGAATGATCGCGGAAGGCGTATACAAAAGGCCAAGGGGTCCGGCCGGCCCGGACCGGGAAAGCATCAGGTACACCGCGAGTCCTACGACGACTGGTGGGAACGCCAGGCCGGTGTTGACCAATGCCACGACCGGCGTGCGCAGTCGAAAACGCGACAACGCCAGGAAGGCTCCGAGTGGAAGGCCGATGAGCGTGGCCAGCAGCAAGGCCGCTCCCGAGATCGACAGAGATCGAAAGACGACCTCCCACACATAGGTGTCGGCCGACGTAAGAAGGGTCCACGCTTCGGAGAACGGATTGATCGTCAGGCGGGAGCGACGGTTCGTCGCGGCGGCCTCTTGATCGAAAGGTACCAGGGTGAACAAAGCCCTTCCATGGCGCTCTTCTCCATAGGTGTTCACGATCCCCAGGGCCTGTTCCCCCAGCAGCCACGCGCGAAAGCGCGATGCCCCGGCAGAGTTGGCCCCCGCGGTCGTCTCGATCACCGAGTACAGGTTCTCGAGCATGGGACCGCCGGCCGCCAGGGCCTCGAGGGCGAGCACGTCCGACAGTACGGTCAGCGTGGATCGGTCCGTCAGGACGTACGCGCGACGCTCTGATGCCAGCATGAGGGTCGCGCCCATTCCCTGGCCCGCTTCCATGTACCACTCGCTGGCCGGATCGACACCGGCGGCCTCCCAGATGGAGCGCTCCTTCATGTGGGTGCCCGAGTCATCGCCCCGCGACACGAAGGCGGCGCCGCTACGGGCGATGGCCAGCAGAGCCGCAGGGCCCCGATCGGGAACGTCCAGTGCCCGCAGGCCAGCGGGGTCGCTCTCCGGACCTGCCACCACGAAGTCGTTTCGCATGAACGTGACGCGGTTCCGACCGTGGCCGCCCTGCATGAACTCAAGTTCGGCCGCGGGTGCGTGAACCAGCAGGAGGTCAACATCGCCGCGCCGTCCGAGCTCGAGGGCCTGGCCCGTTCCAACGGACAGAACGCGAACGTTTAGATCCGGATGCTCGGCCTCAAAGGCAGCCACCAGCGTGTCCAGGAGGCCTGTGTCGTAAAGCGAAGTGGTGCTTCCGATGACTACAGTACCCGAGCCTGCGCGTTCACTGCAGGCCGACACGCTGACAGCCAGCCCCACCAGGGCCACAGGAGCCCACCGGCCGAATCTCCGCTGACCCGTCATTTGCCTTGCCCTCATTCGAGTCAAACCGTTTCTCTCAAGGCGCGAAGTGTGATATACTTCCAGACTGTAGCGAGTGTCGGCCGCCAGGCTCCCGCCCGGCGATCCACCTGCCGCCGCCACCAGCACCCGTCCCGGAGGAGCGAGCATGGGAATCTACCGCGTCCTGTACTATTCCACTGTCACCGTGGGCAGCGGTGGCCGAATCACGATCCCACAGGATATGCGAGACGATCTGGATCTGCAGGACGGCGATACGCTCACGGCCCGCATGGAAGGCAGTGAGACGGGTCACAAGCAACTCACGATCTGGAAACAGCGAGACAGTTGAGGCGGTCGGCGGTCAGCCGGGCGCCTGTCCGAAGTTGATCGCCATCGCGCCGAACACGAGGTCGATGTGCCCGCAGCGCACGAACCCGTGTCGCTGCATGAGTTCCGTCACTCCCCTCTGCGCAGGGTATTGGCGGAGCGATTCCGGTATGTATCGGTAGGATTCCACGTCGCGATGAAGAATCCAGCCGGCGACCGACGTGCTGAGATCCAGGTACTTGAGATACCAGCGGTCGAGCCAGGCGGGCTCGGCCCGTCCGAAATCGAGTGAAACGAGCCGCCCGCCCGGCGCCAGGCACCTCCGGATTTCCCCGATGCACCAGCTCAGATCCGGGAAATTGCGCAATCCGTAGCCCACGAGCACGCGATCGATGCTTCCGTCGGGGAAAGGAAGGAAGGTCGCGTCACACTGCGTCCACTGCACTCCTCTCGCTGCAGGCCTCGACTTGCCCGTCACCATCATCTCCCACGTCAGGTCTGCCGCGATGACAGTCGCCGCCCCGGCACTATTTGCAGCGCGGATGGCGAAATCCCCGGTACCGGCGGCGAGATCGAGCACCACGTCCCCCGGCTGGATCTCTGCCAGGTCGAGCGCCAGGCGCTTCCAGGCACGGTGGCGGCCCATGGACATGAGATCGTTCGTCAGGTCGTATCGCCCTGCAATACGGCCGAAAAGCGACCGTACGTACCGCCGTTTCGTGGTTGGGGCGTCAATCTGGCCCTGTATTCGGGCGGCCATGCGGTCACGTTCCATGGCGCGCACGATCACGGCACAGCCCATGCGCTGTCAATGACGGATCGAATGGAACCATGGAACACGGAAACCGTAAGTCGAACTCAGTGTAGGAACGTCACGTCAGACCAACGAGAGGTTCACCTCGGAGGAGCCATGTCTGCCAGGAATCTGTGCATGCCACGCCGCGCGATGGGCGCTCCCATCGCCCTCATTCTGCTTGCCTTCACGGCGACGGCCTGCAGCAACAAGCACGTCACGCGGGTCGATCCGAGTACGGTCACGGACCTTTCCGGTGCGTGGAACGATACCGATTCGCGCCTGGTGGCGAATGCGCTCATCGAGCAGAGCATCTCCGGGCCGTGGCTCGAGAGGTACTACAACAACAACGGCGGAGAATCGCCGGCCGTAATCGTCGGTGAATTCCGGAATCGCACCTCGGAGCACATCGAGGTCACCGTCTTCGTGCGGGACGTCGAGTTCGCGTACATCAACTCGGGACTGGTCACCGTGGTCGCTAGTTCCGAAGAACGCGAAGAAGTGCGGGGTGAGCGGGACGACCAGCAGGATTTCGCGCGCGCCGACACGCGGGCCCGTCTCGGCCAGGAACTCGGCGCGAACTACATCCTCCAGGGTGACCTCACGTCGATTCAGGACGAAGAGGAGACCACGTACCTGGGTGCAAAGCGCAAGGAGGCGATCGTCTTCTACCAGGTCGACGCGCGGCTGATAGACCTCCAGACGAACGCCGTCGTGTGGGCGGGACAGCACGAAATCAAGAAGTACATCGAGAGGCAGCCGTTCGGGCTCTGATCTAGCGATCGGGCTCCAGACCGGGTCCCGCACGGGCGGGGCCCTCCTACGGGAGAGAACGATGAAACGGACGTTCCTGTTGCTGGCCCTCACGGCCCTCGCGGCCTGCGTGCCGAAGAAGGTGCACGAGGAGCCCATCATGGAGAACGATCAGCGAGTCGGTGATTCCTCGGCGGCGGTGGCCGCGGCGACGGCGCAGGCCGCTGACGCGAAAGCGAAGGCCGAGGAGCGGGAAGCGCTCACGGCCCAGGCCATGGCCGATTGCGCCCCCGAGGTGTGCGAGGCACTGGTCCGCGGCGAGCTCGCGATCGGAATGAACGAGACGCAGGTGCTGGCGGCCACGGGGACCACCGATGATGCCTGGGCCATCCGTCACGCGGGTGACGCGACGGTCATGATGCCGGCGACCTCGCTGAGTCCGCCGACGGACGTGGTAGGGGACCTCGCCGTGGTGCAGCTCGCCTCGAACACGGTGAGTCGGTACGCGTATCGTGAGGCGCAGGGCGTACGGGTGGTCGATTCGCCGTACGATGCCTCCACCGAAGGTCGGGCCGTGGCCCTTGCTGACGCACTTCTCCGCGAGGGCGACGACTACGCGGCGCGAGGCGACTTCGAGTCGGCCCTCAACCGGTATGATCGGGCCAGCATCCTGACGCCGGGCGATCCGATGATCGACTTCAAGATCGCCGAGGCGCTGGACAAGGCTCTCCGGCCCTACGCGGCTCTGATCCAGTACCAGATGTTCCTGCACCAGATGAGGTTGGAGACCATCGAAGCACGGGGCGAGGCGGCGGCCCGGATGGCGGAAGCGATCGCCCTGGCCCAGCAGCGCATCCTGATCCTGGAGCGACAGGTACCGCAGTAATGGCGACCAACGGAGATCACGATTGGCCCCGACGCGGGTCTCGGATCTTCCGGCGCCGCCAGCTTCCGCCCGGGTTGGCGGTGCTGGCGGCGCTCCTTCTTTCAGGTTGTCATCTCATGGCGTCGCACAAGACCGGTCCGGAAGGTCGGTCGATGCACGACACCGATCTGCGCCAGCTGGCCCGGGACGAGGCCTTCGTCGAGGCTCTCGACCTCACCGATCCGGATGACCGCGGCGACATAGGAGATGAACTCCTGCGCCTGATGCACCGTGGACTTCTCCTTCACTACGCCGGGCGGTACGAGGAGAGCAACGAGGTGCTCCAGCGTGCCGAGGCGATCATCGACGATCGCTATACCAGGAGCGTTTCGCTGGCGCTGCTATCGATCGTAACCAGCGATCGGGCACTGGCGTGGCTTCCGAGCGATACCGAGCGCCTGATGGTGAACTACTACGGCGCGCTGAACTACCTGGCCCTGGGCGACCCGGAAGAGGCCGCCGTAGAGGCACGCCGTCTGAGTCGACTCCTCGAGCTGGGCGAAGAGGACGAGCTTGAACCGGATGAGGTGACGATGCGGGAACTGCTCCGCTACTTCGCCGGCTCGGTGTTCGAGGCCTCGGGAAACAGCAACGATGCCGCCGTCGCGTACCGCCACGTATGGTCGCCGGCTGAAACGACCGGCGACTCGCCGCTTCGGCCGCGCTTTCTCGACCTGTATGGAGAGGACTGGGTCGAGGAGAACCCTCCGCAGCCGAAGCAGGACTTCGACACGGCCCTCGATTCGATCATGGCGGAGCTGGCCGGGGGCGCGGGTCAGGGTGCCGCCGCTGACAGCATCGAGACAGTCGAGGACAGCCTGGAGAACGAGGAGCTGGACGTGGTCGCCGCGATGGGGCTGCCGACCGTCGAAGACGACGACCCTGCTCCTGCGTTGCCGGACGACCTCCAGTTGACGGTCCCCTCGGACAGTGGAGAGGCGCCCGCTGTCCCGGACAGCCTCGTAGAGTCGCCCCACCAGCCCCCTGAGCGGGGAGGCGATGTGGTGGTTCTCCTCGAGCATGGGTTCGTGGCGCACAGAGTGGAACGATCTCTGAACGTACCCCTGTTCCCGGTCGAGGCGGACGCGCTCCACGACTCGAACTCCGACGTTCGCTTCGCGGCGGCGTCATGCGTCGCGTCGAGAGCGTTTCAGGGCCGCTATGACTTCTCGGAGATTCTCGCCGAGTCCGGGACCGACTGGCGGGGTGACTCGGGCGGGAAGTGCATCGTTCCAGGCGCCGCGAAGAGCAACGACCCGGATCCCGTCCGCGACCTGTACCTGATGCGGGTCGCCTGGCCGGAGATGACGTCTACCGGTCTTCCGACGGATCTGCCGGTGCTCGGACTGTCGATTGCCGCAGACGCCAGACCTTTGCAGATGGCGGCGCTGGACTCGGGGCGAGACACGACCACCACCACGCCGGACGACCTCGGCGCCAGGGTCCTCCCCGGCGCGAACGAGGCAGCAGACGTTCCAAACGGTGCGCCCGCTGCAGCGGGTCCGACGCCTACCGTTATGAAGCCGGGAATGCGGGGGTCAGTCTCGGCCGCGGTCACCGATGAGTTCGAAGACAAGCTCGGTGGGATACTGATCAAGGCGGTGGCGCGCACGGCCCTCAAATACGAGCTGGCCCGGGGAATAGAGAAGGAAGTGGACAAGAAGAACGAGATCCTCGGCGAGATCGCGTTCCTCACCGCCAACGCCGCCGCCGCGCTGTTCGAGCGTGCCGATACTCGCTCCTGGCACCTGCTGCCTGACGAGCTGTCCGTGGTTCGCCTTCGTCTTCCTCCCGGCATCCATCCCCTGACGCTGGAAGTCGAAACCGGCCAGGGGGACACGCGGTTGATCGATCTCGGCGAAGTGATTGTACGGGACGGGCGCGTGCACGTGCTCTCCGCCCGAGTTTGGCCATGAGCGTCACTCCGGGTTAGCTTCCCGGCCTTCACGATACGGCGAGAGGCGATGTATGAGCGGCATTTCTGCCGCGTGCCACCCTGACGAATACGGATTGCTGGCAGGCGAATGATAGGTATCGAGAGAGAAAAGGTCGGACGGCTTCCGGTCTGGGCATGGGCCGTTCTGTCCGGCTTCGCGATCTGGCTGTTGTACGTGTTCACCCTGGGGCCGTCGACGGCCTTCTGGGACACCTCCGAGTACATTGCGACAGCGCACATCCTGGGTCTGCCTCACCCTCCCGGGAACCCGTTCTTCGTCCTGTTCGGAAAGGGATGGCTGCTGCTCACGGGCTGGACCGGCCTGGAGATCGCTACCCGGATCAACCTGCTGAGCGCCACGGTCTCCGCCGTTGCCGCTGTGTTCTGGTTTCTCGCGGTGATGCGGATATGGGCCCACTTCACCGAGAATCGGGCCGTCGCGTTGATGGCCGCATTTTGCGCCGTCCTCGTGAGCGGAACCGCGTACACGGTGTGGGCCCAGTCGAACGTGAATGAGAAGGTGTACACGGTCTCGCTCATGTTCGTGGCCGCGATCTCGTATCTGGCGATGCTGTGGGAGGACCACAGCGACACGTATCGCGGCGACCGGCTGATGGTGCTGATCGCGTTCCTGCTCGGCCTGGGAACGACGAACCACCAGATGTCGCTGCTTCCATTGCCTGCCCTGGCCGTGTTCGTGTTCTGGCACAACCACGGCCGCCTGCTGAACTGGAAGTCCATAGCGATCGTGGCGGGGGGACTCGTGGTCGGTGTGGCCCTTGGTGCGGCGCTCCAGGGACTCGGTTGGCCCTTGCCACGCCTGTGGCTGTACACGGGAGTGCTCGCCGCAGTGGCCGTCGTATTGTCTCCGCGGGTCGCGGTGGCGGGCACGGTATTCCTCCTCATCGGCTTTTCAGTCCAGCTCCTGTTCGTGCCTATACGCTCGGCCCAGAACCCGATCATCGACGAGGCGGATCCGGAGTGCGTGGTAATCGGGGAGGACGGGTCGCCGAGCAACCGGATCATCGACGCGGTGATCCCGAAGCAGTACGAAACGGGATTCGGTGAGAAGAAGTTGGCCGTTCAGTGCGAGAAGCTCGCAGCCTCGATCGCGCGTGAGCAGTACCAGAAGCCGCCCTGGGCAGAAGAGCAGTCTCCGAGGAAGGCCCAGTTCGCGATGTTCTGGCAGTATTTCGACTGGCAGTGGGCTCGAACGCTGCCGGTCGGGGTCCGCGGGCTGGTCACGATGCTGTTCCTGGCCTTCGGGATCGTCGGCCTGGTGCGCCACGCTCGCGGCGACATGGACAGCTTCGTCTACTTTGCCACGTTCCTGGCCACGATCACCGTTCTTCTGATCTTCTACTTGAACTTCAAGTACGGGTACAGCACATACGGAGACATCCCGTTGGATCCCCGCGAAGTGAGGGAACGCGACTACTTCTACGTGTTCAGCTTCAACGTGTGGG
>Ga0316187_10004470_pt1 | contig 12108 bp, 11 predicted proteins | sample CroRivburrow1_MG_FD_204927 | JGI IMG/M metagenome (GOLD analysis project Ga0316187, IMG submission 204927) | Coastal sediment microbial communities from Maine, United States - Cross River worm burrow 1 | ecosystem: Environmental > Aquatic > Marine > Coastal > Sediment | place: USA: Maine...
TCCCCCGGCCTCGGTCTCGTTCCCCCGGCCTAGTCCGACTGAAAGGCGTTCTCAATCGCGGTCTCCTCCGCGCTCTCCGCATCCGGCCCCGTTGGCCCGTGGTCTCCCAGGCTCGCCTTGATCGCTTTCGCTTGCCGCGCGGTCGCTCCCGCCTCGATCAACTGATCTTCCGTTGCGGCCAACACCTCACGCAGCGATCCCAAATTCCGCAACAACTTCCCGCGCGTTTTCGGCCCGACCCCGGGCACCGCGTCTAGCTCGCTTCGCAGCCGCCTCGTGCGTCCCACCTTTCTCCGCAAGGTGTTCGACGCTCGGTGGGTTTCGTCGCGTGCGAGGAGGAGCAGGGATAGCGCCGAGTTCACTCTCGCCGGCATCGCGTTCTTCTGGCCGGGGCGGAACACGCGGTCGCCTTCTTCTTCGCCGGTTGCGGTCACCCGTGGCTTCGCGACCGAGGCGAGCTCGAGGTCGGGGACGCCGATGTCCTCGCGGGCGCGCACCGCGACGCCGAGCTGTCCTTTTCCGCCGTCGACGACCAGTAAATCCGGCAGCTCCCAGCCATCTTCCTGGTTTTTTCCCCGGCGCAAGCGCCGCATCAGGACTTCGTACATCGCCGCGTAGTCATCGCCGCCGCCGACCCCTTTAACTCGGAAGCTTCGGTACCGGTCCTTGGCAGGCACGCCGTTATGTAGCGCGACGAAGACCGCCACGGTCTCCTCGCCACCGGTGTGTGAGATATCGACGCACTCGATTCGGCGGGGCACGACCGGCAGGCGGAGCTGCCGCTGAAGCTCTTCTAGCCGCGCCTCGACATCTTCACGTGCGCGTTCCTTCTCGTCGAAGGCGTGCTCCGCATTTTCGCGCGCAAGGTCTAGCAACTTCGCCTTGGCACCGCGCTTCGGTTCGACGATCTGCACGCGGCGCTTCCGGTTCTCGCTGAGGAGCTCCTCGAGGGCTTCGCTCATTTCGATCCCTACCGGCACCAGAACCTCGTCCGGTAGAGACGTCCGTTCGGCATAGTGCTGGTGGAGGAACGCGCCGAGCATCTCGTCGTTGGGCACCGCAACCCGTCGCAGCGGAAGGGTGCGTACGCTAAACAAGCGCCCGCCGCGCATGCTCAGCACCGCCACTTCCACCTGGTCACCCTGCCGGTGAAAGCCGATCACGTCTTGGTCCGATTTCTGCACACCAGAGACACGCTGTTCCTCTTGGGCGCGCTCTACGGCGCGAAGCTGATCGCGATAGATCGCCGCCCGTTCGTACTCGAGCTCGCCCGATGCACCTTTCATTCGGCCGTCGATGTCGCGCACGAGCTCGTCGTGCCGCCCGTCGAGAAACCGCGCGACATTAGCCACCTGCGCGCGGTACTCCGACTCGTCGACTGCCAGCACGCAGGGCCCCGGGCACCGTTTGATTTGGTGCTGAAGACACGGCCGGGATCGGAGCCGGAACTCGGTGTCCGTGCACGTCCGTAGCTGGAAATAGCGGTTCACGAGCCGAAGGGTCTGCCGCGCCGCAGTCGCCGAGTGATAGGGCCCAAAGTACTGTGCGCCATCTGGCTTCGGCCGGCGAACGACTTCGAGCCTCGGCCAAGGCTTCTTTGCATCGAGCCGCAGCGATAGGTACTCCTTGTCGTCGCGCAGCTTCACGTTGTACTTCGGCTGGTGCGACTTGATCAGCTGGTTCTCGAGGAGCGCAGCTTCCTTGTCGGTGTGCGTGACGAACGTCTCAATGTCGGTCAGCTCGCGTTCGAGACGACTGACGAACGCGCGCAGGTCACTCGACCCCGGCTGGAAGTAACTCCGCACACGGTTTCTGAGACTCCGCGCCTTGCCGACGTAAAGGACCTTCCCGTCCGCGCCATGAAAGACGTAGACTCCCGGCGACACTGGGAGCCCGTCGAGCTTTCGCTGTGCTACCTCTGCAACCACGCCGAACCTATACCACCACGGCCGCCCCGGAGCGCCCTGCGGTTCACTCAGCGCGAATCACGCGCTCATCCGTGACGACGAGGTCGACCGCCACGTCGAACGGAAGCTCGGGCACTTCGGAGATCAACTGAAAATCGTAGGCGACCGCACAGGTGCATGCGTGTCCCAGTCGGGGGATCAGCTTGTCGTAGTAGCCACCACCGTACCCGATCCGGTAGCCGCGTGGGTCGACCGCCAACGCAGGAACTAGCGCGAAATCAACCTCCTCGGGCTGTACTTGCGCGGCCGTCTCCGGCGGCTCCCGCACGGAAAAGGCCCCCTCGACGAGCACGGTGTCCGAATCGACGAAGTGAAGTTGCAGTTCGGCGCCAACCACTCTCGGCAACGCCACTCGCTTGCCCGCGGCCCATGCCGCTTGGATGCTCGGCTGCGTTCGCACTTCGTTGCCAATCGACGCGAAGGCGAGAACCGTCTCCGCGCGTTCGAGCTCCGGGAGCGCGAAGAGACGTTTGGTGATCTCGCCAGAACGCAGCTCGCACGCCGATTCTGGAAGCGCCTCGCGCACGGCGCGCATTCGGTTGCGGAGCGCCAGCTTGGCGCGTTGACGGAGCTCGGTTTCGGCGCGCTCCGTTTCGCCCGCGCTCACGGCTCGATTTGCTGCGCGAGCTCGGCGTCCGCTTGCAGCCGCTGATCGATTCGTCGAATCGCGGTGTCGACCACCTGGCGCGTTCTGGCCTCGAGGCTTTCCCGTCGCTGCTCGGACGCGTCGAGATCTTCAGCGAGACTGAGCGCGACGACGGCGAGAAGCTGTGCGGGTGTCGCCGCTCGTGCCGCCTTAGGGCCGAGGGCTGCCACTCGTTCATTCACGATATCGGCCAGGCGTTGTAGGTATGCTTCGTCGGCGTCCGAGGACATGCGATAGCGGGCACCGGCAATTTCGATCTGAACGTTGCGCTTCACGGTTGACCGGAAGGTAGTCCTCCACCTCCTCAGGCGTCAAGGTAGGACATACACACTCATCCCCTCTACCTTCCGCTGCGATCGGAATCAGAGTACGAGGGTTTGGGGGGACAGGGGGCTGGCGTGTTATCGTTGATCCCCGGGGGACAGTAGGGGTCATGATCAAGGTTAGTTGCCCGTCATGTAATGCGTCTTACGACGTGGACGAGCGCCGTTTGCCCGAGGACGGGCTTCGAATGCGGTGCCCAAAGTGCAGCGAAAGCTTTCAAGTTCATCGCGATGGCTCGACCGCGAAGAGCGGGGGTGGAGCTGCGCCAGCGACAAATAAGCGCTCGAGGCGTAAACCGACACAGGTCGGGCTCGGTCCGCAAGTGCCGCCGGCCGCCCCGGCGGCGGCGATCAAGTCACCGCCTTCTGATTTGCCAGCTCCGATGGAGGAGGTCGATCTACCGGCGCCGTTCGGTGGTGGCGATTTCGCAGATCTTCCTGCACCAAAGAAAGGCGGGCGTTCTCTCGATTTCGATCCATTTGATGATCTCGGGGTTGTCGACCTTCCTGCGCCGAAGGCCCAAGCGGAGCCGTCTGGTTTTGATCCATTTGCAGACATGGACCTGCCCGCACCGCTCGAGGGACCGGGCGGCACCGATCTACCCGCGCCCATGTCTGCCGCTTCAGGAACCGAGATCGACTTACCTGCTCCCATGGGCGGCGCACGCGCGAGAGAGATCGAGCCGATCGGTGGAGAGATCGATCTGCCGATGGCCCTGACCGACGCTGATCTACCCACGCCAAGGGCGGGGTCTGCGGTTCCAGCACCTATCTCGCTCGACTCCGAGCTGCCCATGCCGCTCGATCAGAAGGATCTGCCGATCGCCCGCGACGACTTCATGGACCTCGACATCGACGGTCCAGAGCGGGTTCATGGCGGCGGACCGATCGAGCTGGATCTCCCCGACGGCGTGGACCTCGACCTCGAGCTCGACGCGCCTCCAAGGGCCCCAGGACCCCCACCGCCCCTTGGCCAGCCTTTCGGAGCGCCAGGCGGAGGGCCGCCGGGTCAGATGCCCAGCCCAGACCGTATCAGCCGCGATTCGGCCGAGCTCAAGCTGCCCGAATCAGACGAGCTGGAGTTTTCGGGGCTTCCAGGTGAGGGCGAAGACGGCGTGCACCGCATGCCCAACCCCGGTGGAGCCGGACCGGACGTGTTCACCACGTCCAAGGGCAAGAACAAAGTCCAAGGGCTCAAGATCAAACGCCCAGCATGGCTGATGAAGGCCGCGGCGGTCGTCGCGGCCATCGCCGCGGTGCTCGGTGCCGGCTTCTATCTCGGCACCACCCAATACGGCCTCTTTGGGATTCACCTGGTGGAGCCGTTCCTCCCCGCCTCGGGCGACGCAGTGCTCGTCGCGCAGGCGATCGAAGACGCGGAAATCATCGCGGCGGCAGATACCTACGGGGCGACGCGGCAGGCGCTTGCGAGGCTCGAAGGCGAGCGACGCGGTGCGAGTCTGAATCGCTCGCTGATCGCGAGGAGCCTCCTGCATGAGTCGTACTATCAGGTGCGCTACGGACAAGACGCCGAGAGCGCCGCCACCGCCGATGTGCTCCGCGTGCACTTGCAGCGCCGGGGCGACGATGCGCCACGCATTCATGTCGCGCTCGCGGCGGATGCGCTCCGCAACGCCGACACGGTCGTCGCGACCTCAGAGCTTGCGCTCGCTGTGCAAGAGGAACCGACGGACGTCTACGTGGACTTGGTGGCCGGTGAGATCGCGCTCAGAGGCCGTGATGGACAAGCAGCTGTCGACGCGTTTGACCGCGCTATGAAGAAACACGACAGTGCTCGCGCGCAGTGGGGCCTCGCCCGTGGCTACCGCCTGCTCGGGGCCCACGACCAGGCCGCCGTCGCGGCGAAGGCGACTCAGAAGCTCAGCCCGAATCACGCCGGCGCGCGCGTCGCGGTCGCGGACCTACTGATCCAAGAGGGCCAGATCGACCAGGCCTACGAGCTTCTTCAAGCCCCCGCGGGCCTTGTGCCGATCGAGGGCGCCACTTTGCAAGTCGCGCGTGTGGACAAGTCTTCTGCCCTCACCCTCATCGCGCAGATCGAGGAGCACCGGGGACGCCTTGGCGCCGCGCGTGAGATGTACGAAAAGGGGATCGAGCTCGACACGAGTAACGCCGACGCGACCCTCGGGGCGGCGCGACTCGTCCTGTTGGAGCGTGACTACCCAGACGCCTACGCCCGTTTCCAGACGGTGCTCCGGTCGGAGGTCCGACCTGGCGCCGAGATCGATGTGACCGGAAAGCCCAGAGTCGTGGTCGATGCCAAGCTTGGCGCTGCCGAGGCGCTCCTGGCGATGGACAAGGCGGACGAAGCCAAACAATTGCTCGCCGACCTCAAGACACCCGAACCGGTGAGCGCAGAGGTCGAACTCTGGCAGGGGAAGGTCGACGAAGGCCTGGGTTACACCGAAGAGGCTGTTCGTCACTTCCGAAACGCGATCGCGCTCGAGCCGACGGGGTTCCGTGCGTACATGGCGCTCGCCCAGCATTACCGGGCGACGAAGCGCCCCGGTGAAGCGGTTGGTGTTCTCGTCGAGGCGCAGAAAAACGTCGAGATCACTGCCGAGGTGCGGCGCGTCTTGGGTTGGGCTGAGCTCGAGCGAAACCGTGTCGACGCGGGGATCAAACAGTTCTTGCAAGCACTCGAGATGGAGCCTCAGGATTCAGCGTCCCAGTTCGGGCTTGCCGTGGCGTACCGACGCAAGGGCATGCTCGACGAGGCTGGCGTGGAGCTCGAGAAGGTTCGGGAGTTGGACGCGAAGTTCCCGGCTCTTGCGCTCGAGAAGGGACGCCTCGCCGAAGCGACGGGCGACATGGACGGCGCGGTGGTGAGCTACCGCGAAGCGCTCGAGGAGTCACCCAAGGATGCCCTGCTGAAGTCGCGTTTGGGTGCCGTGCTGGTCATCACCGGTCAGCTCGAGGAGGGAGAGAAGCTGTTGCTCGAGGTGATCGAGGCTCAACCATACTCTGCCGAAGCGGAGCACTATCTCGGCCGCGTGGAGTTGGAGCGAGGTCAGACGGAGCCTGCGCGGCAGCACTTCCTTCGCGCGGCTCGCCTCGAGTCCGACAGCGGTCTCTATCGGATGTACGTTGCCTGGGTGGCGCTCGAGTCGAACGAGATGACGACTGCGCTGCGGGAGCTCGACACCGCGCTGAAGCTCGATCCGACCCTCGGAGACGCCTATTGGCTCCGCGCGCGAATTCGGATCCGGGCCGGCGTCGTTCGCGATGCCCTCGGCGACCTTCGCAAGGCCATCGAGCTCAACCCCGAACGGGTCGATGCATGGGCAGCCATGGGTGAATGCCACTACCAGCTTGGCCAGATGAAGGAAGCGATCGTGGACTTCGAGAAGGCCGTGGCGGGCGATCCGGAGCGAGGGTACTGGTGGTATCGCCTGGGGCGCCTGCAGCTCGACGAAGGCCGTCGCGCGGAGGCACTGACGTCGCTCGGCACGGCCACCTCTCTCGGCGGAGATGACCCGAGCCGCAAGGCATGGGTTGCCGATGCACACCGCTTGACCGGCGATATCTACTACGCACAGAAGAAGCGCCAGGACGCCGTCGTGGAATATGGGCGTTACCTGGAGCTGGCGGATCGCGACGCGATCGACCGGGCGGAGGTCCAAAGGAAGCTACAAAGGATCGCCCAGGGCCTCGACTGAACGGGCATCAGTCGAGCTGATCGCGACCAAAGGCGTCGGGCAGGAGCGACGAAAGGTCGTACTCCGCACGCGCGCCGCCCGTGTAGCTCCGGATCGGAAGGCTTGGCGCTAGCTCGGCCAGGCATTGCCTGCAGATCCCGCAAGGTGGGGTGGGGCTTTTCGCCCCGGAAGCGACCACGAGCGCCACCAGCTCACGTTCTCCCGCCGCGACCGCAGCCGCCAATGCCGCACGCTCCGCGCAAATCGTGGCGCCGTAGCTGGCGTTCTCGACGTTGCAGCCCGTGAACACCGCTCCGCTCGTCGTTTGGACGGCCGCCCCCACTGTGAACCCAGAGTAGGGGGCGTAGGCGTTCGTGCGAGCGTCCATCGCGGCTCGCCTCAAAGCATCCCAGGCTCCTTCGTCCATCACATCGACTCCAGCACGCCGGAGAGCAGCGACTCGAATCGCGACCGAACACGGCCGGCAGTCGCCTGCACTTCTGCGTGACTCAATGGGCCTTTCGAGATTCCGGCGGCGAGGTTCGAGACACAAGAGACTCCAAGAACGCGAAGCCCCATGTGACGCGCGGCGAGCACCTCGAGCACGGTGCTCATCCCCACTGCATCGGCGCCGAGCGTCTTGAGCATGCGAACCTCGGCAGGGGTTTCGTAGGCGGGCCCCAGCAAACCAGCGTAGACACCACGCTTGAGCTCGAACCCCAGGCCGTTCGCCACGCTGCTCGCCGTTTCGATGAGCGCCGGGTCGAACGCCGCGGTCATGTCGAGAAAACGTGGCCCGCGCTGTGCGTCGTTCTCACCCACGAGGCTGCTCGCTCCCGTGAGGTTGAGCTGATCCGTGATCGCCATCAGGTCGCCCTCCTCGAGCGCCGGCGAAATTCCTCCCGCTGCGTTGGTTACGATCAAGGTCTCGGCGCCGAGAACTGCCATCAATCGAACACCAAACGCGACCTCGTCTGGGGAGTTGCCTTCGTACAGGTGGGCGCGTCCCTGCATCGCGATGATCCGTTTGCCAGCTTTTTGCCCGGTGACGAGGTTGCCCGCATGCCCCGGCACGCTAGAGAGCGGCATGTGAGGGATTTCTCCGTAAGGGATCGCGCGGGCGCCCTCCAAGCGGTCGGCGTAGTCGCCGAGCCCGGAGCCGAGAACCATGGCGATGTCGACCTTTCCAGTCCGATCGCCAACGGCTTCTTTGGCTTGGTCGAGTGCCTCCATCATCGCCCCCGCATTGTACGCTACCTCGGCTATAGTGCCTGCCGGATGCCGAGACGAGTCGCCATCACCTGTTTGATGCTGTTGCTCGCCTGCTCTGGCAGAGGCGCCGACGGACCCGCGAGCGAGACGGCTCGTGAAGTCTCGGAGACCGACGAGGTCCCGAGCGTCGTCGAGCCGCCCACCCTGGTGTCGATCGTGCCCATCGCAACGGCGGAGGAGGTCCCGCGTGATTGCTCCAATCCCGTCGAAGAGTCTTGCAACGCGATCGACGACGACTGTGACGGCGTGATCGACGATGGCTGTGGGTACGGCACAGGCCTCATGCAGGTCACCGCATCGTGGGACACCGGTGCAGATATCGATCTGTACGTTACAGGCCCGCTCGGGGACACGCTGAGCTTCCAGCGGCTGTCGACCCCCTCCGGCGCGCGGGTGGATCACTCCGGACGAGGCGAATGCGTCGGCGAGATGCCGAACCCGCAGATCGAAAACATCCGGTGGGTCGGCACGCGCCCGATGGACGGTATCTACGAGGTCGAAGTCCACTATTGGGGTGAGTGCGTCGGCAGCGGCGGTCCGACCAACGTGACCATCTCGGTTGCAGTTGGGCGTCGAATCGCGGGTCAGTACCGCCACAGCTTGCTGCCCGGCGAGCGGATTCGCGTCGTCCGGTTCGTCGTCCAATGAGAGTCCGCCGGGACGGTGCGCTCTTCGCCCTATGCCTGACCCTACAAGGATGCATCATCGGCGGGGTAGCCGTGGCCGCACGGTCCGGCGGTTCGCCATCCACGATCGTCGCCGGGTTGGCACTGTGCTTCGTTCCATACGCGGGAGTCATCCACTTCTCCCGTTCCGTGATCAGCAAGCGAGTCCTCGACCGGCTTGCGATCGGGACGGCGCTGCTCTTTGGCGGAGCTTTCTTGCTGGCACCACCCCTCCTGTCAGACGACCTCTATCGCTATCTCTGGGAGGGGCGGCTTTGGCTCGAAGGGTTCAACCCCTATCGACTGGCTCCCGATGATCCGGGGTTGGCGCACCTTCGCGACGACCTCTGGGTCCACATCAACAACAAACCACTGGCCACCATCTATCCGCCGCTTTCGCAGCTCATTTTTGTGGCCGCACAGTGGCTCGGAGGGAAAGTCTGGACGCTCAAGCTCTTGGCCCTGGCGGCCCATGTGCTTTCGGTCGTGGTCGTCGCACGCCTCAGCACGGTTCCGAAGGCATCTCTCGGGCTGGCCCTCAATCCCTTGCTGCTCAGCGAAGCGGCGCTCAACGGTCATTTCGACATTCTGTGCGGTGCTGCGTTGCTCATCACCGCCTGGGCCCTGGCGCAGCATCGCTTCCTGCAAGCTGGCATCGCCGCCTGCGTCGCAGTCGGGCTCAAAATGGTGGGGCTCGTCGTTCTCCCGCTGTTCGTCCGGCGGCCCAAGGCCTTGGCCGCGACTGGGTTAGGCTCGGCGCTATTGCTCGCGCCCATCGTCTGGTCGCGGGCGCCCGCAGATCCGGTCTCCGGTGCAGGACAGTTCGCCACTCGCTGGCGCGGCAACGAGAGCCTGTTCGCGTTGTTCGATCAGTTGAGCCGGCAACTATGGGAGTCGGATTCTGCTGATCTGATCGCGCGCTCGGTCGTGGCGGCCGCCTTGCTCGCGCTTTGCGCCCTGGCCGTGTACCGCCGCCTGCCTCCGTTGCAGGCGACCCGCGCGCTCGTCTGGGCGCTCCTGCTCCTGTCGCCACAGGTCCATCCCTGGTACCTGGCGTGGCTTCTACCGCTCGAGGTCGCCGCCGCCGGCGCCGCCGGCCTGGTCTGGAGCGCGGCGGTGCTGTGTGCTTATGCGCCACTCGACCTCTGGGTCGCCCAAGGTGTCTGGGCGATGCCGCCCTCGGTGCAGATCTTCGAGTATTCGCTCGTAGCCCTCGCCCTGTTCCTCGATCCGCAGCGTCCGAGCTTCCGTATGCCTAGGCTTACCGGGAGATTTCCAGGGTGATTCAGCGGGTTTAGCGCAGCATCATGCTTCGGCGCCCGGAGGGTTCGGTTTTGGCTTGCAGGGTGGGCGCGAGCCCTTAGACTACGCGCCCCTGAATCCCAGGGACAGACGGATTCACCATGTACGCGGTCATTCAAACAGGCGGAAAACAGTATCGGGTTGCCGAGGGCGACACGATTCGCGTCGAAAAACTAACGGGCGATGTCGGCTCCAAAGTGGAGTTCAGCGATGTCCTGATGGTCGGTGGCGAGAAGGTCGAAGTAGGCAGGCCGCATGTCGGTGGAGCCAAAGTCACGGCTGAGATCGTAGCGCAGGACCTCGCCAAGAAGATCATCGTCTTCAAGATGAAGCGCCGGAAGGGCTACCGGAACCGTCGCGGTCACCGGCAGCCGTACACCGAGCTCCGCATCGACAGCGTGAAAGGCTAGGGGAGCGCCATGGCACACAAGAAGGGTCAGGGCTCATCCCGTAACGGCCGCGATTCGAAGCCGCAGTACCGCGGCGTCAAGGTTTTCGGTGGCCAGGCGGTGCCTGCAGGCAGCATCCTGGTCCGCCAGGTTGGGCAGACGTTCCACCCCGGCACAAACGTGGGTGTGGGCAAGGACTACACGCTGTGGGCCAAAGTGGACGGCGTGGTGACGTTCGAGCGACGTGGCCGAACCGGTAAGCGCGTCAGCGTCTATCCCGCCGACAGCTGAGCGACTCCTTGCAGGAGCGTTTCCCCGCGCCCGAGTTCGACTCCCCCACGGGGAGCGTCTTTCCGCCACCCGCCGGGCGTAGAGTCTATTGCAACCGAAATCTGAGGCTCGATCAGGTCAAAGCCGTTGGCTTCGACATGGACTACACGCTTGCGATCTATCGCCAGGCGGAGATGGATCGGCTCAGCATCGAAGCGACCGTTCGCAAGCTGGTCGATCGAGGCTACCCCGAAGAGCTCCTCTCGATGCAGTACCGGACCGACTTCCCGATCCGGGGGCTATTGATCGATCGGAAGCTCGGCAACGTGTTGAAGATGGACCGCTACCGGTACGTCAAGACGGCCTACCATGGGTTCCGGAGGCTCACTCGGGAAGAGCGCCGCCGGGCATACCACACCCGGCGGCTTCGTCCCGGCACCGGGCGTTACCACTGGGTCGACACCTTGTACTCGCTGTCCGAGGTGGCGGTGTACGCCGCGGTCATCGAGCATCTCGAGACCCATGGACGAACGCTCGACTACGGGCAGCTCTTCTCCGACGTCCGCGAATGCGCCGACCTCTCCCATCAGGACGGCTCGATCCTCGACGTGGTGCTCGAGGACCTGCCTCGCTACGTCGACCGTGACCCGGACCTCGGGCAGCTGCTCCACAAGCTTCGCAGCGCCGGCAAGCGCGTGTTTCTCTTGACGAACTCCGGCCCGGAGTACACCGACGCGATGATGTCGTACCTGTTGGACGACGGGCTCGACGAGTATCCGAGCTGGAAAAACTATTTTGACTACGTGTGCAGTGCCTCCCAAAAACCTGGCTTTTTCACTGGGAAAGCCCCATTCGTCGAGGTCGAATCACAGGAGGAGACCCGGGACCTCTCACGCGGTCGCATGTACACCGGAGGCAACATCGGCGACCTCCAGCGAGCCCTGGGCTTCGCCGGCGACGAGGTGCTCTATGTGGGGGACCACATCTACGGCGATGTGCTTCGAGCCAAGAAGGAATCCACTTGGCGCACCGCGATGATCATCCAGGAGATGGACGATGAGCTCCGGGTTCTGCGCGAGCACTCGCTCAGCTTCGAGCGCGCCCACTCGCTCGAGCAGATGCGAAACGCCGTGCAGGACGAGCTCCGCGAGAACCAGGCGCGCCTCAAGAAGGTCGAACGCAAGCTGAACGACCACGAATCCGGCCCCGAGAGGGCGACCTGGGACGCCAAGCGCGTGCGCCACCGACGTTCGATCGACCGCTTGCGGGCTCAGCTCAAGGACCTCGATGCGGAGCGAGCGGCGCTGCACGAGGTGCTCGACGATGCGTTTCACCCCTTCTGGGGCTCGGTTTTCAAGGCGGGCAACGAAGTCTCGAGCTTTGGCAATCAAGTGGAGCAGTACGCTTGCCTGTACACGTCCCGCGCGACCAACCTCACCCAGTACTCCCCGATGCATTACTTTCAGAGTCCCAGGCATCGCATGCCGCACGAGGGTGGAAGCGCACCGGGCACCTAGGGACGCGAATTTTTTTGTTCGCAAACCGTTTCGCTTGTCTATACTGCGCGCCTACTCACAACGGAGCGTGCTATGGCGAAAGCTGCCACAAAGAAATC
>Ga0316187_10004473_pt1 | contig 12106 bp, 18 predicted proteins | sample CroRivburrow1_MG_FD_204927 | JGI IMG/M metagenome (GOLD analysis project Ga0316187, IMG submission 204927) | Coastal sediment microbial communities from Maine, United States - Cross River worm burrow 1 | ecosystem: Environmental > Aquatic > Marine > Coastal > Sediment | place: USA: Maine...
CCGGAACTTATTGAGCAGGCATTTAAGAGCGCTAACAAGAGCGTGCTATCAGCGCCTATTGAAGTCTCTAAAGGTTTCGCTGTAGTACAGGTAAAAGATATCACCTCTCCTTCAGATAGTGAGTTTGAATCACAGAAAGAGTCGATGCGTCTGGAAGTTGAAAAGTCGAAAGGCTCTGTTCGCTTTGCTCGCTGGATGGCAACCGTACGTGACAATCACGATATCATCGTGCACAGAGATATTCTTGACCGTTTCTAATACATATAATTTAATCCGAACAGACAAAACCGGGCTTTAGGGCCCGGTTTTTTTATTGGGTCTTTGAAACTTAAACGAATCCAGCCTAGCCCGGCTATGGTAGAAAATGTATGTTTCGCAGCAATGAAAACAGTTGCAGACAACAGTGCTCAAAAGAAAAAAGCCGGAAACCGCGCAGTGGCAATTTCCGACTCTTTGTCTGGTGGAGCCAAGCGGGATCGAACCGCTGACCTCCACACTGCCAGTGTGGCGCTCTCCCAGCTGAGCTATGGCCCCAGAACAACGGGCCTTGCGACCCGTTGTGGCCGCGAATACAGCCATGGGCAGATGGACGTGTCAACACCATTTGGGGCCAACTGAAGTGAAACTTTTCCGTCGCACACTTTCCGCTGATTGCCTGACACCACCCGGTGTTTTTTCACGCCTTGTTAATCGTGGTGACTGCTTCATGTTTGAATCTGCTGAAGGCGGTGAACAGTGGGGTCGCTTTAGCATTCTGGGCATCAGCCCTGCATGTAGGGCAACGTCGAATGGCAACTCAACTCACCTGCTTCATCGTGATGGCAGCGAAGAAACCATTGAGTGCGGCATTCTCGACTGGTTGCGCGACCACGTTCTAAATCAGGAGTTTATCCCCGAAGATGACCTGCCATTTGCTGGCGGTGCCGTAGGCTATTTTGGTTATCAGATCGTTTCTCAGTTTGAAGATATCCCTGCCGATCTTCCCGATCCCGTAGGTGCACCTGAATCGGCTTATCTGCTGGTTGACCGCTTTATGGTGTTCGACAACCTGAAAGGAACCCTAACCTGCTGCGTTCGCATGCCTGAGAGTGAGGCCGATGAGGCGTCAAATGTATTGGATCGCATGGAAGCAAGCCTCTATGAGGGTGAAATGGCACAGGTGCTAAATCTGGATGCCGACACAACCCTGACTGAACCGCCTGAAGCTCAAACCACACAGGCTGACTTTGAAGCGGCAGTCTCGAAAGCGCGTGAATACATTCATGCCGGTGATATTTTTCAGGTGGTGCTGAGTCAGAGATTTTCTAAAAAACTGAGCTGTGCACCGTTTGATGTCTATCGTGCAGTACGTCATATCAATCCATCACCCTATCTCTTTTATCTGCATGTGGGTGACACGATTCTGGTTGGCTCATCACCGGAAATTCTGGTTCGCCGTGAAATGGACAGAGCTGTGGTTCGCCCGATTGCAGGTACCCGACCACGCGGCAGCACCCAAAAAAAGGACAAAGCCCTGGAAGAGGATCTGTTGCAGGATGCCAAAGAGCTGGCTGAACACGTCATGCTTGTCGATCTTGGCCGCAATGATCTTGGTCGTGTCTGCAAATATGGTTCTGTATCACTGACTGATTCCATGACCATTGAACGTTATTCACACGTCATGCATATCGTCTCTCAGGTTGAAGGTGATCTAAGTGAAGATTCAGACAGCCTCGATCTATTGGCCGCAACCTTTCCGGCAGGAACAGTCTCCGGTGCACCCAAGGTGCGTGCCATGGAGATCATTCACGAACTTGAGCCGGTCTCACGCGGCCCATATGCAGGTACGGTTGGTTATATCGGGTTTGGTGGGGAGCGTATGGATACAGCCATTGCGATTCGCACCGCGGTGATTCACGGCGGTGAAATCCACATTCAGGCCGGTGCTGGCATCGTTGCCGATTCAGTGCCAGAACGTGAGCATGAAGAGTGTGTGAATAAGGCGACTGCCATGTTCCGCGCCGTAGCTCTTGCTGAAGCTCAACAAGGAAACGAATCATGATTCTCGTTATAGACAACTACGATTCATTCACCTTCAATCTGGTTCAGTATCTTGGTGAGCTGGGTGAACACCCTCAGGTTTACCGCAATGACAAAATCAGCCTTGATGAAATTAGTGAGCTGAAACCTGACCACATCTTGGTATCTCCCGGTCCATGCACACCCCACGAAGCAGGAATTTCCAAAAGTGTTATCGAACGCTTCTCTGGCCAGATTCCTATTCTTGGTGTCTGCCTTGGCCATCAATCCATTGGCGAAGTATTTGGCGGTAAGGTGATTCGTGCACCGAGACTGATGCATGGCAAAACAAGCCCGATTGAACACACAGGCGAAGGTATATTTGCAGGCCTCCCCTCTCCATTTACTGCAACACGGTATCACTCACTGATTGTAGAAGAGCCTCTTCCTGAAGTCCTGCTGCGCACCGCATGGACCAGAGAAGGAGAACTGATGGGGCTTAGACATCGTGAACATCCAACATTCGGCGTCCAGTTTCATCCGGAATCTATTTTGACCGAGCACGGACACCAGATGCTGAAAAACTTTCTGGAGGCTTAGCCATGACGCAACTTATTCAGCAGACGATTCAACAGCTTCAAGCAGGTCAACTCATTTCCGGCAAGCAGACGGAAAAAGTTTTTAGCCAGGTTATGAAAGGAGAAGCAACCCCTGCCCAGATTGGTGCTCTATTGATGGGCCTCACAATTCGTGGTGAAACCGCTGAAATAGTTGCCGGTGCTGCTCAGGCCATGAGAGCGGCAGCAACCCGTATCTGCCCAAATGCTACCGGCCTTCTGGATACATGTGGAACCGGTGGAGATGGCTCAAGCACCTTTAACATCTCAACAGCAGTTTCAATTGCCGTCGCATCCTGTGGACAGCCGGTTGCCAAACATGGAAACCGAGCCATGTCTTCCAAGTCCGGTGCAGCAGATGTGTTGGAAGCACTCGGAGTAAAACTGGAGCTAACACCCGAACAGGTTGCAGCGTGTATTGATGAAGTGGGAATCGGCTTTTTATTTGCTCCCAACCTTCATCCAGCCATGCGTCACGCGGGCCCGGTACGGAAGGAACTTGGCATAAGAACTCTGTTTAACATTCTTGGCCCATTGACGAATCCTGCAGGTGCAGAGTACCAACTGCTTGGTGTTTATGCAGAAAACAAGCTAGAGCTCGTTGCTGACGCACTGAAAAGACTTGGCGTAAAGCGTGCACTGGTTGTACATGGCCGTGATGGACTTGATGAGATCACCACCACCAATATCACCGACGCCTTCCTCATTGAAGAGGGTTGTGATATCGAACCATTTGAGATCGATCCATCTGCATTCGGCATGCCATTTGCCACCCCAGAAGCACTCAAAGGTGGAGATGCAGCATTCAACGCTGAGATTATTAAACATATTTTTGCCGGACAGACCGGTGCCGCTCGTGACATTGTACTGCTTAACGCCGGCGCTGCTCTCTGGGTCTCAGAGCGAGCCGACAGCATCGGAGATGGCATTGCCATGGTGGCCGAGGCTATTGATTCTGGCAGAGCTCAACAGACCCTCTCGTCACTGGTTAGTTTCACTCAGAACCAATCATGAGCTCGATTCTCAATGAAATTGCTGCCTACAAAAGAAGCTGGGTATCTGATTGCAGGTCCCAACTGTCTGAACAGGATGTATTTAAACTAGCTGAAGCGTATTCACCTCTGGATTTCTCAGGTGCGCTTGTAGACCGGATTCGAAACAAGGAAAATGCAGTTATTGCAGAGGTAAAGAAGGCATCTCCTTCTAAAGGTGTCATCCGTGAAAATTTTGATCCGGTCTGGATTGCCCGCTCTTATGAAGATGCAGGTGCGACATGTCTCTCAGTACTGACCGATGTTAAATATTTTCAGGGCTCTGATCAGTATGTACGGAACATTCGAAAGCGTGTAAACCTGCCAATCCTTAGGAAAGACTTCATGGTCGATCCTTATCAGATCGCTGAAGCCCGCATGATGGGTGCTGACTGCATTCTGATCATCATGGCAATGGTAGACGACACCCTGGCACAGGAACTCGCCTCTACGGCCGCTGAGCTAGGCCTCTCTATCCTACCAGAAGTACACAATGCCGAAGAACTGGATAGAGCGCTCCTGCTGGACACGCCCCTACTGGGTATCAACAACAGAAATCTGCACACGTTTGAGATCACGCTTCAAACAACCATCTCACTACTGGATAACATTCCGAATAGTAAATCTGTTATCACAGAATCAGGAATTTTCTCACATGATGATATCCAGTTGATGAATGATTCAAGGGTTTACGGGTTTCTCGTGGGCGAGTCACTGATGCGTCAACCGATCCCAGGCAAAGCCCTAAAGAGTCTAATCCAGTCTTAAGAAACAGGAAGGGCAGCCGTTTGGCTGCCCTCTTAAAAGAAAGAGATCAATCCTGATCTAAATCAGTTTGAAAGGCGCTCATCTACAGCAGAGAACAACTCATTACTCACTTTGCGTTGAATTGGTTTATTAACCCAGTGTCGATTGATGAATGCTTGGCCAATGGTTCTAACTTCCAAACGAGCATGAGTTTTTTCTTCTACTGTCTGGCGTAATACTCGAACCACAAAACGATAGCGAATCCCCTCTACACCATCTCCACCAAACAGCCCACTAATTGCTGAAGCTGCACCTTTAGAGCTAACAGAATTTTGACGAATCCAGTCTGTTGTAACGGTACCACTTGGCGAATCAACACTCTGTACCGGCATATTTAGAGAAGTCATTGCATCTACGACTGCTGAAAAAACATTGGCTACATCAACATCATAAAGTTTTGCATCAAGTGCAACAGCTTTTCCTGCAACAGCTTTTTTTACAGTAGCTGGCAATTCGCTACTATCAGTTGCAATCGCATCCGGTGTGGGAACTGCCACATCACCTCTTAGTGAGGGAGGCACATCCAATGGAGCACGGGATGCCGCTTTAGAAGAGCTATTCCCACCATCAGCATAATCAGGCTTTGGAGTATCATCATGAGACTGCCACAATGCAGGCATATCAGCACAAGCGGATAAGAATAGAGTTACAAACAGTAAAGTTGAAAGTCGTAAGTAGTATTTCATAGCGCGGCATTCAAACTGGGAATGGGTCTCGGGTCAATCATCTGTTGATTTTTTATTTCTACGCAAAGAGCATAATCAAAAAAAGAGGCACATAAATGCGCCCCCTTTAAATAAATACAGCAGCTCGAAAACTAAGCCTCAGAAGCCTCTTCAGCTACTACTGCCTGATCAACCAGCTCAATGATAGCCATTGGAGCAGCATCGCCTGCACGGTAGCGGGTTTTGATCATACGAGTATAACCACCCGAACGCTCTGCAAATACCGGAGCCACATCATTGAACAGACGGTCAACAATCGGACGATAGCGGAGCTTTGCCAGTGCCTGGCGGCGAGAGTGAAGATCTCCAGCTTTTCCAAGTGTGATCAATTTCTCTACATACGGACGAACTGCACGAGCCTTAGCCTGCGTAGTCTCAATACGGCCATGAGTCAGCAGAGCTGTTGCAAGGTTTGCAAGCAGTGCGCGACGATGTCCGGTTGGTAGTCCAAGAGAACCATGATGTTTACGATGTCTCATCGTGAGATACCTCTCTATTCCTTAAGCTTCTGTGGACTCTTCAGGAGGCCAGCTTTCCAGCTTCATGCCTAATCCCAAGCCCATATTCTCAAGCACTTCCTTAATTTCAGTCAATGATTTACGACCGAAATTAGGTGTACGTAACATCTCTTGCTCAGTACGCTGAACCAAATCTCCCACACGGAAGATATCATCACTCTTCAGGCAGTTCATAGAACGCACTGAAAGGTCAAGGTGATCGATTGGCTGAGCCAGCACTTCTTCAATACCATCATCGTCAGTTTCCTGAGCCAGCTCATCTTCAAGTGCACTAAAGTCAGCAAAAACAGCCAACTGATTCTGAATAATATCAGCAGCTGCACCAATCGCCTCTTCCGGAGTAATTGAACCGTTGGTTTCAATCTCCATGATCAACTTATCGTAGTTAGTCTTCTGGCTGACACGTGCATTTTCAACACGGGTAGCAACACGACGAATCGGAGAGAAAGAAGCATCAACCAGAAGGAACCCTACTGGACGGTCATCATTTTCACGCTCGTGTGCAGGGTCATATCCACGGCCCTTTTCAGCAACGGCTTCAAATTTAAGCACAGCATCTTCGTTTAGGTGTGCGATAACCATCTCAGGGTTCATAACTGTCACGCCAGCTGGACACTGAATATCTCCAGCAGTTACAACTGCAGGACCTTTCGCATCAAGAACAATTGATACGGACTCACTATTCTCCATAGCAATATCTAACTCTTTCAGAGTCAGAATAATGTCCATCACATCTTCACGAACACCTTTGACTGTATCATACTCATGCATAACACCTTCAAACTTAACCGAAGTTACAGCTCCGCCAGGAAGAGAAGAGAGCAACATACGACGAAGGCTGTTACCAATCGTTGTGCCGTAACCACGCTCAAGTGGCTCAAAGACAATCTTTGCTGTGCGGCCGGGAATAATTTCCTCAACCGTAATCGAACGTGGTTTAATCAGATCCATACTTTTATGACCTCAGTGATTACTTGGAGTACAATTCTACGATCAGCTGTTCACGGATACCCGGATCTAGCTGGTCACGTGCAGGAAGTTCACGATAAGTGGCCTGCTTGGTTGTAAGATCAACATCCAGCCATTCAGCAGTACCGCGCTGTGAAGCAGCCTCAAGAGAAGCGTTTACACGCAGATGCTCTGCAGCTTTCTCATTAATAGAGATGCGTGCGCCTACAGGAACCTGATACGAAGGAATGTTCAACCAACGATCATTGACCTTAACATGGTTATGACGAACAAGCTGACGAGCCTCAGTGCGAGACGATGCCAGACCCATACGGAAAACGATGTTATCCAGACGTGATTCCAACAGCTGAAGCAGATTCAGACCGGTTACACCCTGTCTGCGATCAGCTTCTTTATAGTAGCTAAGGAACTGTTTCTCCTGCAGACCATAAGTACGCTTAACCTTCTGCTTCTCACGAAGCTGAGTTCCATAGTCAGATACTTTCTGACGACGGCTCTGGCCGTGCATACCTGGTGCGTATGGACGACGCTCAATCGGACATTTGTCCGAATAGCACTTTCCACCTTTCAGGTAGAGTTTTTCGCCTTCACGACGACATAGACGGCATTTAGCCTCGAGATAACGAGCCATTGTCTAAAACTCCTAAACGCGGCGCCGTTTTGGAGGGCGGCAGCCATTATGTGGGATTGGTGTCACATCGCGAATCGATGTGACGTTAAGACCTACAGCAGCAATAGCACGCAATGCTGATTCGCGGCCTGAACCTGGACCCTTAACGAGTACAGATACATTCTTTACGCCATGATCCATTGCTTTGCGGGCAGCATCTTCTGCTGCAACCTGCGCTGCGAACGGTGTGCTCTTACGTGAACCACGGAAACCAGCGCCACCACTGGTTGCCCAGCTGATTGCGTTACCTGATTCATCGGTAAACGTAATAATTGTGTTGTTAAAAGAGGCTTTCACGTGAGCAACTGCGTTAGCAATATTCTTACGTGTGCGCTTCTTATTTGTTTTTGGTGCAGCCATTATATTAACCTACAGCCTTATTTCTTCTTACCGGCAACGGTACGACGAGGACCTTTACGGGTACGAGCATTTGTTTTACTGCGCTGGCCACGAACAGGAAGGCCTTTACGATGACGAAGGCCACGATAGCAGCCAAGGTCAGTCAGACGCTTGATACTCATGGTAACTTCACGGCGCATATCACCTTCTACGGTATAATCCGTATCGATGATTCCACGAATATTATTAACCTCAGCATCGCTGAGATCTTTAACGCGAGCTTCTGGTTTGACTTTCGCCTTCTCCAGAATTTTACGCGAGCTGCTTAGACCGATACCAAAGATATAGGTTAATGCAACTTCGACGCGCTTCTGCGTCGGAATGTTTACACCGGCAATTCGTGCCACTTACGCCTCCTTGTAGCAGTAAATCAGGTTAGCCCTGACGCTGCTTATGACGTGCATTTTCGCAAATAATGCGAACCACGCCCTTACGTCGGATTACCCGACACTTATTACACATTTTCTTAACTGACGCACGGACCTTCACAGATCTACCTCCGTCGCTTCTTTAACGACAAGCTGTTCAGGCCTGCCAATCCAACAATCAGGCCAAAGCCTGTTTTGTCTACTTCTCGCGGTAACTAATTCTACCGCGTGAAAGGTCATAAGGAGATATCTCCACTGTAACCTTGTCACCTGGCAAAATACGAATATAAAACTTACGCATCTTGCCTGAAATCGTGCACAGCACTTCATGGTCGTTTTCGAGCTTAACCTTAAACATTGCATTAGGAAGCTTCTCAACCACTTCCCCTGACATCTCAATAATATCTTCTTTTGCCATGTTTTAGTTCTTCATCCTTAGCTCTTTACCGCCTCTATCAGTGCAGAATAAACTGCTTTCATCTCTCCGGATGCGTCCAATCTCCTGAACGCTGGCAGAGCCTTGTAATAATCGAGTAGTGGCCTTGTCTGCTCACCATAAACTTCAAGACGTTGGCTTATCACCTCTTCCTTGTCGTCATCCCTCTGGTAGAGTTCGCCACCACATCTATCACAACGCCCTTCTTCACGGGGGGGCGAATAATGCCGATGAAATCCAAAACCGCAACCCCTGCATATCAATCGGCCGGAAAGTCGCTCTAACAACATATCTTCCGGCGCATCCATAAACACAACCCGATCGATCTGTATCCCATGTTTATCAAGCATTAAAGCCAGAGCTTCAGCCTGAGAAACGTTACGTGGAAAGCCATCCAGCAAAAAACCAGCACCAACAGATGAGTCTGTTATACAGGCTTCAATCATGCCGATAACCACTTCATCAGGAACCAGCCTGCCTGCATCCATATACTCTTTGGCCTTCAGACCCAGAGCTGTGCCTTCGCTTACGGCAGCTCTAAGAATATCTCCCATCGCAAAGTGGGTAACACCCAGTTCTTTGACGAGCATGTCACTCTGGGTGCCTTTACCAACACCCGGCGGGCCAAACAGAACAATGTTCATTAACGGCTGGTTTTCAGACGTGCCTGTTTCATCAGGCCTTCATACTGATGGCTCATCAGATGAGACTGAATCTGAGTCATGGTGTCCATAGTCACGACCACCACGATCAACAAGCTGGTTCCACCAAAGTAAAATGGAACAGAGAGCTCACTGATCAGATACTGAGGCAGAAGACATACAAGTGCCACATAGGCTGCCCCGACAACCGTGATCCGGGTCAGTACAGCATCAATATAATCAGCCGTCTTCTGACCAGGTCGAATCCCAGGTACAAAACCGCCATTCTTCTTCAGGTTATCTGCAGTATCTTTAGGGTTAAAAACAATGGCAGTATAGAAGAAGCAGAAAAACACAATCAAAGCAGTGAACAGCGCCATGTAGAGCCACGCACCTGGTGAAAGAATTGCAGAAAGATCTCCCAACCAGCCAAAACCCTCGGCACCTTTAGTGAACTGTGCAAACGTTGCCGGCAACAGAATCAGGCTGGATGCAAAGATTGGAGGGATCACACCAGCAGTGTTCACCTTTAAAGGTAGGAATGAAGCCTGACCACCATAGAGTTTGTTGCCTACTTGGCGTTTTGCATACTGAATCGGAATACGACGCTGGGCACGCTCAAAAAAGACAACCACACCTGTTACAGCAATCGCCATAGCAAACAAGCCAAGCACAGTAAAGGCAGTGTATTCACCAGTACGCGCCAACTCCAGTGTGCCGCCAATAGCTGATGGCAGCCCGGCAACAATACCTGCAAAGATGATCATTGAGATACCATTACCAATACCACGTTCCGTAACCTGCTCACCCACCCACATCAGAAACACAGTGCCTGATACAAGTGTGATCACAGTAATAAAACGAAACTGTAACCCAGGATCAAGTACAACCGACTGACCAGCTACAGAGAATGATTCAAGACCAATGGACATGCCGATAGCCTGGAAGAATGCAAGGCCAACAGTTCCGTATCGGGTGTACTGAGTAATCTTACGACGACCCGCCTCACCCTCTTTCTTCAACTGTTCAAGCTTTGGAGAGACAACGGTCATCAACTGAATAATAATTGCGGCTGAGATATAAGGCATGATACCAAGCGCAAAGATAGTCAGGCGAGAGAGAGCGCCACCAGAGAACATATCAAACATTCCCAACAGGCTGCCCTGAGCCTGATTAAAGAACTGAGCCAGAACCGATGCATCAATACCTGGTACAGGAATATGTGCACCCATACGATAAACGACCAGCATAGCCAAAGTGAATAGAATCCGATTTTTTAGCTCCGGAATCTTACCAATACTACCTAATCCACCAAGCTGGCCTGGCTGAGCCATCTTACTTAGCCTCTACCAAAGTTAGTTTTCCACCTGCAGCCTCAAGTTTGGCTTGAGCAGAAGCAGATGTAGCAGTTACTGTCAGGTTTACTTTTTTAGAGAGCTCGCCCTTAGCCAACAGCTTAATAGGATCAACTGCATTACGAATAAGGCCAGCTTCAAACAGCTTGGCAGCATCGATCTTGGATCCGGCTTTGAAATTTTCCAGCTGACCAATATTGACCACCTGAAACTCATTTCTGGAAATCGGAGTGAAACCGCGCTTAGGCACACGGCGAATCAAAGGCATCTGACCGCCCTCAAAACCACGCATCACTTTACCACCAGAGCGGGATTTCTGACCTTTGTGTCCACGACCACCAGTCTTACCATGGCCTGTAGCAATACCACATCCCAGACGCTTGCGATCTTTACGAGAGCCACTTGTAGGCTGAATATCATTTAGTTTCATGATTTATCTCCCTACCTAAGCCGCATCTTCGATGCGTACGAGGTGGCGTACCTTATTTACCATGCCGCGAACGGATGGTGTATCTTCTAATTCAACGGTCTGGTTCATACGACGGAAACCCAGACCTGTAAGAGTCGCCTTCTGATCTTTAGGGCAACCGATGCCGCTCTTGATCTGACAAACACGGATAACACTCTTTTTGGCCATGTTCACATGCTCCTGTTAACTACTAATGCTTACGAAAATCAGGCGGATTTACCGCGACGTGCGGAAATCTGCTCTGGACTTTCTAATTCTTTCAGGCCATTGAATGTTGCCCGAACCACATTGATAGGATTACGGGAACCCTGACTCTTGGTCAGAATATCCTGTACACCAGCTGCCTCAAGCACTGCACGAACCGCAGCACATGCGATAACACCAGTACCTTCACTGGCAGGCTTCATCAATACACGCGAAGCATCCTGAATACCAGTAATCTGATAATGGATAGTGCCATCATTACGAGGAACAAAAATCATGGTCTTACGGGCAATCTCATTCGCCTTACGGATCGCTTCAGGAACCTCTTTCGCTTTGGCATGGCCAAACCCGACATGTCCATTGCCATCGCCAACAACCATCAGAGCAGTAAAGCTCATGCGACGGCCACCAGCAGTTGCGGTAGAGATGCGGTTGATACCAACCAGCTTTTCAGTCAATTCCAATTCTTCAGCATTGATCATCGATATACCCCTAGAACTTCAGACCGGCAGCGCGTGCGCCTTCTGCCAGTGCCAATACGCGACCATGGTAAGAAAAAGAACCACGATCAAAAGAGACTTCATTAATACCTGCTTTCACAGCACGGTCACCAAGCAGCTTGCCAACAGCTTCTGCTGATTCGCGATTGCCGCCACCTTTAATCTCTTTATCAAGACTCGACGCTGTTGCCAGAGTTTTACCCGCTGCATCGTCAATAATCTGTGCATAGATATGACGAGCAGAACGGAATACGCTCAAACGCAGACGTCCGGTTGATTTAACACGTGAACGAACACGGCGTGAACGCCGAATTGAAGCACTGTTTTCATAACGCTTTGCAGACATGTAATGATCTCCTGCCTAATCTTTTCGAAGAAGAGTCCTAATTCAGATGAATT
>Ga0316187_10004474_pt1 | contig 12106 bp, 11 predicted proteins | sample CroRivburrow1_MG_FD_204927 | JGI IMG/M metagenome (GOLD analysis project Ga0316187, IMG submission 204927) | Coastal sediment microbial communities from Maine, United States - Cross River worm burrow 1 | ecosystem: Environmental > Aquatic > Marine > Coastal > Sediment | place: USA: Maine...
GTCTGCGACATGTCGATCCACAACCTTCAGAGTGTTTGATTGCCTGTCGACATTGGATGAGTAATAGGCCTCGAGAAAAATCCCGGTTCCCAGGAGGTTCATCTCTTTTAGACCAATCTCCGATTTGTTCTCGCCGCCGGACCGGGAAATTCTCATCTTGGGCGACAGGGTCCAGGTGTCAGTTGTATGAACCTTGACGTCGACGACGCAGTCGGTCGCGGGAATCAGTTCAACAGACGCGTCCTTCAGGAAGCGGTTGCTGCGCAGGAGCCGTTGGGACTCATCTACCAGGCGCTTCGAAAATTCTTCGCCCTCGGCAAACAATAGTTGCTGCTCAACAACACCGGGGCGCGTTGTTCGATGGATCTTGTTCGCTAGTCGGTATAAAAAGCCGTCTTCCTTCGGATCCTCCAGATCAAAAATGCTGTCCGGCTCGATCAGGATAGAGCGAATAACAATACCGTCGGCATCCAGCACACCCGGTTTTTCTGCGGCCAGATCGGCGAGCGCATGCGCTGTCGCATGTGTGCACGTCGACAAGTCCGCTGGCGCCCCGACCGCGGTCGTCCACGCAGCCAGCGAACACAGGAATATGATGCTGGACATGCAATTGCAGGTCACCGCTCCGCGGCATCTGCCGGTCAAAAATATCATTCCATTGCCATTTCGCCAGCGGACCGGCGCCCTTAAAAAGGAACATCGAGCCGACTTTTGAGTCCTGGCTCACCTGTTTAGATAGGCGACGGGCGAAGAATCGGTTGCATGATGATGGACGCCGAAACTTAAGGGACGCTTAAAGGAGTGTTAATTGAGGAATGGGCCTCCTGTCCGAGGATTAGTGGCTTGCTTCGCACAATGCGAGCAACTGAAGCTAACGCGATTCTTCCTGACCGACTTCCTGGCAAACTATTGACCAGGTTCTGGAGCCGACCCTACATAGACTAAGGCCGGTGATCACCTGAGGCTGGGCCTCGAACGGTCAACCCGACCCATCCCGGCAGTTCATCTATCCGTGTTTATACCGACGCTAAGTCGGACGGATTGCTGGTATCTTCCGAGAATGAGCAGAAAAGTCATCATCATGGGCGCCGCCGGGCGAGATTTTCACCTGTTTAATTGTTGTTATCGCGACAATCCGGATTTCGAGGTTGTCGCGTTCACTGCGACGCAGATTCCACACATTGATGAGCGCCGCTACCCGGCCTCACTTGCCGGCAGCCAGTATCCTGACGGCGTACCGGTGCATGACGAACTGGAACTCGAAGAGCTAATCAAGCAATACGGCGTTGATGACGTCGTTTTCGCATATTCAGATATCAGCGCTGAGTATCTCGACGAACAGCGGCAGCGTGTAGAGGCTGCGGGTGCAACGTTTGCAACGTTCGACGTAGATGCAACGATGCTGGAATCGACAAAGCCTGTTATCGCGATCACCGCGGTTCGTACCGGCTGCGGCAAGAGCCCGACGTCGCGCCGGGTTGCCCAGATATTGCGTGACCTGGGCAAGCGGACGATCGTCGTCCGTCACCCCATGCCGTATGGCAACCTTGCAAAACAAGCAGTACAACGCTTTGCCACACTCGCAGACCTTGACCTGCACGAGTGCACGATCGAGGAGCGCGAGGAGTATGAGCCGCACCTGAAGAACGGCGTCATTGTCTATGCCGGCGTTGATTATGCGGCGATCCTCGCACAGGCAGAAAGTGAGGCCGATGTGATTGTGTGGGACGGCGGTAACAACGACACACCTTTTTACAAGCCCGACTTGTGGATCGTTGTTGCAGACCCGCATCGTGTTGGCGCTGAGCTCAATTATTTCCCGGGCACGGTTAATTTCGAAAGAGCGCACCTGATTATCATCAACAAGATCGATTCGGCCGATGCCGCGAGCATTGAAGCGTTGGAGAAGAACGCTCAGCGGGTAAATCCGAAAGCGATCGTCGTGCGCGCGAAATCAACCTTGGATGTGCCTGATCGTGCAGCGATCCAGGGTGCACGTGTGCTCGCCGTTGAGGACGGTCCGACGACGACGCACGGCAATATGCCGTTCGGTGCGGGTGTCCTCGCCGCCAGGCAAAACGGCGCGTCAGAGATTGTGGATCCGCGGCCATGGGCAGTTGGTGAGATAGCCACCACGTTTGAGCGCTACCCGGATACGGGCGCGCTGTTACCGGCGATGGGCTACGGCGAGGAGCAGGTGCGCGATCTCGAGGCGACCGTGAACGCCGTAGACTGTGACCTGGTGTTGATTGCGACTCCGATTGACCTGACCCACCTGATGTCGATCGACAAACCGCACATGCGGATCGGTTATCGCCTTGCGGAAGAGGGCGATGCCCTTGAGAACGCGGTCATTCGCGTTTTCTAAATTCCCATCTTCGCCAGGGCGTCGGCAAGCTCGCGCGCCGCTTGTTCGAGAACCGGGTGATTCGCAGCGAATTTCGATTCGAGCTCTTTGACACGATCCAGCATCGACTCGACGTCCACATTGCCGGACTCTTCAAGTCGGTCAACGTCGCTATGCAAGGTCTCGAGTATCTCGTGAGCTTCTTTATCGACGTCCTTGCTGCCCTGCAACTCTTTGCCGAGTTGGGCGAGAAACTCTTTGATGTCTTTCATCTTGATTGCACCTGTTGGTCAGCTCAGAGTATGTCAACTAACTGATGTACAAGACAAGCTTATGGTGCCCAGGGCGAGACTCGAACTCGCACATCCGTAAGGACACGGCGACCTGAACGCCGCGCGTCTACCAATTCCGCCACCTGGGCTTGTCAGAACCGCGTACAATCACGGTTTCAAGCAAGGGAGCGCACTCTATCCAAAGCGAGTGCAACCTGTCAATTAAGTATGAGCAAACGCAAGAGTAAAACCTACAAACATCCTATCCCGAGCCGCAGCGAATTGCTCGCTTTCCTCGAGGAAGCCGGCAAGCCGTTGAAGGTGGAACAGATCCTCGGCCATTTCGAGCTTAAAGGGCAGCGCATGCGAACCGTGCTGTCGGACCGGCTCTACAAGATGGTCAGAGCAGGCCAGCTTATAGAGAATCGCCGTCGCGAGTTCTGCCTAACCGAGAAATTGGATTTGATCACCGGGAAGGTCAGCGGACATCGGGATGGCTTCGGTTTTGTTATTCGGGACGATGGAGGAGACGACGTCTACCTGTCGGCCCGCGAAATGCGCTCGCTGTTCCATGGCGATCGTGTTGCGATCAAGGTAGTTGGTGTTGATCGGCGGGGTAAACCCGAGGGTGACCTTGTCGAGGTGCTTGAGCGCGGTACGCAGGAGGTCGCGGGGCAGTTCATCCGCGAGCGTGGTATCGGCCTCGTTATTCCAGAGAATGCCAGAATCTCGCACAGAATCTTGATAGCGAAAGGCGAATCCGGAGCGGCCAAGCCCGGGCAGCATGTTGTCGTTGAGATCCTGGATTACCCGTCAAAGGTTGAACAGGCGACAGGGCGAGTTACGCGGGTCATCGGGGATCCCAATCAAAAGGGCATAGCCACTGATATTGCGATTCACTCTCACAGCATTCCTAACGAATGGCCAAAGGCGGTTCGCGACGAAGCCAAGGGCTACGGTAAAACGGTTACGGATGAAGCGAAGAAGGGGCGCGTAGATCTTCGTGATATGGACCTGGTTACTATTGATGGTGCCGATGCACGCGATTTTGACGACGCGGTCTTTTGCGAGCCCTCAGGTAAAGGCTGGCGGTTGCTGGTCGCTATCGCCGATGTTGCCCATTACGTGCAAATTGGATCCGCGCTCGACAAGCAGGCGACGATACGCGGCACGTCGGTGTACTTTCCGGACCGCGTTGTGCCAATGCTTCCCGAGGTGCTCTCGAACGGGCTTTGTTCACTCAACCCGAAAGTCGATCGCTTGTGCATGGTCTGCGACATGCGTATCGACAGTGATGGCAAAGTTACGAAGTCGACGTTTGTTGAAGCTGTAATGCGTTCGTCGGCGAGACTGACGTACGCCCAGGTCGGCGCATTTCTCGATGGCGAGTCGGCCAAGGATGTACCGGAGCCGCTTCATGACGCTATTCGAAACCTGCACGGACTTTACAAAGCCCTCGCAAAAGCCCGACAGCGTCGGGGTGCCATCGAACTCGATCTTCCGAGTACGAAGTTTGAGCTGGGCAAATCCGGCGAGATCGTAAGTATCACGACGGTCCAGCGTAATGATGCTCATCGTTTAATTGAAGAATGCATGATTGCGGCGAATGTTCAGGCTGCAAAGTTCTTGCGGCGTAACCGTATACCGGGCCTGTACCGCGTGCACCCGAAGCCAGACCCTGAACGTTTTGAAGAGCTGCGACAGTACTTGTTAACCTTGGGTCTCAAGGTGCCGCATCCGGATCATGTGGAGCCGCGCCAATTTAACCAGCTGCTTACCCAGGTCAAAGGAAGACCGGACAGTGCATCGATCTCGATGGCAATGTTGCGTTCACTGACGCATGCGGAATACACACCAACAAACATCGGACATTTCGGTTTGTCGCTGGACGCATACGCGCACTTCACTTCGCCAATTCGTCGCTACCCGGACCTACTCGTGCATCGCGCGATCCGTCACATCGTGCGCGGCGGCAAAGCGGGGGGCTATGACTACAACGCGAGTGCCATGGAGCGACTCGGCGCAATTACTTCTGCGCATGAACGTCGCGCCGAGGAAGCGACGCGAGACGTCGAGGCATGGCTCAAGTGCGAGTATATGGATGGCCACGTTGGCGAGGAATTTGACGGCGTGATCACGGGCGTAACGAACTTCGGTCTCTTCGTGCAACTCAACGAGCTGTTGATCGACGGACTCGTGCATGTCACGAGCCTGGCTAATGACTACTATCACTATGAGTCAGGGTCGCAGCATCTGGTTGGCGAGCGAACGGGGAAAACATACAAACTGGGTGAATCCATGCGCGTCAAAGTCCACCGCGTCGATCTCGATACGCGCCGAATCGACTTCAGGCCAGTTTAGTGAGTAAGTCACAATATGTAACTGGTCTCAGGGCCGTTGAGCAGTTGCTCGCAACGGCCAACACTGACGTGCGACGCGTCTATGCCGAGTACCAGGCCGCAAATCCGCGCGTTACGGCGCTTATCGCAGCGGCGCACAGTCGCGGCATTGAGGTGCAGGCCGCCAATCGTGCGCGGCTGAAGCAAATAAGTGGAGAGGTACGCCATCAGGGCATTGTGGCGGAGATCCGGCGCAGTACGCTGTTCGACGAGGCCGGTCTGCGTTCGCTGGTTGAGGCACGCCTGCAGGAAGAAGGCGAGCGCAAGCTATTGCTGTTAATGCTGGACGGCGTGCAGGACCCTCACAATCTGGGTGCCTGCATGCGCACAGCCGATGCGGCGGGTGTTGATGCCATTATCGTGCCGCGCCATGGTGCCGCTGGCCTGGGTCCAACGGTTAGCAAGGTGGCCGCCGGTGCCGCGGAGCACATTCCCTTTGTACCGGTCGGTAATCTGGCCCGGGTAATGGGCTGGTTGGCCGAATACGGTGTGTTCATCGTTGGCACCAGCGACAAGGGTGAGGTGAGCCTCTACGATACGGACCTCAATCGCCCTGTAGCGTTCATTATGGGGCGCGAAGAGAAAGGTCTCGGTAAGCGCATCCAGAGCCTCTGTGACGCCCTGGTCAGTCTGCCAATGCATGGGGCGGTATCGAGCCTGAATGTCTCTGTGGCGACCGGAATTTGCCTGTATGAGGCAATGCGCCAGCGACACTAGCTGCGCGGGCCGTTTTACCCGTAAATCCAGGAGCTTTTGGCTTGCGTCCTTCCTGATCAGGCGGTAGGATGCGCGTCCCGTCACTTAGGTCGGGGCGGCCGCGAGGCTGCAGCCTCTTGCCACACCGGACAGCCGGGTGGCTGAAATCCGTAAGGGGATAAAATGAGACATTACGAAATTGTGTTTCTGGTCCATCCGGACCAGAGCGAACAGGTTCCTGCCATGGTAGAACGCTACCAGGGCATGGTGACCGCGTCCGGTGGTGCCGTGCATCGCACCGAGGACTGGGGTCGCCGTCAGTTGGCCCACCCAATCACCAAGGTTCACAAAGCTCACTACGTTCTGCTGAACGTCGAGTGCGACCAGCCTGTGCTCGATGAGATCAAGGGCGCTTTCCGCTTTAACGACGCAGTATTGCGACACCTCGTTATTGCGCGTGAGGAAGCAGTAACCGAGGCATCGCCGATGGCGGTTGCCGTCGCCGAGGAAAAGGCCAAAGAGCGCGAGGCGCAACAGCGTCGCGAAGCTAAGGCCGTAGCTGAAGCCGCTTATCGAGAAGAGCAGGCCGAAAAAGCTGCAGCTGCTGACGCAGCCGAAAAAGCTGAAGCTGCTGAAAAGGCTGAAGCTGGCGAAACGGCTGAAGGTACTGAAACGACTGAAGCAGCAGACGAGCCTGCGGCCGAGGATGCTAAAGACGCATCTGATGAGCCCGCCGCTGCCGAAACGGAAAAAGTAGCCGAAGAGCCCGCTGTTGAAGAGGCAAAAGAAGAAGTTGCCGAGCCCGCAGCTGAAGAGACAGCGAAAGCTGATGATGCCAGCGATGACGTTTCTGGCGAAGACGCGGTCGAAGCTGCCGCTGAAAAGAACGCCTGAGGAGAACAGTTATGAGTCGATATTCACGCAGGCGGAAATACTGCCGTTTCACAGCTGAGGGCATCACAGAGATTGACTACAAAGACCTCAATCTCCTGAAGGCTTACGTTACAGAGACTGGCAAGATCGTACCGAGCCGTATTACAGGTACGAAAGCACGCTACCAGCGGCAGCTTGCCACCGCGGTCAAAAGGGCGCGCTTCCTGGCGCTATTGCCTTACACCGATCGGCATTAGGTCGGATAGCCAGGAATTATTGTGCAAGCGCTGGCCGCGTGGCTTGTTGCACGGCCACAAAATGCAGTAATCGCTTTGGCGGCAACGTTGTTGCTGCCACTGCTACAGATGGTGAGCGGCGTCATAATGGTGCTGCTTGTCCTGAAACAAGGTGTGCGATTAGCAGTTATAGAGGCCGCCGCCGCCGGAGCAATCCTGGCATCGGTAGCTCTGGTCACGGGATCGCCGTTAATTCAGATCCTGGTGGCGACACTGAGTACGTGGGTACCAGCCATTATGCTGGGACTCGTGTTACAGCGGACGCGATCACTGGCACTGACTTTGCAGGTGTCTGTGCTCGTAGCGGCGCTGGCGGTACTCGGTTTTTATGTCGTCATAGACGATATGGTCGCTTACTGGGACCCGGTGATGACGGTGTTGCTGGAATGGACCGGCGAGAACAACCTGCAAGAGCAGGCGCGGCTCATGAAAGCCGAGCCGGTGATGACGGCCAACATGCTGACGATGGCTATCGTGTTGTCGAGCTGGATGTTGTACACCGTGTATCTTGTATTCGGGTATTGGCTATACAAGTTGATACCTGGTAAATCCGGCGATTATGGCCGGTTTAGCGATTTGAGTTTCGGTCGCGTGATTGCGTTGATAATGGCAGTCGTGTCATTGCTCGCATTCGTAACTGGAGCAGCCTGGCTGCAGAGCGTCGCATTTGTATTATTTGCGGTGTTTTGGCTTCAGGGGCTCGCCGTGGTGCACTGGTTGCATTCGGTCGGGAATCTCCCGCTTTTGGTTGTAATCATGACCTACGTGCTATTGCCATTTTTGCACGTGTTTCTGATTATGGCGCTGGCAGTTTTGGGTTACACGGATGCCTGGTTTACATTCCGGCGTCGCGTGGCTAAACAACAGTAGAGTTAAGGATTTTGAAATGAACGTCATTCTTTTGGACAACGTCGAAAACCTCGGCAACATCGGTGACCTCGTCACGGTAAAAGCCGGCTTCGGTCGGAACTTTCTGATTCCGCAAGGCAAGGCCGCACTTGCAACACCGGAAAACGTCAAGGCTATTGATGCCCGACGTGCGGAGCTCGAAAAGGCAGCCTCCGCGGATCGCGCAGCTGCGCAGGCGAGGGCGAAGGCCCTGACAGGCCTGGAGCTGGTCATTACGGCCAATGCTGGCAGCGAGGACAAGTTGTTCGGCTCAGTCGGTCCGGTCGATATTGTCGAGGCGCTTGAAAAGGTTCAGGTCCAGGTTGAGCGAAGCGAAGTTCGCATGCCCGATGGCCCCATCCATGAACTTGGTGAGTATCCCATTGGCATACATCTGCACAGTGAAGTGGATGCAGAAGTTACAGTGCGAATCATAGCTGCTGACTAAAGCACTGCCGCGCTGTGATACCTTAGTGGCAGAGAAAATCTGGCCGGAGAAAGCCTCATATGGTTCGAGCATTGGATGACGGCGTGGCAAGCGGGGGTGCTGAACAGCGCCTCAAGGTGCCGCCACATTCAATAGAAGCGGAGCAGTCACTGCTCGGCGGCCTGATGCTCGACCACAAATCCTGGGACAAAATAGCGGATGTCGTAACCGCCGACGATTTCTATCGCAAAGATCACAGGCTGATCTTCAATGCCATCGCAAGTCTCGCCGAAGACGCCAACCCCTGCGATGTCGTCACCGTTTCCGAGGCGCTGGATGGCCGCGGTGAGCTTGATCAGGCAGGTGGTCTTGAATATCTGGCGACACTCGCCAATGAAACCCCTGGGGCTGCAAATGCACGCCCCTATGCCAAGATTCTGCGTGAGCGGTCAATGTTGCGCTCGCTCATTTCGGCGGGCAACGAAATCAGTGGTGCCGCTTTTGCCACAGACGGCCGCCCAGCCTCGGAGATCGTGGATGATGCCGAGCGGCTGGTATTTCAAATCGCCGAATCAGGCGCGCGCGGGAAGTCGGGATTTAAAGCTCTAAAACACATTCTGCCTGCCGCTGTGGACCGTATCGATCTGCTGCATCAGTCGGACGGTGATATCACCGGCATATCGACCGGCTACACCGAATTCGACAAACTGACGGCGGGCTTGCAGCCTGGCGATCTCATCATCATCGCGGGTCGACCGTCGATGGGAAAAACTACGTTGGCCGTAAACATTGCAGAGAATGCCGCTATTGGTTCGAAGGTACCGACGGCTGTCTTCTCGATGGAAATGCCATCGGAGCAACTCGCATTTCGCATGATCTCGTCACTGGGTCGTGTCGACCAGACACACCTGCGTACCGGCCGTTTCCCGGACGAGGATTGGTCGCGCATCAACACCGCTGTGCAGTTGATGTCAGAAGCACCGATGTTCATCGATGACACACCGGCATTGTCGCCAACTGAAATTCGGGCACGTGCACGCAGGCTGCAGCGCGAACACGGTCTTGGACTCATTGTTATCGATTACTTGCAGTTGATGGCAGTGCCCGGTAGCAAGGAAAACCGTGCTACCGAAATTTCCGAGATATCACGTTCGTTAAAGGCTCTTGCGAAAGAACTTTCGGTGCCGGTAATCGCTTTGTCGCAGCTGAATCGCGGCGTAGAGCAACGTACCGACAAACGCCCGGTCATGTCTGATCTTCGTGAATCTGGCGCCATAGAGCAGGATGCCGACCTGATCGTCTTCATCTACCGTGAAGAGGTCTATAACCAGGACACACCGCGCAAAGGAATTGCTGATATTGCGATTGCGAAGCAACGTAATGGCCCGATCGGCGACTTTCCGCTCACATTTGTCGGACGCTATACGAAGTTCGAGAATTGGGCACCCGACACTTATTCGGAAGAAAGCTATCCCTGACCGCCGGGTTTTGCACTCCGGCCGGTTCCTGCGCCTCTATTACGAGGCGAAGAACCCCATTTTTACACCTGCCAGCTGTACGACGTCGTTATCAGTAAGCTTCTTGGCCTGCGCACCGATTGGTTGACCGTTGACCAGCGGGTAGTCGCCTTCCTTGCCAGATTCCACATGCACGATGTAATAGCCTTCTGCGCGGCGCGTGATTGCAGCAACCTGAACACCGGGCCTGCCGAGTGTGGTCAACGCCTTCGTAAGTTCCAGTTCGCGGCCAGCGAACGAGCCGCTCAAAACCTGCAACTTGGCCATCGGCAGGGCGTTGGGGATAGAGCTGGGGTCTATGCCGGCAGCCGTCGCACCGTGATCTGCGCGTTCCTCGGCCATTGTTTCGCCAAGTGAGGGCGTTTTGGGTTCATCGTCGAGAGCAGCCGCGTCTTCGGGATCCAGTTTCACCCCTTCAGCTGCGTCATCTACTGCCGCAAGGGCTACGTCCGCAGCTTTTTCAGCTTTCGCGAGCTGATCAGCATGCTGTTGCCCGGTCGGAATGACCATGGTCTTTTCGAATTCGTCTTGTTCCGGTTCATTAACCTGCTGATCAGCGAATCGAAGCTGATGGTGCCCAATAGTGATGACATCGCCGTGCTGCAACGCATGCTTCTTAATGAGCTTGCCGTTCACGTATGTGCCGTTGGTGCTATTGAGATCCTCAAGAAATGAATCATTGAGGATATTAATGATCAGGGAGTGGTGTCCACTGACAGCGGGATTGTCGATACGAACATCGTTATCCGGGAGGCGCCCAACCGTGTAGCGCTCCTTCGTCATGTTGTATTCAGCCAGAACCTGGTTGTCCAGGCTAAGAATTAAACGTGCCATTTCGCCGATCTCAATGAGACAAAATCAAAACAGGGAGGCTGTAGACGATCGAAGAGGACGACTGCACCGCAGCCGCGTCGCTCTTGCATCCTGCTATCTCCAGTTACCCTGCACCCTTTGGTTACGCGCCGAACAAGTTGGCAAGCCTGACGAATAAGCCTTTTTTCGCCGCAAACGGGGCGATGACTTGGGCCAACATCACCGAAATGTTGTCGCGTCCACCGTTGTCATTTGCTAATTCAATCAACTGCTTACCAGCGACATCAAGACTATCATTAAAAGTGCTGATAGTTAAGTGAATGTCCTCATCTTCAACCATGTCCGGCAAGCCGTCGGAGCACAAGAGGTAAATGTCGTCGGGAAGCACTTCGTATTCGTGCACTTCGACCTCGACCGTAGGCTCGACGCCGAGTGCCCGGGTTACGTAGTTTCGATTTGTCGATCTCTGGGCCTCTTCGGCCGAATAGAAGCCTCGGTCGACGAGTTCCTGGAGCAAGGAGTGATCGAGCGTCAATTGCTCCAGTACGCCACCGCGTACCCTGTAGGCACGGGAATCGCCGACGTGTGCGATGGAAACCTTGTTGTCGTAAAACATGCAGGCGACGATGGTCGTACCCATGCCCTCGCAATGGGTCTGGCTCTGTGCGGTCTGGTAGATAATCTTGTTGGATCGGTAGACCGCATCTCGCAGCACAATAGACTGACGCATCAGGCCACTGTGAGACTCGATCTCGTCACGATTCTCTCGAGCTGCGCCTTCAGTTGCCAATTCGGAAACGATTTGGACGGCGATTCCACTGGCGACTTCGCCGGCATTGTAGCCACCCATGCCATCGGCCAGAACCATCAGGCCGATTTCCGGATCAGATCCGATCGCATCCTCGTTGTGATCACGAACCCGTCCGGTATCCGTAACTTCAGCGAAATCAATTTTTCCACGCAGGCTCATTTATGAAATACCGCTCTTCTTATTCCGACTTATGAGTATCTGGCACAATTTCGTAATGCGATAGCCATTTCGGCACCACACGAGAAACGGTCCTGAGGACGTTTAGCCAATGCCTTAGCCAATACCGCATCGATGCTTGGCGGTATTCCGGCTCTTCGTTTGGATATAGGCGCCGGGTCTTCTGTCGTGATTTTTGTCATCAATACTGCGATATTGGTGGCCTTGAATGGAACTTCGCCCGCAAGGAGTTCGTACAGAGTAACACCAAGCGAAAATAAGTCCGAGTGTCCTGTTAAATCTTCTGCACCAAGTTGCTCAGGTGACATATACATTGGTGTGCCAAGGACAATACCTGTCTTCGTGCTGTTGTTATCCGTCATTCGTGCAACGCCGAAGTCCGTAATCTTCAAATGGCCTTCTTTGGGGTTATACATGAGATTCGCGGGTTTGATATCACGGTGAATTACGCCCTGGTTGTGTGCGTAGTCGAGCGCCTCGGCTGCGGACGCACATAACTCCAGAGCCCGCTTTGGTGCGAGTAATTTCTTGGGATCGGTAAATTGCTTTAGCGGAATGCCAGGAACGTATTCCATAGCGATATATGCCAG
>Ga0316187_10004479_pt1 | contig 12103 bp, 10 predicted proteins | sample CroRivburrow1_MG_FD_204927 | JGI IMG/M metagenome (GOLD analysis project Ga0316187, IMG submission 204927) | Coastal sediment microbial communities from Maine, United States - Cross River worm burrow 1 | ecosystem: Environmental > Aquatic > Marine > Coastal > Sediment | place: USA: Maine...
CGGGATGAACCTGGGTGCCGCGCTGCCGGATGATGATGCTTCCGGCCGGAATCACCTGGCCGCCATAGCGCTTTACACCGAGACGTTTTGCATTGGAATCGCGACCGTTACGTGAACTTCCGCCTGCTTTCTTGTGTGCCATTTTGCTGCTCCTTCCTCAGGAATCCTGGTGCCGGTCAGGCTGAAATCTCTTCGACCTGGATCTCGGTAAAATTCTGCCGATGACCCTGTTGCTTTTTGAAGTGCTTGCGTCGGCGCATCTTGAAGATGCGAATCTTGTCACCGCGGCCATGATTCACCACGGTCGCCTTCACAGACGCGCCCTTGACGAGCGGCGTGCCGATCGAGACCTTGTCGCCATCCGCCACCATCAATACCTTATCGATGGTAATCTGGCTGCCAACTTCTGCAGCTAGTTGTTCTACCTTGAGTTTTTCGCCGGACGACACGCGATATTGCTTGCCGCCGGTCTTGATGACCGCATACATGTACGAGCTCCTGACAGGGCCTCGGGAAAACCGGGCATACTACAAAAAAAGAAGGTCTTGGGCAAGCCAAACGCTATTGTGCCTGCAATCCCTTGCAATCGGCACTGCTCTTCCTTGAAACTGTCTGTCGCCTTTTCCTCCCACCCCATGAATTTGCAAACGACTGTGCCTGCGGAACGCTTTACCGAACTGATTGCCGAGGATATGCAAGCCGTGAACACGGTAATCCGCGAACGGCTGCACTCGGATGTTGCCTTGATCCGACAGGTCGCGGAATACATCATTTCAAGCGGTGGGAAGCGGCTCAGGCCAGCCCTGTTAATACTGGTGGCCGGCGCTTGCGGTTATCAGGGCCGGGCGCATCATGAGTTGGCCGCTGTGGTGGAGTTTATACACACGGCGACCCTGCTTCACGACGACGTTGTGGATGGTTCAAGTATGCGGCGGGGGCGCGCTACCGCGAATGCTGCATTTGGTAATCCGGCTTCGGTGCTTGTGGGCGACTTCCTCTACTCGCGCGCGTTCCAGATGATGGTGAGTGTGCGAGAGATGCGGGTAATGGAAGTGCTTGCTGATACCACCAATACCATTGCAGAGGGCGAGGTGCTGCAGCTGCTGAGTATCCACAACATTGAAATCACGGAGGATGAATATCTTCGCGTCGTGCGGTCCAAGACGGCCAAGCTTTTTGAGGCCGCCGGCCGCCTCGGTGGCATCATTTCGGGTGTGCCGGGTGAAGTAGAAGAGGCGCTCGCCCGCTATGGGTCGCATATTGGCACCGCCTTCCAGCTTGTTGACGATATTCTTGATTACTCTGGTGAACTGAAGCATACGGGCAAGAACATTGGCGACGATCTTGCCGAAGGCAAGGTAACGCTGCCACTGATATTTACGATGCGCCACGCCACTCCAGAGCAACAGGAACGCATTCGCAAGGCTGTCGCGTCACCCGCCGAAACCGACTTCGAGACCGTGGCGGCGGCAATACGCGAATGTGGTGCGTTGGACTATGCCCGATCAAGGGCGGTTGCCGAGTCGCAGCGCGCGACCGCGGAGCTCGAATCGTTGCCAAATTCAAAACACCGGGATTGTTTGCTAGAATTAGCCGCCTTTGCGGTTAGCCGCAATCACTGAACAGATCACACCGTCGGGGTGTAGCTCAGCCTGGTAGAGTACTGCGTTCGGGACGCAGGTGTCGGAGGTTCGAATCCTCTCACCCCGACCACACCGTAGGCTGCAGAAATCATCAGCCTCGGAATTTTGCGACACAAGTTCTATCCAGCCTCGCCTCTGCTCATGCCCACCTGCCCCGGCATCGCGGAGTCGGCCCGATTGGCCCGCAACACCCCCATAGCTACGCTCTCGGGCGTCTGCGTCTTTCGCGGATGTACAATATGCGCCGCTCGACCTCAGCAGTCCTTGACGATTGCCGATGATCGTCGGTGATTTCAAATTTCTCGTGAATGGAGAGGTGCTTGGCCAAGTTCCTGCTTCTAATCGCTGTTTTTATCGTTGCCTACGTGGTGATCAGGAACGGCGCACAGCGTCGGGGTGCCGGTCAGAATCAGTCTCCGCCCGGCACGGAAGACATGGTCCGTTGCAAGGTTTGCGGGATCCATTTGCCGCGCAGCGAAAGCCTGACATCCGAAGGTGAAATTTTCTGTAGTGAGGAGCATCAGCGCATTGCGAAGAAGTGACCTGGTTCGATACGCGGCGATAACGCACCCTCTCGGGAGCGTCAATTGACCGCAGTGTTGCCTGAATCTGTATTGCAGCCGGGAGGCGAACCAGGAGAGGGACATTGGCATTCGCTGATGTACTTCAATTTCTACCGCCTGATCGTGGCCTTTGTGTTGCTCGGCTCGATCATCTGGCTGTCCGACAGCATTCCATTTGGATCGTACAACTGGAGCGTTTTTCTTTACTCCAATCTGATCTACATTGCACTGACTGTTGTCGCTTTCGCTCCCATCCTGCTGCGGCAACCGAGGTTTGATCTCCAACTTACGGTCTATGTCGGTCTCGACGTCCTTGCGGTTACCTTGATGCTCCACGCCAGTGGTGGCGTAACCAGCGGGCTTGGGCTGCTGTTGCTCCCGTCTCTGGCTGCGGCCGGGCTGATGGCGATGGGACGGTTGACGTTGTTCTACGCGGCGCTTGCCTCCATCGGCATCCTTGGCGAACAGTTGTATGAAGTGCTGTTTCTGGACGGGAACTCCGCACTGTTTCTGCAGGTTGGCCTGATGAGCGCCGGCTACTTTGCCACTGCATGGCTCGGCCACTCTCTTGCGAGCCGGGCGGTCGCGATTGAGGCGATCGTTGCGCAGCGAGAGGTAGATCTCGCGAGCATGGCGGAGATCAATAAACTGATCATTCAGGATATGCAGGACGGCGTCCTCGTTGCCGACGAAGAGGGTGTAGTGCGCCAGATCAATACGCGCGCCGAGCAGGTGCTCGGCCCAGTGGCGCTGGATCAGGACACGAAGCTTGTAGACTACTCGCCAAAGCTGGCGGCCTACCTGGAAGAATGGAATCGCAACCGGTTGGTGCAGGCGGAGCCGATGCAAACGCCGGATGGAGGGCGGTCGATTGCCCCTCGCTTCCGCACCGTAGGGCAGGGCCGCAGCGCCGGGGTTGTCGTCTTTCTGGAGGATCTGTCCCGTGTTCAGCGCCAGGCGCAACAGATGAAGCTGGCCTCACTTGGACGACTCACAGCCAATATTGCGCATGAGATTCGAAATCCCTTGTCGGCTATCAATCACGCGGCAGAGCTTCTCATTGAGGAGACCAACCAGGCTTCTGGAGAAATGCGGTTGCTGCAGATTATTCACGACAATACCCAGCGTCTGGACCGGATGGTCCAGGATGTTCTCAGGCTCAACCGTCGAGACCGCGCCCTGAGAGAAACTTTCAGTGTGGTCGATTATCTGCGCACATTCGTCGGTCAGTTTGCAGAGATTGAAAAAGTGGCCGACGGTGTGATTCGCATTGACGCGCAAATTGAGCCTGACGTCACTTTTGATCGCAGCCATCTGAACCAGATCATGTGGAATCTATGCAGAAACGCATTGCGTTACTGCCGCAAGGAAGCGGGGAGCATCGTCCTTTCGGTGCGCCGGACAGGTCGAACGGGCAGCATAGAGTTGAGCGTTAAAGACGATGGTCCTGGAGTGGCTGAAGCGCTACGGAGTAATTTATTCGAGCCATTTTTCACGACCGCTTCGAGTGGCACCGGCCTGGGCCTGTATATTGCACGCGAAATATGTGAAGCCAATGGCGCAACACTGGAATTTGTTGATGATTCCGGTGAAGGCGCGCAATTCAGTGTTATTTTCAAGGGGACTCAGCAGTGAGACGCAGGGAACAAAGCGGCGGGGTTATCTCGCGCACGGTGTTAATTGTCGATGACGAGGAAGATATCCTCGAGTTGCTTGAGCTGACGCTGCTTAAGATGGGGTTGGATGTCGAGCGCGCCTCCTCGGTCAAGGAGGGTATCAAGCAAGTCAAGGAAAAATCCTTTGACCTGTGCCTGACCGACATGCGCTTGCCGGACGGAGACGGGTTGGAGTTACTGAAGTACATCTCCGAAAACGATCAGGATCTGCCATGCGCAGTGATAACCGCGCATGGCAATACCGAGAATGCGGTGGCCGCGCTAAAAGCAGGGGCATTCGACTACCTTGCGAAGCCGGTTTCGCTTGAGCAGCTGCGCACGCTGGTCAAGTCGGCATTGTCGTTGCCGCAGCCGGGCGCAAGCCCGAAGTCCAGTGGCGGACATACACTGCTTGGCGATTCGGCTACCATGCAGGCGGTTCGCGATCTGATTGAAAAGCTCGCCCGCTCCGAGGCGCCCGTGCAGATCAGTGGTGAGTCGGGCAGCGGCAAGGAGCTTGCTGCCAGGCTTATTCACCGTAAGAGTGCCAGAGGCGAAAAGGCTTTCATCCCGGTCAATTGCGGTGCCATCCCGGAAAATCTGATGGAGTCGGAGTTTTTCGGTTACAAGAAAGGCGCGTTTACAGGGGCGGATTCGGACCGGGTTGGCTTCTTTCAGGCTTCCAATGGCGGCACATTGTTCCTTGATGAGGTTGCCGATCTGCCACTGCCGATGCAGGTAAAGCTGCTCAGGGCGATACAGGAAAAGAAAGTGCGTAAGGTCGGCTCCACCCAGGAGGAAGCAGTTGACGTACGCATTATCAGCGCCACGCACAAGAAGCTGGGCGAGCAGGTCGATGCCGGTAAATTCCGGCACGATCTGTATTACCGGCTCAATGTCATTGAGCTCAGGATGCCAGCAGTGCGCGAACGCCGGGAAGATATACCGCTGTTTGTCGATGCCATCCTTGAGAAACTTGCCGTAGCGGTCAGTGCGAAAAAACCGATCGTCAGCCCGGAGGCGCTGGAAGCGCTTTCCCGATACGATTTTCCCGGGAATGTCCGCGAGCTGGAGAATGTGCTCGAGCGAGCGCTGGCGTTGTCGAGTGACAATTCCATCAACCTGGACGATCTACAACTCACGCCGCCGGCGGTATCGGACGATATGCCGCCATCTGTGGGTGCCAACGGCAAGTATCCGCTTCAGGATTATCTGGATCACGTTGAGAAAGACGCGATTCTGGAGGCTTTGGAAAAGACGCGATTCAACCGCACAGCGGCGGCCAAGTTGCTCGGTATCACCTTCCGGTCGATGCGCTATCGCATGGAGCGTCTGGGGATCAATTGAAAGCAGAGCACCACCGCATGCGACTGGTGATATGGGCCGGAAAGACTGGGTAGTTGATGCCGCTGGTGTGCTGCCTGCTGCGCACCAGATCCCATCCCCGAACTGCGATGCTCGTCCTCCGGGCAGTGGCATTGAACTGGTTGTGGTTCATAGCATCAGTCTGCCACCCGGTCGCTTTGGCGGCAATGCGATCAAGGACCTCTTCACGAACTGTCTTGACCCGTGCGCTGATCCCTATTTCGAGGCAATTGCGGGCTTGCAGGTTTCTTCGCATTTTCTGATTCGGCGCGATGGCGAGCTTGTCCAGTTCGTCCCGTGTCTTCAGCGCGCCTGGCACGCCGGTGCCTCGCAATGGCGGTCGCGTGAGCGTTGCAATGATTTTTCGATCGGAATCGAACTGGAAGGCAGCGACGACAAGCCGTTCGAGGACCGGCAGTACCGCGTGCTGAGGCAACTGATTCATTCCTTGCGCGAGGCTTACCCGATCACGGATTGGGTGGGCCACTGCGACATTGCCCTTCCCCGCGGACGAAAAACCGATCCCGGGCCGCATTTCGAATGGGCCCGGCTCGGAACGCCGGAAAGAACTGCACGCCGGGACGACTGATTCCGGCAGACTAGCCGGTTTATTGCCAACCGGTTGCGAACGGAGTGTTTGCCGTGCAGATTTTCTATACCGATCATTTTGTATTGCCGCTCCCGGACGGTCACCGCTTCCCGATGGTGAAGTACGCTTTGTTGCGCGAACGGGTCGAGGCAGCAAATCTGTCTCGCGGTGAGGCTTTGCGCGTACCGCCGGCTGCGAGTGATGATGACTTGCTTCGTGCGCACGATTCGGCTTATCTGCAACGCGTGCTGACCGGTAGTCTTGAGCCCTCGGAGATTCGCGCAATCGGCTTTCCGTGGACCTTGCAGATGGTTGAGCGCTCTCGTCGTTCAACTGGCGCCACGATAGAAGCCTGCCGCGCAGCGGTTGAAAACGGGGTGGCGCTCAGCCTCGCGGGCGGTACCCACCATGCTTTCAGGGATCACGGCGCCGGATATTGTGTATTTAACGACGCTGCCGTTGCTGCGCTTGCAATGCAATCCGAGGGGCGGGTGAGCCGGGTGGTGATTGTTGACTGCGATGTTCACCAAGGCGACGGAACTGCAGTGATTCTGACCGACGACAGGTCGGTTTTTACGTTCTCGATACACGCGGGCAGGAACTTCCCGTTTCAAAAGGTCGAGAGCGATCTTGATATCGCGTTACCGGACGCTACGGGTGACGACGCTTATCTTTCTTCGCTTCGGCACGGGCTTCTTCATGCATTCTCCGCATCCCAGCCGGACCTCGCGATCTATCTCGCAGGTGCTGACCCGTTTGAAGACGACCGCCTCGGGCGGCTCTCGGTAAGTAAAGGCGGCCTACGGTTGCGAGACGAGATGGTGTTCACCATGTGCGCCGATCTGGGCGTACCCATCGCCGTCGTGATGGCGGGCGGATACGCGCGCCGTATTGAAGATAGCGTCGATATACATTTCAACACGGTCCAGGCAGCCGCCAACTACTGCAAGTAGGCGCTTGCCGGTATTCCCTGCTTGTGCAGCGAGCATACGCGCAACACCCGCATCGCATTTCCTCATTGCCGAATGTACAGGCGCTGCTGGTGTGTTCGTGCGTTACCTTCGCAATCGTGTGCGCAGCGTTTAATACAAAAGAAAAAGTCCTTGACAGAAAAATGACGACCACTAGAATTAGTGCCGATCGAAGCCAGCAACACAATATATTGTGTTTGTCAGCCCGGCCTTGTTCTGCCACCACGCCGGGATGGCTTGTTAAACAGAAAAGCCAATAAAAAAGTGTTGCCGATCGGCGACACATTAGATGAAGGAGAAAGAATGCAAGTGACCGCCAGCGTTTCGTCGTCCAGCGTCGCAACCAGTTTCCAGACGGAAACACCGGGGACAGACGACCGGCAGCCTCAATACGAAGATTACAAGGTCATTCGGCGCAACGGTGCTGTCGTCGGTTTTGAGCCGGCCAAGATCGGTGTTGCGTTGACCAAAGCGTTTATCGCCGTGAGCGGAGGCCAGGGTGCGGCGTCGGCGCGCGTGCGTGAGGTCGTTTCCAGCCTCACTGACAATGTTGTCAAGGCGCTGGTGCGCAGGCACCCCGGAGGTGGCACGGTACATATAGAAGATATACAGGATCAGGTCGAACTCGCGTTGATGCGATCGGGTGAGCACGAAGTCGCCCGGGCCTACGTTCTGTATCGTGAGGAACGCAACCGGGAACGCGCACGGCAGCGAGAAGAAAAAGCCGCCGAGGCACCGGCAGGAACCATCAGTGTCGTTGACGGTGGCCAGCGGCGGCCGCTCGACATTGCTGCGTTGCGAGCACTGGTGAAGGATTCCTGCGAAGGTCTTGGCCATGCGGTGGATGGTGAGCAGATCATGGAGCTGACCTTGCGCGACCTGTACGACGGCGTGCCGATGGAAGAGGTGCGAAAGAGCGCGATTCTCGCGGCGCGATCGCTGATCGAGGAGGAACCGGCGTTCAGTTACGTTACCGCCCGCCTGCTGCTAAACAGCGTGCGCTATGAGGTGCTGGGTAGCGAAGTGTCCAGATCGGAAATGCATGCCAGATACGCTGACTACTTTCCGGGTTTCATTGAGAAAGGGGTTGCGGCAGGGTTGCTCGACGAGCGGTTGATGCAGTTTGATCTTGCTGCGCTGTCCAGTGCGCTGGACGCGACCCGCGATCTGAAGTTCGGGTATCTAGGCTTGCAAACCTTGTACGACCGCTATTTCCTGCATATCGACGAGAAGCGCATCGAGTTGCCTCAGGCGTTTTTCATGCGCGTGGCAATGGGCCTGGCGCTTAATGAAGTCGAGCGCGAGGCGCGGGCGATCGAGTTCTACAATGTGTTGTCGAATTTTGACTTCATGAGTTCGACCCCGACCTTGTTCAACTCCGGGACGGTACGTTCCCAGTTGTCGAGTTGCTATTTGACGACTGTCGCAGACGACCTTGACGGGATTTACGAAGCGATCAAGGAAAATGCGCTGCTTTCAAAGTATGCCGGCGGACTTGGCAACGACTGGACGCCAGTTCGTGCCCTGGGTTCGCACATCAAGGGCACGAACGGCAAGTCACAAGGGGTCGTTCCCTTCCTGAAGGTGGTTAACGACACCGCGGTTGCGGTAAACCAGGGGGGCAAGCGCAAGGGCGCGGTGTGCGCCTACCTGGAAACCTGGCACCTCGATATTGAGGAGTTCCTGGAGTTGCGCAAGAATACCGGCGACGACCGCCGTCGAGCGCATGACATGAACTCCGCCAACTGGATTCCCGATCTGTTCATGAAGCGTGTGATCGAAGGCGGTGACTGGACGCTGTTCACGCCGTCCGAAGTGCCGGATCTTCACGAGAAGTTCGGTAAAGCCTTCGAGGCTGCATATGTCGGTTACGAAGAAAAAGCGGCAGGCGGCGAAATCAAGCTGTTCAAGAAATTGCCGGCAGTGCAGCTATGGCGAAAAATGCTTTCCATGTTGTTTGAGACCGGGCATCCATGGATCACGTTCAAGGATCCGTGCAATATTCGTTCTCCCCAGCAACATGTTGGGGTTGTTCACAGCTCCAATCTGTGCACCGAGATCACGCTCAACACCTCGGAGACGGAAATTGCCGTATGTAATCTGGGATCAGTCAACCTGGTGGCGCACCTGAAAGACGGAGCACTCGATCAGGAGAAGCTGAAATCCACGATATCGACCGCCATGCGCATGCTGGATAACGTTGTGGACATCAACTATTACGCGGTCAACAAAGCGCGCAACGCCAACTACAAGCACCGGCCGGTGGGAATGGGAATCATGGGTTTCCAGGATTGCCTGCACCAGATGCGCGTCTCCTACGCGTCTGATGAGGCGGCCGAGTTTGCCGATCGTTCCATGGAGGCCGTCTGCTATTACGCCTACTGGGCGTCCACCGAACTCGCCGAAGAGCGTGGCCGCTATTCGACGTTCGACGGCTCGTTGTGGTCGAAGGGAATCTTGCCGCAAGACTCCCTCAAATTGCTAATGGACGAGCGTGGTGGTTACGTCGAGGTCGACATGAGTTCTACGCTCGAGTGGGACGCGTTGCGCGAGCGGATCAAGAACTACGGTATGCGCAACTCCAACTGTGTGGCCATTGCGCCGACGGCTACGATCGCCAATATTGTCGGCGTTTCAGCGTCGATTGAGCCGACTTATCAGAACCTCTATGTGAAATCCAACCTTTCCGGCGAATTCACTGTCACCAATGAGTACCTGGTCGAGGACCTCAAAAAACGCAATCTCTGGGATGAGGTCATGATCGCCGACCTGAAGTACTTCGATGGCTCGCTGTCTCGAATCGATCGAATCCCCCCTGAGCTGCGCACGCTGTACGCAACAGCATTTGAAATGGACCCGTCGTGGATAGTCGAAGCCGCATCGCGCCGGCAGAAGTGGATTGATCAGGCGCAGTCACTCAATATATATATGGCCGGAGCCTCTGGAAAGACGCTTGATGAAACCTACAAGCTCGCCTGGAAGCGTGGACTGAAGACCACTTACTATCTGCGTACGCTCGGGGCTACATCGGCCGAGAAATCAACCGTTCGCTCAGGAACGCTGAATGCCGTTCCTTCTGATAGCGCAAATGACAGCATGCAAGCGCAGCCGCAATTCTGTGCCATTGATGACCCGGATTGCGAGGCCTGCCAATGAATTTTTTAAAGCGGGTGCAGGTGTCATCACGGCGACGGGTTGAATTCCATATTCGTAACAAGAGCCGTGACAGTGGGCCATATGTGAGATTGGTGAATATGAACGGACGCGACGCCGAGTCCGCTTTGCAACGGGAATTTCGTTCGTTCTCGAACCCGGATCCGAAACTGGCCGTCTAGCCGGCATTAAACCAACAATATTCAGGCCGCAGGCCAACTGTTTCGAAAGGTAAGGAACTCATGCTGCAATTTGAAGATTCTGACGTTAACGCCCGCGTTAATTCCACCGTCCTTCCCCACGACGATTCCGAACGCGGCACCCAAGCGGTCGAGCGGAGTGATCCCACCGCGAAGCGCGTTCGTATTGAGGACAAGCGCATTATCAACGGCAAGGCTGATGTTAATCAGCTTGTTCCGTTCAAGTACAAATGGGCCTGGGAAAAGTACCTGTCTGGCTGCGCCAACCACTGGATGCCGCAGGAAATCAACATGAGCCGTGACATTGCGACATGGAAAGACCCGGCTGGTTTGTCAGAAGATGAACGCCTGGTAGTCAAACGCAATCTCGGTTTCTTTGTCACGGCAGACTCCCTCGCAGCGAACAACATCGTGTTGGGCACATACCGCCACATCACGGCGCCGGAATGCAGGCAGTATTTGTTGCGTCAGGCTTTCGAGGAAGCGATTCACACACACGCTTATCAGTACATTGTCGAAAGTCTTGGCCTCGATGAGGCGGAGATATTCAATGCCTATAATGAAGTCGGCAGCATTCGCGACAAGGATGATTTTTTGATCCCGTTTATCGAAACGCTGACTGATCCTTCGTTCAAGACTGGAACTCCCGAAGCGGATCAGAAACTTCTGAAGAGTCTTATTGTTTTCGCATGCATCATGGAAGGACTGTTCTTTTACGTCGGTTTTGCACAAATATTGGCACTTGGCCGTCAGAACAAAATGACGGGAGCAGCGGAGCAGTATCAGTACATTCTTCGCGATGAATCCATGCACTGTAATTTTGGAATTGATCTCATCAATCAGATCAAGCTCGAGAATCCGCACTTGTGGACTGCGGAATTTCGGGAAGAGATTCGCACTCTTATGCGAAAAGGTGTGGAACTCGAATATCGTTATGCAGAGGACACGATGCCACGAGGTGTTCTCGGGATGAATGCGCCGATGTTCAAGGAATATTTGCGTTACGTAGCGAACCGCCGTTGCCAGCAGATCGGACTCGACACCCTGTACCCGGGTGCCAACAATCCTTTTCCATGGATGTCTGAAATGATCGATCTCAAGAAGGAAAAGAACTTTTTCGAAACGCGTGTCACCGAGTACCAAACCGGTGGTGCGCTCAGCTGGGAATAGTCGCCATGTCTGCGTGAAAATCCTTGGAAGGCTTTTTGCTTAGTGTATGGCGAAAATAGCGATCTTAGTACGTTGGAATGATGGTCGCACAAGTGCAGTACTGAAGTACATGTTTGCAACACGCACCGTTTTCTGAGTGGTGCATTACGGGGCTTGATGGGTAAAAGACGAGTAACGCTTTTTTTTATAAACACCTGCGCTCATGATAATTTTAAGGGCGCGAACGGCCGGGGTTAATGAATCCCGGTCTGTGGTCATGGTTCTGTTCGATATGCCGGCTCTCCGCCGGACATGCTGGCGCCGCCTCTGGCGATCGGCCCCGTTCTCTATTTCTCTTCTGTTTCCCACGGAAAAATCTCGTTTTCTTCCGTGGCTTCTCGAACTGTTCGTCAGTCGTTGCCATGTGGTTTTGTGGTCCTGCGGCTGTCATCAGTCGGTGGGCAGGCATCATTAAGGATGCTCGCACACCGTTTTTTAAATCAAAGTAGGAGGTAATACCCATGGCAGTGAAAAAGAAAACTGCGAAGAAAAAGCCGGCAAAGCGGGCCAGCAAGGCCAAGAAGCCAGCGAAGAAGGTTGTGAAGAAGAAGGTGGCCAAGAAGCCGGCTCGTAAGTCGGTGGCCAAGAAAAAGCCAGCTCGCAAGGCCGCCAAGAAGAAGGTAGCCAAGAAGCCGGCACGCAAGGTTGCCAAGAAGAAGGTAGCCAAGAAGCCGGCACGCAAGGTTGCCAAGAAAAAGGTAGCCAAGAAGCCGGCTCGTAAGGTTGCCAAGAAAAAGGTAGCCAAGAAGCCGGCA
>Ga0316187_10004480_pt1 | contig 12103 bp, 10 predicted proteins | sample CroRivburrow1_MG_FD_204927 | JGI IMG/M metagenome (GOLD analysis project Ga0316187, IMG submission 204927) | Coastal sediment microbial communities from Maine, United States - Cross River worm burrow 1 | ecosystem: Environmental > Aquatic > Marine > Coastal > Sediment | place: USA: Maine...
TGGCCGTTTCTGTCATCTCTACCATAAAGGTTGATTCCCCCTGAGATAGATTGTCGGATGCTCCTACACGGGTAAACACCTTGTCAACTAAACCAATTTCTGCACTTTTAGCCGGCACGAAGCTACCCATTTGCGCCATCAAAACAATTAATGCCGTTTGCCTTAACAAAGCGGACTTACCCGACATATTAGGTCCGGTAATGATTATTATTTGTTGTGAATTATTATCAAGAAATACATCATTAGGTACATAAGCTTCGCCCAGCGGCAGACTCTTTTCTATTACCGGGTGCCGTCCACCTTTAATCTTAAGTACTGATTCATCGTTAATTTGAGGTTGACAATAGCGATTTTGCCGAGCAACGAAGGCAAAAGAAATCAACGCATCTAAGGCAGCTAAGATTCGGGCATTTTGCTGAATATGGTTAACATACTCTCCTACATAGGCCACCATATCATTAAACAGATCTTGCTCTATGGCCAATAGTTTTCCTTCTGCATTTAATATCTTATCCTCATAAACTTTAAGCTCCTCAGTAATATATCGTTCCGCATTCACCAGTGTCTGCTTCCTTATCCACTCGGGTGGCACCTTATCTTTATGGGCATTGCTCACCTCCAAATAGTATCCAAACACCTTGTTATAGGCAATTTTAAGAGATGAGATTCCCGTTCTCTCTACTTCCCGCCGCCTTATTTGCATTAAGTAGTCTTTTCCTGAATGCGCAATAGCCCTTAACTCATCTAATTCTTTGTTAATACCATCTTTAATAATACCTCCCTGATGAACCAACATGGGGGCATCATCGCTCAGCTCTTTTTCCAATCTATCCTGCATGAGCTGGCAATCATTTAGCTGGTCGGCATATTTCTTTAGTTCTAAAGCTTCAGATTCCTGCATGGCTTGCTTAATTGGCATTGTCTCCACCATAGCTCGCTTTAGCATGAGCAACTCCCGCGGATTAATACGCACAACAGCAACTTTAGAAATTAAGCGTTCCAAATCTCCTACTTGCTTCAAGTGATCCAATATTTTTTCTTGTAAATCCTGGTTCTTGAGAAAGGTATTTACAACTTCCAACCGATGGTCAATGGCCACTTTTTCTTTCAATGGCAACACCAACCATTTTTTCATCATTCGCCCGCCCATTGGGGTTACCGTATGATCGAGAATTGAGATTAGCGGAATACCATTATCTGCCTGGGGGTAAATTAACTCTAGATTACGAATGGTAAACTTATCGAGCCACACATACTTCTCTTCATCAATTCTTGAGAGCGATAAAATATGGCTGGTTTCTTTATGCTCAGTTTCATTAAGATAATAAAGAATAGCTCCGGCAGCCACAATGGCCTGCTTCATACGCTCCATACCAAAGCCCTTCAAATTATTGGTGCCAAAGTGATTGGTTAACGTTTCATAGCCATAATCTTCGCCAAACACCCAGTCGTCCAGCGAACAGGAAATTTGCTCGGCAGCCACCACTTCGGCAAACGCCTGCTTCTGCCCCTTGGCAAAAATTATCTCTGCCGGATTAAAACCCTGAATCAGCTTTTGCACATACTCATTATTACCTTCCGCAGCCATAAACTCTCCGGTAGAAAGATCTAAAAAGGAAATGCCGGTATTTGTTTTTGTAAAGTACAGTGCTGCCAGATAATTATTCACCTTCTTCTCCAGCACATTATCATTAAATGATAGCCCTGGTGTTACTAATTCAGTAACCCCTCGTTTCACAATACCTTTAACCGATTTAGGGTCTTCGAGCTGATCGCAAATTGCCACACGATTACCCGCCCTAACCAATTTTGGCAGATAGGTATCCAAAGCATGGTGCGGGAAACCGGCCAGTTCTATGTGCGAGGCCGAACCATTGGCACGCTTGGTAAGAACAATGTCCAAAATTTTACTGGCGGCAATGGCATCTTCGCCAAAAGTCTCATAAAAATCGCCAACACGAAATAGCAAGAGGGCTCCCGGGTACTTGGTCTTAATGGCATTATATTGCTTCATTAAAGGGGTTTCTGTGCCTGCTTTATTTTTTGCCATAAATTAATGAAGTATTGAGGTGTAAACTTATACAAAGTTCCTTAATTTTTTCACTGTAAATACCAATGGTTAAATACTTCCTAAATGCAAAAGTTAAAAAACGAGGAATTAGATAGAATTTCTATAGAAGATTACAAAGCATCTGACAAAACACCCATTATAATTGTGCTCGATAATATCAGGAGCATGAATAATATTGGTTCTGCTTTTCGTACCGCTGATGCCTTTTTAGTTGAAAAAATTATCCTTACAGGCATTACGGCTCAGCCACCGCATCGTGAAATAAATAAAACTGCCCTGGGAGCAACAGATTCTGTACCATGGCAATATTTTGAAGAATCCAGCGAAGCCATAGACTATCTACATCAAGAAAATTATCAGGTATTGGCCATTGAGCAAGCACATGATAGCATAATGCTTCACCAGTTTCTACCACAGAAGGAAACAAAATATGCGCTAGTTTTTGGCAATGAGGTTAAAGGCGTAAGCAATGAAGTTATGCAACGTGTTGACAACTGCCTTGAGATCCCTCAGAAAGGCAGCAAGCATTCACTCAATATTTCAGTGAGCATTGGCATAGTTTTGTGGGATTTAGGACAAAAAATGAAGATTTTTTAACTTTCTTTTTATTCTCTATCCGCCACCAATATTCCATTTGTTTTCAGGCTATAATTGCTTGCTTTATTCTTAAATTTGCTCCAATTCTTTCTTGCAAGCAGCAAGAGGTTTGTTGTATGAAAAATATAGGTAATCATGGAATACAGAATTGAAAAAGATACAATGGGTGAAGTTAAGGTTCCTGCCGATAAATATTGGGGCGCACAAACGGAACGTTCACGTCAAAACTTTAAAATTGGTGGTGCAAAGCATCAAATGCCATTAGAAATTGTTCATGGCTTTGCCTATCTGAAAAAAGCAGCAGCAATTACGAATTGTGAACTTGGTGTTATGGCAGCTGAAAAATGTGACCTAATAGCCCAGGCTTGTGATGAAATTCTCCAAGGAAAATTCGATGACCAATTCCCTCTAGTTATCTGGCAAACCGGCTCCGGTACCCAATCGAATATGAATTTAAATGAAGTAATTGCCAACCTTACCCACGTATTGCAAGGTCACAAACTGGGAGAAGGCGAACGCTTTATTCACCCTAATGATGATGTAAACAAGTCGCAGTCATCGAATGACACCTTCCCCACAGGCATGCACATTGCAGCATATAAAATGGTGGTGGAAACAACCATTCCAGGTGTTAAACTTTTCAGGGATACCCTAAAAAAGAAATCTGAGACCTTTAAGGACGTGGTGAAAATTGGCCGTACACACCTTATGGATGCGACACCTTTAACACTTGGGCAGGAGTTTTCAGGTTATGTTTCACAGCTAGATCATGGACTAAAAGCACTAACAAACACCCTGCCTCACTTAGCCGAACTTGCCTTGGGTGGAACAGCCGTTGGCACAGGTATAAACACACCAAAAGGTTATGCCAATCTCGTAGCCAAGCATATTGCTGATTTAACCGCATTACCTTTTGTTTCTGCCGAAAATAAATTTGAGGCACTTGCTGCGCATGATGCTTTCGTAGAAACCCATGGTGCCCTTAAGCAACTTGCTGTAAGTTTAATGAAAATTGCCAATGATATTCGTACGCTGGCCTCAGGACCCAGAAGCGGCATCGGAGAAATTCTTTTGCCAGCCAACGAACCGGGGTCTTCTATTATGCCGGGCAAGGTAAATCCAACGCAAGCGGAAGCCTTAACGATGGTATGTGCACAAGTGATGGGCAATGATGTTGCAGTGAGTGTTGGTGGCATGATGGGCCATTACGAATTAAATGTATTTAAGCCACTTATGGCCAGCAATCTGCTAACTTCTGCCAGATTAATTGGCGATTCCTGCGTTTCCTTTAATAATAATTGCGCCATTGGTATTGAGCCAAATTATGCCAGATTAGAGCAGAATCTAAATAATTCACTCATGTTAGTGACAGCCCTTAATACCCATATTGGCTATGAAAAAGCAGCAAAAATTGCTAAAACTGCCCACGAAAACGGTACCACATTAAAAGAAGAGGCCCTAAATTTGGCCTACCTTACCGAGGAAGAATTTGATTTATGGGTTGACCCAAGCAAAATGATTGGCTCCCTAGAAAATTAAGAAATTCTATCAATTTGCTTAAAATGGATTATTTTTAGTAGTTTTATAACCAAAATTGAACAATATAGAAATGAAAAAATTATTGATACTAACATTAGGCCTAATAATCGGCTATTCAGCTTCCGCTCAATTATCTAAGGAAGAGAAAAAAGAATGGAAGACTAAATACAAAGCCTACAAAAAAGATCTGGAAGGTTTTAGGGACCTTGTTGAAGAAAACAGCACTTTAAAAAGCCAATTGAGCAGCACAAAAAGGCAATTGTCAACGTTGCAATCGCAAATGGGTGATAAGGATGCAAAAATTGCTGAGGGTCAAGATCAAATGACTCGTTTACGGGCACAACTTACTGCAGCACAAGAAGCTGAGCGGGCGGCCAATAATGCGCTAGGCAGCAAGCCTGCTGTTACTGAATCACCCATGTCGATGGATGGTGTAGTATTTAAGGTACAAATTGGTGCTTTTGAGAAAAAGGATATGTCGAAGTTTTTCGAAAACAATCCAATGTTTAGTGGTCAGGATGAAAACGGCATGCAGAAAATTTCTGTTGGTTTCTTCCGTGATTATTGGGAAGCCGATACCTTTAAAAAGTATTTACGAGAAATGGGTGTGAAAGATGCTTGGATTGTGCCATTTAAAGATGGCAAGCGTGTGCCCATTAAAGATGTTCTTGAAGGCGTAATCTAATATTGGCCAACTTAAATAAAAAGTCATCCTAAACTCAGATACTGAGATTTTAGGATGACTTTTTATTTTCATTAATACTAATGCGGTAAACGTTTATAAATTACACCGTAAACAAAGGTGCCTAAAATGGCACTAAGAATAGGAATAATAAATACCCAGCCTTCATGGCCAAGAAGTATAAATAGTGGGCCTGGGCAGGCTCCGGTAATGGCCCAACCAAGGCCAAAGATAGTTCCACCTATTAGGTTTCTGGCATAACCTGGCTCTTGCGTAGTCATAGAAATAAGATGGCCACTATTGTCTTTAAGATGCGTTCGTTTGATAATCTGGATAGCAATAACACCAAGCACTACAGCCGAACCAATAACCCCGTACATATGAAAAGCCTGGAATCTGAACATTTCCTGAATCCTAAACCAGGATATAATTTCTCCTTTACTCAACACTATACCGAATAATATGCCGATAAATAAAAATCTTAGGTATTTCATAAAATGTTATAATTTAACTAAATAAGGTAAAATAAAATGTGTCATGGCAAGGCCGCCAATAAAGAAACCTACTACGGCAACTAAAGACCACCACTGTAAATTACTCAAGCCACTTATGGCATGACCAGAGGTGCAACCATTGGCATAACGCGTGCCAAAGCCAACTAAAAAGCCCCCGCCAATAAGGAACACAAGGCTCCTAAGGCTCCATATATTTTCGAATCCAAAAATTTCTTCCGGCACGAAAGATGCTCCGGGGTTGGCAATACCAATTGCTTCTAAATCTGCGATGGTACTGGCCGATATAGATACTGATGCATCTGCGGTAAGGAATTGGGCAGAGATAATGCCACCGATAATTGTTCCTAAAACAAATATTAGATTCCATTTCTGCTCTCGCCAATCAACCTTAAAAAAATCGGATACCCTGCCTGCCCCAAGCATTGTACATGCCGTGCGAAAATTAGATGAAAGGCCAAACCGTTTGCCAAAATATAAGAGCGCAAACATCACATAGGTAATTAGTGGGCCTGCTACCCACCATGGCCACGGTTGTTGAATAAATTCGATAATTTTTGTCATATTACTTATTTAAAATTTTGCAAGTTTGTTGTGCTCAGTACACAACAACATGTGTATCACTTTAGTTACTAAAATTTATTAATTAATGTCACTTCCATCAATCATGTCCTCCAATTTGCCTTTCAAAATCATCTGTGATTAAAAGCTAGCAATTGTTGTTTTTCGAGTTGCCGGCTAATCCTCTGAAGTTTTTATTCCATTACATTCAAGAAATATCCGATGTTCGCAAGCAGTACATTGTTCGGCATTTAACCGGCTATAAATTTCTCTGATGGCTTCTTCCTTAGTTTCAAAAAATACGTCTGTGCCTATTGTCTTATTATACCCGCCTCTTTCAAGAAAATTACGTGCTTGCAAACGTAATGAACAGAAGTAAATTCTCCCTCCACGACTTTTCCAGAGCTTCGCTTGCTTTTCTAAAAGCTCTGCCCCGGCCATGTCTATTAAGGTGATGGCATTAGCCACAATCAACAAATGTTTTTCATCTTTTATCAACAATTCATCTAGGCCATCGCTCACCTTACTTACCGCACCAAAATAGAGTGCTCCATCAATTCTACAGATGCTTAGTTGTGGGCAAGTTTTAACAGATTTTCTTTCAATATTTATAAAAGATCGCTTTTTATCTGTTTGGTCAGGGGCAACGGTTACAACCCTTGGATTTGACGAGGCCTGCAAATAGAATATCAACGAGAATATTACACCAATATAAATAGCAAACTCAAGGTCAAGAAAAAGTGTGGCCAGTAAGGTTATAGAAAAAACCACTGTTTCTCTATTGCTGGCTCTAGTTATTTGCCTGATGCCGTGCCAATCTATTAAGTTATAGGCTACCAGCAAAATAACACCGGCCATAGCAGGTATGGGTAAATAAGCCGCCAATGGTGCAACAAAAAGGAGTGTTAGCATGAGTGTTAGCGCAGCAAATACTGCGGCTAGAGGTGTTTTGGCACCTGCCGCATAGTTTACCCCCGATCTGGTAAATGACCCCGATCCGGCATAACATGAGAAGAAACTACCAATAATATTTGATAGCCCCTGACCAATAAACTCCTGGTTACCGTCAATCCTTTGATGCGACTTAGAAGCAATGGAGCGGCCAATAGCTACTGCTTCGATCAAGCCTAATAGTGCAATAGCAAAAGCAGTAGAAGCAAGATGCTCGAAGTTTGCAAAATTGAGCTGAGGAATTGCAAACGGAGGAAGTTTACTCGGTAATTCGCCAACAAGTGCAACACCATGTGCGGCACCATCGATAAGATAAGTAAGTACCCCGCCAACAACCATGGCCACGAGTAAGTTAGGCACCTTGGGTAAATATTTTTTAAGCAACAGGGCGGTAAGCAAAGTGGCCATCGCTATAAGTAGCACATAAAAATTGGTATCTGAAATACCAGCTATAAGATGCTTCCATTTCTCTATAAACTCACCACTTGATATATCAATACCAAAAACATGTTTAAGCTGGCTGGTAGCAATTAATACTGCTGCTCCTGCAGTAAAGCCTATCACTACAGAGTGTGATACATAGTTTACCAAAGTGCCCATTTTGGCTAATCCAAGAATAAACTGAAATATGCCGGCCAATAAGGTTATTATTATCACCAAGCCTATAAATTCTGCAGATTTTGGTGTTGCCATGGCTGAAACAGCGCTAAAAACCACCAATGAAATGGCGGTGGTTGGCCCTGAAATAAGGTGTTTACTAGAACCAAATAAAGCGGCAATTATAGGGGTGATCATTGCCGTATAAAGACCATAGATCGGGGGCATTCCGGCAATTTCGGCAAATGCTATCCCTTGTGGCAAAACTATTATTGCCCCGGTAAGGCCAGCCAAAGCATCGTGCTTAAGGGTGCCCCTATTTACATCTCCCATCCAGTTAAGAAATGGGAAAATACGCTTCATTAATCCTGTGTTCACGCTATTTAGACCTTATAAAAAGTGGGTTACTTCTGATTTGTTTGCGCACAAAGATATCATCATTTTTAAAACATGCTAAAATTGAAAATTAAATATCCGGCTGGCCACACCAAAGTGGCTAATAGTGAAGACAATATACCATGGGCGCTACCCATGGTTGGTAGATTATCGCTCCGTTGGAGCTGATTATTATCCAATTTTTTAAGAATTTGTTATTCCTTATTCTAGCAACAAATACTGCTTCTGTTTTCATTTGTGGTGGATACCGGAATGGGATCCGGTTAGGATTTTAATTTTTATGCGCTCTTACCCGACCTGTTCGGGCACCCCATTTTTGCTAACCACAATATAATTACAGTTGTTCTACATTTGCGGGGAGATCCCAGCACACGGAATATTATTTATGTCAGGGTCAAAACTTATTGTTTGAGAACCGGAGTGAGTAGGTAAATCATCAACTTCGGAATCTTTCTAGCATTTATTGCGAGAATGAAATTTTAAGAAAAAACCCCTTACCCGACCTGTTTGGGCATCCGCTTTTTGCTAGCCACAGCATAATTACATTTGTTCTTCATTTGTGGGGGATTCCAGCATAGGGCTGGGAATGTGCATGTCTTTGTGGGAGACCCGTGAATGCATACAAGGGGATATACAAGTGGCTTTCTGGGGAGAAGGGAAGTCAGGGAATAAATCCCTATTTAATTTCCACAAGCAATGCACTCAGCGGAAGCCGTATTAGCAAGGCTTGAGTACATGGCGGAATAAATCATGTATTGCCTGCTATATAGCCTTTAATAAATAAGGGTGCTCGTTATAGCACCAAAGGTGCGGCAATCAATTGCCCCGAGCATATCTCGGGGTGAAATATTAAAATATGAGCCAAGCCCCAACGGGGCGAAATCATTAATCCCAAACATATTGCTCATCAAAGTTTATATCCTTCTCTTTTAGTAATCCCCTATACTCATCCTTAAATGAAGATTCTTTATGATGTTCATCTTGCGACAAAATATAACCTTTTACTACTTCCGTTTCTCGTGGGTTCACCGAAAATCCAGCATATCCTCTTTGCCAGTAGAATTTTTGATATTGCTTCCCTTTCGTCTTGACCCACTTTGATGAATGAGACTTTAACTCTTCTACCAGTTTCATTAAAGGTATCTTACGAGACAGCAAACAAAGTATATGAATATGATCTTTATGTCCTCCAACTATCAATGGGCTGCATTCCAAATTTTTACATATACCCCCAAGATAACTAAACATCTCTTCCCTAATATGAATATCCAGGAATGGGTATCTATGCTTGGTACTAAAGATAATGTGTATGTAGTTTTTTACTAGTGATTGTGGCATGCATAAAATTAATGATTCATTATCAAACTAACAGGATTCCGCACCTGTGGTGCTTGCCCTTATTCTCTTTATATACCATGGGCACTGCCCATGGTTGGTAGATTCTCGCTCCGTTGGAGCTTATCTTTCTTGAGAATTCTAGCTGCTAATTCTGTAGAAAAGGTTGAATTATTCTTAACTTTATTACGCTATCCAATTAATGATTGAATTTGAGCAAATCATATATATTACGATGGATAAACTACTTTCTCTAACCATAGATTTAAGAATTTTCTGCAATAAGATACTAGACAATTATAGAAACAGAAAATCATTAGACTTCCCAAAAGAACATTTGTTTATTCATTACTTGGAAAGACTTGAGGCTAATTTAGATTCAGTACGGATACTCATACCAGAGCTTGCAGACAACCAAAAAATCGAACATTCTATTGGTTTGATTCTTCGATCCAATATGGCTGACTTCTTTACTATTATCTACATCTCAATGGGAAAATTGCATAGTGAGAAGAAATGGATTGATAGAATCTGTATTGTAAATTATGACCAAACAAAACATATTAGGAAAGATTTAACAATTTCTTTTAAAAATGGGTGGTTAACAAAAGAACAACAAGAACTTGGACTCAGCAAAATTGAGAAAGACTATAGTTTCATGAAGAATCTTACCGAATTAGACTTGGATGATCAAAAAAATAAACTTCCTGGATCACAAAAAATTACTGAAGAGATGTTAAAGAACACTAATATGAAATCATTAGCTCGCGGGTATGAGCTTTTTAAGTACTACTCCCAATATGAACATTATGGATTTATAACCAGTATCATAAAGAATGTTGATTTCTCAACTGACTTGGATAGAATTAAACGAACTTTATATTACTCTTGTTCTTCTTTGAATTTTATTATTATGAATCTGGAACTGTGGGAATATCTAGAAGAGGGAAAGGTTATAACCAGTAAATTCGAATGAAAAATTAAGCAATGTTCATCGTAAATTATTTCTTGAAAAATCTAGTGCTTGTTGTAACTTTATTCATTAGGCTAAAATTACATTCAATTAGAGATAAGTGTCTTATTTTTATTGCCAATTATTAATATCCTTTAAAGGAAGATAATCATGAAAAAGGTGTCTATTTTAATAATATTTCAGTTAGTTTTTATTGAAATTAGTTTTGGGCAAGAGTTTGATTCAATTATGAAACAAGCTGAGCAAGGAGATATTGAGGCTCAGTATAATTTAGGGTATAAGTACAGAAATGGAGATGGCGTACCATTAAATAAAGAAAAGGCTTTTTATTGGTTAGAAAAAAGTTCATTTCAGGGTGATTCAAGAGCACAGCTTTTTCTAGCAGGTATGTATTACTCAGGTGAAGGTGTAGAAATTAATATAGAGCAAGCTATTTATTGGTATAATAAAAGTGCTGAACAAGGTGAGATATATGCTCAATTAATGTTAGGTTCTTTATACCTAAATAGTAATGATACCATAAAAGCAGAGTCAAATAAGGCATTTCATTGGTTCAGTAAAGCAGCAGAACAAAAAAGTGTTATAGCTCAATATCAACTAGGATTAATGTACGAAAATGGTGAAGGAGCCATGATAGATTCAACACAGGCGTTTCATTGGTAAAAAAAAGCAGCTGAGCAAGGTGATGTTGAAGCTCAACTAATGCTTGGTTCCAGATATCTGAATGGAAATGGAATTACGAAAGATCTTGAGAAATCTTTTTATTGGTATCAAAAAGTTGCAGAACAAGAGGATGTAAGAGGTCAATCTCAGCTTGGGTTTATGTATGAGAATGGGAAAGGGGTACAAACAGATTTTAAACTAGCGTTCTATTGGTTAAAAAAAGCAGCAGAGCAAGGAGATGCTGGAGCACAAATCAAAATAGGATATGATATGGGTGAAGGGGAATCTACCGAATTAAGTTATGGACAACCAAGGAAAATGGATTTAAAAGAATTTAATAACATAACAATTTATAAAATGTTTAAAGCCACTTCACAAATGGATTCGGCTTTACGAGAACATGGTTATCAACTTAAAACTAAAGACAATGGACACTATTATTTAGATAAAGATGAAAATATGATATCAAGTTTTTATCAAAAAGATCAACAAATATTATTTGTTGATCTTACTACCTATGATTTTGACTATTACAAAAGGTTAAGGAAACAGATTAGCGATAAATACCTAAGGCAACAAAACAATTTTTTGTTTGGCGAATGGACTTGTGAAGTATATGAAAGTGGACTTGGATTATTTATGGTTGGCTATGGCTCAGATAATTCTTTTTTAATTGGTTCGAGAATTCCACTTGGGAACTACGAATAATATTCAAATCCAATAATGTTTTCCAAAAGATGACTCATTATTAATATACTTTGGGTCAAAACTTTGTTTGAGACCCGGAGAAAGATGGCAATCTCCAACAAAGAATCTTTCATGATCATTTTATAGTGGTATCCCCAGAAAGTGTATTAGGCTTTTATATTGTGGTTCTCAATAGGGAATCCCAGCATAGGGCTGGGAATGTGCATTTCCTTGTGTGAGAGCCCCCCGGAATAAATCCGGGGAAGGCTTCTTAACTACCGCATGCAACACACTCATCGGGATTATCCAATGAACAAGACATATCTTCCAGGTTTTGCGCAGTAAGGGCTTCGGATTCAGCTTGCTTTTCTTTCGCTACGGTGAACTTAATAGCATCGGTTGCCGCATTAGTACGTAAATAGTACATGCCAGTTTTTAGGCCTGCCTTCCAGGCATAAAAGTGCATTGATGTGAGCTTGCCAAAATTAGGATCCTTAATATGAATGTTCATACTCTGCGACTGGCATACATAAGCCCCT
>Ga0316187_10004481_pt1 | contig 12101 bp, 10 predicted proteins | sample CroRivburrow1_MG_FD_204927 | JGI IMG/M metagenome (GOLD analysis project Ga0316187, IMG submission 204927) | Coastal sediment microbial communities from Maine, United States - Cross River worm burrow 1 | ecosystem: Environmental > Aquatic > Marine > Coastal > Sediment | place: USA: Maine...
GGGCTCCTTGCTCCAGAGGATATGTTCGTACATGTCATCCGTGGCTATCAGTACCTGCGGATGCTGCTGCAGGACCTTGCCCAGCGCTGCAAGTTCTGCCTCTGTATAGGCAACCCCGGTGGGGTTGGAGGGGCTGTTGATCACGAACACGCGCGTTTTTGGCGTGATGGCCGCTTCCAGTTGTTCCGGTGAGATCTTGAAGTGGCTGTCCACGCCGGCGGGTACAATCACCGGTTCCCCATCTGCCAGGAGTACCATGTCCGGGTAGGACACCCAGTAGGGCGCCGGGATGATGACCTCGTCACCTGAATTCAGCATGGCCTGGCACAGGTTGTAGAAACTCTGTTTGCCGCCGCAGGAAACCAGTATCTGGTCGGCGGCATAGTCCAGTCCGTTGTCGCGTTTGAATTTCGCTATAATGGCTTTTTTAAGCGCCGGGGTACCGTCGACGGCGGTATAGCGCGTAAAACCGTCCTTGATCGCCTGAATGGCGGCGGCCTTGATATGATCCGGTGTCTCGAAGTCTGGCTCGCCTGCACCCAGCCCGATGATATTCTTGCCGGCAGCACGCAGTTCGGCCACCCGTGCTGTAACAGCCAGGGTTGGAGAGGGTTTGACGCGCTGTATCCGTTTTGCCAGTGTAAGGTTGTCCAAGATTGTGCCCCGTTAGCCAGAGAATGGAATGATCACGTGTTCATCATACTCAATACCAGTCATCCGTTAATAGCCCGTGAGTGAACAATTCCGGCTGAATACTGCAATGCAGCCTGCCGGTGATCAGCCGGAGGCGATCAGGGCGCTGGTCGAGGGCCTGGAAGACGGGCTGGCGCATCAGACCCTGCTCGGTGTTACCGGTTCGGGCAAGACCTATACCGTTGCCAATGTTATCCAGCGGGTGCAGCGGCCGACCCTGATACTGGCGCCCAACAAGACGCTGGCAGCCCAGCTGTACGGGGAGATGCGGGAGCTGTTTCCCGATAACGCCATCGAATATTTTGTCTCTTATTACGACTACTACCAGCCCGAGGCCTATGTGCCGGCATCCGACACCTTCATAGAGAAGGATGCCTCCGTCAATGAGCACATCGAACAGATGCGCCTGTCAGCCACCAAGGCGCTGCTGGAGCGGCCCGACGCCATTATCGTGGCGACGGTCTCGGCGATCTATGGTCTGGGTGACCCACGCGCCTACCTGAAGATGGTGCTGCACCTGGTGCGTGGCGAGAAAACAGATCAGCGTGCCTTGCTGCGACGCCTGGCCGAACTGCAGTACACACGTAATGACGTTGAACTGCATCGTGCAACCTACCGGGTGCGTGGCGAGATCATTGACATCTTCCCGGCGGAGTCGGATGGCGAGGCAGTGCGTGTCGAGCTGTTTGATGACCAGATCGATGCGATCGCGTGGTTTGATCCCTTGACGGGCGAGGTGCTGCGCCGTGTGCCGCGGCTGACGATCTATCCAAAGACCCATTACGCTACCCCGCGCGAGGTCATCCATGGTGCAATGGAGCACATCAAGATCGAATTAAAACAGCGCCTCAAAGAGCTCAACGTCAACAACAAGCTGGTGGAGGCGCAGCGACTGGAACAGCGCACCCTGTTTGACCTGGAAATGATGGCGGAGCTTGGTTACTGCTCGGGTATCGAGAATTATTCCCGCTATCTATCCGGTCGCAATGCTGGGGAGCCGCCGCCGACCCTCTTTGACTATCTGCCGACAAACGCATTGCTGGTCATTGATGAATCGCATGTCACTGTTCCGCAGCTCGGCGGAATGTACCGTGGTGACCGTTCGCGCAAGGAAAATCTGGTCGAGTACGGCTTTCGCTTGCCGTCGGCGCTGGACAATCGGCCACTGCGTTTTGATGAATTCGAGACACTGGCGCCGCAGACTATCTTTGCTTCCGCAACCCCGGGTCCCTATGAAGAAGAACATGCCGGGGCAGTGGTCGAACAGGTGATTCGGCCAACGGGGCTTGTTGACCCTGAGATCGAGGTACGTCCGGCCGGCACCCAGGTTGATGACCTGTTATCGGAGATTCGTCAGCGGGTGGCGGTGGGTGATCGTGTACTGGTTACAACGCTGACCAAGCGGATGGCGGAAGACCTGACCGAGTATCTTGCTGAGCATGATATTCGCGTGCGCTACCTGCACTCTGATGTTGATACCGTTGAGCGGGTGGAAATTATCCGTGATTTGCGCCTGGGTGAATTTGATGTGCTGGTCGGTATAAACCTGTTGCGTGAGGGGCTGGATATACCGGAGGTATCCCTGGTCGCCATACTGGACGCGGACAAGGAAGGCTTTTTGCGGTCGGACCGTTCCCTGATCCAGACAATAGGGCGGGCGGCACGTCACATCAACGGCAAGGCGATTCTCTATGCGGACAAGATTACCGGCTCAATGCGTCGTGCCATGGATGAAACCATGCGGCGCCGGGAAAAGCAGCGGGCTTATAACGAGGAACATGGTATTACCCCATTAGGTGTAAAAAAGGCCGTGAAGGACATTCTCGAAGGGGCGCTGGGGCCGGGCAGGCAATCTGCCCGAGAGTATTCCAGGGTGGCGGAGGAATTGGTGAACTATGGCCGCATGACGCCTGCCCAGCTGGAAAAACAGGTAGGGAAACTGGAAGAGCAGATGCACGAACATGCCCGGAATCTGGAATTCGAAGAGGCCGCGCGCTTGCGTGACCAGATCCGCCATATCCAGTTGTCGAATCTGGGGGTGGCGGATTAGCGCTGGAATCGTGTTCTTACGCAAATTGTTACCAGGAATCCTGGTGCAGGAGCGCCGTCCCGGCGCGAATCGCGGCAAGGACGTCGCTCCTACACTATATAAATGCGCTTCATGAGCAGATTGCCGTCGGACGGGCTTGCAACAATACCCCTTTATCTTGTATCTTTCCCTCTCTTCGCAGGCGCGTAGCTCAGTTGGTTAGAGCACCACCTTGACATGGTGGGGGTCGGTAGTTCGAATCTACTCGCGCCTACCAAATTAATCCCAGTTTCTAGGATGAAAGCTACAGGTAAAAGAGGCGGTCGCCTTTTTGCTCCTGTAGCTTGAATCTTTTAAGCTGGTTCAAGTGGCCTCTCGTATTGGTCACCACTGGAGCAGTATATGCCTACAGTTACTCTTCCCGACGGCAGTTGCCGTGAATTCGACCAGCCTGTTTCCGTTTTTGATGTCGCCGCAGACATCGGTCCTGGTCTTGCCAAGGCGGCGCTTGCCGGCAAGGTTGACGGGGTGCTGGTGGATGCCTCGCACGTCATCAAGCAGGACGCAGAGCTGGCGATCATCACCGGCAAGGACGAGGAAGCGCTCGAACTGATGCGTCATGATGCGGCGCACGTGATGGCGCAGGCCGTGCAGGAACTCTATCCCGGTACCCAGGTCACCATCGGTCCGGCCATCGAAGATGGCTTTTACTACGATTTTGCCCGTGATGAGCCATTTTCACCGGAAGACCTTGCGGCGATAGAAAAACGCATGCACGAGATCGTGAAGCGTGACCTCAAAATCGAGCGCGAAGTCTGGGATCGTGAGCACGCCGTCAAGGTGTTTGGCGAGATCGGTGAAGACTACAAGGTTGAAATTATCAATGACGTGATTCCGGAAGGCGAGGAAGTCTCGGTCTATCGTCAGGGAGACTGGTTTGATGTCTGCCGCGGGCCGCATCTGCCGGGTACCGGCAAGCTTGGCAAGGGGTTCAAGCTGATGAAGCTGGCCGGCGCCTACTGGCGCGGTAATTCAAACAACCCCATGTTGCAGCGTATTTACGGGACAGCCTGGCGCGACAAGAAAGAATTGAATGCCTACCTGCATCGCCTGGAAGAGGCAGAGAAGCGTGATCACCGCAAGCTGGGCAAGATCATGGACCTTTACCATACCCAGGAAGAAGCTCCGGGTATGGTTTTCTGGCACGACCATGGCTGGCAGATCTACCTGGTGATCCAGGATTATATTCGTGGCATGTTGAAGCGGCACGGCTACCAGGAAATCCATACCCCGCAAATCATTGACCGTTCACTATGGGAGAAGTCCGGACACTGGGAGAAATTTTCCGATGACATGTTTGTCACGGAATCGGAAAATCGCACTTATGCGATCAAGCCAATGAACTGCCCGGCACATATCCAGGTCTTCAACCAGGGCCTGAAAAGTTATCGTGACCTGCCACTGCGTCTGGCAGAGTTTGGTTCCTGTACGCGCAATGAGCCATCCGGGACATTGCATGGCCTGATGCGCGTAAGGAATTTTGTACAGGATGATGCCCATATATTCTGTACCGAAGGTCAGATAGAAGGTGAGGTTTCAGCGTTCATTGACCTGCTGTATCAGGTGTATGCAGCTTTCGGTTTTGATGAAGTCAGCGTAAAGTTTTCGACCCGGCCTGAAAAGCGGGTAGGGGATGATGTCCTGTGGGACAAGGCGGAGGCCGCCTTGCAGGCAGTGCTGGAGCACAAGCAACTGGACTGGGAACTGCAGCCCGGGGAAGGTGCTTTTTATGGGCCCAAGATCGAGTTCAACCTGAAGGATTGCCTGGGACGGGTCTGGCAATTGGGTACGATTCAGCTGGATTTCTCCATGCCCGAGCGGCTGGGCGCGCATTATATCGCTGAAGACGGCAGCAAGCAGGTGCCGGTCATGCTGCACCGGGCCATTCTCGGTTCGCTGGAGCGGTTTATCGGGATTTTGATCGAACATTACGCGGGATCGCTACCGCTCTGGCTGGCCCCGGTGCAGGCGGTAATCCTCAATATCACCGACAATCAGGCGGACTATGCCCGGAAAGTGGAAGAATCCCTGAGAAATCAGGGTTTGAGGGTCAATTCGGACTTGAGAAATGAGAAAATCGGCTTTAAAATCCGCGAGCACACGATTAAACACATTCCCTATCTGCTGGTGATCGGTGATCGGGAAGTGGAAGCTGGTACCGTGGCCGTGCGCACGCGAAGTGGTGGGGAACTGGGCAGTATGCTGATTGAGCGGCTTGCCGAGGGCCTGAAAACCGAATCCGCGAGCCACGGCCGTCATGTTTTGGAGGATTGAAATATCGCCGCAAAGAAACCGCAGCATCGGATCAATGAGAAGATTATTGTTCCTGAAGTACGCGTAATCAGCCAGGAAGGTGAACAGGTTGGGATCGTCTCTATTGAAGAGGCATTAAATATTGCCAACGAGGCCAACCTGGATCTGGTGGAAATCTCGCCACATGCCGAGCCGCCTGTTTGCCGGATTATGGATTACGGCAAGTTCCGCTTTGAGGAAAGCAAGAAGCTGCAGGGCGCCAAGAAGAAGCAGAAGCAGACCCAGGTTAAGGAAATCAAGTTCCGGCCGGGAACTGATATTGGTGATTATAAAATCAAGGTGCGCAAGCTGGTCAGTTTTCTGGAGGAAGGTGATCGAACCAAGGTGACATTGCGATTCCGCGGCCGGGAGATGGCGCACCAGGAACTGGGTATGGAATTGCTGATGCGGGTGAAGGCGGACCTTGAGGAATACGGGACAGTAGAGCAGGAGCCAAAGATGGAAGGCCGTTTGATGGTGATGGTGCTCGCACCCAGGAAGAACAGGTGAGCCGGAACTGGTTTATAAATAGAAAGTTTCAAGTATTACTGGAGTAACAGGAAATGCCAAAGTTGAAAACGAACCGGGGTGCTGCGAAGCGCTTCAAGAAGACGGGTACAGGCAGCTTCAAGCGTGGCCAGTCGCATCTTCGCCACATCCTGACAAAAAAGAGCAGCAAGCGTAAGCGTCTGCTGGGTTCGCCGGCGGAGGTGCACAAGGCCGATGTTGCCATGGTTCGCCGCATGTTGCCGTTTGTCTGAATAGTTTAGAGGTAGTTAGCAATGCCAAGAGTAAAACGTGGAGTTACCGCCAGCGCCAGGCACAAGAAAGTGCTGGGCAAGGCGAAAGGTTATTACGGTGCGCGCAGCAAAATTTATCGTGTCGCCAAACAGGCTGTCATCAAGGCTGGTCAGTATGCCTACCGTGACCGTCGTCAACGCAAACGCCAGTTCCGCACGTTGTGGATCGCGCGCATCAATGCGGCCGCGCGTGAGAACGGCCTGTCATACAGTCGCCTGATCGACGGTTTGAACAAGGCGGACGTAGAAGTCGACCGGAAGGTGCTTGCCGACCTGGCCGTCTTTGATGCAGCCGGCTTTAGTGCATTGGCAGAAAAGGCCAAGGCCGGGTTAGCTGCTTAAGCCCCCTTTACCGTCGCAACGGAATCAAAGGAAGGGGAAAGGGTAAAACCTTTCCCCTTTTTTTGTTTTTATCCGGAGACAGAATGTTGCATCCTGTTTTCGCAACCCTCCCGCAGTCGGGGAGGAAACAATGAACCACAAGGAGTACTGTCAGGTGAACAGCCTGGACGAACTTGAACAAGCAGCCCTGCAGGAGGTGTCGAGCGCAACCGATGCTGCTGCGCTTGATAATGTGCGTGTACGCTACCTGGGCAAGAAAGGCTTGCTGACGCAGCAGCTCAAGCAGCTGGGGAAATTACCTGCAGAAGAGCGCCCCGCCGCCGGACAGGATATCAACCGGATCAAACAGCGGGTTCAGGAGGCAATCAGGACGCATGGCGAGGCCTTGCAGTTTGCTGCACTTGATGTACAGCTGGCGGCAGAGCAGATTGATGTAACCTTGCCGGGGCGCGGGCAATCGAAGGGCGGCCTGCACCCGGTCACCCGGACCATGCTCCGTATCGAGCGGCTGTTCCTGCCGCTTGGTTTTACTGTCGAGGAAGGTCCCGAGATTGAAGATGATCATCATAACTTCGGCGCGCTGAATATCCCGGACCACCATCCTGCTCGTGCCATGCACGACACCTTTTACTTTGACGCACAGACCCTGTTGCGCACGCATACCTCACCGGTGCAGGTGCGTGTCATGGAAGAGCGTGAACCGCCGTTGCGCATCATTGCCCCGGGCCGGGTTTACCGGTGTGATTCAGATCTGACGCACACACCGATGTTTCACCAGGTGGAGGGTTTGCTGGTAGACGAGCATGCCAGCTTCGCCAGCTTGAAGGGCCTGATTGATGAATTTCTGCGTACCTTTTTCGAGCGTGAAGATCTGGCTGTGCGTTTCCGGCCTTCCTATTTTCCGTTCACCGAGCCATCGGCCGAGGTGGATATCCAGTGCGTGATGTGCGCGGGAGACGGTTGCCGTGTGTGTGGCCACAGCGGCTGGCTGGAGGTGCTGGGTTGCGGGATGGTGCATCCGAACGTATTCGAGAATGTGGGTATCGACAACGAACGCTATACCGGGTTTGCATTCGGCATGGGTGTCGAGCGACTGGCGATGCTGCGTTATGGTGTGAATGACCTGCGCCTGTTCTTTGAGAACGATATGAGTTTTCTGACGCAGTTTAATTGAACCGGTTTAAGTGGTTATTACAGTCCAGGCAACTGCAGCCTCTCTTCCTTCGGGAGGGGGAGCAGACTGGCTAGAGAGTCATGAATATAGTGTTGCATCATCGTGGTTTTGGGGATTTATGAAATTCAGCGAAAAGTGGTTGCGAGAATGGGTTGACCCGCCGGTCTCTACCGAGGAGCTGGTGGAGCAGCTGACAATGGCCGGACTCGAGGTGGATTCCGTTGAGCCGGCCGGTGCAGGTCTGGAGTGTCTGCTGGTTGGCGAAGTGGTAGCTGTCGACAAGCATCCGGATGCCGACAAGCTCAATGTCTGCAGGGTGCTGGCAGGCCAGGAGCTGCCTCTGCAGATTGTCTGTGGTGCACCCAATGTGCGCGTTGGCGGGAAGTATCCGCTGGCACCGGTTGGTGCGCGCCTGCCGGGCGATATAAAAATCAAGAAAGGTAAATTGCGTGGTGTTGAATCGCAGGGGATGTTGTGTTCGGCGCGGGAGCTGGGACTTGGTGAAGACCATGAGGGCCTGATGGCCCTGCCGGCGGAAGCCAGGGCGGGGCAGTCACTGACGGACCTGCTTGGTCTGGATGACAACATAATCGAACTGGACCTGACGCCTAACCGGGGTGATTGCCTGGGGATCGAGGGTATCGCCCGTGAGGTTGGAACGCTGCTGCGCAGTACCGTCACTGCCCTGGATTGTTCGCCGGTACCGGTGTTGACTGATGATCGCTTCGCGGTTGAAGTGCAGACACCGGAAGCCTGTCCACACTATCTCGGGCGCGTGATTCGCGGCATCAATGCAAATGCGCAGACACCGTTGTGGATGCAGGAACGCCTGCGGCGCAGCGGCATGCGCAGCCTGGGGCCGGTCGTGGATGTCACGAATTATGTCTTGCTGGAGCTGGGGCAGCCGATGCATGCGTTTGACCTGGCGTGCCTTTCCGGGGGAATCCGGGTGCGTTATGCGGGCAAGGGTGAACAGTTAACCCTGCTTGATGAGCGCACGATTACGCTTGATCCGGATACGCTGGTTATTGCCGATCATGACAAACCCCTGGCGATTGCGGGTGTGATGGGAGGTATTGATTCCGGTGTTCGGGGAAATACCACGGAGCTGTTTCTTGAGTGTGCCTTTTTTCCGCCCGAAATCATTGCCGGACGCGCCCGCGCCTACGGTATGCATACCGAGTCGGCGCATCGTTTTGAACGCGGTGTCGATCCGGGGCTGCAACAGCGTGCGCTGGAACGTGCAACTGCGTTGTTGACCGGCATTACCGGTGGTGCAGCGGGTCCGGTTATTACGGTTGGATCCAGTGAACATTTGCCGGCAAATGCGCCTGTTGCGTTGCGCAAGGAACGTATACAGCGCGTACTGGGTATGTTGCCTGACGACGAAGAAGTCACCGATATTCTCAACCGCCTCGGGATGAAGGTTACGCAGCAGGTTGATGGCTGGCTCGTACAGCCGCCGGGTTTTCGCTTTGATATCGGCATCGAGGCAGATCTGATCGAGGAGGTTGGCAGAATCTATGGCTACAATCGCCTGCCCAGTGTTTCCCTGCTGGGGGCGATGGAAGTGCAGGCTGTCAGGGAAACCGATATTCCACTGATGGACTTTTTCAGTATTCTTGTTGCGCGCGGCTATCAGGAGGCGGTTACCTACAGTTTTATCGATGCTGACTTGCAGGCGCAAATCAATCCAGGGATGTTGCCGGTGAAGCTGGCCAACCCAATCTCGTCCGAGATGGCAGAAATGCGCACCTCACTCTGGCCGGGGTTGTTGCAAGCGGTTCGGTATAATATGAACAGGCAGAAATCACGGCTGCGCTTCTTTGAGCACGGGCTCCGGTTCCATTCACTGGATGACACATCAATACAGCAGGATGTGATGCTTGCTGGCGTTATCACCGGTTCACGACTGCCTGAAACATGGGCGGGGAACAGTGATACCGTCGACTTTTATGACTTGAAGAACGATGTGCAGACAATGCTGCAACTCACTGGAGAAAAAGAAAAATATATTTTTATCGAGGGTGAGCATCGCGCCTTGCATCCCGGACAATCGGCAGCGATACAGTATGAAGGCAAAACCGTAGGATGGCTGGGCCGTGTGCATCCGCTGCTTGCCAGGGCACTTGATCTGGCGCCGGAGACCTGTCTGTTTGAGCTTGAGTATGAGGCCATGAAAACCGGCCAGCTTGCTCGGTTTAAGTCAATTTCGCGCTATCCATCGATTCGTCGTGACCTGGCTGTCGTGGTCGACGCCGGGCTCCAGGTGGATGCATTAAGGGCCGCCGTCAGGGAGATAGCCGGGGATTTCCTGCAAGAGATGGTGGTTTTTGACGTTTACCAGGGTAAAGGTATAGAAAGTGGGCGAAAAAGCATCGCCTTTGGCTTGATTCTACAGGATAATTCGCGCACACTAACCGAACAAGATGTTGAGGTGGTGGTTGCAAATGTGACTGACCGGCTCGCCAGGAAATTCGGGGCAACACTAAGAGATTAGCATCATGGCACTCACAAAAGCCGACATGGCAGAAAGGCTGTTTGAAGAACTGGGATTGAACAAACGCGAAGCCAAGGAACTGGTAGAGCTCTTCTTTGAAGAGATTCGTGTAGCGCTTGAGAATGGACGCCAGGTGAAACTCTCCGGTTTCGGGAACTTTGATCTCAGGGAGAAAAATGAGCGTCCGGGACGTAATCCGAAGACCGGTGAAGAAATTCCGATATCAGCCCGCCGCGTGGTTACCTTCCGTTCAGGTCAGAAACTCAAGGCGAGAGTAGAGGCATATGCTGGAAGCGAGCAATAACAACGAGCTTCCAGCGATACCAGGGAAACGTTATTTCACGATTGGTGAAGTAAGTGACCTTTGTGGCGTGAAGCCACATGTATTGCGTTACTGGGAGCAGGAGTTCCCGCAATTAAAACCGGTAAAACGCAGGGGCAACCGACGTTACTACCAGCGTCAGGATGTGTTGATGATCCGGCAGATAAGAAGCCTGTTGTATGAGCAGGGCTTTACCATTGGCGGGGCCCGCCAGAAGATGTCCGGAGATGATGCCAGGGAAGACGTCACCCAAAGTCAGCAGATAGTTCACCAGGTGCGTCTGGAACTGGAAGAGGTGCTGCAATTGCTGAAACGTTAGACCGGATAAGTGTCCATATGCACTATCCGGGAAGCTCGGTCATATTACCGGATTTCTTTATACTACAACCGCACGACATTGATATAATCCCGCCAGTTTATCCAACGGGGCGTAGCGCAGCCTGGTAGCGCACCTGCATGGGGTGCAGGTGGTCGGAGGTTCAAATCCTCTCGCCCCGACCAATTATTCGACCTGATATACAGCAAGTTGACTGCTGTTTCTCGACGACTTTATAGCGTTGCTTTCTTGCCCTTGCGGGACTTTTGGGAGAGCAAATACAGGTGGTCGAGGTATTCACTGGAAAAGTGTCGGAAGGTGATCCCGCTTTCCTGCCACCTTTTAATGGCTGCCTGTCCCGCCCGCCATTTCCCGGTAGACTGATAAGTTGTGAGAAATTAAGTTCTCTGCAGCATGATGACATCGAGCTAACGTAAGCAGCCCCTGTGTGTTGCAAGAAGTTCTGTGACTGGTAACTGATTATTCCGGGAACCTTCTGTCCGCCCGTTCATCATCTCGAACGTTGTGAAACGGGGCTATTTGATAAACGATCAACACTGACTGGTACACCGGGATTTCAGTGCAGACAGCAGCACTTGTATTTCCTGCCGCTCCCGCAGGGGCACGGATCGTTGCGGCCAATCTTGTTGCCTTCGCGAACGTAGGGAGCCGCGGCCTGTCGACGTTGATCGAGGAAATGCAGGAACAGGCGGCGAACGGCGGGTTCGATTAACTGTTGCCGGGCTTCCACGTCTTTATCGCTCATGGTTTCAAGCCTTGCGAAGCCGTCATCAGTAGCGAACAGTCTGACCGGCTGCAGGTATTCATCGGTGATGATTGCATCGCTCGCACTCAGCGGCTCCCAGAGGTTGATGCCGCGCAGGCAGCCTTCGCACCATTCATCGACAATGGTATAGGTTTTTTCTTCCACTTCCCTTTCGAGAAACAGCGCGCCGTAGTCGCCCTCGTTCATGCTCTGCATCGCCTGGTTATAGAACGCGAAGACGGCGCGGGTGAAATCCCCAGGTTCCTCCGCGTCCGGCCAGGCAGGGCTAAGGTCTTCGCCGCCCCAGATGACGGGCATCCAGCGTGAGGGCAGGATCCTCTCCGGTGCGCAGGCCAGCGCGGCAAAGAAACCGTCCAGTTCCGAGACATCCAGAATGGAGTCGTCGTGACCATATTGCAGCAGGTAATAGTTCAGTAAACCCATGACATCGTCACTGTCCGGTTTCTCAACTTCGTCTAATGGATCGAATCCATATAATTCTGCAAGTTTGGTTTGGGGTTAGCGCGTTCACTCCGGGATCCCAGCTCGATTTCCACCTCTTCAAGGTCGCCGGCGCAGGTAATGTCCACGCAGTCTCTGGCAAAGAGTTGCCGGATATCATTGATGGCCTCAATTGCGTTAAGGTCCAACAGACGGCCTATGAGCAGGCCGTTGAGTACTGGGGTCGATTCATCCGGGTTGTGCATGTAATCACAGTGGCACCGGATCACCCGTTCCCGGCAGGCGGGCAGGCGCTTCACAATCTCGGCCAGAGCATCCAGGGCCATGATCCGGGCAAATTCCTTC
>Ga0316187_10004484_pt1 | contig 12093 bp, 10 predicted proteins | sample CroRivburrow1_MG_FD_204927 | JGI IMG/M metagenome (GOLD analysis project Ga0316187, IMG submission 204927) | Coastal sediment microbial communities from Maine, United States - Cross River worm burrow 1 | ecosystem: Environmental > Aquatic > Marine > Coastal > Sediment | place: USA: Maine...
GAGCTCGACCCCGTCGACCTCCATGGAGCGGCTCGCCAGGTCGATCTGCAACTCTGCGACCCCCACGACCGCCGGTTTACCGAACTGGCGGGCCACCAGCGCAGCGTGGCTGGTGCGCCCGCCGCGGCTCGTGAGGATCCCGTTGGCGGCGAGCATTCCGTGCACATCGTCCGGCTTTGTCTCCGGCCGCACCATGATCACGTCCCGGCCCTCCTGGGCCCACTCCTCGGCGAGGTCGGCGTCGAAGGCGACCACGCCGATGGCCGCACCAGGCGATACGTTGAGCCCGGAAGCGAGGAGTTGCGCCGTCTTCTTGGACTCGGAACTGAACTGCGGGTGCAAGAAGAAGTCGACCTGGTCGGGGTCGACCCGCATGACGGCCTCGGTCCGGTCGATGACGCTTTCGTCGGCGAACTCGACGGCGATCCTGACCGCGGCCTGGGCGGTCCGCTTCCCGTCACGCGTCTGGAGGAGCCACAGCTTCCCGCGCTCGACGGTGAACTCCATGTCCTGCATCTCGCGGTAGTGCGATTCGAGAGTCCCGGCAATCGCGGCAAATTCCTCGTAGAGCCCGGGCATCTCGATGGCCATGTCCGCCATCCGCTTCGTCGGCCGGATTCCGGCCACAACATCTTCACCCTGGGCGTTCACGAGGAAGTCACCCTCGATCTCGTTCTCACCGGTGGTGGCATTGCGGGACATGGCGACGCCGGTCGCAGAGTCGTCGCCCATATTGCCGAAGACCATCGTCTGGATGTTGACCGCCGTACCCAGGCCGTGGTCGATCCCGGCCGCGTTGCGATAGTCGATGGCGCGCTTACCGTTCCACGACTTGAACACCGCCTCAGTGGCGAGACGGAGCTGTTCCATCGGCTCATGGGGAAAACGCACCGCGATACCTCGGAACTCGTCGACGATCGTGCGCAGATCCTCCACCGTCAGTTCGGCATCGGTCTCGACGCCGCGCCGCAGGCGCGACCGCTCGAGAACATGCTCGAAGAGCTCGTCGCGCAGTCCGAGCACGACCGATCCGAACATCTGTATCAGGCGGCGGTAGGAGTCGTATACGAAGTGCTCGTCCCCGGTGAGAGCCACCATGCCCTCGGCCACCTCGTCGTTGAGGCCCAGGTTCAGCACGGTGTCCATCATCCCGGGCATCGAGAACTTGGCGCCGGAACGGACGGAAACGAGAAGGGGGTTGGCTGGGTCTCCGAACCGCTTTCCGGTGTCCGCTTCGATGGAGGCGAGGGTGGCCTCGATCTGCTCCCAGGCCCCGCCGGGGAACTCTTCATCCGCGTCGAGATATGCCAGGCACGCCTCGGTGGTTACCGTGAACCCGGGCGGCACCGGGACACCGAGCCGCGTCATGTCCGCAAGGTTGGCGCCCTTCCCGCCGAGAAGACCGCGCACCTTCTCCCAATCGCCGTCGACGGAAGCCTCTGCGACCTCGACCTCATCGAACTTGTAGACCCATTTGGTCTCGGACATGGCTGTGGCCCCTCCTGTTGAGATGATTCGCAGCGGACTCTTGACTGTAGTGGGGCGCCAAGGGGTCTCAGGTCCAAATCAGGGGCCGGCAATCTAGCGTTTGACGACAGCGCCCCGATACGGGCCGCGTCGTCAGCAGTCGGCCAACGCGGCAAGTGAGCGACAGATCTCCTGCCGGGGGAACGGCAGCGATCCGATTCGTGAGGAAAGGAAGGTCTTGCGGATTGGCTGGAGGTTGTCGAACTGAGGTCACCCTGACGGGGCCTCACCATGGTTCGTCGGCGATCATTCGCTCGGTTGCGTCATCGGCCCAGGAGACCTCGGCGTCGGCCTGGGGATGGCGCGTGTAGCCGGCGATGATCTCCTCAGCCGTGCGGCGGCGCCGGGCCAGGTCGATCAGTGCTTGGAGGCCCTGGCGGACGCCAGTGCCTGCTCGATGTCCTGCTTGAGGTCGTCGATGTCCTCGAGGCCCACGGAGATGCGGATGACCGCATCGGTGATGCCCATGCCCGCCCGTACCTCCGGGCCGAGGCGGCGGTGGGTCGTCGTTGCCGGGTGGGTGACGAGCGACTTGGCGTCGCCGAGGTTGTTGGAGATGTCGATTAGCTGCAGCCGATTGAGCATCGCAAAGGCCTCCGGGGTGCCCCCGTCGATCTCGAACGTCACCACCGTTCCCCCGAGCCGCATCTGGCCGGCCGCCAGGGCGTGCTGCGGATGGCTCGTCAGCCCGGGGTAGACGGCTCGCCGCACCCGGTCGTGTGCCTCCAATTGTTCGGCGATGTCCAGAGCGCTCGCCGCCTGCTTCTCGACCCGGAGCGTCAACGTCTCGAGGCTCTTGAGGATCACCCAGGCGTTGAAGGGGCTCATCGAAGGCCCGGTGTGGCGCATCCACGGCTGCACCTCGTCGAAGATGAACTCCTTCGAGCCGAGGATGGCGCCGCCCAGAGTGCGTCCGTGACCGTCGAGGTGTTTGGTGGTCGAGTAGACGACGACGTCGGCGCCCAGCTCGAGCGGCTTCTGCAGCACGGGGGTGGCGAACACGTTGTCGACGATCACCCGGGCGCCGGCGCCGTGGGCCAATTCGGCAACGGCGGCGATGTCGATGATCTCCTGCATAGGGTTGGACGGCGACTCGAAGAACACCGCCTGTGCCGGCATCGCCAAGGCCTTTTCCCACTGTCCCAGGTCGGGTCCGTCGACGAATTCGGCTACGACCCCGTAGCGGGGGAGCAGTTCGTTGAGGATCACGAAGCACGACCCAAACAGTCCGCGGGCGGCGACTACCCGGTCGCCGGCACGGAGCGTCGCCAGGAGTGCGTTGAACACCGCCGCCATGCCGGACGCCGTTGCCCAGGCGGCCTCGGCTCCCTCGAGCAGGCGGAGCCGCTCCTGGAGCATCGTCACCGTCGGGTTGCCATAGCGGGAGTAGATGTAACGATCGGTCTCGCCGGCGAAGGCGGCTTCGGCCTCTTCGGCGGATCCGTAGACGTATCCCGACGTCAGGAAGAGCGCTTCGGATGTCTCATCGAACCCGGAACGCTCCAGGCCGCCGCGAACCTCGATCGTGGCCGGATTCCAGTCGTTCATGACTGTTTCCAAGGCAGGCCGTCGACCTTCCAGCCTTCCAGGGTGCCCCGATGGCCGGAAGTGTCGAGGTTGCCCTCAAACCCGTAGATGACGTTGTGGGATCTGGCGAAGCCGACCTGGGTGGCCAGCTTGGCGGCATGCAGGGAGCGGACGCCCGAGCGGCATATGAAGAGAAGCTGGTCCGTCGCCTCCACTCCGGCGGCGAAGAGCAGTCCGCCGAGTTGGTCGCCGGTGAGCTTGGGATGCCACGGCACCACTACGACCTGTTTGCCGATCCCGGCGAGGTCGGGCTGGCCGACATACGACAGCTCGGCCGGGGTGCGCACGTCGATCAGCACCGTGTCCGGATTCGACTCGAGCAGCCCAAAGGCGTCGACCGGAGTCACATCGCCGGCGTACGTCATCGGGGATCCCCGTCGATGCACGGGCGGTGCCGAGAGCGGCAACATATAACCGTCGTTGTGGGTGGAGGCATGACGGCGGAAAGTACCGACGATGTACAGCCCTGTCAATGGGAACCCTTCGGGTTCCTTGGGAGTTGCTGCGCAACTCCGGGGAGGACACCTCAGCCGCGCGCTGGGATGACCTCGTGGCCTGGCACCTCGGGCTCGTCGTCGGTGAGTTCGGCGGGAAAGCCGGGGGCGCGCAGTTCGATCCCGCTGGCGTCCTCGAGGCGTTTGACGATCCCCGACGACCAGAAGCGAGAGCCATAGGCGTCCTGGCCCTGCTCGAAGACGTCGAGCACCAACGGTGACACCTCGAGGGGGATGTTGTGGCGGTCGGCGATCGCCTGAAACAGCGACATGTCTTTGATCACCAGATCCATAGTGAAGTTGATGTCGTAGCTCCCGTTGAGGATCACCTGCGATTCCGTCTCGTGCACAAACGAGTTCCCCGAGCTGATGCGAATCGCTTCGTACGTCGTGTTGAGATCCATCCCGGCGGCCTTGGCGGTGGTCAGCGCCTCGCCGAGCGCGACGAGATGCACCGACGCCAGGTAGTTGGTGACGACCTTGAGGATGGAAGCCGCCCCGAGCGGCCCGACGTGGAGGATGCGGCGACCCATCGTCGTGAGAAGGGGGAGTACCCGTTCGAACACCTCTCGCTCACAACCGGCGAAGATGGAGATGTTGCCCGTGGCCGCCCGGTGACAACCGCCCGAGACGGGGCAGTCGACGGGGTCGGCACCGATGGCGGCCACCAGGGCCCCGAGTCGACGGACCTCTGCCTCGTCGGTGGTGCTCATCTCGAGCCAGGTCTTGCCTGCGGTGAGGCCGGCAAGAACTCCATCGTCCGATTCCATGACGGTGCTGACTGCTGCGGGGGAGGGAAGGCAAGTGATGATCACGTCGGCCTCCTCGGCCAGTTCCCGTGGCGAGTCGGCCCATGCGGCGCCCGCATCGAGGAACCTCTGGGCGGCAGTGTTGTCGATGTCGCGTACGACCAACCGATAGCCGTTGCGCTGCAACGTACCTGCCAGCTTGCCGCCGACGTTGCCCAGCCCGATGAAACCGACCTTCATCCCCACCTCCGCATATGTGTGGGCCGGATTATGCCGCCCAACGGCGACAGAGGCGCCGGCTCTTGGCGACTCGGTACTCCGGATTCGACCGGCTGCCCGGTGCTCTACCCTCAACCCATGCCAAACCGCGTTCTTGCCGCCCTCACCGCCGCCACGTTCGGGTGGGGCCTGGCCGCGGTCGGCGTCCGTTACGCTTTCGAGGAGGGGGCGTCGACGTTCACCGTGATCGGCGTCCGCCTCGGTGCCGCCGCCGTCGCCGTCTCGGCGTTCGCGGCACTGACTCGCCGGACGAGCACGGCCCAGGAGTGGCGTCGCGGCTCGCTGATCGGGATCCCCCGCATCGCCCTCGGGCCGATCTTCTTCATCTCATCGCTGCAGCACATTTCGGCGGGGGTCGAGTCGATCCTGATCACGCTGATCCCGGTCGCTACCGCCCTGATGGCCTGGGTCTTTCTCAAAGAGCGGCTGCGGCGAATTCAGCTCGTCGGTTTTGCGATCGCGCTGGCCGGGGCGATCGTGATCATCTCGTCGGGCGATTCAGGCCTCGGCGCCGGTGAGGGTGACCCGTTCATTGGCGGCTTGCTGGCGATGGGGGGCGTCATCTCGGCCGCAATCAGCGGGGTGCTGCAAAGGCGGTTCGCCCCCGACCACGACACGGTGCCGCTCGCCGTCCCGATGTTCATCACCGGCGGCGCCGTGGCGTTTACATTCGCTCTACTGTTCGGCGATTTCGATCCGGGGGCACTGAACGGGCAGCTGTGGGCTCTGTTGATAGCGCTCGGGCTCGGCAGCACCCTGCTGCCTTTTGTGATGACGCTATACGCCTCGAAGTACACCACCGCGGCCCGGGTGTCGCTCGTGGCCTACGCCGCCCCGGTCATCAGCATCATGGGAGGCATCGTGCTGCTCGACGAAGTCCTCACCGGGCGGATCATCGTCGGCGGGCTGATGTCGCTCACCGGAGTGTTCCTCGCCGGTTCCGGCGCCCGCCGGGAAGCCCGCTCGGTGACCGCCGGGTCTACCGCATCCGGCGTCGCCGGCAACTAGCTGCCCCAACTCGGGACGTTTGGCTTTCGGCAGAACAATGCCTAATGGGACAGCAAGGGCCTCACCCAAACCCCCCTCGCCCCCAGCACTCGCTGACGCTTGCGAGGGGAGGAGACATTATGTCTCTCCCCCCGTTTGACGACGGAGTCGGGAAACGTTTGGGGGGAGTGGCGACGAGGTACGAGGAGCCGAGGGGGGCAGCGGAGGCGCGGGACCAGCGTCTGGCGGGGCATCGCTGAGGCGTGACTCCGCTGTTGTGCGCAGGCTGTCCGCCGCGACTTGGCTTCCCGCTCCGACCGGCTCCTTCGTCGCCGCCCACCTCCCCCAGCACACTCGCTGACGCTCGCGAGGGGAGGAGACACTATGTGTCTCTCCCCCGTCACACGCCGTCTTCGGCGAGTGAGGTTTGGGGGGAGTGGCGACGAGGTACGAGGAGCTGAGGGGGGCAGCAGAGGCGCGAGACCAGCGTCGAGCGCGGCATCGTTGAGGCGCGACTCAGCGGCCAGGGGCAGGCTGTCCGCCGCGCCTTAGCTTCCCCCCTCCGTCCCCGCCCTCGTTCCTCGGGGCACCAACTCGGGACGTTTGGCTTTCACAGGACAGTGCCCCAATGGGACAGCAAGGGCCTCACCCGACCCCCTCGCCCCCAAGACGGTTGCCACTTCGTTCAAACGGGGGAGGACATCCCTACCCCAAGCCCGTCAGCACCTCTTGGAGGGAGAGCAGGCCCTGGCGCAGTGAGGCAGCCAAGTTGGCCAGCTCGGTTCCCTGGACCTCGACTTCGATGGGCACCGTCAGGTTGACGGGGATCGAGGTGTCGATCGGGACCGTCTCGTTGATCGGAATGGCGACGACGAGGTCTATCGGCAGATCGAGGACGATCGGCACGGTGATATCGAGCGGGACATCTATGCCGAACGGGCCGTTGACCTGGATCGTCGTGTCGATGGTCTCGTCGATCGGAAGGATCGTGTTGATTGGCACGTCGAGGGTCCGGGCAAGCACTACCTCGGTTGAAATGGGGATGGTCTCATTGATGGGGACGTTGAAGAGGATGGTGGACGTCTCGAACTCGATGAGGCCGGCGACCGCTTCGTCGAGCCCGGCCTGGACCGTCGGCGCCAGCTCCGCAAGCTGACCCTGGAGAAGCGTCGCCTGCGAGCTGAACAGAGCCACCCCGCCGCGCAGCTGCTCCATCTCGGCCCGGGTGTCGACCAGCTCGGCCTCAACCGCTTCCAGGTCGTTTTGGGTGCTCTGGACGCGCGTCAGCATCACGAGGCTCACCACGAGCGTCAGCAACGTGACCACCATCAAACCCCCGACGATGGCCGCGACGTTGCGAGTCACGAAGTTGGGGCTGGGGTTAGTTGCGGTCATGGCTGCTCCTTGCTGGGGGGCATCTTGGGTTGAAATCTGGGTCATCGGCCGGGTCGGCTCGCCTTCGGGCTGCTGCCGGCGGCGGCGCATGAAGAAGGCTGTGGCCAGGGCCACGGCAAGGAGTGCCGCCGCGGCGAGGAATGTCTCTGCCAGGGCCGATGTCGTCAGCTCACCCTGGGCCGTGGTCAGCGCCTCCTGGTATCCGGGGTCGCCGAGGGGCGGGAGTTCAAGCGTGTCCCGCAGCTGGTTGAAGCGCATCAGGCCATAAGCGGTCAGCCCGGAGAGGCCGACCGACAAGCCGATCAGGCGCAGCACCACCACGAGGCTGGCTGCCGTGCCGCGCCGATCGGGAGGGGCGGCGTCGACAACGGCTGCCGAAGTCGGAGCGGTGACGAGCCCGAGCCCGAAGCCGAGGAGCCCGAGCTGCCACGCCATCGTTGTGTACGGAGTCGAGGCGGTCCAGCCGAACCCCATCAACAGATAGGCGACGCCACCGGCCACCAGACCGGCGATCACAGGCGGCCGGTACCAGGTGCGTTCGGTGATCTGTCCGCCGAGATAGGAGCTGAGGGCCATGGCCGCCGTCAGCGCCGAAAGCACCCAGCCGGCGGTGACTGCGGAACGCTCGATGTCGAGTTCGAGGACGTTGATGATCAGCGGCACATTCACCATGGCGATGATGAGGGCGGCGCCGACGAGGAAGTTGATAACGACCGCCGCGGTCAGATTGCGACCCCGGAAGAGGCTGAAGTCGATGAGCGGGTCGGGGGAGCGTCGCTGTGAGTAGTAGAACCCCATGGCGGCGATGACGGCGACGACATACAGCCATCGCAGATCGAGGCTCGACCGGCCGGTGAGTTCGTCGAGGCCGGTGACGCTCTGGATCTCTGCCGATCCCAACAGCGCGATGTTGAGAGCAACCAGCGCAGTCGTCAGCGTGGCGGCGCCCGCCCAGTCGATACGAGCTCCAGCATGCGGCTTGGCGAACTCCCGCAAGGCCCACCACGCCGCTGCGATGCCGATAACCGCGAGCGGGATGTTCAAGTAGAACTGCCAGCGCCAGGAGAGGAAACGCACCAGCATGGCGCCGTAAAGCGGTCCCCACACCCAGCCCAGTGTCTCGACGCCGCCGAGTACGCCAAGCGCCCGAGCCCGGCGCCCTTCGGGATAGACGTCTGCGACGACTGCCATGCCGATCGGCACCATGGCCCCGCCGCCGAGCGCGGTGAGAATGCGCCCGAACAGGAACGGGCCGAGCGTGCTCGATGCCGGCACGATGATGGAGCCGGCGAGGAAGAGGGTGAAAGCCGCGATATAGACGCGGCGGCGGCCGATGACGTCGCTGAGCCGCCCCATGAACGGCATGACCGCCACAAAGGCGATCAAGTAGGCGTTGACTATCCAGGCGGCGTCGTCGATGCCGTCCGGCAGCACGATCCCGAGGTCGCCGATGATGGGGCGCAGCATCGTCGTGACCACCGTGAGGTCGTCGGCGGCGACGAACACCCCAAAGGCCACGACCGCCAGGATCGCCCGGGGCGACGGCGATCGGGTGCCGGCGGAGCTGCCTCGCTCATCCACCGCGCAGTAGTTCCTCCGGAGGCACGATCGTCATGTCGTCGCCGTAGTCGAAGAACAGGAGTTGCCAGGTGCTGACCCCGGCATCGGTTTCGGCATCGAAGACCACCTCGAGCACGTGCCCGGTGTCGGGGTCGAGCCACAGGTCGATGGCAACGTCCTGGTCGGACACCAGGCCGGCCGTGATGGTCTCGATGCGGACGGCCGGCGCCGAGCCGGTGATGTGGTAGCGCCAGACTCCGTCGACTTCTTCGAGCCCAACGAGTTCGGCGTTCTCGAGTTCGCCGTCGAGGAGAGGGCGCCACCCGACTTCGGGGTTGAACAGCATCGTCGGGTCGAACGCGTACTGTGAAGGAGCCTCCTCCCAGTTACCGGTGATCGGGTTTGAAAGCCAGATAGTCCCGTCAATGGCGATGGCACCAATCTGCACGTTGAGGCCGCTGACGCCGACTTTCACGACCGCATCGGCCGACTGAGGGGCAACGAACCGGCCGGCCGCGTCCTTGAACTCCAATGTCAGGGTGGGATCGATATAGATGGCGACACCCCCGCGCCCGATCTCGAAGCGAACAGTGTCCACGGCGGCCATAGCGCTTGCCGAGGTCGCCAGGAGGGTGTCAATGTCTGCGTCCAGGACGGGTTCTTCGGCTGGTGTCGAGCACGCCGCCAATGCGACCGCGGCGAGCGCGGTGAGCAATATGCGTGTTCTGATCATTGACACCACCGGCTTCTGGGCCACTCCTGCCCGCCAACGATACCGGCTTGTGCCGGTAACGGACCGCCACACGAAGCCTGCGTTAGCTTCGAAGTGGCAGATCAAGGAAGGACCTTGCATGTTTAGGAACGGATCGCGGGGCGAAGAAGTTACGGCCCTGCAGAAGAGCCTCACGGCGATGGGAATCAACCCGGGGTCGCCTGATGGGGTCTTTGGCCCCGACACCGAGGCTGCTGTCAAACAGTGCCAGGAGCGTTGTGGCGCCACCGCCGGCGGCATCTGGGGAGCTGCCCTGCTGCCCGCGGATCGTCGATCGTGATGTCCAGGAACGTCGGCGTCGAAATGACGGTCAACCTCAGCCCGAATGCAGTCGCCACGTCCGTCGACAGATCTTCCAGTTCGTACGCCGGCAGCCCGTACTGGTCCGCCAAACGGCCGACGCGCAGCGTGAGGTCTATCACCGGCCTCGACGTCATGCCATCGAGCCGATCGTGGGATCGCAGATCATTGACATCGGCGTGGGTCGGCTCCTCAATCTCGTTCGGCTCGCGGTCGGCCTAGCCCGAACGCTAGACGGGGGACTGCGTTGTCGACCTGGGTGAACTCGCTGTTGCCCGGGGTGAGTCGCCACTTCGGAGCGGACGCGAACGTGCGACGCTATCGCTGTGCGGCGGATTCAGGGCGGTCGGAGTTGAGCATGCCGAGGGCCACAGCCCGACGGATCGCCGCGTCGCGGTCGGCGACGCGCAGCTTGCGATAGGCGCTGCGAAGATGTGTCTTGACCGTGTTGACGGAGATAAACAGCTCCTTCGCAGCGGCAGACCGCGACTCGCAGCGGGCAACAGCATCGAGCACCTCGAGTTCCCGCTCGTTGAGCGACTCGATCGTGCCGACGTCGACTGTCGCGAGCTCCGAGCGCAGTGCGTCCCGGAGCACCGCCAGGTATCCCGGCGCAGGCATCGCAGCGATCGCGTCGTCGGCTGCTTCCAAGGCTTTCGCCGCCTCGACGGGAGCCCCCAGCCGGAGTCGGAGTTTGGCCACTGCGAAGGCCACGACGGCGGTTACCGGGAGGTGCTCGACCGCGGAGGCAAATCTCTGGACTGCCCGGAGGTCGTCGTCGAGGTCGGATCCTTCGTCGCTCACCCAGAGCTCGGCGACACTGAGAAACATCGCGTCGCTGCCACCACCCCGGTACCGCTCGAACACGCGCTTCCCGCGACGAACCGCTTCGCGGGCGGCCGGCTCGTCGTCCCGCCAAGCGAGCGCCAGGGCGAGAACGCTCAGCCCACGATCGTGAGCCGTGTCGGATCGAGCATTCGGTCGGGATGGAGCACGTGCTCACACTCAGCGATGGCGCGATCCAACGCGCCGTCCAGCAGGAATCCGATCGCGAGTGAGACGTGGAGGGACTCGCCGTCGATCGCAGCCATATCGAGCAGTGAGTCGGTTTTGACAGAGCTCGAACTGGGAGCGCCGTTCGTCGATTGCTCGGCCGAGGCCATCGAGCCGTCCCTCCCAGAACCGGACCGAGGTCTCGAGTTGCGCCAGGGCCAGCCCGAGCCCCGTAAATACTTCGTCGCCTCCGGCGTGCTGTTTCACCGTCCTCAGCACCGCCCTTCCGGTCAGCGGATCACCGGTCAGGCTGGCGGCGCGGGCCATCACGATCGAGAGCGCCACATCGTTCCACAGCACGTCGGTCGGCAACCGTTCCAGCCAATCGACCACGAGATCGGCGTGGCCGAAACGGATTCGATCACCACACGCCCGCTTGATGAGCGCAACGGCGCGCTCCGGCTTGGGCTCGTCGAGCGCCAGATCGATCGCTTCGTCCATCTGGCCGGCGTCCTCGCACCAATCGATAGCGCGGGTTCGGACCACCGACTCGGCATCAGCATCGGCGGCTCGACGACGCGCCCGGAGGTGCTGCGCGAACATCGGATGCACTGTGAACAACGGCGGATCGACCGACACCGGCTCGACGAGACAGCTGCGCTCGATCAGGTCAGCGAGTAAGGCGGCCGAATCGGTCCGATCGAGGACCAGGTCGCACAGCCGGGCATCGAGGCGTCGGAGTATCGCCGTCGTCTCGAGGAGGTCGAGCTGGTTCGTGGACGGCCATGGAACGACCTCATTGTCGAGGTATCGATGAACCAGGCGGTCGTGCTCGGCGTCAATCGCTGAATGTGCGTCGTGGCCGATCTGCCCGGCACGGGCGCCGAGGGACAGGCCCATCGCCCAGCCGCGGGTGCGATACCGCATTCGAAGGACCTCGTCATCGGACAGGTCGGGAACGCCGAGCAGTGCGAACAGCTGTCGTGCTTCTGAATCGTCGAACCGGAGATCCCGTTCGTCGATCTCGACAGGCCGTCGGTCGGCGGCCACGCCCCGCCAGTCCGAGACGTCGACCTCGCGACCGGCTACGACGACCAGCAATTCGGGCGGTCGTTGGGCGAGACACCTGGCGAGCGTACGGAGGAGCCGGGCGGCACTGGGGACTCCCGGCTCATCCACCATGAGGACGATTGGCCGGTGCCGCATTCGAGCCACGTCGCCGAGGGCTTCGACGACCGAGGGCAGGTCGGGGACTTGCCCGTCTCGAGGTGGCGGCTGCAGTTCGGTAGCGAGACGCTCCGCCAGCTCGTCCTCGTTCGGCGACGTCAACTCGATGGACAACACGTCGAGCCCGGTTCCGACGTCAGAGATCCAATCGCGGAGCAGCGTGGTTTTTCCGTACCCCGCGCCGGCGTGGATCATGACAGAACCGCAGTTGACGACGTCGTCG
>Ga0316187_10004486_pt1 | contig 12091 bp, 14 predicted proteins | sample CroRivburrow1_MG_FD_204927 | JGI IMG/M metagenome (GOLD analysis project Ga0316187, IMG submission 204927) | Coastal sediment microbial communities from Maine, United States - Cross River worm burrow 1 | ecosystem: Environmental > Aquatic > Marine > Coastal > Sediment | place: USA: Maine...
CTTGCCGATAGATTCGTGGCATGACTCGCATCCTAGCATGGAGAAAAGCGGTGCCCGGGGTCGCTGATGTATGGGGTCAGGGATAAATGGGGTCAGAGTGAAGTTCCCCCAGTTTAACGGACACCCAGATGGGGGCTACCATAGCCCCGTAGGAGTGTTCGATGAGCAAGAGAAAATACGCGAGTTATTCCCGGGAATTCAAGCTGGAAGCGATCCGTTTGGCAGCAGAATCTGATAAGTCGGCGGCCCAGGTGGCCCGGGAACTGGGGCTGAGAGTTAACCAAATCTATAAGTGGAAAGTGCAATTGGAAGAGAAACAGGATGAAGCTTTCTCGGGGAAGCGCGGCGCGAAGCGTAAGGATGTCGACAAGGAGGCCGAGATTCGTCGCCTGAAGAAGGCCTTGGCTGCCAGCGAGGAAGAGAATGAGTTTCTAAAAAAAACGGCCGTATTCTTTGCGAAGAACCAGTCGTGAAATATACGGTGATCCAGCGACATCGCAGCCATTATGCGATTCGGATGATGTGTCGGGCGTTGAGCGTATCGAGCAGTGGCTATTATGACTGGCGCAGTCGACCGGAGAGTGCGCGTGCGCAGCGCCACCGGCAGATGACCGAGAAAATACGCTATTTCCACGAGATTAGCCGCCAGACGTATGGCTCGCCACGGATTCGAAAAGATCTACTGGAAACAGGTGAGCGCGTTGGCAAGAATACGGTTGCGCTATTAATGCAGCGTGCGCGCATTGTGCCCAAGACCGTACGCAGGTACCGGGTGACCACGGACTCACGCAAGACCGTGCCTGCCCCGAACGTCCTGGGTCGAGCATTTACCGCCAAACGACCGAATGAGCGCTGGGTATCGGATATCACAGCCATACCCACTCGGGCAGGCTGGTTATATCTGGCAGTCATCATTGACCTGCATTCCCGGGCAGTGATTGGCTGGGCCATGAATAAGCGCATGAAGAGCACACTGGTAACAGATGCCCTGAAGATGGCGCTGATGCGTCGGAAGGTTCGCAGCCCACTGCTGTTGCACTCGGATCAGGGCAGTCAGTATGCGGCAGCGGATTATCGAACGATGCTTGCCAACAATGGCATCGAATGTTCCATGAGTCGCAAAGGCAACTGCTGGGACAATGCCGTTGCCGAAAGCTTCTTCCACACGCTGAAGGCGGAGCTAGTACACCACGAAGACTACCGCAGCCATGCTGAGGCGAAGGCCAGCATCTTCGAGTACATTGAAGTATTTTATAATCGCCAGCGACGCCATTCCCATATTGGGCAGATGGCACCGCTGGTATTTGAGGCGGCAAATCTAGCCGTCAGTTAGTGTCCGTGGAACCAGGGGAACTTCAGAGTAAAAACTCTGAAGGTAGGCTAGAAGGTGCAGTTCAGGGTGCAGTTCAGAGTTTTTACTCTGACCCCAATTATTCCTCTGACCCTATTAATTCGTCCCCTTGCTACTCGGCACCTGTTTTTGCAGGCAATTTTTCAATCAAGAGTCTCCAATGATGACGGAGCTGACGACAGCGTCGGGCCTCGTTATGTAGCCTGCCTGTACTTCACTCCGCACGTGGCGTATCGTGAAACTTAGCGCCGTTATCAGAGCCTCTAGGTTCGCATAACCCATATCCTCCATTAGCGGCCACTCACTAATCCGCGGAGGGCTTATGGGTAATAATCTGCAGATCGGCAATCTGTCGAAATCCGTCACGGTAGCGGACCTGCTGGAGATGTTCGGCAAGATCGGTTCGGTCGAGACGGCCAGTATCATGACTAACTCGGAAACCGGTTTGAGCCGGGGTATGGGTTTTGTACGCATGACCAATGCGGCAGACGCCGTCATGGCGATCAGTCGGCTGAATTTTACTCAGTGCGAAGGTCGGGTCATGAGCGTCAGCAAAGACCTGCGAATAGGCGGAGATCAAGCATGACAATGCTTGCTGGAGATGGCGGCGTATGGCCGCAGACATGGAGGTAATTAATGGCGAGACGTAGTCCACAGACACAGGCCAAGCGCGAACGCGAATTGGCTAAAGCGAATAAGCGTAAGGATAAGCTCGCGCGCCGCGAGCAACGCAAGGCGCTGCGCGAACAAGGCCCGATCGAGACGGCCGACAACCCAGACGCAGGCGAGATGGCCGACAACCCAGGTGCGGAGCAGGAACAAGTAACTGCTGACGATCCGGGCCCGCCGTAGCCGGTCTCCGGAAATAACTCATATGTACAAACATCACCCCTCGACCAAGATGGTAGTGCGGAACCTGGCCCCGAATACGACGGCCGGTAACCTTAATTTCATGTTCGAAGAATTTGGTGCCGTGCGGTCCGTCAAATTAATGACGGACGTCATGACAGGTCGCTGCCGCGGCGTCGCTTTCGTAACCGTGGACGAGCAGGTCACTGGTTCCGCTTGTGACTCGCTGAATGGAAGTAATCACGACGGTCGCGTCATTCAGGTAAGCATCGAGCACAAGTCGGGGCGGACCATCGGACACGCCGACCGCTAAATCAGCAAAGCGGCGCCGGAAAATAGAGCAGAGGAATAATTGGGGTCAGAGTAAAAACTGCTCCCTATAACCTGTATTTCTCCAACCACATTTTTTGCGGGAAGTAGTTTTTACTCTGACCCCAATTATTGGTTTTTACTCTGACCCCAATTATTTCCAGCCGCTGGAAAAGCGGTACGCCGTTGCCACGAAGGCAAACTGCAATATGGTTTCACCGCCATTGCCGGGAATCAGACCGAACTGGCTGAACGGCACTGCGGCGGCGAGCAGCATCTGCAAGCCACCGAGGGTGAACCACGGCCAGCGATGCCGTTTCCACAGCACCACGCCAAAGCCCATGATCAGGAATACGGCGACGATGGAAGGAATCGGCGCGCCACCGCCGGGCAGCGACTCCTGACCTGCAAAACAAAACTGTGCGGCTGAGGCGCTGCTGGTATAGCGGGTTATGCCGCTAAAGCAGGCCGGCTGTAGTTCCAGGATCGTCAGTTCGTAAATCCCATAGCCGATCATGACGGCCGTCAGCAGCCAGACACCCGTCCAGGCGGCGCGCGTGGCCACCCAGCCAATGCCGCCGGCGACTGCGATCTGCATGATGGCAACAATCATGAACGGCGTGATCAGCGCATGCAGGATGAAGCGGGGCCAACTGAGCGCTTCCAGGGTATCGCCCATCCCGATGCTGCTGCCGAGCGCGATGATGCCGTTGTCATACACCAGCCCCATGGACAGCACGGCGATGATCAGCGCGCCGGGCGCCGAATAGCGGCGCAGGATGCGCAGGGCAAATACGACCGTTGAAAAATGTGCCAGCGAGTAGAGACAAAAAAGCAGTGTGGCCACATGCATGTTCCTGTGGTGAGTTCCTTTAGTAACGGTAATAGCAACGGCGATCGATTGCCGACGCTGATTACTGTGCCATAGCGCTGGGCGCGACGCGTGCCGGGCCGGCAAAGTGGCCAATGCGAGGACATGCCGCGCCTGCTTGTTCGCCAGTGCTAGTATCGAACTCCGCATAGCCTGACAGGCACCGCGTATGGACGCCGTCGCCATTTTATCGATCACCGTGGCATTGGTCGCCTACGGCCTGGTCAGTCAAAAGCTCGACGGGTCGGTACTGACCGGCCCCATGTTGTTCAGCGTGTTCGGTTTTCTGGCCGGGCCCGCGTACTTTGGCTTGATCGAGATTCAGGTCAGCAACGAGTCGCTGCATCTGCTGGCCGAAGTGACGTTGATCCTGGTGCTGTTCTCCGATGCGGCCAGCATCGATCTGATGCAGCTGCGCCGCGATCACAATCTTCCCGTGCGCATGCTGCTGCTAGGCATGCCGCTGAGCATTGCACTCGGCACGATTGTGGCCGTGCTCATGTTCGATGGTCTCGACATCTGGGAGGCCGCGTTACTGGCTGCCGTGCTCGCACCCACCGATGCAGCGCTCGGGCGGGCAGTGGTCATTAACCCGCGCGTCCCGGTGCGGATTCGCCAGGCGCTGAATGTCGAGAGCGGTCTGAACGATGGCATCGCCCTGCCATTCATCCTGATCTTTATCGCGATCGCCGGCGCCATGAGTGCCGATATCGATGCCGGTGCCTGGCTGGTCGTCGGGGCGCAGCAGTTGGGGTTCGGGCTGCTCGCCGGTGTCGCGGTCGGCTACGTTGGCGCTAAGCTGGTCGCGGCGTGCAATCGGGCGCAATGGATGTCGGAGCTGGCCGAGGGCATGATCGCGCTCGGTCTGGCATTCGGGGCATGGGCGCTGGCCGAACTCGTCCACGGCAACGGTTTCATTGCGGCGTTCGTCGCCGGTTTAACCTTCGGCAACACGCTGCAGTCAAAATGCCGCTACCTGTATGAGTTCGCCGAGTCGGAGGGCCAGATCCTGGTCCTGCTGACCTTTGCCGCCTTCGGTGGCGCGATGCTGCCGCAGGCGCTGGAGATGATGACGATCACATGTGTCGTGTTTGCGCTGCTGGCGTTGACGGTGTTGCGCATGCTGCCGGTGCAAGTGTCGTTGCTCGGCACCGGCATCAGGCCTGCCACGACGGCGTTTCTTGGCTGGTTCGGGCCGCGCGGCCTTGCCTCTATCCTGTTTGCACTTCTGATCGTCGAGGAATCGGAGCTGTCCGGCGAGAGCACGGTCTTCACCGTGGTAACCATCACCGTGGCGCTCAGTGTTTTGCTTCATGGCATGAGCGCCGGTCCCGCCGCACGCTGGTATGGGGCGATGACGGATGACATGGGCGAGTGCCCGGAAAACAAGCCGGTTAGCGCCGAACCTTTTAGCCCCCGATCCGCCGCGCAACAGGACTAAAGCCTGGGCAAAGCGCGAGGCCGCGCCGCGGAATTTACCACGGGCCGACGCGGGCGCGAACCGGTCAGTCGTTCCTGCGGGCTACGCTTTCGGCGCCGGTTCGATCAGTTGTTTGGAGCCCGGGAAGGAGAAGTCGCGCCAGACTTTGATTTCGTTGTCCTGGATCAGGAAGTAACCGGCCACGTGGAAACGCATCCGTGGCACTTTGCTGCCGGGGTAAGGGTAGAACTCATCGATGCGTTCGTTCACCACGATCTGGCCGATGGCGAACTGGCGCAGGTTAATCCATTCGACTTTATCGAGGCCACTGAACATGTTGGCGTTGTGCTTGTGAAAAGCTTCGCGGCCGACCACCTCACGCATGCCCTCGGTAATCTGGTAGATGATGTCATCGGACACATACTTTGAGAGGACGTCCGCGTCGCGGGTGGCATAGTCTTTGACGAAGTTGGCGACGAGCGTGTCATTGGATTTTTCCAGCGCCCGTTGCTGCGCTTCGGTGAGCTCGACCCGCGGGCCTGTGTGGCCGCCGGCCACAGCTTCTTGCATACCGAGCATGGCAAGCATGCCGGCGCCCATCACAAGTTCACGACGGCTGATGAGATCGGACGGATTCTGGTCTGACATGGCGGGCTCCTGCTAATGACTTTGCGGCAAGGATAGCCGCAGTGATGAAGCAAACCAGGCCTTCATCGGCGCGTCTGACCAGCCCTCGGGCAAGGGTCGTTGTTAGGGAAAGAAGACGGAGGCGGGTGTTTTTTCCTAGTGAGTCATCCCGGCGCAGGGCACGTTGACGAGCAGCTGTTTGAGCACCGGATCGGCATCTTCACTATGCAACCATGCCTCAACCTTCGGCTGATGCGAAGTCAGGTTCAGATGCATTAGCTGGTACCACGCCTGGAGAACCTCTTCCGGCGGATCGTTGTCGGTTATTTCCATACCCATCTTAATGTTCTTTACGCGTCTGCGGCGCGATCGGTTCAATTGCCATTGCCATTGCCATTGCCATTGGCAGCGTTTGGCGCAGCTTGAGGCCAGGTGGGCGCCGGGACGAAAGATCGATCCGCGGCCGTTTTGCCCCCCTGTCAGATGCGTACAATCGGGGCTGTGACCACCCGCCACTACATCCGTTACCGCAGCGACTACAAACACCAGCTTGCGGAAGGCTATGTGGTCGAGGTGCCCATCCTTCCCAAGACCGACATCAAAACCGAATTCATCGAGCTCGATATCGTCGGTCAACTCACCATCAAGATGGGTTATGCCTGGGACGGGCCATCAGGGCCGGTCATCGACACCAACGAGAACATGCGCGCCTCGTTAGTGCACGATGCGTTGTATCAGTTGATGCGCCACGGACATCTCAGTGCGCGGACCTGGCGTAGAACAGCGGATAAGATTTTCCGCGATCTGTGCAAGGCCGACGGTGTGTCCGGTTACCGCGCCAATACCTGGTACCGCGCATTGCGCAAGTTCGGTAAGCCGGCCGCCAGTCCCGAGGGTAAAAAGCGTATCCGTCGCGCGCCCTGATATTGGTCCGAGCCTCTGCTTATGAAGTGAGTGCTTCTGCAACGAAGTGGGCTTTATAACGACGTCATCCCCGACTTGCGATAGCGCAGCATGCCGGTCAGTTTGCTGCTAAAGAACAACACTCCCATGACGCCGGCCACCGATGACCAGATGATGCAAGGGTTCCTGCCGGATTGCCCGCCCACCCGACGGCTGGAGCGGGGCGTTGCTATCGTGAAGCTCGGGGATCGCCCGCTTCCCGGTTCGCGGTGCCGCGCAGGAGTCATTTGGCGGGCTTTGTCCGGTCTTTGGCCATCCGGCCAGCCAGCGCTGTAACTGCCAGCGCCATTGTTATCCTTGTGCGCCTTTCAATCGTCAGGAAGCTGCCATGGCCGAGTCCGCCGCCACCGATCAATTCGTCTCCAGCCCCATGCGGGATAACTGGTACCAGCGTTCTTCCTTCCTGGGTTCGACGTTCGCGCTGATTACCTCGGTGAGTGAAGACGGCCAGACCAATATCGGGCCGTATCAGCTGAGTTTTCCGTTTGAAGTGAATACCGGCCGCTCCTGGATGGTGATTAGTCGGAATACCTCCAACACGGCCACCAACGTGCATCGCACCCACAAGTGCGCGTTGAATTTCATTGAATACGATGAGGACAAGATCGAAACGATTCTGAAGTTTGGCTATCCCGGCCAGACCACCACGCAGAAAATGGAATACAACAACTTCGAGTTGATCGACAGTCCGACCCCGGGCCGCGAGCCCAGCGACATTTATCCCCGGATCCTGGCCGAGGCCTTCCAGGTGTATGAATGTACGCTGGATATCGACCGCATCAATGAGAACCCTATCCTGCGCGATTCACCCTCGGCGCACCTGTTGCTGAACATCGACAATATCCTCGTTAAGGAAAAATGGATGAAGCTGGTGGATGGCAGCGGCGATGAGATGCCGCGGATTCCGCTGACCTACGGTTTCAGAGGTGGCAGCACCTTCTGGTTCGGAGAAACCCAGCCGGCCTACAAGCTGCCCATTCCCGACCTGGGTCCGAATCACGAGCTGGTGCACTACGAAGCCAATCGTATGGACGACGAGGTGAGATTCACGTGGGGAGCCTGCAAGCAGCTCACGGGCATCCCCAATGCCTTCTTACAGAATGTTCTGGGCGGTATCGTCAAGCAGGCCAAGTTGCGCGGCGTGATCGAGGTCGATGAAGAGTTCGTGCGCGCCCTTAATAAGGAGCGCGAGAATGGCTGATTCTTGGCCCGGCCCCGGTGCGTTGTCCCGATGAATATTCAATCCGAACGATGTTGATTCGACCTTCAGCGCTATGAATGATTTGGCGACGTGGCATGCTCGCGCGGCCCAAGGCGAGGCTGAGGCGCAGTTCCAGCTGGGCGTGCTCTATGACAATGCCGAAAGCGTGCCGCGTGATCCGGTCGCAGCTGCCAACTGGTATCGCTTTGCGGCTGAGCAGGGGCACGGGCAGGCGCAGCTGCACCTGGGTTTGATCTTCAATGCCGGCGATGTCGGTTTCGAGCGCGACGATGCCGAGGCGGCCCGCTGGTTTTTGCAGGCCGCGGAGCAGGGCGTCGCCGATGCTCAGTTCAATCTAGCACTGATGTATTACAACGCTGAGGGCGTCGAGCAAAGTGATGAACAGGCAGCGCAGTGGTTTGCGGCGGCGGCTGAACAGGGGCATCCCAAAGCGCAGTTCAACCTCGGCGCGTTGCACGCCAATGGTCACGGCGTGACGCAGAGTTTTGCAGCGGCATACCGATTGTGGCTGATGGCCAGCCTGCAGGGTGATTACAACGCCACGGAGAATCTGGAGATGATGCGCGCCAAGGTAAGCGACGCGGAAGCCGAAGCCGGTCAGAATGCGGCGACGGAATGGTTCAACAGCCGGCTGACCTAGCGCAGAACGTTGCCGCGCAAACAGTGTCGCCAATCGGTTTTTAATACCTATCCCTGACGTCCGTGGGAGAATGACGCCGGCAACTTGTTAAGGAGTCACTGTCACGTGCTCAATATGGACTTCGCTCAGCGTGTTGTGACCAACACGCATTCTCAAGACTGGCAGCCCAGTCCGATGGCAGGCGTGTTGCGCAAGCCGCTCGCCCGCGAAGACGTCGAGCGTGGCCACGCGACGAGTATCGTGAAGTATGAGCCGGGTGCGCGCTTCTCCGCACATCCGCATCCGCTGGGCGAAGAAATTCTCGTGCTGGAAGGTACGTTCTCCGATCAGACCGGCGACTATCCTGCCGGCACCTACTTCAGAAACCCGGAAGGCTTCAGTCATGCGCCGTTCAGCGAAGCAGGCTGCACGTTGCTGGTGAAGTTGCACCAGTTTCAGACCGGGGATGGCGCGCATGTCGTCATCGATACCAAGGCCACGCCCTGGTTACCCGGCCATGGAAATTTGCGCGTCATGCCGCTGCATGAATTCGGTCACGAGCATGTGGCGCTGGTGCACTGGCCTGACAATGAAAAGTTTCAGCGTCACACGCATTTTGGCGGCGAAGAAATCTATGTGATTTCCGGTGAGTTCATCGACGAGCATGGCCGCTATCCGGCGGGCACCTGGATACGCAGCCCGCATTTGAGTGTGCATGATCCGTGGGTAGATAAAGAGACGGTGCTGTGGGTGAAGACCGGGCATCTTTAAGCGCGAGTCGATTTTCAACAGTCGATTTCAGAGTTTGGCTTTCAAAAGTTTTGTGCGACAAGTTTCGTTGCTATTGGTTCTTGGTAGCCTCTAAATGATCAAAATCATTTCTGATAATTATCAGTTGGCTGCGCGCCTCCGCGTGCTTGAATGATCGACAGGCACATAAGGATATGAGGAGTCAGTCATGCAACAGGCAACTACACTCACGTTTCCGGATACGCTCGCATCATTAAGACGTCATGAGGGTGTTTGGGAAGGCACTTATCGCTACTACGATGCGACCGGCGAGAAGTTCGATGAACACGCTTCGCGTTTGATTTGCCGGTTTCCCAAGACGGGGCCATACCCGTATCACCAGACTAACTTTTATCACTGGAGCGATGGGCGCAAGGACGAGCGCGACTTTCCGGCAATGATTGTTGCCGGGCGCATTAGCTGGGATAACGAGCTTATTCAGGGCTGGGCCGCCGATGTGGCGCTGGATGAATTTGGTCGCACGGTCATGCTGCACTGGGTGCGCAAGGACATGCCCGACGCCTACCTTTATGAAATGATTCAGCTGTCCGATTGCGGTCGCTATCGCTCGCGGGTCTGGCAGTGGTTTGCTGCTGGCAAGCTGACCGGCCGCACGCTGATTGATGAAGAGCGGGTCTCGGCAAGCTGGGACGCTTATCCCGTCTGACAAGCAGTAGATAAGATGCCGGGCGTGCGGCCCGGCACCCGCGACTCATTCTTCGTCCGGCTGCAAGGCCTCCAGTGCACGGAATTGTTCGGCCGCGTCGTCGAGCCTGCCGGAGCTGACGTAAATATTCGCCAGGGCCTTGCGGGCAGTCACCCATTGAGGTCTAAGCTTGACGCAGGCTTCGAACTTTCGTGTTGCCAGTCTTGTTTCCTGGCGAGCGAGCAGTAGCTGGCCGTAAATGCAGTTGGCTTCTCCGGCCCGGTTCGATACCAGCGTGGCTTCGCGGGCATATTCTTCCGCGGCCTTGGAATTATTCTGACGCAAAGCGAATCGCGCCAGTGACGTCATGCTGCCCATGATGTGATAGCGGATGTCTTCGTTCTTCGGGCTCTTGTTGATCGCCTCATCAAAATTGTAACGGATCATTTCATATTGACTGGGTCCCGATTCCATCACTTGCTTGAAACCCGTGACGAAAAGTTCCTCGGCTTCCCGGGCGGCGGCCAGGCCGGCTGCTTCAGAATCAGACAGCGCGGTTGTGGGCGCGCCGGCGGTCGCCGCGCGACGCAATTCCAGGATGAGCGACAAGTTTGCCATTCGCCGGCTTACGCTCGGCATGGCGTAATCGCGCAGTGCATAGAACTCGATGACGGGATGCTCGAGACTGTTGATCCGCGCATTGGCAACCGCCGTGCCGATTATTTCGTCGCCGGCGACATAATGGGACAGCAGCGCATCTGCGCTGGTGATGCCATATTTACGCAGTCCCTCGAGTGGCTGGCTGGCGTCGCCGAGCATCGCCTTCACATGCGCGTAATCGACCTGCAGCGGCTGCTCGGAGCCGATCAGGTAGCTGTTGCCGGGCGGGGCGAACCACAGCGATGCATGGGGAAACGATTCAATGAAGGTCTTCAGAACCGTTGCGTAATCCTTGTGCGGAAGATAAAGCGGCAACCATTGGATGAAGATTCCTCCACTGCTCAGGCGTTGCCGCGCCAGGTCGTAATAATCCTTGCTGTAGAACACGCCGTTGCTGCCGTACTCAGGCCGGGTCTTGGCGTCGGACGCAATGATGTCGTAGCGCTGGTCGGTCGTGAGCAGATAATTGACGCCATCGTTGATTTCGATATCGATCTTCGGGTTGTTGTGGATGTCGCCGTTTTCCTCACTGAGATACGCGCTGCCCGCCACGACGCTCGGCGCGATCTCCACGACTTTCAGGCGTTCGATCTGTGAATGTTTCGCACTCTCACCAACGAGGATGCCGGAGCCCAGTCCGATCGACAGGAACGATGCAGCGTCTTTGTGCAGCAGTACCGGCAGATGGGCGAGCATCTGCTGTTTTTCATCGACGATGCCCGTGCCGCCGATGCCGCTTCCATCCACGATGATGCTCTTGTCCTGACGATCATCGCGATCGACAACGACTTGCGTGGTCGCTGCCAGGCCTTCCTGGTAGAACACGATCTCGTGATTTGGTGAGATGCCCGTTGGAAACTGCAGCTTGGTCGGGACGAGGACTGCCAGCACGGCCAGCGCCAGTACGAGTGCCGGGACCGCCACCCGCGCCATGCCAGTGAGTAAGCGCTGGTTCATGAAGACCAGCGTGCCCGCGGCAAGGTTCAACACGGCCATGAGCAAAATACCCCGGCCGATGCCAATCAGTGGCAGCACGATAAAGGCGGGAACGATGGCGCCGGCAATATTGCCGAGGGTGTTGACCGCGTAGACGCGGCCCACATCCGCGCCGGTATTCTTTAGCTGCGTGGCATAAATGCGCGCGACCAGCGGAAACGTTGCGCCGATCAGCAGCGTTGGCAGCAGCATGACCAGGAATGCTGTCAGGAAGCGGAGGGCGAGCACCCGATCCCAGTTGCCCTCGACGTTGCCCAGGAAATTCTGCAGCGTACCGACATCGGTGATTTCGAGCACCAGCGGAATGGTGCCGGCCGCGGTCAGGCCAATCGCTATTTCGATCCAGCCAAATACCCGCATCGGGTTCTTGAGCCGGTCGAGCAGTCCCCGGATTGCCCAGCCGCCCAGCGCGATGCCGGTCAGGAACGAGCTGAGAATGGTGACGAACGCATACGTGGAACTGCCGACGACCAGGATCAGCGCGCGGGTCCAGTAAATCTCATAGGCGAACGCGGTAAAACCTGAGATGGCCAGGACCCAGAGAATGGTGCGGTGATCGCGCGCCGTGCTGGCGCTGATCACGGGGGCTGCGCTGCTCGTTTCCGGGGGGTGCGTGCCGCCGGTGTCACCGTATTCCACTGAGCGGGCCAGCCAGTAGGCCACGCCGCCGGCGGCGATATTGACGGCCACAGCCAGATAAATAGTGACATGGATGCCGACCAGCCTGATCAGAACAAAGCCGGCCAGCAGGCTGCCGAGTATGGCTCCG
>Ga0316187_10004487_pt1 | contig 12090 bp, 10 predicted proteins | sample CroRivburrow1_MG_FD_204927 | JGI IMG/M metagenome (GOLD analysis project Ga0316187, IMG submission 204927) | Coastal sediment microbial communities from Maine, United States - Cross River worm burrow 1 | ecosystem: Environmental > Aquatic > Marine > Coastal > Sediment | place: USA: Maine...
TGCACGAACTCGGCGTAGATTCCCTTGGGACCTTCCACCTCTTCCATCATGCTCATCAGGGGAAGGTGCTCGAAGTTCTCCGTCCAGTCCACATCCGGCATCTTGGGAGCGAGGTCGAAGTATTGCGCCAGACGGACCACGTCCTCTCTGGAGAGGCCCTCCGGTAGACGTGGGCGCTGGGTGTTCTGCACGCCATAGAGCCACGATCCGAAGAGCATCTGGAAGACGCCGCCCCGGTACCAGTTTCCCATCTCGTGAAAAGGACCGACCCGCCCGATGCCGGCGCCCGAGGCCATCGGCACCATGGCCGCATGGGCAGGGTGGTCCATCGCCGCGAGGGCCAGCTGCCATTCGGCGGACGAGGAACAGCCGATCGTTCCCACCTTGCCATTCGACCAGGACTGCTCGGCGATCCAGTCGAGTGCGTCGTATCCATCGGTTCTCGGGAAGCCGAGGATCTCCCACTCGCCTTCGGAAAAGAACTTTCCCCGCTCGTTCTGGACGACGTAGGCGTAGCCGTTCTCCATGGCCTTGGTGATGGCCTTCAGGCTCCGCTCGCCGGACTTGTTGAAGTTGTAGGGGGTGCGAGAGAAGATCGTTGGCAACGGACCTGCGGCATCCTTGGGAAGATACACATCCGTCGCCAGGCGAATGCCGTCGCGCATGGGAACCATCATCTTCTTCTCGATTGTGGCGATCTCTTCGTCATCGGCCAGAGCCGGTTGAACGGCCCAGCAGAGGGTGGCGCAGGTCAGCAGGGCGGCGACGGTCTTGTTCATGGTTCCTTCCCCTCCAGAAATGGAACTGCCGGTAGTGCTTTGTCTAGTTGTGAGCGCGCCCGGGCTGCGCCGCCAGGATGGCAGCCAGCTCGTCGCTGGGAACGGGGCCGGTGCGCAGGATGGTGTCCATGAAGGTCCGGGTATTGAAATCGTCGCCCAGTCGCTCCCGTTCCATCTCGTAGATCTCACTCAATTCGAGGCCGACGAGCATGTAGGTAATGATCTGCATGGGAGAGCTCATGAGCCGACCCCACAGGCTGGCGGCGAACTGTGGGGCCAGGAGCGAAGTTTCGATCGAGAACTCGGTCACCTGTTCCTCGGTCCAGCCGTTGCAGTGGGCTTGCACGCTCATGTAGGCGCGATTGGCATTCTCCAGGCGCTTTCGTAGCTGCGCGAAGCGAGTCAGCCAGTCTCCCTCGGCGTACCCGGCGTCGAGCACGATGCGCTCGGTGAAGGTCGCCCAGCCTTCGATGAAGGGCCGATAGGGGAAGAGGATGCGAACCCTGTGCGGGTTCTCGCGCAGGATCTTGAGCTGCATGTAGTGGCCGGGAAAGAGCTCGTGGATGACGATGAACCGCTTGAACGAGTAGTTGAACGAGCGCCAGAAATCGATCCGCTCCGGCTCGGGATGAGAGTCGGGAATCGTGGCGAGGTACCAGGTCGTCCAGGGATTGGGGTCGAAAGCCGGGGCGCTGCTGACGTACCCGATACGCGCCATCGGGCCGGAGCTTTCAGGGGCCAGCTCGATACTGAGCGTCTGGTGCTCGGGGACGGTGGCAATCTCGTGGTCCCGGACGAAGTCCTCGACCTCCCGGCCGTATCTCCGCAGCTCGAGCAGATACTCGTGCTCGGTGAGTGGACGGTTGGCCTCGAGGTCGGCGAAAGCTCTTCCGACGAGGCTCTCGAAGTCTGTGGGTACAGGGGTCTGGGGATCGATCTCGCGCCAATAAGCAGCAGCCATCACTTGCAGCGCCTTCCTGCTGTTCTCGATTTCCCAGAGGGCGATCTCCCCCAGCTGTTCCGGTGTCAGGTCGCTGTCGGTGTAGATCGCGAGCTTCCGAGCATAGGTTTCCTGCCCAAGGATCGGCTCGTCGGGAAGGGTCAAGTCGGGCAGGAGCTTCCGCCCATGGTCGACGAGATCCGATATTGCTTGGGCGGTCTGGGTGCAGGACTCTCGCAAGACTGGAGCCGAGGCCTCATCGAACCAGTCTCCCGCGGCCCGAGGGAGGTCGGTCTTGATGTAGCGGGCGCTTTCTTCGAGGTCTACCAGAGCCTCTGAGGTCTCAGATCGTCGCCCATTCCGAACATTCGACTTAGCCGAGCGCGAGAGCTTCTCGATCTGTTTCAAACGAAGAAGAACGTACCGCCGCTTCTCGTCGTCGGACAGCAGATTCGAATCGAGAATCGGTGACAGGCCGTTGGAGATCAGGTCGGAATAGAGGTTCAGTGATCGCTCCTGGGGCTTGTCGTTCTGCCACCGGTCCAGCTCGGTTCGGATCTGGGTGCGGAGAAGCCTCCGGTCGATGAGGTCATCCGTCGGCAGACCCGAGAGAGCCTCGAGCTTTTTCAACGTCACTTGGTTGTACTCGACCCAGGCGGTGATCGCGCTCGGGGAGAGGTCTTCGAACCCTTTGATCGCGTCTACGAAGCCGCGCGAGCGAGCTCGCGAGGGGTTGAACTGCTTCCACTCTTCGATGTAATCGTCGATAATCGCCGCCACAGTTTGGGCAGGCGAAACGGCTGCGCCCGCGAAGACCTGAAAACAACTCACGACAAGGACAGCAAGTGAGAGCTTCTTCATAGCAGGCTAGGAGTCTATCGAAGAATACTGAGTCGGCCACCGCTACCTCATGGGACGGCGGTTCGCACCCTGCGAAGAGACCCGCGTTCGCGCGGGTCTCTTGCCGGGACGACTAGCTTTTGTGGGTCCTGGGCTGGTCGCTACTAGGGTAGCGGGTTGTACGTGTACTTCTGGCCCTTGATGGCCGCTTCGTACATCAGGCCGCCCTTGCCGATGACGAAGACCAGCATGCCCTTGTAGTACTGGGTGCTGGCCTGGCTCCCGCCCGATCCACCGCTGCTGGCACCGGCGGCGGCACCCTCGCTTGTTGCCGTGGCCCCAGCGCTGGCTTGGACGGCGATGGCGCTGGCCTCGGCTCCAAACTCGAAATTGCCACTGGTGAAGTCTTTGTAGGCGCGCTCGTCCTCGAAGAACACAACCTGGCTATAGGCCTGGCCACCGGCCTGGAAACCGATGGAGACATCGCTCAAGGAGGTGAAGCCGGTCACTTTCCCACCGGCATAGACCTGGCCCTTGCCATGGGAGGCACCGATACCGAGTCCACCTTTGCCGATCGTCGGAAAAACGGCATAGCCATAGGCACTGTCGAAGAAAGGTGCAACGTCCGAGGACTGCTTGAAATTGTTGATCGTGGAGGAGTAGTCCTGAACCTCACGAGCAAAGCTGGTGCCCGCCAGAGCGAGAGTCAGTACGACCATGAGAGCTAGATTTCGTCGATACATGAGAATACCTCCTAGAGATTGTGGTTCAGCCTGTCAAGAGTACCAAATCCTACAACATGAGGTAGGGGTGACACTGCCGGCGGGTGCATTTGGTCGGGAGATCAGTCGAGATAGCCCAGCGCTCTCAGTCGGTGCTCCTCCTCCTGGGTCAGTAGGATGTCGTCGGAGGACGCCACCTCTTTCTGGCGCTCGACGAAGCGCTGCATCCATCCATCGAGGCCCTCCTGCATATCCAGTGCGATCTCCGGGTGGTTCGCGGCGATGTCGGTCTGTTCGGTGGGATCGAGGCTCAGATCGAACAAGCGGCCATCTGAGAAGTACTTGTAGTTGTTGCGGATGAGAATCCGATCGACCCTGCGTTCGGCAACTACTTCTCTAGGCACCCTCTCTCTGCCTTTCCACACGGGCTGGAGATCCTCTCCCATGAACGACTCCGACGGCTCCAGACCGGCGAGGCGAAGAAGCGTAGGACCGATATCGATGTTGCGGGTGGGCTGTGTCACCTGCTTACGACCCGGCACCCCGGGGCCACGCAGGATCAGCGGCGTCCTCAGAAGCTCGTTGTAGAGGGAGTACGTGTGCCTGCCGTAGAGGCCATGTTCACCGAACTCTTCACCGTGATCCGACAGGACGACGATCACCGTCTCGTCCCAGATCCCTGCTTCGCGCACATGGTCGAAGAGCGTGCCCAGAATCTCGTCAGCCCGGAAAAGCTCTGCGTCGTAGAGATCGACGATGTACTGGTAGTCGCGAGCGGCCAGCTCGAGCTGGCCATGGTTGATTCGATTGATGTCCTCGCGCTGAATCCAGACGGGAAGCGGGCCGTCGTAGCCGGGAGCGAACCTGTCGATGAAGTTCTTCGGTGGGCTGTACGGCAGATGTACGTCATAGGAGTGAACGAATAGAAAGAAAGGTTGATCGAGGCTCTTCGAGATCCACTCCTGGATCACCTGGGTGTCTTTGAGTCCTTTCCCTGCATTGGGAGGACTCTCGAGGATGTGATAGCGATCGAACCCTTGCTTGTAGGTCTCACCGTTGAGTTGGGTGAAAGCGGCCGTTCGGTAGCCGGCCTGTTGGAAGACTTCCGGCAGCGTCTCGACCTCGGGGTCGAGCACCTGCCCGTGCTTGAAAACTCCGTGGACCGAAGGGTAGAGGGAAGTCAGGATGGAAGTGTGGGAAGGCGCCGTGTTGGGTGCTTGCGAGTAGTTGTTCAAGAAGAGGGTGCCTTCTGTCGCGAGTCTGTCGAGATTCGGCGTCGTATCTCGGTAGTAGCCTGCGGCACCGACATGATCGGCACGTAGGGTATCGAGCGAAATCATAATGACATTCGGTGGTGTGGAGTCCGTGCCACAGCCGACAGCAGACAGGGCGAGGAGAAGGGAGCCGAGGACAGCGAAAGTGGCGCCAGCATTCCGGATGCGCAAGTGACGAGAAAGAGTGTGCATGGGGTTCGCCGGCAGCCTGCGGTCGGTGCCTGCCGGATCATTCTACAAGCGAGGTTTCAGGATCCACTGACGAGCATCTCATCGATCACCGAGATCGCCGGCTGGAGTCTCTGCGATGGCGTACCGCTAATCTCCACGAACCTGAATCCGTGTTGCTCGAGGGCCGAGCGAAAGAGCTCGTGCATCTCCTCGCGCCGGTCGCCGCGATCGCGCTGATCGCCGTCAGGAGTCCAGGGCACATCGATGTCGGCGAGAAGATAGAGATCTCCGGCTCGCTTCCGAAGCTCGGTCTCGATCCAGACCGGACAATCCCCGTAGTAGTGCCGACTGAAGACCGCCGTGCTGAGCAGATCCGTGTCCTGGATGAGCAGCTCGCTGGCTTCCGAGGCCACTTGATCCTCGACTGCGATCTGGCCGCGCGCAATCGCTTCGACATCCTCATACTCTGGGGCGGCACCCTTCACCTCGACGAACTGCCGCACGAACTCTGGGACCCACGCCGTGCCGTAGTGTCTGGCGAGCGCCTCAGTCAGTGTCGTCTTGCCTGTGCACTCCGAGCCTGTGACGACGATCCGGATCATCGGTTCTCGAGGGTGGCTTGCTGCAACCGACCCTCCTCCACCGATCGACGCCAACTCAGGAATCCCATGACCGCCAGAACCAGAAAGACCGCGTAGAGGGCGGCAGTCAGGTAGAGGCCCTTGTAAAGGAACATGCCGACGTAGAAGACATCGACCCCGAGCCATACCAGCCAGGCTTCGAGCAGCTTGCGAGTCTGCATCCACTGCCCGACGATGCTGAATGAGGTCAAAGCCGAGTCCATGAAGGGTAGCGAGGCGTCGGTAAAGCGGCTCAGGGTCTGTCCGAGCAGGGTCCCGACGCCGGCCCCGATGACGACCAGAACCAGCCTCATCCTGGTCGACGCTAGGGTCACGTGGAGCTCTCCATGATCCTCGCCGCCGTGACGCCAGGCCCACCAACCGTAGATCGCGAGTCCGAAGTAGAGCGCCTGCAGCCCCATGTCCGCATAGAGCTTGGCCTGGTAGAAGACCAGGGCGTAGAGAGTCACGCTGACCATGGCCAGCGGCCAGCACCAGAGGATCTGGCGGGCCGTCAAGTAGACGGCAAACAAGGTCAGCACGACCGCGACCGGCTCGAGGAAGATCATGATTGGTGGGGACTCAGAGGCCGAGCTCCAGCGTCAGGACAGCATTGCGGGTAGCGAGAGGGTAGTAGTACGGAATGCCATCGAGCGTCTGCTGCCCGCTGCCACTCTGGTTGATGAACTGGTAACTGTAGCCGCTCGGATACTGGTCGTCGTTGTCGAAGAGATTGTTGATGAAAAGTGTGATTCTCGGGTTGGCGGACGCCCACCAGCGACCGAGGTTCATCGAGGCTCGCAGATCCGCGTTGGTGTAAGAGGGCAGACGGAACCCCTCGAGACCGGTGTTGTCGAGCTGGGCGTCATCGACGTAGCGGCCCATCAGGGCGATGCTCGTCCCCGGGCGGGCCCATTCGACGCCGAGGTTGAGGATCACTTCTGGAGTCAGCAGCGGCGGCACGTCCCTGTGGGTAATCGGCTCACTGTCGACCCAGGAGCCCTGCTCGTCGTAGACGTCGTAGAACTGGATCCACTCGCGGATCCGGTTTCGGCTCAGGTTGGAGCTATGGAGGAGGGCCCATCTCTCGGTTGCCTGCCATTTGAGGTCGACCTCCAGGCCCCGCCGATAGGACTCGTCCACGTTGGTGCGCAGCGGCAGGCCGATTTCGGAGAGCTCACCGGTCAGGGCGATCTCGTCGGTGAACTCCATCGCATAGACATTAGCCTGGAGAGCCAACTGCGGCGTGTTGAGGTCGACCCCGGCCTCGAAGTCGAGCACCTCCTCGGGCCGGACGGCCTCCAGATCGTGCGGCACCGTGGCATTGTCCTCGCCAAGCAGCAGATCCAGCCGTGCGGGTTCACGTTGAGCGCGGCCGAGAGAGGCGTAGACACTCAACCGAGGTGAGACGAAGCGCCGCACCCCTACCTTCGGATCCAGGAACATCCAGGCTACCGAGCCGAGATCGATGTCCCCCTTGTACGAGAACTCGGCCCACCGCAGCTGAAGGTCACCAAATAGAAGCCAATCGCCGAGTCGGTATTCGGCCTTGCCGAAGGCGTTGGCCGTCTGTTTGTAACCGGTGTTCTCGTAGATGCGGGTGCCCTCGGTATCGAGGGTGTGATCACCGCTGAAATCGTTGAAGTGCGCGCCGAGGGTGGCGGAGAGACGATCGAAGCTCTTGCTGGCCGTGACCATGGTTCCGATGAAGGACTGATCGATGCCGAATTGGAGCAACTCGTTCTTCGCCTGGGGGTCGTCCCACAGCCGGAACCACCCATCCGCTCCGTTGTAATAGAGGGAGGCGGTCAGAAGAGTATCGTTGCGAAGGGCACGGGTGTATTTGAGCTGGGCGAAGTTCTGGCCGAAATTGTCGCGCTCCTCTTCGTCGAGCGGGTTGTATCGCCGGTTCTGGCGCAAGATCTCCGGCTCGACAGCAAGCCACGCCAGCTGCGTTTCGACCTCACCGAAGAAGGAGACCAGCTTCAGCGACGACCGTTCGCCCTGCCAGCCGGCGTCGAAGAAGGCCGTCTGGTGCTTGGTGCCGGAGTTGTCCCTGTATCCATCGGTGTCGGCGTAGGAGAATCGCCCTCCTACGGTGATCCCGTTCTCGAGAACCCCGGATTCATAGCCGAAGGAAGCCCTCTTGGTGTCGTACGAGCCGAGGGCCAGGCGAAGGTCGCCGCCACGGTCCTGGGCAGGTGGGGAGCTGGCGAAGTTCACCGATCCGCCGTAGGAAGGCGAACCGACCGAAGAGGTACCGACTCCCCGCTGGATCTGGACGCTGTCGACCGTGTTCGTGAAGTCGTGAAAGTTGTTGAAGTAGACCGCGTGTTCTGCGGGATCGTTGAGCGGCGCGCCGTCGAAGGTCATGTTGATGCGGGTCTGCTGGATGCCGCGCATGCTGAAGTACGAGTAGTTGGATCCAATGCCGGAATCCGAGTACCAGGTCATCGCCGGTGTGTATTGAAGCAGTTGGGGAACATCCTGTCCGTAGCTCAGGGTCTCGAGCTCTTCCCTGTCGAGATTCGTCTTGGTGACGGGCAGCTCGTCCCCGGCCCGAATTCCGATGACCGTAATCGTCTCCTCGATGGCTGGTGTCGTTTCCGGCTCCTCAGACTCCTCCTCGACTACCTCCTTCGTGTCCTGTGCCAGGGCGGAGGGTGGAATCCCCGGAACAAGGATCGCGGAGAGGGCGAGCCAGGGAGAGAGGCGGATGTTCTTCACGAGCATGGTGGGTCCCCTGCGGAGTAGCCACTCGGAGCGAGCTCGAGATCCCATCGAAACTGTTGCGGGGGCGGTGTTGCCGTTCCCTACGCCGGTATGATCCGGATCAGGTTCGAGGGTGTAATCTCAGGCCGAGCGGCCACCCCTAGGCTGACTTCTAACCTGTGAGTCTCCCCCCTCGAGCCCCTCAGGTCAAGCGCCCTCCGGTCGGAGGGAGGGTAGTTCCGTGCCCTCGGATGCAACCGACAGATCTGGATTTCGTAGAGACAGGAGGTTAGAGTGGTTGTGTAAGTCGTTCGATCCCGAAACGAAAGGAGAAGGTATATGAAGAAGACGATGATTCTACTGATTGCATTGGCGGTCGTTGCAGCACCCTCGATCGCACAGAAGATCACCATCGACTACGCACACGACTTCGATTTCGAGCAGGTCAAGACGTTTACCTATGTCGATACTCCGGACTCCAACACCGGCAACGATCTGGCAGACAATCGCATCAAGGCCAAGACGATTACGGCGTTGACCGAGGGCCCGAATGGTCTGAAGCAGGTCGACTCCGGGGGTGACATGTATGTCACCTTTCATGTCACCACGAAGGACAACACCGTCTTCACCACCGACAACTACGGTTACGGCGGCTGGGGTCCGGGCTGGGGTGGCTACGGGCGCTACGGTTACGGCGGCTACGGTGGCTACTACGGTGGTATGGGGACCACGACCACGAGAGCTACGACCTATACTGACGGCACCGTCATCCTCGACGCCTACGAACCGGGCGACAAGCAGTTGGTCTGGCGCGGCACAGGCACCGTAACGCTCAAGGCGAAGCCGGAGAAGATCGACAAGCAGATCGACAATATCTTCAACAAGATGGCCACCAAGTGGCAGAAGATCCTCAAGAACCAGGGCCGGTAACGCCCGAGCTTTGGGACCAAATCTGTTTGATGTCTCGAGAAGGCGCCGAGAGTCTACTCGGCGCCTTCTCAGTGTTCAGGGGCACGACAGGGGGGACCCCAGGGAGCTTTCCTCCCTTCCGTTGCAGGAACCCCCTGGAGTCCCCCCTGCCGAACCCTTGCAACCCCGGCACTGCACCGTGGTGTGATGACCTCTATCCGTGGGAGGTGCTTGGCCTGATCGTGCGTGGAATCCGAGAGACCACAGCGTTGGTAGCAGGACTGGCCCTGGTCTTCGGCGCCGGGGCGATTCTGCCTGGAGTATTGAGCGCACAATCTGACGAGGTTGTCCAGACCCTAGGAGGCTCGATCATGGAGCAGCGCTGCAACGACGAGGTGGTGCAACTCCACCAGTTCTTTCAGGATTGGTTCAACGGTGTTCTTCCTCCAACGGACGAGGCTTTCGATCGATTCAGCTCCGTGATGGCTGAGGGCTTCGTGATCATCAGCCCCAATGGCGAGCTGACCGAACGAGATGAGCTGTTGGAGCGACTGCACGCCGCCCACGGAATCTGGCGCGAGATGAGTCGCCCGGGCAGAATCTGGATCGAGAATCTACAGGTTCGACATCAGGTCGGTGACCAGGTGTTGGTGCATTACGAGGAGTGGCAGGAGATCGAAGGCGAGTCCCGCGGACGGCTCAGCACGGCCCTCTTCCGACGCCGTGCAGGCGCTCCGAACGGTATCGAATGGCTCCATGTGCACGAGGTCTGGCTTCCAGAGCAAGACTGACCAGGGCCTGGTGCCTAGTCCGGCCCGTCCACGGTCGAAACGCCCGCCAACTCCAGCACCTTCTCTACGGGTAGGGCTGGGACGGTTCCCTGAAAGCCCTCGGTTGCGGTGGCAGTGAAAAGGCTGTCCACGATGGCTTCTTCCGTTGCCTCGGCCGCTGCGAGGAACAAAGGCGACATGGCACTGTTATCGAGAACGGGCCTCTCCACCACAGGCCCCTCCGAGCCTCGGTGGATCCTGACGGCTTCATGCGTCGAAAACGAGATGGCGTAGTCACCACTTCCATTGCTGCCGTAGCCTCCGGTTCTGGCCATGCCGTAGAGGGCCCGGGCGGCCAGACGGCGAAGGTTCCGATGGTCGAGTGGGGCGTCGGTCGCCACGACGATCATGAGTGAGCCGTCGGGAGTCTCGAGTTCGCCCCGCTCGGCGGCGTGCTCCTCCAGAAAGCTCCCAAGAGGGGTACCTGCGATTCGGGAAGGCAGGCCACTCAACCTCAACGGGCCCCCGAAGTTGGTTTGCACAAGAACCCCGACGGCCCAACCCCCTATCTTCGCATCGAGTCGCCGGGAGGCCGAGCCGATTCCGCCCTTGAAGCCGAAACAGACGGTCCCGGCTCCAGCCCCGATCGCGCCCATCGGCACGGGGCCGTCGTGAGCTGCTTCGATGGCCTTCCGCACTTCGACTGCACCGAGCGGTCTCGCCCGAATGTCGCTCAAATAGCCGTCATTCGTTTCGCCCACCACAGGGTTGATGGACTGCACCTCCTCCATGCCGGGCAGAGCGAGCATGTAGCTGATCAGGCCATCGGCCACCTTGGGTACATTCAAAGTCCCAGTCAACAGGACGGGAGTTTCGATCTCGCCGAGCTCGTTGACTTGGGTGCTGCCGAGAAGCTTGCCGAAGCCGTTGCCGACGACGATGGCCGCCGGCACCTTCTCGTGGAAGAGGTTGCCACCGTGTGGAAGCACCGCTGTGATCCCGGTATTGAACCTCGTTCCCTGCTGCAGTGTGAAGTGGCCGACTCGCACGCCGGACACATCGGTGATGTCGTTGAGTGGGCCAGGCGTGAGGACGCCGATCTGGAGCCCGAGCTCGCGTGCCCGTGGGAGTGATGGGGACTCTGCAGTCTCACTCTGTCCCCAAATCCCTGGGCTTGCGAGGCCAAGGAGAAGAAAGCCGCTGACCGAGATTCGTCGATTGCGCATTGTGAAGAAGGCTCTCGGTGCGCCGGTCTCACGGAGGGGTTGGCTTGGACGAGAGTATCGAACCATTCTATCGGCCTCCAGCCTGGTAGCGAGGAAGCTTTTCCCAGGCAGGCAGAGCACTCCTGATCTCTGTAGTTTGGCAAGGTCAGGCTGGCGGAATCCGACTCTAGAAGAACGACCTAGGGCATCGCGCTTAAGTGCTACAATGTGCGTCATGATGAGTGAATCGAAAGTGGGAGTCAGGGAGTTGCGACAGAATCTGAGTGTCTACCTGCGTCGGGTCAAGGCCGGAGAGGCGCTCGAGGTGACCGAACGGGGGAACGTTGTCGCCCTTCTGGTGCCTCTGCCAGGCCACGACACGCCCCTTCAACGACTTGTGGCAGCCGGGGTGGCGAGCCAGCCTTCTGGTCGGTTGGCAGATTTGTCCGCCCCATCAGGCGATCAGTCCCACGAGCTCAGCCACGCCCTGCAGTTGGAGAGAGAGGAGAGAGCGTGACGGAGGTTGGACGCCCGCTACTCCTCTATCTCGATTCTTCGGCCATCGTGAGATTGGTGGCTCGAGAGCCGGAGTCTGCCGTTCTCCACGAACGGGTGGTCAATGGCGGCGACGCGGTAGCCAGCGCGTTGGCACTGGTGGAGGTCCAACGGGCAGTGCGGCGAATCGGGGGTGGGGAGATCCTACTGGACAGAGCCAGGTCCGTTCTGGATCGAGTCGCGTTGATCAAGATCGACGACGCGGTTTTGGAAAGGGCGGCGCACCTCGAGCCAGTGGGCCTGCGCTCCCTGGATGCGATCCACCTAGCTACGGCGCTCTCTGTGCAGGAGCACCTCGAGGCGTTCTTGGTCTACGATCAGCGGCTTGGGGCAGCCGCGTCAGAGCTGGGCTTGAAAGTCGAGACCCCGGGTTGAGGCCCAACTGGCACTGGTTCCCGAACCAACGGGCCGCGTGATACTTCTGTGAAAGTTGCTGGTTAGGATTGCCGGCAGCCATGCTAAAACGAGTGCTCATCGTCGAAGACGACCAGGACATCGCCCATCTGGTCGCCCTCCATCTGAAGGACATCGATTGCGAGGCCGAGACCGTCGCCGATGGAAAGGTGGGTCTGGAGCGGGCTCGTGATGGAGGC
>Ga0316187_10004489_pt1 | contig 12089 bp, 13 predicted proteins | sample CroRivburrow1_MG_FD_204927 | JGI IMG/M metagenome (GOLD analysis project Ga0316187, IMG submission 204927) | Coastal sediment microbial communities from Maine, United States - Cross River worm burrow 1 | ecosystem: Environmental > Aquatic > Marine > Coastal > Sediment | place: USA: Maine...
GATGATATTCGCCAACGCCGTGCAACCCGGTGGCTGGCAATCGGCCGAATTGCGCCTGGCCTGGGAAAGCGGCGCACTGGATCACCTCGCGCGCCACCCGAGCCAGCTCTACCAGGCGTTGGGCGAAGGGCTAGCGTTGTTCGTCGTGCTGGCGGTGTATTCGCGGCTCCCGCGCCCCACCGGTGCCGTCTCCGGCCTGTTCCTCGCAGGCTACGGGTGTTTTCGCTTTGTGGCAGAATTCTTCCGCGAACCTGACGGACACATCGGTTTCGTTGCCGGGCAGTGGCTGACCATGGGCATGGTCCTGTCGCTGCCGATGGTGCTGGCGGGTATCCTGATCATGATCATCGCCTATCGGCGCGGGTAAACAGATGCAGACCTATCTCGATCTCCTGCAGAACATCCTGGACAACGGCAGCCGCAAGTCCGACCGGACGGGCACCGGCACCATCAGCCTGTTTGGTTACCAGATGCGCTTTGACCTGGCGGACGGCTTCCCTGCCGTCACGACGAAGAAGCTGCATTTCAAGTCGATCATTCACGAGCTGCTGTGGTTCCTCAACGGCGACACCAACATCCGCTATCTCAAGGAGCACGGCGTGAACATCTGGAACGAGTGGGCCACGGCGGAGGGCGAGCTTGGCCCCGTCTATGGCGCGCAATGGCGCAACTGGATCGCGCCGGATGGCCGCCGCATCGACCAGATGGCACAGCTGCTGGCTGATATCCGGGAACGCCCCGACTCCCGCCGGCACATTGTCTCGGCCTGGAACCCGGCGCTGCTGCCGGACGAGTCGCTCAGCCCGCGGGAGAACGCCGCACGCGGTCGGCAGGCGCTGCCGCCCTGTCACACGATGTTCCAGTTCAACGTCGCCGACGGCCGGCTCAGCTGCCAGTTGTATCAGCGCAGCGCCGATGTGTTTCTCGGCGTGCCCTTCAACATCGCCTCCTATGCGCTGTTGACGATGATGGTGGCCCAGGTCGTCGGGCTGGAGCCCGGGGATTTCGTGCACACCTTTGGCGACGTGCACATCTACCTCAATCACCTGGAACAGGTCGAGACCCAGCTGAGCCGCACGCCGTTTCCCCTGCCGCGGATGCAGATCAATCCCGGGGTGCGGGATCTGTTTGCCTTTCACTACGAAGATTTCGAACTGCAGAACTACCAGTGCCACCCGGCGATCCGGGCGCCGATCGCGGTCTGAGCCGCGCGGTCATGCTGCGCGGAAAGGTCATCACGATCATCGCTGCCATGGGCCGCAACCGCGCCATCGGGATGAACGGCCAGTTGCCCTGGCACCTGCCTCGCGAACTGCGTCATTTCAAGGAAGCCACGATGGGCAAGCCCATCGTCATGGGCCGCCGCACCTGGCAATCGATCGGGCGGGCTCTGCCGGGCCGGCAGAACCTGGTGATCACGCGCGATCCTGGGTTCCGCGCGGATGGCTGCGATGTGGTGCATTCGCTGGATCGGGCCATCGCGCGCGCTGTCGGGGCCGAAGTGATGATCATCGGCGGCGGTCAGTTGTACCGCGAGGCAATCTCACACGCCGATCGCATGATCCTGACCCTGGTGCACTGCGAGCCGGCTGCGGACACCTGGTTTCCGGAATGGGACGAACGCACCTGGCGCCGGCTTGCGGTCCGCATGGAACAGGCCGATGAGCAAAACGCCTTCGATTACGAGGTCATTGAGCTGACCAGGCAACCTGTCGTGGATGAAACTTCCCCGGCACCTGGAACACCTGGCGGTCCTCCAGCCTGATCGCGCTCAGGCGTCCGCCCCAGACGCAGCCGGAGTCCAGGCACAACACTCTCTTCCGCAGGTACAGACCCAGCGCTGCCCAGTGCCCGAAGGCGACGGTCACGTTGCGCGTCTGGCGATGCTTGTGTTTGAACCAGGGTTTGTAAGGCATCGGTTGGGAGCCGGGTGGGCCGCTGGCGCTGGCGAGGATCTTGCCGTTCTCGTCACAGAAGCGGAGCTGGGTCAGTATATTGCTGATCAGGCGCAATCGCTTCCAGCCCGTGAGTTCCTCGTCCCAGCGCCGGACCCAGTTCTTGCTCATCTTGGCAAAGAATTTGCCGGCTTTATTCGAGCGCAGAATCGCTTCAATTTCGGCGGCGCAAGACAGTGTCTGTTCAACGCTCCACTGCGGAATCACCCCGGCGTGAACCATCAGCAGCTGGTGCTCGGGAGCCCAGTGTGCCAGCGGCTGGTTTTGCAGCCAGCCCAGTAGCCGCTCCCGGTCGGATGCGTGCAGGATCACGTCAATTTCGTGATTGGCCGAGCCGCCGTCCGGAAAGCGCCAGTGTTCCCGCAACAGGTAAAGGTCGTGGTTGCCGATTGTCATGGTGAAGCGCTCGCCCAGTCCTTCGAGCAGGCGCAGCGTCTCGAGTGATTGCTTGCCGCGGTTGACCAGGTCGCCGGGACACCACAGCCGGTCGGCGGCGGGGTCGAAGCCGATTTTCTCGAGCAGGCGCTGCAGCGCGTCGTAGCAGCCCTGGATGTCGCCGACAATATAGGTAGCCATCGGGCCGGAATGTTACGAGATTCCGGTGGCGTTGTCGTGACTTTCGGAGTCAGTCAGCGTTCATGCGCTCGGCGAGGGCTGCGAACTGGGACAAATCGAGAGCTTCCGGGCGCAGCCCGGGATCGATCCCGGCAGCGGCGATGGCGTCTGCGTCCAGCAGGCCGCGCAGACAGTTGCGCAGGGTTTTGCGTCGCATGGAAAAGGCCTGCGCAACCAGGCGCTCGAACCGCGCCATGTCCGTGATATGCACCGGCGGCTTGGGGTGGGGCACCAGGCGGACGATGGCCGACTGTACCTTCGGGGCGGGCCGAAAGGCTTCGGGCGGCACCGTGAACAGCGGTGTGACCGTACAGCGATACTGGCACATGATGGACAGTCGCCCCCAGGCTTTGCCGCCGGGCTGCGCGGCCATCCGGTTCACGACTTCCTGCTGCAGCATGAAGTGCATGTCGACGATGAGGTCGCTCCAGCGCAAGGCGTGGAACAGTAGTGGGGTCGAAATATTGTAGGGCAGGTTGCCGACCAGCCTGAAGCGCTGACCGGAAGTGAGCGCGGACAAATCCATCTGCAATGCGTCACCGCGATGCAGGTGCACGTTGGGCGCGAGGGCAAACCGCTGCTCCAGGCTGGCGCCGAGATCACGGTCGATTTCCAGTAAGTGCAGTTCAGCACCGGACGCCGCCAGCAGCGTCGTCAGTGCAGCTTCGCCCGGGCCGATCTCGACAATGACTTGGCCCACGCCGGGCGCGATCACATTCACGATCCGCTCGATGATCTGCTGGTCGGCCAAAAAGTTCTGGCCAAAACGCTTGCGCGGCCTGTGCTGCATGGGTGATCGCGCTGTCAGCTGGGCGTGGCGGCCCGCTGGGCAGCCATCGACTGGGCCGTGAGCGCGGCAGCATGGAGGCTGCCGGCATCGGCGCGCCCGCTGCCTGCGAGGTCAAGCGCCGTGCCATGGTCGACCGATGTTCGAATGAACGGCAGTCCCAGCGTGATGTTGACCGACTGGCCAAATCCATAGTGTTTCAGCACGGGCAGTCCCTGGTCGTGATACATGGCCACGACGGCGTCACAATGTTGCAGGCGCGGCGGGTTGAACGCCGTGTCGGCAGGCACCGGGCCATCCAGCTCCAGGCCTTCGGCGCGCAGTCGCTCGAGGACCGGCCCGATCACCTCGATCTCCTCCCTGCCGAGGTGTCCGCCTTCGCCCGCATGCGGATTGAGGCCCAGCACCTGGAGCCGCGGCCGGGCGATGGCGAATTGTTCGCGCAGCGCGGACCAGGTGATGCGGATCACGGCTTCCAGCGTCTGCGGGGTAATGGCGTCGGCGACCTCACGGAGCGGCAGATGCGTGGTAACCAGCGCCACTCGCAGGCCGGGCGCGGCCAACATCATGACCACCCGGGAAACACCGCTCAACTCGGCCAGATATTCGGTATGGCCGCTGAACGCCCGACCCGAGTCGTTGATGATCCCTTTGTGGATCGGCCCGGTGACCAACGCCGCGGCGTGACCCTGCTGCACGAGTTCGACGGCTCGGGCGATGGTCTCCAGCACATAGCTCGCGTTGGCGGGTTCCAGCTTGCCCGGCATGGCCGGCTTGCGCAGCTCGATGGGACAGCAGGCCAACTCGCCGCTGCAAACTTCGGTGCCGGGCTCCCAGTTCCTGATCTGCGGCTCATAACCCAGGCGGCCGGCAGTCTGGCGCAGCAGCGCGGGATCGGCTACGGCCAGAACGCGGAACTCGGGATGCTCACGGCAGAACTTCAGCAGGATTTCGGGACCAATGCCGGCCGGTTCCCCGGGCGTTACGGCCAGGACCGGGTTCGCCACGACCCGGCGCTCAGCCGGAACCTTGCTGGTCGGGCAGGCGGATTTCGACGAAAGCCTCATCCCGAAACTGGCGCAGCATGGATTCGATTTCCTGGTCGGACCGTTGCATGCGGATCTTGTTGCGAGCCTCGGCCCGGATGGCCTCCTCGGTGCGATCAGTTTCCCGCGCTTCCAGAAACTGCATGACGTGCCAGCCGCCCATGGTCTGAAAGGGTTCGCTGATTTGCCCCGGCTGCAGAGCCAGCAAGGTTTGGTAGACCCGGTCACCGTAAGCCTCGGGAGGGAACCAGCCCATGTCGCCGCCAAGATTGGCGCTGGTCGTATCGTCGGAGTACTCGCGCGCCAGTTCGGCAAAGTCTTCGCCGGCATCCAGCTTCTGCTTGACTTCAATGATCTGGTCCATGGCCAGCCGCGGCGTGACCAGTTCGTTGATCTCGACCATGATATGCCGCGCGTGGTATTCCTTCACCATCACCTGCCGTTGTTCCCGGTAATCGTTAACGCGGATGATGTGAAAACCCGCGGGACTGCGAATTGGCGGCGTGATCTGGCCTGGCTTGAGTTCACGCACCGCATCGGCGAAAAAGGCCGGCACGCTGTTGAGGTCGCGCCAGCCGACCAGGCCGCCCTCCAGTGCTTCCTGGCTGTCCGAATAGCTGATGGCCGCGGAGGCAAAATCGAGGCCGTCTTCCAAGCGCTGGTAGATATCGTCGGCCTCGGCCTGGGTCGCGGCGATTTGCTGCGGAGTTGAACCTTCCGGCAAGGCAATCAGGATGTGGGATACGTTGTATTCGCCCCCGCTGAGGTCTTCGGAGGCCAGCAGGATATCGATTTCAGTGTCGGTAATGGGGTCCATGCTGTTGACGATGCGCTGGCGCAAGCGCTCGCCCATGATCTCCTCGCCAACATTGCGCCGAAACTCGGCGAAATCCTCGCCGTCGGCTTCGATAACCTGCCGTAACTGCTGCACGGTCATCTTGTTCTGCGAAGCCAGGGACGTCAGCGCCTGGTCGACATCAGCGTCGCTGACCCGGATGCCGGTCTGCAATGCGCGCTGGACCTGCAATTCACGAATGATCAACCGTTCCAGCACCTGCCGTTCGAGCAAGTGCATCGGTGGCATGGCTTCGCCGCTGGCGCGCACGCGTTCGACGATTCCCGCCACGGCGACGTCCAGTTCGCTGCGCAGAATGACATCCTCGTCCACCAGCGCCACGATCGAGTCAATCGGGATTGTTGGCCTGCTCTGAGCGCTGGCCGGAAGCGGCGCCATCACCGCCAGGGCAATAACGGCTGGAATGGCAATCCGCAGTCGGTCGATCTTGAACATTTGGATAAATCTCCGAAAAATACCGGGCTTTCAGGCTTGCTCACTGGCGCGCCGGTGCGAGTAAGCACCGGGCGTGTCCACGCAGGGCAAGCGCCTATTGTAACTCATTAGGAGTGTTCAATCGGCAAACAGTTCCCGTCCGCTGGTGCCGATGCTGGCCAGGCCTTTGAGGTTGAATTCGAGGTAGATTGCGTCGCGGTAATCGCCGTCGCGATTTCTGAGATACCGCCGCACCACCGTGCGCACGGCCCAGCAGCAGCTCTCGTATTCAACGCCGGCCTGGAACTCAAGCATGTCACTGTCGGCGAACGAGTAATTGATCCGCGAGAGGGCGCGCCAACTGGACGTGATCGGCCAAAAAACCCGGATATCAAACTGGTCGACCCGGTCGCGCCGGTAGCGGTATTCGAACGCAGCGCGGCGGCCCTCATCACCCCGATACTCGATTCCGAACATGCCCAAATCCAGTTCGTTGTCCTGCCAGTTGTACTGCGCGGCTGCCGCGGCGCTCAGGCGGGAGAACGGTCGCCAGCGGTATTCGGCGAGGAACGGAGCGAGATCCTCGTCCATCACCGGCGCGCCGTCGAGCTGCACTTCGCGCGGACTGAAGTAAAAGATCTGCCCGAAGCTGAGGCTCCACAGGACCTGGCCGCTCGGACCATCGAAGCGGCGCGTCGAAACCGCCATCGACAGCTGGTTGGCATCACCCTGGCGGTCGCCGCCCGAAAAGCGATTGGTGTTGAACAGCTGGCTGAAACCGAAGGTGAAGTCACCGGTGTCGAACAGCGGCTGATCATCCTGATCTTCGCGGGGCACGTGAAGGTAAAAAACACGGGGCTCGAGGGTTTGCAGGTCGCCATTGGCCGCCCGCCGGTCGAATATCAGGCCGGCGTCCATGCTGGCGATCATGGTCCCGGTGGATGGGTTGTCATTGCCCGGCGATCCCCGCAGATCGAGGTCGTAGGCCGTGTAGCGATAGCCGACGGCGGGTTTCAGGAAGCCCCAGTGTTTCCGCATATCCCAATAGATGTTGGGGTAGAGGTCCGCACGGGCGCCGATCGTTCCTGCGTCCCGATCGAAATAGACGACCTCGGAATCCAGCGCCAGCGACAGGCCGCTGTCGGTGAGCGGCCGGTCCAGCCAGAACAAAACGCGCGGCACGCGCCGGTAAGGCTCGTTGGCGGGCAGCACCGACTCGTCGATGACCTGGAAATCGTCCGCAGTCAGCATCAGGTTCCAGTAACGGCCGACCCCTCTGAGCTCCGCTCTGCTGCGCAGGAATTGCTTGGAAGTCTGGCCCAGGCTGGTGCCGAAGTCCTGGTAGTAGCGGTCGTCGCTCACGCGGTCGACGACCAGTCTCGTACGCCAGCGCTGCCGTGGTGAAGAGGAGTGCTGGAACAGGTACCGGTAGCGCTCCTCGTCCGTCTTCCTGTCGTTGCGCAGGTAATCCATGTCGAATTTGCCTCTCGTGCGCCGCGTCAGGAAACGGTAATCGCCGGACAGCATGAAGCCCCGCTCGGTGAAATAGTGGGGTTCGATAACGGCATCGTGGTTCGGAGCGATGTTCCAGTACCAGGGCGCACCGATTTCGAAGCCGGTATCGTTGGCGTGCCCCACGTTCGGGTAAAGAAACCCGCTTTTGCGCCGGTCGTCGATCGGAAACGAAAAGTATGGGGCGTACAGGATGGGCACGCCCTTGAAAGTCAATTTCGCCCCGCGCGCCTTGCCCATGCCTTCGTCATGGCGCAGTTCCAGCTCGCGGGCGAACAGCTGCCAGTCCGGCTTGTCGCTTGGGCAGGTCGTGTAATCGAGCCGATGCAGGATGGATGTGTTCCCGCCCGCCAGCTCGGCGCGCTCGGCGCTGCCATTGGCGACGGAACCCGTGAGGCCGTAGTCGATCCCGGAGAACCAACCGGATTCCTCGAGGAAGGAATAACTTGCCTGCTGGCCCCGGAACCAGACCTGCTGATCCTGGTAGTCAATCCTGCCGGGAACGGTGACCACTTCGGTGGCTGGGTCGTAGAGGATGCGGTCGGTCTTGATGTGCTGGTCCGCGCGGAACAGTTCCACGTCGCCGCGCGCTTCGCCCAGCGTCTCCTTGCCGGCATCGAGTTCCTTGGCATAGATGACGATCGGAGCTCGGCTGCGGTCTGGGGTCTGTGCTATCGCTGGGCCGAGCGTGAGATCGGGGCATGCCGACTGTGCGTCCATTTCGGACTGCGGCGCAGAATCTTGGGCATGGACCGAGGGAACGCCGAGGCACAGCCCGCACAATCCGACCATCACAGCCGCAAATCCGCCATATGATTCAGAAGGCAATGCCAAGGATCCTTGAGCCGTCAGTCGTAGGTCATTCTTATGCCGGTAACGGTGTCATAGATCGACCTGCGACGCAACGGGCGGGCAGGGCTGTTCGAGCCAGGCGCGTCTTGCGTCGGCCGCCAAGCCGGCCTGCGCGGCAGCCCGGGCGTGAAACCGCTTCATATCCTTTGCCGAGTCCCGGTACAGGGCCGAAAATGCGCAGATGCCGCCCCGGTAGCTGTTAAACAGGGCCAGCCGCGCATTGTTGAGCTCGCTGGCAAACCACCCGCCAAAGAAATCACGTCCCTGCCAGGATTCTTGAACCAGGTCCCGGTAATCCACTTGCAGCTGGTCGAAGATGGCCGCCTTCGATTGGCGCTTTCCGTCATCCTCCGCGTTCCCGGCGTAGAGTTCAGACAAGCTGACCCTGGCCCGCAGGAGCAGCGCATCGAACTGCGTTGCTGCCTGTTGTTGATCCCGCCACCCCGACAGCTGACTCTCGCGACCCGACAACCGGAGCCACAGCGTTACTCCGATTTCCTCGACAAAGCTGGCGTAACTCTCGTTGAAAACCGTATCGCCCCGCAGGTACAGCTGCTGGTGCGCCAGTTCGTGAAACATGACCGCTGCGAGTCGCTCGTCGCGGTAGCGAAGCATCGTGTCGAGCAAGGGGTCCTCGAACCATCCGAGTGTCGAGTAGGCGACTGCCGGCGATACCGCGACGTCGAGGCCGTCGGTTGCCAGGCGGCCCGCGAACCGGGTGGCGGCTTCCTGCTCAAAATAGCCACGGTAAGGCACACAGCCAGCCACCAGGAAGCACCAGCGACGCGGCTCCAGCGACAGCTCGGGCGTGGCCACGACGTTCCAGGTCACCGCCGCGCGCCCGGTGCGCACAAAATGGGTATAGCTGCCGTTGTCGGGCAGGCCCAGCTGCGCGGTCGCGAACTCGCGAATTTCGATCGCCAGTTCGAGCTTGTGGGTCAGTTCGGGAGCGCTGTCGCCGGCCGCCAGGATTTTCGAGATCTCTTGCCGGCCTCGCATCAGGCCCAGATGACCCGAGATCGCCTGGGCGTAATAACCCGGTCCCGCGCAAGCTGCGACCTGGATAAGTGGGAGCAGCAACGCTAACGCGAGGGCGGTGCGGAGGAGGGCAGGTTTTTTCATCCAATAGTCAGTCTGTGCAGATTTGGGTAAGATCGCTCAATGGCGAAAGACATCACGAAAACTAGCAAGTCCGATGCGGAATGGAAAGCGGAACTGACCCCGGAGCAATACCGGGTCATGCGCCAGGCCGGAACCGAGGCGCCGTTCAGCGGTGCCTACGACCAGTCCTGGGAGGCCGGTGTGTATCATTGCGCGGGCTGCGGCCACGCCCTGTTCGACTCGGAGAGCAAATTCAATGCCGGCTGCGGCTGGCCGAGTTTTCACTCGGAACTCGATGAAGCCAACATCGTGCAGCGCCCCGATTTCGCCCACGGCATGACCCGTATCGAGCTCTTATGCAGAAACTGCGACGCGCACCTCGGCCATATCTTTCCGGACGGCCCGCCACCAACCGGAATGCGTTATTGCATCAATTCGGTTTCACTTGAATTCCGGCCTGCGGATGCGCCGGGTGGTGACGAAGCGCCAACGGAATCTGAGTGATCAAGGTCTACGAGAACTTCGATTTCAGCCGGGTCGGGCAAATGCAGTCGCTGCTGGAATCGCATGGAATAGGGACCTTCATCCGCAACCAGTATGGCTCGTCGGTGATGGGCGAGGTGCCGTTCGTCGAAGTCGTTCCCCAGCTGTATGTCTTGCGCGAGCGCGATGTCGATCGGGCGATCGAACTGCTGCAATTGGATCTGCCCCGGGACAACGAGGCGGGCGACTGGGTATGCCCCGAATGCGGTATCGACGTGGAAGGCCAATTCAGCCGCTGCTGGAAGTGCGGCCTGGGCCGGGACGAGGAGTAAGTTTCGCCGGTTACCAGGGAATCTCGCTGCCGTCCCAGTTCAGGAATCGGCCGCTGTCCGCGGGGCCGGTGTTTTGAATGACCCCTATTATTCGGTCCGCTGTCTGTCGCGGCGTGTAGAGCCGGCCGGGTTTGACATTGCGCTGGAATGGCCGTGACAGGCCGGTATCCGTGGTGCCGGGGTGTATGGCCAGGATGCTGGCCTGTGGATGCTTGACCCGGCATTCGATGGACAGCGTTTTGATCAGCTGGTTGAGTGCGGCCTTGGACGCCCGGTAGCCGTACCAGCCACCCAGGCGATTGTCACTGATGCTGCCGACCATGGCCGAGAGGGCGGCAAAAGTGAAGCGCCGCTGCCGGTCAGCTGTCTCCAGCAGGGCGCGGGCGACCATCAACGGCCCTATGCTGTTGACCGCGAACATGCGCAACAGGTTTGGCACGCTGCAGTCGGCCAGCGATTTTTCCGGCTGCAGTCCGTTCTCATGCAAGATGCCGGCAGCGTGAATCGCGATGTCGATTCCACCTTCCACGTGCTTCAGAAGGCTGCTGAATGAATCGATGCTGGCATCGCTGGAGACGTCCAACGCAATTCGCTGCAGGCGCTCGCCGTGCAGACTGGCCAGCCGGTCCAGGCCCCGCCGGTCCGAAGCCGGGCGATAGGTGGTAATCACACGGTTCACGGAAGGATCGGCCAGCTGCGCTTCCGCCAGGGCCAGGCCGATACCCCGGCTGGCGCCCACGACCAGCCGGACGCCGCTCTGCGGGGCGTCAGGCACGACAGCGGTCCGCGTCGGTGGTTTCGATGGTATGAATGCTTAATGCAAAGGCGCCTTCCCGGGAGCTGGCGAGCATGAACCCGATAAAATGCATCTCCCGGTCAGCCAGCCCGGGCAGGGCCTCGACGCGGCGCCCGCGAAAGACCGGTTCGAAGTCATGAATCGCCAGGATGATGGTTTCCCGGGCGCCGCTGGTGTCGAAGGAGGCGCGCCAGGCGATGTCCCCCGAATCGGCCGTCTCGCGCAGCCGCAGTTGGTAACGGCGGCCGTCACCGGTGAGTGACAGTCGAATTTGGGCAAAACGGGCGATAGGCGCAGCCAGGCCGCCCCGAATCGAGGCGAAGCCACCGGCGTTTGCAGTCGACAGCGATCCAGAGAAATGCAGGCCCTGGTCATCGAGGCTGAACCTCGAGCGCGAAAGACCGCCCATCACGCCATCGTTGATGATTTGCCAGTCAATTCGCGCCGGCTCAAGCTGCATGGCGCGGCCACCAATCCGGAGCACGGCGCCGGGTCCACTGCGCGAAGGCGAGTTTTTCACCCAGGTAATACGAGCGGTAGGCGGTGACCGGGTCGCCGGGAACCTTGTACTGATCCGGCATCGCCTGAGCGAACTCGGTGAGCCCCGCTGCTTCGTAATGGTGATCACAGATGCGGTCAAGCACGGCAATGGAGGCGTGATCGCGGTCCTTGCGGTAACGGTAACGGTATTCGGCATTCAGCGCGCGCGCCAGCTGGGCCAGCCAAAGAAAATTGTCATGCGACTCCTCCACCCACAGAACACAGGGATGCTTGACGTGCGTCGAGCGGTAGGGTGTAGAGAAACCTTTCTTGTTCAGCGCGGTACAGAGTAGCTGAACACTTTCCAGGATCATCTTGGAAACGTGGCGATCGCAGTGATACCGCGCGCAGCGCTCAATTTCCCTGTCCAGTACGAATATGTTCATCTGCCTTTCGCCGCACTCACGCGCCCCAAAAAAAGAGCGGCCCGCTAAGCTTCCGGCCTGAGGAGCAGCCGGAGACCTTTGGCGCGGGCCTAAGGGATGCACACTGGGGGTGTGCTGAGGGTCTCCAATAGTCACAATGTACAGAAAACGTACAAGTAAGTCAAGCCATATTTCAAAAAAATAGCAAAATATATGTACAACAATCATACATACCCGGACTTCCAATGCTGAACGGGATGTGGCCTGGGGTCACTGAGGCAAGCACTGCGAGCCTTCTGCCGCCAGTGTTTGAACGGTGTATTACGCTGCATCGGCATGGCAAGGGGGGTGATCACCGCGGTCCCGGCAACCCCAACCGGCCAGAACCAGCTCCAGGCCGTTGCCATCACTTTGTCCCGGCGGCGATGCCGCTGC